>Ga0302319_10007944_pt1 | contig 20752 bp, 11 predicted proteins | sample Bog_T0_2_FD_203319 | JGI IMG/M metagenome (GOLD analysis project Ga0302319, IMG submission 203319) | Peat permafrost microbial communities from Stordalen Mire near Abisko, Sweden - Bog_T0_2 | ecosystem: Environmental > Terrestrial > Soil > Wetlands > Peat | place: Sweden: Abisko, Stordalen Mire... | reverse complement strand
TCAACGAGCCCCGATGCCTCGGGCAAGTTTTCCTTGAAAGTGGTGGGAACAAAAATCATGGCCCTGGTGGCCTATACACATCCGCCGAAAAGCCTGCCGATCCTCCGTGTGCTGGCCGAGGATGTGAAAGCAGGCACGCCGGTCTCCATCGACGAATCCAAATATGTGCGCCATGCACTGGCGGCCCCTCCCCTATCCGACCCGGATACGGTCGTGCTCCAGGAGCGTTTTGGAAAAAACTGGCTGCCTCAACTGGTGCAGTTTCATCTGCCTAAACAGGCCGCCGTGAATCCGGCCATGTTGCGTGTCGTTGATTCCAACAAACAAAGCATCCCCTGCCAGTACATGGGCAACGACGATAAATCCACCATAGTGGGCATCTGGTGCGGACTTAAGCCGAATGAGCAGCAAACCTTCAAAGTAAGTTTCAATGACCCTTCCATTCCAGTGGCGACACCGCCCGGCGTGGTAAAGGTTTCGATGTGGGATGCCAGCAGCCTTGCCGTCGATACAGGGACCGCGCAATTCAAGATCCCGACCAGTTCGGCGGGCGCCCCTGGGAAAGGGAGCGCCGCCAAATATTCCTTCCTCCTCGGCGCCAAAGGCCCGGATGGTGTCTGGCGTGGCAAGCCGGATTGGGCGGGCGACTCACCACCCACCAGTGTCCGTGTAACCAAGGGCCTCGACGGACCGATCCGCACCAGCTTCGTGGTGGAATACGTGTTTGCCAACGGCGCGCAGCGCGCAGTCACCCTCTCCTTCGATGCCGGCCAGCCTGTCATGCTCATCGATGAAAATGGCGAAGGAGATTTTCCCGGTGAATTCCAGTTCAAGTTTGTTCCCGGCGATGGTTTTGACAACTATGCCGGGCAGTTGCGGCCGGGGCGCGGCATAGAACCCCTCGTCAAACGGAGCCCGGAGCTGGGTTTCCACTTGAGCGATTACCCCTACTTCAGCACGTACCTCAACATGATGCTGGCCGGAGTCCTCTCCGACAAACCGGGGATGAAGGATTTCTTTGCAGCGTTCGTGGTCCATCCCGGCGACTGGTTTGACCCGAGTTACAAGGAAGCCTTCACGCCCATCGACCAGAACCCCGAGGCGCATTGGTTGAATCCCTACCGCTATACGGGGTCGATGAACAGCGCCATTTCGGGGGGGGTAGTGAAAAATGGCGAGTTGACCTACCAAATCCCGCTCACTCCCGGCATCCGCCGATGGGCTGTGACGGTGATGCCCAACGACACCATTAAAAGGGGCAAGGACAATACCTGGGATTCGCAATACCTCGCCGACCGCTACAACTGGGGCGATCTCACCGAATATGCGGGGATGACCCTGCAATGGGCGACACCACTCGAGGAACACGGGCCTTTGCGCGACCAGGTCCGCGACCGCCTCCTGAATCTCCAATCCATCATCGGGGATGGTTTGTTCAAGGCCGCGAGGGACGCAGTGCAGCAGCCTGTGGGCGGGCAGTGGGCGATGGTGATGGGCGTGCAGGACGATGATCCCGCGATGATCTGGCTGGGATGGCACCAGCTTGCCGGCAATTTCGACGATTTTGCCCGGCAGTCCGCCGGTCTGGAAACAGACCCGTACGTCCTCAACCCGGTGGGATGCCGGGGCGTTCCCAACATGCTGATGGGCTATATCATGGCCGACGAATTGGGCATGTTGACGGACGAGCAGCGGGCACAGTGCAGGGCCGAAGCCGCACTGACAACCTACCGCATCTGGAGTCCCGATTTCATGAACTGGCACATGAACTGCGGCCAGCCGAATTTCGAACTCGACCGCCTCGACCAGGTCCTCAGTTTTGCCGATACGTTCCCCGGCCACCCTGCCGCGAAGGAGATGCACGAACATGTCGTGCGCCAGACCAAGGAGGCGCTGCGCCAATACACGATCCGGGACGGCGGCAAATGGGCGGAAAACGCGGGCAACTACTATCTTTATTCCTTTGAGCTGCTGTCACGGATCGCGATGGGACTCAAACTCAACGGCGGTCTGGAAGACCTGGTTTCCTCGCCTTATTTCGAGCCATTCTGCCGCTTCCACATGCATATCGCCCTGGGCAAGATGCCGCCCGACACGACATGGCTGAGAGATGATTTCACCCCGATGCCCATGGACCAATGGGTGCGGTATACGCTGGGCATCGGTTCCCATGCCGGCGACGGCGGCAAGCGTATCGGCCAATATTCGCTGTTGATGGGACAAACCATCCAGCAACTCAATCCCAAGCTGGCCACCGATCTCTGCGCACTTTGGAAATCGGGCGGCAGTTACTTCGGCCCGGGAACCGGGCCGGACCTGCTCCTGATGGGACAGTCCGCGATGCCCGACGTGCCGGCATTCACTCCGCAGCCGATCCGGATGCCCGGCTTCGGGGTGGTGATGCGCGACGGCGTCAAAACCGATAGCGAGTTCTGCCTCGCCTTCCACGTCGGTCCTTCCGGTTACCGGGATGAACCGGGCAACGGCGGCATCACACTGAACGCATTGGGCCGCCCGCTTTCGCTCATGGGCGGCGAAGGATCGGGCCCCGGCGGCCGCACCAATCTGCTCTTCGACAGCAAGAATGAGAATGGTTACTCGGGCGTGCCAATGGGGCATATCACGCGCTGGCTGCTTTCCGACGCTGTCGAATACGCGCGCGGCGACTTCATCCCGCCACGTCCCGTCCAGCCGGGAGCGACCGACCGGTTTCCGGGCAGTTCAAAGGCGTTCGACATCCTGTCAAAGGGCGGCACCATCGCCCCCTCCCCCGAGGAGTTGAAAATCGAGGAAAAGCCACGCAATCCCAATGCGAAGCCGCTCATACAAGTCAGCCGCGACATTCTTTTTGCGCGGAATGATTACGTGGTTTTCCAGGACCAGCACAACCAAACCGAGCAGGGTTATTTCAACTTCGCGACGCCGGCTTCGTGGATCGAGCAGACTCCACAGGGCACACTTTGCCATGGGAAACTTGGTGTGGATGTCTGGTTGATCCCGCTGGTGAAAGGCACCATGCCCGCCTCGCTTGATCCGCCCGAAGACATGGCGTACGGCGAAGAACGGGCGACGGATGCTGAGATGTGGCATCAACTCAGCGTCAAAATTCCCATCCAGCCTTTTTCGGACACGCTGCTCTATCCTGCCCTGACCGGAGGCAAACCTCCAACCACGGAATCCCTCGGCCAGAATGCATGGCGCATCTCCGGCGCCAACTTTGACGATGTCCTCTTCACCGGCAACGCCTCGCAGCAGGTCACCGGCATCGGGAGTGTGGTCTTCGAGGGGCAGATGGCGCTGTTGCGGCGTTCCGGCAGGGGATGGAGTTTCAGCATTGTCAATGGAACAAGCGTAACAATTGCCGGAAAACGTTTCGCACCCAGCGAGCCGGAAACCATTTACTACGACGGCTCTGCCTTCCGCGAAGTGACGGGTGACAACCAGCTGAAGAAATAGAAAGATACCGCCCGCATTCATCACTCGATTTTTAACATGAACGCTCCCGACAAGAATTCTGAAAAAAACGCCGCATATCGTGTCCGAGGCACGGAGCAACATAATACGATAGACCTTTCAGCGACAAGCCCCACGGGCTTTTCGCGACCGGCGGAGATTCTCCTACGGGCGGCGCAGACCGGGCTGAACCGCGCCTGCATGGGCGAGCAGTGGCCGGACCTGGGGGACCGCCTTGTCGATTACTCCCGGACAATCCCGGAACTTGCGACACCGGAGCGTGTCGCCGATGCAGCGGGAAGACGCTCTGTTTTCAAACGGATCTGCGAAGAAGCCCTCCGGCTGGGCATCGACCCATGGATCAGTCTGAACATCATCAATTATCCCCAATGTTTCACGGACCTGTTTCCCGACGCGATCGCGAAACCGCCGCCGGCTGCCGACCGCTGGCTTCGCATGCCGCCTGTGCGTGGCCTTTCCAAACAGCCGCAGCTTTGCCCTTCGTCGGCAAGTTTCAAAAAACTCGCGGTCGCCCAAATAACAGAGCTATGCGAGTTGCCCCACATCGGCGGAGTGCAATGCTGGCTTACTGGCGCCGATACGGATCTCTTTTTTTGCGAATGCGATGTCTGCCGCCCCAAAACGATCTCCAGCCTCATCGTGGAATTCGCGGCGCTCATCCATCCCATTTGCAAAGCGGCTGGAAAACAGCTTGCGTTACGCTGTTATCTCGGCGGCTGGCGTTGCGCTCTCGAAACGGAGGTGTGGCGCGAGGCCGCGCAGCATATTTCCCCGGAAATCGAAATCACTTACAAACAGCAACAGGGCGATTTGATGAACTGGCACGGCCCCAATCCGCTGGCCGGAACACTCGGAAAGCGCACAGAAAACGTCGAGTTCGATGTTTATGGCGAATACCGTGGCGTCAACTATGGCATGGTCTGCACGGTCCGCTGGCAGATGCAGGAATTGATGCGGCATTACCGCGACAAGGGGGTGACTGGTGTCCTTTGCCGCGGTATCGACAACCCTCATCCTTTTGATCTTGATAAATGGCTGTTTGGCGCCCTGGCGCAAAATCCCGATCTGGATGTAAGCGCATGGTGCCTGGACTGGGCTCTCAATCGCTACGGCCCTGCCGGCGGCAAGGTCCTGGCAATCCTCGACGGATCCGCGGAAGCCATACGTCTTTCAATGTATGTACGCGGGGTTCAATGGGCCAGTTGGGCGGTTCCTCAAAATCTTCCACGTCTCCGATTCATTCTTTTCGACCGCTGCGCACCCTGCTCGCCCGGAGCCCTGGAGCGGCTTGATCCCACACCAGAAAACCGGGCCGCCATCGCCGAGGAAAAAAGAACCGCCCTTCAAAAAGTGGACGAGCTCGTTGCGTGCTGCGACTCGCTTGGCTCTGAACTGAACGCGCAATTCCTTGTCCCCCTCAGCAACTCCGTTCGATACTTGCGGGCTTATGTCTCTTTGACGGGTCCGCTGATGGATGCATTTTTCGCGTTGCTGGCATGGTCCAGGTGCAATGGCGAGGTGTCCCGCGAGTATCTGCGGCTCTCGATCCTGTCCGCTATTGACGCCACGGAAAAAAGAGTGAGCGAAGGACGGGAGCAAGTGCGAAAGCTCGCGCTTGGTGAACTCGCAACGCTTACATCGATAGCAGGCTTTGTTAACGACGCCTTGCTTGAGGAAAAATTTGACGAACCCTTTCGCAACACGGGAGCGATTCTTCACGACATTCGGGCGAGCATCGACACCGCTCCCGCCTCGTGGTGGGGCGTTTATCCCTGGCCTGAACGCTGGCCCGACATGATGCTGGGTGAGCCGGAATTGTATTATTTCCGGCAAATCGATGTCCCGGAAAACCGTGAGCAATAACAGGCCCGAACCACAACGTTAGTAATATTCAATCAGAGGCATCCATGTTGCGGATAGGGCAGCGCCATCCTTCAACCTATCTCTCCAATCCCAATCGCTCATATTGTTCCGCCGGGGCATCGCATTCACGCATCAGGCGCATCAGATATTCCACCATCCTCGCCTCGGTTTGCGGGTCGTTGAGAGAACGTTCCTGATGCGGATCGTTCATGAGGTCAAACAAAAGATTCTTTTGCGTGTCCGGGTGGTAAAACGCCTTGTTAACCATGTTGACCGGCGTCTTCAACGTCGGGCAGCCCTTTGTGAATGCAAACGGGGCGGCGAGTTGTGCCGGACGGAGTTCGTCAACGGAAAATCGCCCGTGATGCCAGGTCGTCATGAGCGTGTGGTTAAACAGCGGCTGATTGTCCTCGCGGGCAGCGCCTCGCATGTAAACAAACCTGCCGTCCGTGACATTAACCTGACCGCCGTGCATTCCGAAAACAGCGGCCTCCCGCACCGGCGCATCATGGGAAATTGCCTCACGCAACGGTTTTCCAAGCATGTCCGGTGTTGGCGGCAGCCCAAAAAAATCCAGCAGCGTCGGCCCCAGATCGATCGCCGGTTGGACCAGCACCTCGCGTTGTGTGCCCGCGCTTGAGGGAGAACGCGGATCCCAGACAAAGAATGGCGTATGCGCCACTTCCTCGTAAAAAGGCGCCCACACCTTCGCCAGGCATTCATGCTCCCCCAGTAAAAATCCATGGTCAGTCCATACGATCAACATCGTGTCCTTCCACAGATCGAGTTCATCCATCGTATCGAGGATCCTGCCCATGGATGCGTCACACATCCCGAGCAGCGCGGCATACTCATATCGCAAGTGGTCAACTTCTTCCGGCGGATGATCCTTCGCGGACCCGTAGGTGGGCCAGTCCCAAAAACGCCCCCGATAGTCACGGTAATGGCCGGCATAAAGTTTCTTGTAATGTTCCGGTGAAAAGAACGGTTCGTGCGGATCAAACGTTTCGATCTGCAAAAACCAGTTGTCCTCGCCATGATTACGCCGGATGAAATCCAATCCCGCAGACATCGTTTGCGCCTGTGGCATCTGGCTCTCCTCGCGGACTGCGGAACGATTTACCCAGTCCTGGCGAACAGTCCTGTATTTTCCCGCCTGGCGTGGATGGAGATTTGAAGGCCTCGGTGGCTCCGCCATCTCTCCCCGCCACGGATCGCCTTCCTGCCCGCGAAAGCATTCCCAGGTGGAGTAGCGTCCGTGATATGTGGCGCCCCCATCCTCCCAATAATGGTAATGATCGCTGGCAAGGTGGGAATAGAACCCGTTCTCGCGGAGGATTTCCGGCGTGGAGTCGTCAAACGGCTCCAGCGGGCCCCATGACCGGTGCAAAAAGTTTGGCCGCCCCGTGTGCAGGTCCCGGCGCGCCGGCATGCATGGCATCGAGCAGACATAGGACCGGTTGAATTGCGCGGTGCGTTGCGCCAGCCGCTGAAAATTCGGCGCATGAATCCATTCGCATCCGTAAGATGGAAGCATGTGCCGGTTCAACGAATCGAACATGACCATGATCACTTTCATAAAAAAGGGTTTCCGATCATTTGGAAATTTCCTTCGTCCCGCCCGGCAATCCCGATCCACCGTACAAATCACGTTCATCCCGGTTCTGATGATTGACCACGGTGCCATCGTCGAGATTGTTCACGGTTTGCTCGCGCAGCCGGCGAAAGAGACTGCGTATGTCCTTGACGCCCCCCCACGTGAACCAGATCGCGGTAACCACCGAGATAAGAATAGGCAAACCAACTCCCGTGATGTGCCAGTAGGCGGACCACACGGATACCGGCCAGGGCGCGCTTAAATTCCAAATCGTACCAACGACGAAGACAACGAACCAAAGCACGCTCCAGCCAAAAAGACTGCCTGCGATCCATTTATCTCCGAGGCTGAAATTTTCGTCGAATCCGATCAGCCTGCCCAACCACACGTTGCGGCCCGGCGCCGGCTCAGGTTGTCCGCCGATCAATGGGATGATGGCTGCGTATTCACCCCGATGAAGCATGCGATCCATGTTGAAGTGCTCCCGGCAGGTCAGCAAGGAAACCGTTACATAGGACACGATGGCAACGAGCGTGGAAAAAAAGGAAACCTGCACGCCATTGAGCGGGAAGGCATCCCCATAAGCCTGCCTGGCGAGAATGCCGGCCACAGAGAGAATCGATCCCGACAAAAGCGCAGTCCAGGCGCCCGCGGTCGTGCCTTTTTCCCAATACAAGCCACCAATGATCGCCGAACCGGCCCCGCCGGCAAAAATCGCCATGGTCACACTCCACCACATGTTGATGTATTCCGTCTGCCGGAACAAACTGCCGAACAAAAATGCAAACACCGCCACACCGATGATCGATACTCTCAACAGGCGGATGTGCTGCCTGGAATCTAACGGTTTTTTGCGCAGGGGAACCAGCACATCCTGGATAAAAATTCCGCCCCAGGAATGAAGATGTGTCGAATCGCCCCCGAACACCCCCATCAGCAGCACCGCGCAAAAGACTCCTTTCACGCCGGCAGGAAGAAGATATGAGAGCGCCACCGGCACGCGCATTTGCTCCCGGATTTTAGGCTGCGATATTTCCTCGAGCGCCGCATGCACGGGGGCGGACCGGGCCGCGAAATCCGGATGATGCATGAATGTCACCGCGCAAATCGCCAGCAAGGTCACCACCGAGACTTTGCCGGCTTCCCTCCACCGGCCAAGGACGCCGCCCATGCGCGATTCGTGCGCGGAGAATGCGGCGGAGTTGTAGGCGCTCGCGTTTTGCCAGGCCATTGTCCCATAGATCCCCACAAACATGCTCATGAGCGTGTACCAGATGTTGAAGTCTTTGATCCCGAACGAATCGAAAGGGTTCAACATGGATTCGCCGGGTGGAGTTTTCGTCAGGACTTCGCTGATTTGCGACCAGTCGAACATCATGAGCAGGCAGGCGATGATCGCGAGATAGAAAACCTGTGCGAGGATCCCTTCAACGCAGTCCGTGATCATCACGGTGATCAGACCACCCGACAGGGTAAGCCACACCGTGATTGCCAGAAGCAGCGCCATGAGCGGAATGTAAGACGGCCATACCCTTCCCAGCAGGGTTAGCGTTGGTGGCAACCCCAGGAAATAAACAAGGAACCGTGAGCCTACGGCAGGAATGATCCCGAAATTCAAGATGCCCGCAACGAACGCCAGCACCCCTGTAAAAACCCGGAATGACTTGCTGTATCGAATCTCAAAAAACTGCGCCAGCGTCATCGCCCGTGTCTCGCGATACCGGTAAATTACAAACCCGGAAATAGCCACGACCAGCCCCACCGGCACGCTTAGCAAACTCCACCACACCAGCGTAAATCCGGACTTTGAGATAACCTCAAAACTCGCCGCAAAGACCACTGCTCCCGCCGACATTTCCCCGCGGGCCACCGCCAGCAGGTAACGCCCCGCCAGCCGTCCCCCCGAGATAAAATCCGCCACACTTTTCATGTAGTGACGGGCGTAAATGCCAATGGCAAAAACCACGAGCAAAGGGACGATCAGCAGAATCCAATCAATGATTTGCATTGTGGCAGACGGTGAATTGCGGGGCTACAGCCTGAGCGTTCCTGGGATCCACCGGGCTGATCATGATGGTAATCTCAACTGTGGGGGAAGAGGCTGAAATGGTGATACGGATGGATTACAAGCAACCGTGAATAGGCGGACAAAATCCGGGGGATCGGTCAATAAGTCCGTATTTAATGCACCACTCTGGCGACTCCTCCATCACTTTGGGCTTTCAGGAGGGATTTGATCACGCGAATCCCCTCCACCATTTGATCCGGCGTCAATTCGGCGGGTTGCGGTTCGCCACGGACCGCGCGGGCGAAATCTTCCCAATGGTAGTCCCCGCTCTGGCTGTTAATGAAGGCTTGGTCGACAACTTTGCACTGGTTCTCGTGGCTTTGGACCAGTGCCACGCTTCGCCTCCCGCCCGGCACCGTCCAGGCGGGCCCGGCGTTCCGGTAAATCGTTCCGTTCTCGTAGTTGAGAATCAATGAGTTCCCGTATTGATCGCCGTCATTAACGCAAAAGGATGCAAAGACATTCGCCAAAGCCTGGTTTTCAAAAAACAAACCCATCTGGGCGTTGTCGGCGGTCGGGCGCTTGGTGAAGAGCCGTGTTTGCATTACCTGGACGTGCTCCACCCTTCCCCACAGGCGTGTCAGATCATTGATGAGGTAGATTCCCAACCGGTATAAAGGCGCCGCAGGGCAACTCTTCTCATCATCATACCAGCTTCCATCCGCTTCTTCCCGATAAGAAGCCCACACGTTTGCGCGCGCGGCGACAGGGCGGCCAAGCTGGTATTTTTGCTCCCACTCCTTGACCAGTTTGATATCGGGGGACGGTGTCAGACTCGGTGAATTGCACTCCACTCTCACCCCCAGCGCTCTTGCTTCCTCGAGCACAGCCTTTGCCGCCTCCGGGTCGGATTCCAGCGGCTTGGTGGTGATGACATGGCGGCCGGAGCGGATGATTTTTCGGATGAAACTGGCCCTGCCAGCCGGTTTTGTGAAAAGCCCCACCACTTCCATGTTCGGGTCTGCCAGTAACTCATCGAGATTATTGTAGCAAGCGACTGGAGCTTTCTTGGCTGCGTCCGCCAATCGCTTCTCATCCACATCGCAAAGCGCGGTCAATTCGAAAAAGTTTCCTATCGGTTTTTCAAGGAGCCCCTTGAGTATATGCCTTCCAAAATTCAACCCGACCAGGCCGATCTTGACCCTGCCTGCGGAAGGAAGAATACCACCCTTGGAATCGCAGCCCACAGAAAGAAACTCAGGTTTATTTTCCTCAAACGGGACCGATTGTTTTATGACTTGATTCGACATGAAAGGGTTACGGCTAGACTCAAGGGGATATAAACTTTTTAGATGGACGGTTTCGCTTTGCGGAAGTAACGCACTTGGAGAAGTTTGCCTTATTCCAAACACAAATACATTTTTAATACAACAAAGTCAAGAAAGATTGCAATCCCTTCTGCTGGAATGCAAGGTCCCGCATATCGATAACTACAAAAGCTGGCGGCTAGCCAGGAATCGCTGAAGGCCGGATAACCAGTTCCGGCACGACTACCCGGCGCTGTCCTTGCTCGAAAATTTTACCTTCGATACGCTCTTGAAGAAGGGCCATCAATTCGCGGCCAGCCTCGAGATTTTTCTTTTCCACTGTCGCAGCGGGGCCCAATGGCTCCCACTCTTTGTCAGGGATGTCCTCCCACATGTTATCGTAACCAACCACCATAACATCACGGTTTGGCAGCTTTCCATGCACTCGCAAAGCAGCGCAGACGCTTGATACAATGGCATCGCTTATGGCCATGATGGCATCGACCGGTTTCGGGCCATTAAGGTATTCCACCAGGTATCCCGCCACAAGCCGGCCTCGCATTCCATCCTGCGACTGGTCTGGCTGAATTTTTGCCTCTTTGGCTGTATGGTAATTCGCCTCGTAACACTCCAGCGGTGGCAGGCACTCCAAACCCGCTTCCTTGATTGCACGCTCGTAGCCTTTGTTGCGGCGCACGACCCACTCCTGGCGCTCCTCCGGGGAAGAAACTTGAAACTGCCAGAAACGCAAAATGCGCTTGCATCCCTTGCTGATCAACCATTTCGTCAGCAGGTATGCGCCAACCTCGTGGTCCGAAATCACCGTATCGACCTCAGCCCGGAACGCCGGGTCACCATAGACCAGACCCACGTCGCCGTAGATGACAAACGGGATGTTACCGTCCTTGAAAGCCTTCGCAATATGCTCGCCCGATTTATCCTGGAGCACAGCGCGCATGATGATAACTCCACGCGGCCGTTCCGCAATCAGACGCTGGATCATATCACCTGCGATGCGGTCGGGATGAATGGTAAGCGCATCGTAGCCTGCGGCACGGATCGCATCCACCGCACCGGTGTGGATGAAGTTGCTATGCCATGTCCCATGGATCAGGTTCCGATTGAACTGGGTCGGCGAGTCCATGATCAGTGCCACGGTGTCCGAGAGGAAATTGCGCTTCGGCTTCACATGGTTCAGCACAGTCCGGCAGCGTTTGTCTCCACTCACCAATCCCTGCCGTTCCAGATCCGCGAGCGCCAGCCGGATCGTGGTCCGCGAGACGTTGAGCTTGCTCGCGAGGCGTATTTCAGGAGGCAGGCGCTGGCCAGCGATGAGGCGGCCATCCATAATCCACTCTTGCAAATGGCGAACAGTGCGTGCCCTGGGGGTATTGCTCACCATTCCCAGTGCATTGGATTTATTTAATGACATTGTAAATTTTTCTTCACCAAGTCCACGTATGTCTGTTTATGGCGTTTATCAAATATTTAGACAATTTCGCCTTAAACAGGGAACGAATATACATTTTTAATCATTACTACTCGTTTGGCAACAGCATATTGGATAAAGTGTAATCAGAAATATCAAGCGAGCCAGGCGGTCGAACGATGCCACCGCTCCACCTTTTCCCGCAGGATGTTTCGTAGATCCTGTTGTTCATCCGCTGCGGCAAGATTGCGAATTTGAAACGGGTCTTCCCTGAGATCGTAAAACCCCCAATCCCCCGCTTCAAGCGAATGGCAATCTTTCAGCGGCGCTCCGTACAGATGCGTGGGCGTGCGGATGCCAATGGTACTTTTTCCAAACATGGCGTCGGTCTCAATGAATGCGTGATTTTCATCGAGCGCCTCCCGCTCTCCAAGCAGGAGCGGAAGCAGATTGCGTCCCTGGGCGCGGGCGCCTCCGTTCACCCCGGCGGTTGCCAGGATCGTCTGGCGAAGATCAATTAATTGCGCGATTTGTGTCCGGTTCACCCTTCCGGCAAATCGTGAGGGAAAATGGAAGATCATGGGCACGCGGATGGATTCTTCAAAGAGGCAATCCTTGTTGAACAAATGATGGCTCCCGAGATTATCGCCGTGGTCCGACGTGAAGACGATCAACGTGTTCTCCATCAGCCCTCTCGTTTCAAGGTTTCGCATCAAATCGCCGATGAGATCATCGGCACAAGTCGTTGCCGCGTAGTAAGCGGCGGTAAGGTCCCGCAAATCATAGCCGGGGGGCAATGCGTCGGATGGCAACGGTCCCTGGCCGGCTTGCGGATAACCGGCGGCAGCGGGTCTCCACGGTTCGCCCTCCGCCATGCGCCAGAAATGGTCCCAAAGCAGGTAGGTCTTGAACCACCATTCATCGTGCGCCATGTGCCCTTCGCGCCAGGCGTTGGGCCGTATCGGCACCTGGTCCCGCCCATAGATATTCCAATAGCGCCGGGGCATTTCCGCCGGGCCGATCGGTTCATGCGGCAGTGAAATATTGTAATAAAGGAAAAAAGGAAGGTCTCCCGTCCCGTCGAGAAAGCGGTCCACCTCCCGTCGTTCATATTCGGGGCCGAATTCCTCCACGGGATCTCCGAGCCGGTCTCCGTGAAAATAACGCTGTCCCTGGTAGTGATGGATGGCCAGCGGATAAACCGCGTGATCGAATCCCACGACAAGCGGCGAAGGTTCGATATGCCATTTCCCGACCAGCCCTGTGACATAACCTGCGGCCCGCAATTCCTCTGGAAGTGTCGGGTCTTTCAGGTGCACTCTTTCGGCAACCGGTGGATCGCCCCCCACGTTTCCCAATTCGCCGGTGCACGTGCGGCTGAACTGGCCGGAGAGCATGCAGGCGCGGGCCGGCATGCACACAGGGTTGTTCGTCACCGCGGTCTCAAATCTCACGCCGCCGGAGGCGAGCCTGTCAATATTCGGTGTGCGGATGATATTGTTGCCATAGCAACCCACTTCAAAAGCACGGAGCTGGTCGCAAACACAGAGGATGATATTCGGGGCTGGCATCAGCTCAAAGGCAACCGTGTTTTAAACATGCTGAAAAATACATATTTGCTGGATGGCGCGTTCCGGGGGCGCCTTGAAAATAAAACCGGAGTCTACGGGGCTCGAACCCGCAACCTCTGCCGTGACAGGGCAGCGCTCTAACCAATTGAGCTAAGACTCCTTTGCTTGGAAAGGACGGTGAAGCTAATGCGATGTTCGTCACGCATCAATCTTTTTTTACAGGCCCCCTGAATAAATCGTCGCCGGTTGAAATTTTAGAATTTCTTTTTTGTGCCGTTTTCCCTTCCATGGAGCCATGAGCACTTCTTCACTCTGGGACCGGTTTCAAAAACACTTCCTCCGCTATGCCGATATCGGGATTTCCATCGATATCAGCAGGATGCGTTTTGACGACGGCTTTATTTCAAAAATGCAGCCGCGCGTCGAAACTGCGCTCAAAAAAATGTCGGAACTCGAGGCTGGCGCAATCGCGAATCCCGATGAAAACCGCATGGTCGGCCATTACTGGCTGCGGAACCCTTCGCTCGCTCCGGATGCCGCCTTGAAAAAAGAGATCGAGGAGACGGATGCCGCCATCCTCGCATTTGCCCGCGACGTGCACGGCGGCAGGATCACCGCTGAGAAGGGCGCGAAGTTTACGGACATATTGCTCGTGGGCATCGGCGGTTCCGCGCTCGGCCCGCAGTTTGTCGCGGAGGCCCTCGGAGGCACAGGCGACCGCATGGCGATCCATTTCCTCGACAACACCGATCCCGATGGCTTCGACAAGACATTCGATAAAATCGCCGTCCGCTTTCCGCAGATGCTCACCGTGGTCATTTCAAAATCCGGCGGCACCAAGGAGACGCGCAACGGCATGGTGGAGGCGGAAGCCCGCTACCGCGCCGCTGGCCTCGATTTTGGAAAGCATGCGGTGGCAGTCACCGGCGTGGGGAGCGATCTCGACAAAGTGGCTGTGGCCGGCCATTGGCTGAAACGGTTTCCGATGTGGGACTGGGTCGGTGGGCGCACTTCCGTGATGAGCGCGGTGGGCCTCGTGCCTGCCGCATTGCAGGGGCTCGACACGGTGCAATTCCTCGCCGGCGCCGCCGCGATGGATGCAAAGACACGCACGACCGATGTGGGGCAGAACGCCGCCCTGCTGCTCGCGCTCATGTGGTATTCCGCGGGCAACGGTCGCGGCGCAAAGGACATGGTCATCCTCCCTTACAAGGACAGGTTGATGCTTTTCAGCAAATATCTCCAGCAGCTCGTGATGGAATCCCTTGGCAAAAAACTCGATCTCGATGGAAAGGAAGTCCACCAGGGCATCGCCGTTTATGGAAACAAAGGTTCGACCGACCAGCACGCCTACGTGCAGCAATTGCGCGATGGCGTTGCGAATTTTTTCGCCACCTTCGTCGAGGTGCGGAAAGATCGTGCCACCGCATCCATGGAAGTCGATCCCTCCATCACCAGCGGTGATTATTTGCAGGGCTTCCTTCGCGGCACACGCGCAGCACTCTACGAGGGCGGGCGCGACTCCATCACCATCAGCATCCCCGAGGTGAATGCCTTCAATGTGGGTGCATTGATTGCGCTTTACGAGCGCGCCGTCGGGTTCTATGCGACGCTCGTCAATATCAACGCCTACCATCAACCCGGCGTGGAGGCGGGCAAAAAAGCTGCCACCAGGATTCTCCAGATCCAGCAACTCGTCCGCAAGGCTCTGGAAGACAGCAGGGGAAATCCCAAATCCGCGGCCGAAATCGCCGGAATGGTTGAAGCCGACCCGGAAGACGTCTACCATGTGCTTACTCACATGCTGGCAAATACAAAAAACATCACCTCCACCCCCGCGCCGCAGCCAGGCAATGAAAAATTTGCTTTGAAATGATTTAGATGGGCGATCACCTGGAAAAAGTACTGGCGCATGCCGAGAAGGAACTGGTCTCGAGGGGTAAGCAAAGCGCATCCGAGTTACTGGCGCTGTACAAGAAGTTTCTGAAGATTGAGAATCACCGCCTCCGTCTCAAGCACTACGCGGGCGGCGGCGGCCTCGCCATCGCGCAGGAACGCGCTAACCTGCTGAATGTAATACTGCGGCACCTCTTTGATTCCGCTTGCGCCGCAGTCCCCGGTCTCGCAAAGCCCCCGCCCGGCATTACTCTTGCAGCCATTGGTGGATTCGGCAGGGGTGAATTAAATCCCTACAGCGATGTGGATATCATGTTCCTTCACGAGGATTCGTCCAAGGGAATATCCGCCCAGGCCAATGAAATCATTCAATCGATCCTCTACATGCTCTGGGATGTTGGTTTCAAGGTCGGGCACTCCACGCGTTCCATATCCAGTGCGGTCAGGCAGGCAAACATGGACATGCTTTCAAAGACCTCGCTGCTCGAGTCGCGCTACGTGGCGGGGGACAAGACGCTTTTCGAGCAGTTCAAGGTGGCGTTTGAAAAGAAGTGCGTGAAGGGGTTTGAAAAAATCTACATCGAGGAGCGCATTCAGAATCAGAACGAGCGCCACGAGAAATTCGGGGGCACTCTCTATATGCAGGAGCCGAATATTAAAAACGGCTGCGGCAGCCTGCGCGATTACCAGAATATGCTCTGGATCAGCTACTTTAAAAATCGCGCCATTACCACAGCGCAGATGGTCGAGATGAAGACCCTTTCCGAGGCCGAACGCCGGCAGCTCGATCGCGCCTACGATTTCCTCCTGCGCGTGCGCACGGAGCTCCACTACCTGAACAGGCGCGGACTCGACGTCCTGACCCTGGCGTTCCAAATGCAGATCGCCAATAAATTCAACTATCCGCAGAAGAATCCTCTGCGCCGCAATGAGGAATTCATGCGCGACTATTACCGGCACGCGCGCAGCATTTATTACATCACCGAGGCGATTTCGGACCGGCTCAGCAGCGGCATCCTCGAGGGGAAAAAGAAATCCGTCATATCCATGCTGCTTCCAAGAAACCGGAACAAAACACCGGAGCACTTCGACGGGTTTTATTCCGTTGAAAACACGATGTATCCCGAGTCGCGGGAGATTTTCAAGGACGATCCCTACCGCATGATGCGCCTGTTTCAGCACGCGCAACAGCGGCATCTCGTTCTCAGCCCCGAGCTCCAGTACCTCATCCGCAGGCGGCTCTATCTCGTGGATCGCACTTTTAACTATGCCCGCGCCACGCGGGACACCTTCAACGCGATCCTCAGCAGGAAGGGCGAAGTCGGGCGCATCCTGCGCATGATGCACGAGGTCGATTTCCTGGGACGCTACATCCCGGAGTTTGGCGAGTTGACATGCCTGGTACAGCACGAGTTTTTCCACCGCTACACCGCCGATGAGCACACCCTCGTGTGCATAGAGAAACTCGATTCGCTCATCGACACCGAGACGCCAAAATTCGCCGCCTATCGCGCCCTCTTCAAGAAGCTTGAGGACCCCTTTGTCCTCTATCTGGCGTTGATTCTCCACGATACCGGCAAGTCTTCCGGCGCCAAGCGCCATTCCGACGCAAGCGCGATCATGGCGCAGAAAGTGGCGGTGCGCCTCCAGCTCTCTCCGGTGCGCAGGAAATCACTGATTTTCCTCGTGGATAACCATATGACCCTTTCCAGCGTTTCGCAGCGCCGGAATCTTGAGGATTCCGCCACCATCACGGAGTTTGCAGCGATCGTGAAAGAGCAGGCGAATCTCGACGCCCTCATGCTTCTTACCCTCGCCGACGGCCAGGGCACGGGCGACGAAAACTGGTCGGATTGGAAGGAAGGTCTCGTCTGGCAGCTCTACCGCAGCACCTCGCGCTATCTCGCCGACAGCGAGGCCTATTACAGGCAGCGGAAAACCGACCGCGAGCAACTCCAGGCAGCGGTCACAAAAAAACTCGCCAGGGATTTTGCCGATGAGGTCACCGCGTATTTTCAAAACATGCCGGAGATTTATTTCCAGACCTACGCCGTTGCCGATATCGTCACGCACATCCGTTTCTTCCGGTCCTTTTTCGAGACCCGCTTTCTTAGTGACGAGGCCCCTCTCGCTCCAGCGTTCAAGTGGATCGCCCATCCCGACAAGGGACATAGCGAGGTTTGGGTATGCTCGTGGGATCGCTCGGAGCTTCTTGCAAAGATCGCGGGATCGTTCTCAGTCGCCCAGTTGAATATTCTTAGCGCGGATGTCTTCACCCGCGGCGACAGCCTGGTGCTCGATATTTTCCGCGTCTGCAACACCAATTTCGAGGCGGTGACCGATGAGAAACTTCCCGCCCTTGTTGAAAAAAAGCTGAACCAGTCCCTGGATGAGGAGGATTTTGATTTCGCGCCTCTGATTGGAAAAGTGATCAAAAAACGCAACAATCGCCTCTTGCACGGACTCGATTTTCCGACCCGCATCGGCGTTGATAACGATGCCCACCCCGGCTACACGCTCGTCGATATCCAGACTCCCGATCGCCTCGGCCTTCTCTATAATATACTGAAGGGCTTTGCCCGCGCCGGCGTGAATATAGCCATGTCACGTGTCACCACGGAAAAAGGCGCCGCAATGGACAGCTTCTACGTCACCAATTTCCAGGGACAAAAAATCATGGACAAGAAAGGGATATCCCTTCTGCAAACCGCTCTCTTTAGCGCCGTGGAAAACACCTCGCGTGAAGAATCCTAGGAAACCGCCTTCATCCTTTATCCTTTCCGTCCTCGCCCTTCCATCCAATCCACGATCTCCGCAAGCACCATCTCCCTCCCGATCTCATTATGGGTCTCATGCAGCATCTTGGGATGAATTTTCAGCGTTTTATCCTTTGAAGTGGCATTTTTAAAGAAAGTCTCGGTGGCTTGGGACGAAGTAAGCGGATCGTCCGCCCCATGGATCATGAGCAGCCGGTAGTCGCATTCCTTTGCCCTCTTCAAAGCTTCGCGCGCTCCTGTCAGCAACTCATGATACATCCGTGCCGACATCTTGTGGTGCAGAAGATCACGCCCTGGTATGGACGCAATAAACTCCGCATCGCGCGAGAGCAGGGTGTCGTCATCCGGCCCGGCTTGCGTGAAGGAAGGCCATAGGTTCACCATGATTTTTGCCATCAGCACTTTCCACGGCGAGGGGCGGAAGGAAAGTTCCAGCCATGGCGAAGTCGCGATTGCTCCAGCGACAGCGGGCCTCCTCTCCAGCAGGTAATTGAGCATGATCTGGGCTCCCATGCTGTGGCCGTATAGAAACATTGGCTCCCCTTGGCGTGTGTAGTGTTCCTTCACCATCGCCAGGTCATCCAGCAACTCGCTGTAGTGGTTGATGTAACCCTGCTTTCCGCCCGAGCGGCCGTGCCCGCGCAAATCGTAGGCGCAGAGCCTGTATCCCCTGCTTGCAAGAAACTCAGCCACATGCAGGTACCGACCCGAATGCTCGCCCATCCCATGGGTCAGCAGTACGCTCGCTTTTGCCTTCTGTTCCAGCTTCGCCGCCCTCAAAAAAAGCGACGTCCCATCCGCTGCTGTAATAAATGTCTCCTCCAAATCCATGGCTGTTTTTCTCTGATCATTAAAGCCTACCACATTTCACCCTGTACTCACTCACTACCCCGCGTTTGCTTTCTTTCCCGCCATTCATTCCAAACGTTCACTTCAGAATGTCCCAATGACGACAGAAGATGGTCGGGGCGTGGTGTACATTTTCAGGGTTTTTAGGCCGGACTTTTTAGGACCTGCCTTGACGTGGCCGGACGCCTTGGGATTGAACGCGGGGAAATTTACCACCAACGCGCCAAGACACCAAGGAAGGCGAATACTCTTTTCGGTTTCATTGCTCATGCGGATTTCAAAGAACTTCCGGGCCAGTTTTTTGGCCGGGCGAGTCACTGGCTCACAGTGACGCGGTTTGTTTGGCGGTTTGGGCGGAATTCGCCTCTTTATAGGAAAACTACCAAAAACGTGCCATGAACGCAAGGAAATATTTCGCAAATAATTAGCTCTGTGAAATTTCCCCTTTGAATTCTCTGTAAATGCGGAAACGGCGCACCTCCAAAATGAGCGATTTTTAACAGATTTCTATCAACATATACGCCTGACCCAACGCCTGGCCACCATTTTTCAGAGTAATTCTATGGCAAGTGTCAAGAGTCAAGGGCTGAGGCTGACCCCGTCAACGGCAAACGCGCGGCGTTTGACGTGAAACATCAAAAATCATTCTTGACGTTATTTTGATAGTTGTCTAAATATGTAATCACGTCAGCCAAAGTATGCCCCTGTTCTCATGGACCTTCTTTTCAAAGCGATTCAGGACGATACCCGCCGCGCAATTCTCGCTATGCTCAAAAAGCGGGACATGACCGCCGGCGAGATTGCCGCGGCTTTCACCATGAGCAAGCCGAGCATCTCCTATCATCTCGATCTCCTCAAGCAAGCCCGGCTCGTCTCGTCCAAAAAGGAAGGCCAGTTCGTCCGGTACACTCTTGAAACCACGGTCCTTGATGAAGCGCTCGGGTGGATTCTCGGACTGATGCAAAAACCAAAAAGAAAAACCACCCATGAACCTCCCTGAAACATTGAAAAAGAATTGGCTTCAAATCGTGATCCTGGTGCTCCCGTTCATCCTGGCGGGGGTGTTTTGGTCAAAATTTCCGCCTCGCGTGGCCTCACACTGGAATATCCACGGGCATCCGAACGCCTGGGTGAACAAAGGTCCGGGACTTCTCCTTCTCCCGATCGTGACTATTGGGATTTGGCCACTGTTCGCGGCATTGCCTTTCCTGGATCCAAAGATACGCGCCAACCGGGATCCCGGACGCGTGATCGAAGTGCTGCGTATATGGCGCCTGGCGCTTACATCCTATTCTTGTTTTTTCTCGCTCCTGGCCATGGCAGTTGCCGCCGGCATCCCAGTCGACATGAACCGGACGATCACCAATGCGATGCTGATCCTGTTTATGATCCTCGGAAATTTCATGGGAAATCTTCGCCCAAATTATTTTGCCGGAATCAGGACACCCTGGACGCTGGACGATCCGGAAATCTGGCGCGCCACCCACCGGATCGGAGCGCGTATCCTGTTCTACGGATGTCTCGCGCTGCTGTTGACGCAATGGCTCTTGAGTAGCGATCAATTTTTGTATGTCTCCCTGGGTTGCCTTCTGGGGTGCTCGATCTGGAGCATCGCTTACTCCTACCTCCTATTCCGCAGGAAAAAGAGCGCGACCCTGTAACGCGGTCTGGTTCCTTTGACTGACCCTCGACGACGCACCGCATATTTCTGAAGAGCGCGTAAGGCGGAATTCCTGACACAAGGCTTGGCGGGTGACCAAGCTGCTTCCAAGAGGAATGTGTCAATATTTTCGCCTCTCTGCAGCATAGCCAGCCGCCCCCATTCGCGCACTTCGCGGAAAAAAGGGGTCATTATGAGGTTGCCTTGAATTGACGGACAGCATGCAGGGGATCAAAACAGAAGGAGGATCCCATGAAGACACAAATAAGCAAGCCGGCTCGCAGCAAGGCGAGTTACACGGCGGAATATAAGCAGGAGGCA
>Ga0302319_10007942_pt1 | contig 20754 bp, 18 predicted proteins | sample Bog_T0_2_FD_203319 | JGI IMG/M metagenome (GOLD analysis project Ga0302319, IMG submission 203319) | Peat permafrost microbial communities from Stordalen Mire near Abisko, Sweden - Bog_T0_2 | ecosystem: Environmental > Terrestrial > Soil > Wetlands > Peat | place: Sweden: Abisko, Stordalen Mire... | reverse complement strand
CGCCGCCGCGCCAGCCGAAAGGATCAGCATGAGATGACTGCGGCGAGGGCGGGCCGGGCCGCGCCGATGAGGCCGGGTGGTCGAAAACAGGGTCATGAACCGAGCATAGAGCGGCTTGTCCTGGGCGAGGATGATGAAGGGCCGAATCAGCGTCGAATATGCCATGCGGCAGGCCAATTTCGCGTTGATTTTACATCGCGTCGAAGGCGGCCGGCCGTTGGCCGGCCCGCCGCGGTTAACCCTTTCTTAAGCTTGCTGTGGCGGCGCGCAGCCAATTTTGCGAAGCAAGGTCGTTGGCTTTTGTAACGGAAGACCTGCGATGTCGCCTGATGCGCTGAATTCCATGTTCTCCCTCTGCATCGGCTTTGCCCTGGCCGGCGCGCTGGCCAGTCTCTATCAGGCGGTGGCGAGGAGCCCCGCTGGGTTTGGACTGCTGCAGCAGGGTGTGGCGGCCAAGGCGTTCGCGGCGGTGCCATTCCTGGTTTTCGCCGCGCCCTTCATCATCATGCGCAATACGCTTCGCGGCGCCCGGATCGAGCGCCGCCGGTTTGAATTCGTCATGATCGCGACGATCCTTTCCGGCTTCTGGGCCATGATGTCCGGCACCTTCTTCCTGATGACACTGCGCGCCGCCGGACTGCTGGTCTGAGGCCCGAGCCTGTGCCAAAGTCGCCGTGAACGGGAGCTCGGCAGCACCATGGCGATCTACGAACTTGACGGACAGGCCCCCGAACTTCCCGCCGACGGTCAATATTACATCGCCGACACCGCCTCGGTGATCGGCAAGGTTCGACTGGGTCAATCGGCCACCGTGTGGTTCGGGGCCGTGTTGCGCGGCGACAATGAATGGATCGAGATCGGTCAACACGCCAATGTTCAGGACAATGCGACCTGCCATACCGATCGTGGATTTCCGCTGCGGATCGGCGACCATTGCACGGTCGGTCATAATGTCATCTTGCATGGCTGCACGATCGAGGACGGCGCGCTGGTCGGAATGGGCGCGATCGTCATGAACGGCGCGCGGATCGGCCGTGGCAGCATTGTCGGCGCGGGCGCGGTGATCACCGAAGGCAAGCAGTTTCCCGAACACTCCCTGATCATCGGGGCGCCGGCCCGGGTGATCCGCGCGCTGGATCCGGCGCAGGTCACGGCGATGGGCGGCGCCGCGCGTTTTTATGTCGGCAACGGTCCCCGCTTCAGGCAGGGCCTGAAGAAGATCGGTTGATGGCTGGCGGGTTCGCTGGGTTGCTGGCGGCGTACTAAAATACCTCTCCCCGCTCGCGGGGAGAGGTCGGCGCGAAGCGCCGGTGAGGGGGACTCTCCACGAGTCGAATGCGCGGATAGAGGCCCCTCATCCCGACCTTCTCCCCGCGAAGGGCGGGGAGAAGGAGAAGAGGCCGCGCAGCGCCGGTCAGCTCAGCACATGATACTGCTTGAACCAGGCCTGCATCCGGTTCCAGCCATCTTCCGCGGCTTGCTGGCGGTAGCTCGCCCGGTAGTCGGCATGAAAACCATGCGGCGCGCCTGGATAGGTCTTGAATTCGGCGGTCTTGTGGGCCGCCGCGAGGGCTGCTTTCAGCGCTTCGACCTGGGCCACGGGAATCCCGCTATCGGCTTCGCCGTAGAGCCCGAGCACCGGCGCCTTCATGTCGGGGGCGAGCTGGGTTGGGCTTTTCGGCCAGAGCGGATTGGGCGGATCGACCGGCGGCCCATAAAACGCTACGCCGGCCTTGAGCGTGCCGCTGTGGGCGGCATATTCCCAGACCGTGCGGCCGCCGCGGCAGAAGCCGATGATGCCGAGCCGGCCGGTATCGCCGCCTTGCGATTTCGCCCAGGCGACGGTGCTGTCGAGATCGGCGAGCAGTTCGGCGTCGGGCTTCGAATTGACCACCGGCATCACCTGGGCCATGTCGGTAAGCTTGGTCAGGTCAACGCCGGTGCGGAAATAATAATCCGGCGCCACCGCGAAAGCGCCGAGCTTGGCGAGCCGCCGTGTCACATCCTTGATGTATTCATGGAGGCCGAAAATCTCCATGGCGACCAGCACCACCGGCGGGTTGCTGACACCAGCCGGGCGGGCAAAATAGCCCGGCATCTCGCCATCGGCCACCTTGATCCTGGCGTCGCCGACCGTGAGGCCCTCGCTGCCCGTCTTGATGACATCGGCGCGCACCGGCCCGGCGGCCAGCGTATAGCCCGCCGCGGCGGCGGCAGAGGCGGTCATGAAGCCGCGGCGCGAAACCGGGGCGGTGGTGGTCAATCCGATAATGTCTGACGTCAACAGGGGCTCTGCACTCATACGGGCTTTCTCCGGCTTGCGGAGGATCAGTGCCGGCAATCGCGAGCGATTGCAAATCACCAGCCCGAGAAGGCGGCAACAGCCCTGATTTCCGCAACATAAGGGGTGTTTTCGGGCGCTTCGGCCGGCCAAAAAACAAGGCCGTCAGCGCAGTATAACGCTAACGGCCTTGCCTAAATCCGGACATTGAAATCGGCTCTCGCCCGCCGGTGGAGCCATATTGATCAGTTATTCTACGGAGTGATGTGATCTAGTTCACAATCGGCAAAAAAATCGCCGCCGCGCCGTCCGGATTGGCCGGCATGGCCTCGGCCGGAACATTGATCTAGCGGGATTGCGAGGCACGCGCGGCGCTTGCCGGACGGCGGGCACGGCTGGATTTGCTGTGCTTGGGGGCGGGGTCCTCGGTACTTTGAACGCTCGCAAAGGACTGCCGGAGATTGTCGATCGCCGTGGTCAGATCTGCCACCTGGCCGGCGAGCCGCCTGGTTTCGTCCTGTTCCGCGGCAAGCAGGCCCTTGACCGCCTTCAGCTGATCCTGGACCACCTGCAACTGGTCAATCGATTCCTGCTGCGTGTCAGCTAACCCCTTGGTTTTCTCCACCAATTGCTCCGACGCCTGGGCCGCGCGGGCCTGATATTGGCGGGTCGCAGCAGCGCGGTCCATTTCGGGCGACGTGCCGCTGTAAGCGCGCCAAAGCCCGATCGTGCCGATGCTGAGAAGGACAGCGATCAGGGCGCAGACGCCCAAGACGACCGGCTGCACGCCGAAATGCGCCAATCCGTTTTTCAAATCGGTCTTCAATTTGGTCCTGGCATCCTGAGACTTCACTTCCATGATGCGCTCCAAAGCCCGGCGAACGTGAACGTTCCCGACGCGGGTACAAGCGTGAATAGCTAAACCAGATATCTATCGCAGTTCTATCGAGCCTCCGCCAGAGCCGGAGCAACGGGATCCCGCCATGAATTCCGCGGCAATAGAGCCGTATCGTGGCTTTTTTTGTGACGGCCGCGCCGGTCGGATAGGCTCCTCGATATACTTTACCCGGGCATCAATGACGCATGCCAATTGATGCTCCGGCACAGCGTCGCGGAACCAGCCGGCGGCGAGCCCAGTTAGCAACGTTCGAGAAAATCGCACTGGGGGAAGCATGTTGGTCGCCGCATCATCGTCGCCAGCCGGAGCGCCGCTTAAGACCGACATCCCGGCGCGACTCGACCGGCTGCCCTGGAGCCGCTTTCATCTGCTGGTCGTGGTCGGTCTCGGCGTCACCTGGATCCTCGACGGTCTTGAGGTGACCATTGTCGGCGCGCTTGGACCGGCGTTGCAGAGCGCCAAAACCCTGCAGCTTTCGCCGTCCGATCTCGGCGCGGTCGCCTCCTTCTATGTCATCGGCGCGGTGATCGGCGCGCTGGTCTCGGGCTGGGTGACCGACCGGCTCGGGCGCCGGCTGGTATTCTATGCGACCCTGATCGTCTATCTCGCCGGCGTGTTGTCGAGTGCGCTGGCCTGGAATTTTCTCAGCTTCGCTCTGTTCCGGATGGTCACCGGGCTGGGCATCGGCGGCGAATATGCCGCGGTCAACTCCGCGATCGACGAACTGATCCCGGCGAAATTTCGCGGCCGGATAGACCTCATTGTCAACGGCAGTTTCTGGGTCGGCGCCGCCGCCGGCGCCGCGATCACGCCGTTGCTGCTCGATCAGGATCTGTTTCCGGCCGATGTCGGCTGGCGGCTCGGTTTTGCCATCGGCGGCGTGCTTGGGCTGTCGATCCTGCTGCTACGGCGCTTCATCCCGGAAAGCCCGCGCTGGCTGGTGACCCATTGCCGCGCCGACCAGGCCGAGCAGACGGTCGCCGAGATCGAGCGCGAGGTGGTCGCGTCGTCGGCTCAGAGCTTGCCGCCGGCCGACGGCACGCTCACCATCCATCCGCAGAAATCCTTTGGCCTTGCCATTATCTTCGCCTCGATGCTCGGCAAATACCGCTCGCGCAGCATCCTGGTGCTGGTCTTGATGGTGGCGCAATCGTTTCTCTACAATTCGGTGTTCTTCAGCTATGGCTTGATCCTGTCGCATTTCTATGGCGTGCCCGAGCAGCGCGTCGGCTATTATCTGCTGCCGATGGCGCTCGGCAATTTCTGTGGTCCTCTATTGCTCGGCACGCTCTTTGATACCGTGGGGCGCCGCAAGATGATTGCCGGCACCTTCGCGATCAGCGGGCTGCTGCTGTTCGTGACCGCGCTGTTGTTCGGCGCCGGCCTGCTGACGGAATTCACCCAGACCGCTTGCTGGCTGATCATCTTCTTCTTCGCCTCGGCCGCCGCCAGCTCGGCCTATCTCACCGCCAGCGAAATCTTTCCGCTGGAGATGCGGGCGCTGGCGATTGCCTGCTTCTATGCGCTCGGCACCGCGATCGGCGGCAGCCTGTCGCCGCTGTTGTTCGGCTGGCTGATCGGCACCGGATCGAGCTGGCTCGTCAGCGCCGGGTATGCGCTCGCCGCCTTGTTGCTGCTGATCGCCGCATTCACGGAATGGCAATACGGCATCGATGCGGAAGGCAAGTCGCTGGAACATATCGCCAACCCGCTGTCGTCAGGGGGATGACTTGCCCACGCCGCAAGCGGCAGCGTTCTCCGAGCGGAGTCATGCGCCTTCGCGCATTCAGTTCGTGAAATTTGCTCCCTCGTCATTGCAAGTTCAGCACCGTGTTTTGCCCGGCCCGCTCGAATGAAGCGGGCGGTGTCCACCTCTCCCGCAGGGAGAGGTCGGATCGCTTTAGCGATCCGGGTGAGGGGTTTTGCTCCATCGATAGACCGTAAGCCCTCACCCGGCGCTTCGCGCCGACCTCTCCCTTCGGGAGAGGTGAAGAACCAAAGCCGCTTATATCAATATTGCGGCATTACCGATGGCTTCGGCGTTGGCTCCAGAAAAAGCGGTGGTCGCCTGGGGGCGGGACGAGGTTTTGGATGGATGATGACCGGGGGCGCCGGAATACCCGCTGCGGCGTCACGCGGATTGGACTTGCGCAGGCGGATTTCGATCCGGCGCCGTTGCGGGTCGTCTCCCGCCGTTCCCAGATTGGCAAGCGTCTCGTCCGTGTTGACGAGCTGCGCGCCGGAAAGCGGTATCAGTTTGTACCCGGCCAAGGCCGCGTTCTGGCGCAGCAGGCTTACGACCGACACGGCACGGGCGAGGCCAAGGCCGGCGTTGTCGGCCGGTACCAGGCTTGCAACCCCGGTCGTGTTGTTGAGGACCGACAGCAGATCCCGGTCAAGATTGGATTGACGGAGGATGCTGATGGGCTGCTCGTCGGTGTGACCAACGACTTCGACGACGTCGACGTCGTACTTCTTGATATTTTCAAGAATGACGTCGGGGATTTTGTTGACGAGTTCATCGCGAAGTTTTTCCGACAACTCCGCGCTTCCGCTCTTGAATGAATAGCCGGCCGCGTCGCTCAACGTAATGATGGGGGGCCACTGGTGGCCGGCAGCACCTGATCCGGCCCTGCCGCGATCAATGGCATCCAGAATGTCCAGCGTTGACGGCTGTGCCTCGCCCGGTTTGGTCATTTGTCGATTGATCGCGCTGACCACATCCGCGTCCCGGAGCGCCTTGTCGGCGTCGATGCCGTTGGCGCGGAGCTTTTCGATATCATTGATCCGGTCGCGCAGCTCCTTGACCGATACGCCGGTCGTTTCCAATTCCGCCATTGCGGTCCTGCTGTCGACCAGTTCGCGCCAGTACTGGTCGATATCGTTCGGGTCGGTGAAGCCGGACAGGCTTTTAAGCTTTTCAATGACGTCGCTGTTGTGAGCGAGCGCAGCCAGGGTTTCGTGGTCGCGAGCATTCTGCGCCTGCAGCTCCTGCAGCTGTTGTTGGGTATTGGCGAGCTTTTTCTGTCCTGCTTGCAGGAAACTGGCCATCGCGATCAAGAGGCAGAACACCAGCAGCAACATGATTTCAGCCATTGTAAGGCCGAGCACCAGACCTTGCCGGTAGGAAGCTCGCTGTTGAACGATTTCGCCATTCATGATTTGACTCGCTATAGTTCTGGACTATCGTCGTGATGTCTCGGAGCCCAAGATACGGCGGCCGCGCGCGCGGCCTCGGCGGCTCGCATTTCCTGCACAAGTTGGGTTACCGCGGCGCCCACGGCCTGGGTCTGCTGGATATTGGCCTCGATGGCTTTGGCTTGCATTTCAGCGCTCTGACTGAACGAGTTGATCGCGCGCGTCAGACCCTGGATCATCGGCGTCAGCTTGACATCTATCATCTGGCCAGGCGTTTGCAGCGGTGCGAGCTTCTTCGCCGCGCCATCGATCGCCTTTACGATATTCGCGCTACTCTCGGACAGCTGTTCTCGCTCATGGACCAGGCGCGCGGATATCGCGACAAGCGTCTCCACGGTTCGCTTGCTGAGGTTGTCGAATGTTTCGCCTGACTTTCTGGAGGTGTCTTCGAACGGCTTGCCGGCGGCAAAGGTGAATTTCCTGATCTCGCCGGCCAATCGGTCGCTGGCTTCGCCGATGCTCTGCCTCGCCTCATCCAGGGCATCGCTCATCGACTGTTGCGTCATGCGTCGGAAATAGCTGAACTCCAGCACCGTGCTGTCCAGTTCGCGTTTGACGCGTCGCGACGCCTCGGCCAGTTCGAGCCTCGCGATCGCTTCCACCTCGACCGGGTCACGGCGCATCTGGTTGAACAGGATGCGCAGTGTGATCCCGGCGATGGTCGAGGCAATGGCGATACCGAAATTCTTGACAATCTGCTCGGCCGATCCTTCGGCGGAAAACTGATAGAGCGAGACCGCGAGACTGGTCAATGTGAACAGGAACCCCATGTAATAGAGGTTGTCACCCGACTGGTCGTCGCGTAGCCGAAACACGCGTGCAACCCCCAGGAAGACCGCGTAGCCGATCATGATCAGGACCGGGACAGCGGTGACATTGATCGCACTGAAGTCATGCAGCTTGGAAAACACGATATAGGAGCTGCCGGCCAGTACGACGGCAAAAAACAACAGGCCGCTGAGCAGACCGGGCGGCAGACGCCGCTTTGTGTCCATGACGGCCACGCTCAAGCCCCCTGTAGCCGTTTGACGCCGCCGAAGGTGCCGAGATTGTCTTCGATCCAGGTTTTCCAGAAATCCATATGTCGAGTCCCGTCAAGCAGCGGTTGGCCGTTGACCTGACGGGTCACGTAACGAATGATGACCGTGGTGCCGTGCAGGTCGGTCCGGTATTTCAGATAGGCCGGTGATTGCTTGTATCGTTGAAACGACAGATCTCCCGCGCGGGGATATTGACTATAATCCTTGGTGAACTCGATCATGTCGGAGATCACGTAGAGGGTTTTCTTCGCTTTCGCAGTGGCTGCGCTCGAAAACTCTTCGATGGCAATATCCTGGATAGCCGCCATGATCGGCGAACTGTTGGCTTTGGCCGCGGCAATGCTGCTCTTGACGGCCTCGGCCGCCGGCTTGCGGAAGTTTTCAGTCCATCGCAGGCGGGCCATGCGCGGATTGTCGGTCCACTCGCTCAACCCCGCGCCGTCGCCTGGATTGCATTTTGAAAACAGCGACCGGCTGCGCGCGCCGGCGATATCCAGCACCCTGATATCGAGCCTGTAATAGGCCGGAAGGCTCGCGATCAGATCGTCGAGCATGCCGAGGACCTCCCGGCGGGTGGTTTCGGGCAGATCATCCGAGGTGTCGACCAGAACCGCGGTGATGCCGTGCGGGCCTTCGACAGGACAAAGGCTCTCGGCGTCAAGGGTCGGCCGGTCAGGTGCCGAGAAGTAGAAGTAGGCCAGCGCGCCTCCCGCCGTGAGCGCGAGCAGTAAAAGCGCGATGCCGCCGATACCAGCCCAGCCGATGCCGGAAGCGACACGCTGTCGGGGACGCCGCCTAGCCACTCGCTTTCTCCGATAGCAGTTCGTCGATTTCCTGGTAGGTCCGGACGGCGCTGTCGAATGCCTCGTGAATGGCCTTGATCTGCTGCTTCAACAGCTCCTGTGTCTCAGCGATCATCTGCCGCAGATGCTCGCGTGCCGTCGAATCCGGCTCGCCGCCGGCGTAGACGATGCGCTCCATGGCATAGCTGGTTGAGAACGTGCTGGGGGCGGGTGTCGACCGGGCTCGGCGGTTGGCTTCCCGATAGATTTCCAGCAGGGCACGGCAGGCCTGCTCGATCTGGTTTTGATGCTGACTGAAGCGTTGAGCCAGCCGCCCGCGTCCTTGCAGCAGGGAATCATATTCGCTGCGCCGGACGCTGAGATCGCTCATCGCAGCGTTCATGGCCTCGGTGGCGTCTTCGCGGATATCGCGCAGCCGGTCGATCAGCTCGCTCCTGGCCGTCGCGAACTGCTTGCTGGCCTCGATCCAGCGCCGCTCAAGGCCGGCGTAGCCGATATAGGGGTCGAAGAACAGCAGGCCATCGGCCATTGCGATCAGCGAGAAGATGAGGCCCACGCTGAAGAACACCCAGGAGTTGATGTCGGTCACCGCCAAGGGCGCGGTCAGCAGCCGGTGCAGCACCTCCTGTCCGACCTCATGGTTGATCATCGGCGGAATCTCCCGCAGGTGCGCCAGCGTCAGGTTCAGCGCGGCGGCGAACGCCGCATAGGCGACAAACGACAACAGGCCGATCAGCTTGACGAACCAGTTGCGGCGATTGATCAGCCTGATCAGCACCATTCCCCACAGGAAGCTGGCGATAATGTTAAGCGCGGCGAAGCTTACCGCCTGCACGGCGCCGCCCAGCAGGCCGCCGATATTGGCTTTGGCAAGAAAGCTGCCGTTGATCATCACCTCGATGATGAACAGGATGGCGAGGATGCCAGCCTTGAGGATGACCTTGCCGGGACTGGCAAGCCGGGCCGGGCGCTCGATGCGGTGGCGCTTGCGAAACCCTTCGCGCTCGCGTTCCGATTCGTTCAGGCGTCGGCGGAGGGCGAACAGTTCATCCCGGCCGACGGTAGCCTCGGCGCGGAAGTCCCCCACCGCTTCCGGGGCGGCCTGCTGGATGGTCGCAAAGCGCTCTTCAAAGCTGAGCGCCGTCATGCGTTCGTCGTAGGTGTGCAGGTGATCGAGGTAGAGGGTATGGGCATCCTGCTTATGGGCCTCGATGCGTTCAATAATCTGGTGCTCCACATCGTCCAATGTCTGCGCATCCGCGCTGGGGCGGTTCTGTGACCCGCGCTCCGTGCCCCGCTCAACCAGCCTCAAATCGTCAGCCACACGATCGACATTGAGGTCAAGAAAGATGGTGGTCGCCGGCCGATACGGATGCTGGGGCTGATTAAGCAAAGCCCGAATGCGCGCAATCGGGGATTGCCGGGTTCCGATAGGTGCCATGATGATCCCGGCCTGCCTTAGACGATCTGGGGCATTGCTTGGATGTGCTCTGCGCCTGCAGCCTGAATGCTTATCAGGCTCCCTCCGATTGCAAGCGCCGTCCGCATCATTGCAGTCCCATTTTTTGAAATTGGCAACCAGCTCCAATAGTTAACAGTCTATTACACTTTCCTGGCCAGCGATATCAAAGCGCATTCCCGAGAGCTCGGCGCCGCTGTTCTAGTCAATTCGGGTGCGGCCGTCGACGCGCCCGGTAATCCGCTAAAGTGGCCTCAAACTCAGCATTCTGGTGTGGCGATGTTCAGAGCTCGACACAGAAGCGGGCCCTACAGCGGTATTCTGGTGCTCAGATACGAGCCGCCTTCACTGCAACGACGGGGAACGCGTGGCGGCGGCGCGGGTTATGCTGTTGCAGTCACGCCTGCGCAGGCGGAGAGCAAGCATGTCCACCGGCTGGTATTGTACCGCTGTCACCGCCGCCGCCCGTACCGGTTCGCGCCATGCCGATGCGCGTTGAAGCGCTGGCGGGCTGGACCAGCCAGCAACGCCATGTGGTCGCTGCGAGTTTTCTCGGCTGGACACTGGATGCGTTCGACTTCTTCCTGCTGGTGTTTGTCCTGAAGGATATCGCCGCGGACTTTGCCACCGATATCTCAGCGGTGACGGTCGCCATTCTGCTCACGCTGGCAATGCGTCCGGTCGGCGCCTTGATCTTCGGGCGCGCCGCCGACCGCTGGGGACGCCGACCGACCCTGATGGTCGATGTCCTGATCTATTCGATCCTGGAATTTGCTTCGGGTTTGGCGCCGTCACTGACGGTTCTGATCGTGCTGCGCGCGCTCTATGGCGTGGCGATGGGCGGCGAATGGGGCGTCGGCGCGTCGCTGACCATGGAGACGATCCCGCCGCGGGCGCGCGGGCTGGTGTCGGGGCTTTTGCAATCGGGGTATCCCGCCGGCTATTTTCTGGCCTCGATGGTCTATGGCACCCTGTTCCCGCTGATCGGATGGCGCGGCATGTTCATGGTCGGTGTGATTCCGGCGCTGCTGGTGCTGTATATCCGCCGCAGCGTGCCGGAATCCCCAGGCTGGCAGCCAAAACCGGCAACGCGGCGCGGCGATATCGGGTCGAGCCTGCGATCCCATTGGCGACGCGGGCTCTATGCGATCGTGCTGATGACCGCCTTCAACTTCTTCAGCCATGGCACCCAGGACATCTACCCGACCTTTCTGCAGGTTCAGCACGGGCTTTCGTCCCACGCCGTCGGCGTGATCGCGATGATCTACAATATCGGCGCGATTGGCGGCGGACTGTTTTTCGGCTCCCTGTCGGAGCGTTTCGGCCGACGGCGCTGCATCATCATCGCAGCGCTGCTTTCGCTGCCGGTGATTCCGCTCTGGGCCTACGGGTCCACCCCCGTGCTGCTGGCGTCGGGCGCCTTCCTGATGCAGTTCATGGTGCAGGGCGCCTGGGGGGTGATCCCGGCGCATCTCAACGAATTGTCGCCGGAAACCGCGCGCGCCACTTTCCCCGGCGTGGTGTACCAGCTCGGTAACCTGCTGGCTTCGGTCAATGCGCCCCTGCAGGCGGGCATCGCCGGCTATTTTGGCGGCGATTATGCCCTTGCGCTGGCGGCCGTGGCGGCCACCGTCGCCGTCGTCATCGCCGTCCTGACGGCGCTGGGAAGCGAGGCGAGGGGCGTTTCGTTTTCGCCTCCCGCCCAGGAGGCACCGGCGCAGCAGGGCCACCGGCGCAGTGCCGCCTGACGCCGACGCCCTCAATGCGGGCGGCGGCGGAGCAGCACGGATTCCCGGTCGAGACCGGCGCGATAGACCTCCTGGTTGGAAGCATCCCGGACCACGATGGCATGATTGCCATCCACCAGTTCCGGCTCAGCCTGCAGCAGCCGCTCGGCGATCTCATCGGCAATTTCCACCGCGTGCAACTGATCGATGCAATCGTGGCTGCCGCGGTCGGCGATGAAACGATGGTCCTCGAGGTTGAAGCGATAGAGCGGCATGGCCAGGATAACGGCCGCCGCGCCGGCTCGTTCCGCGGACGTGCGGCTCGCCGCGGGAGGCTGTCGACGGCGTGGCGGTGGAATGAAAGTGGAATGACGACTGCCGATGCCCCGCCACCGGCGCTAAGGACCGGGCGCATTGACCAGCATAAGTGCATCCCACCATGCCTTCAGCGGTTTGTAATATGGATCGGTAACAAGCCCGCGATTGGGCAGGCCGGTTGAGATGATGGTGGTGAAACGGTCAGACTGAAACACGAAGATCTGCCGCATGAGAAAGTACTCGGCATATTCCTTTGCCGACTTCATCGGGTTCTCTGCGATCTTCAAATTCAGTGAAGACGAAGCTGGGTCTTCTAAGCGGTGCTTGCGATGATTTCGGGCGACGATATCGTCGGTGCATGGCCACGCTGCGGACCGAACTGATCTCTCCTGCCAACAGCTGGAAAGATCAATGCCCATAAAGTTGCGGCCAGCCCTTGGGGGAGAGCTGGCCGCGCGCGATCCGGTCTGGGACAGGGAGGGGTGGGGATATGACCGGTCGCGGGTCTCCTGGTGTCGGTTTTCGGGTTCAGTGATCGCGGGCGCTGGCGGTGGCGACCGCGGGCCGGCCATCGCCGAGCGAGACCCATACATTCGGGTCGCTCTGCGATTGGCGCTTGACGAAGCGATAGCCGGTCTCGGTCCAGGAAACGATTGTCTCGTTCTGGTTGTCGAGAATGAATTCGCCCTTGTCGGACTTCACCGTCAGCACCGCATGGCCCTCGCCCTGGCGGTCGCGCACCACCGTGATCAATAGCGCCTCGCGCGGCCAGCCGGCGTCGATCAGCATCTTGCGTTTCAACAGCACGTAGTCCTCGCAGTCGCCGTAGCCGTCGGTCGGCACCGACCATTTTTCAATGACGCCCCAATGATCCATGTCGGTCAAGGGCTTGATGGTGTCATTGACCCAGCGGTTGACGCGGGTAAGGTCGCGCCAGGCGGTCTGCGACATCACGATATCGCGCGGCTGCGTCGCGCCGCCATGACACTCGGCGGGATTCTCGGCACAGAATTCGATCCAGCCGATCGGCGCGCGCGTGTTGTCGCCGAGGCTCGCATAGACAACATGTTCATCGCCGGCGCGTGCCGGCGCCTGCAATCCCAGCAAAATCGCAATAACCGCCAAAGCCGTGTTCTGACCCCTGAACCCAAACATGCTTGCCCCCGTTGTTGTTGGGAGCAGATGTCGCAGAAAGCTTTTGCGCCGCCGCTAAGTATTGCATGTAGAGTTTATGTAATAACGAGTAAAAACTGGAGCTAATTCGATTTATACTTGAGTCAAAATAGATTAAATATTTAGATGACCGCAATTGATTCAAATTGGATGGATTAACCGGCCGCCGGCTGCAATCCGGCGGTTTGCGGTCGTGCCGATGACCCGAATTAACCGACAACGCGATACGCCGGACGCGCCGTGGCGGGATCCGGTGCGCGATTATCGCCGTGCGGGGTCTTCGAAAATCCGATACTGCGGGATAAATCGCTTTACCGCGCGCTAACGCTCTCTTCGAGCGTCTCGGGCAGCTGTATGTGCAGGAACTCGAGCGCGAAGCCGTTCTCGATATTTCGTACCACGCGGGCCTGGACCAGTCCGAGCCGCACCAGCGATCGCAGGGGGAGCCGATTGTCGGAGGCGATGGCGGCGCCGGACGGCGACAGGTCGATGATCCGGCAATTCATCTTGCTGCCGTCCTCGAGCGTCAGCGCCGCGATCGGATTGCGCGGCACGATACGGTCGTGGCGGCGGTCCTCGGGCAGATTGAGAATGTCGCGGTTGGCGAGCCAGGTCAGCTGGGCGGCGAGCTTGTCGCGCTTGCGCGCGGTGGCGCCCACTGTCATGGCAAAACCATTGTCGATCAGGCGGACGATCTTGCCTTCGACCCGGCCGATATGGTCGAGATAGGCGATCACGCGATCCCCGACCTTGCCGACGCCGGGCGCCAGCAGCGCCAGGCCGCCCGGCGACATATTGATGACCTGGCATGGGAATTCGCGCCGGTCGGGCAGCATGTAGCGACCCAGCAGATGGACCTTGACGCGCTGAAAACGCCGACGCTCTTCAGCGGCTGGGATGATCTTTTGGTTCGCCAACGACATCTACCGCTACCTGACAATCGGCCGCTTGGCCTCACTCAAAGGTACGGCGCATAGGGTTAATGCAGCGTTAGCAGGCTCCGCCGGAACCGGGGAAATCGATCGTTTCGCTGCCAGGGATAGGCAATAGCCGATTCCCGCGGCCGTCCGCGGCGTGTTCAGGAATCACTGGCGTAGGCGAGCCAACCTGACCGGCTTAGGCCGCCTGGCTTCGCGCGATCAAACGCCGAATTTCCTCGCGGGCGGCGTCTGCAAGTTCGAACATCAACAAGGTGCCCACAGCGTCCCTGCGGGTCACGATTCCGGGCAGCCGGAGCGCGAAGCCGTCGAAAGTCAGCACCACCGGCGTACCAATGGCGATATCGGTGCTAAGACGGAGGATTTGCGCGCCCTGTTCGGAGATGTCGTGAACCATGACGGCATGCGGCACCCCCTTCACTTCGACTGTGCCGTGCCGGTTCAGTTCCAGACGCTCGAAGATGCGGCGATTGACGTCCGCGGTCGAGGTGCGGATCACCCGAATCAGGATCGCGCGAAGGTTGTCGACTTTTCCTGCGATATCGGAGGAGCCGTCCCTGATCTCCGAAGCGCGGCGCCCGGTCTCAATGGCCTCGTTGGAAACGGTGACAATCTGCGCGGCGACCTCGCGGGCCGCCAGCGAGGTCTGTTCAACGGTCCGCGCGATTTCGCTGGTGACCGCGCTCTGTTCTTCCACGGCGGCGGAGATCATCGACGACACCTGTTCGACATTGCGGATCACGCTGCCGATGGCGCTGATCGAATCGACCGATTCCTCCGTCGCCTGCTGAATCTCGGCGATCTGCTGCGATATCTCGCTGGTCGCCTTGGCGGTTTGCTCGGCCAGCGATTTGACTTCGGCGGCGACCACGGCGAAGCCGCGGCCGGCCTCGCCAGCCCGCGCCGCTTCGATCGTGGCGTTGAGGGCGAGCAGATTGGTCTGGCTGGCGATCTCACTGATGAGATTGGTCACCGCTCCCACCTTGCCGGCCGCGTTCGACAGCCTGCCGATGGTGGTCTGGGCCTGGCTGGACGCCGCGACCGCTTCGACGGTGAGCGCCCGCGACGCACTGACCTGGGTGGCGATGTCGTCGATCGACTTGCTGAGCTCGCGCGAGGCCGTGGCCACGATCTGCGCATTGGACAGCGCTTCCTCGGCGGCGGCGGCCACGCTCGTGCTGTTGTTGCCGAGGATTATGGCGCCGTCGTTCATCTGCGCGGCATTCCCGGCCATCCGCGCGGTCCGCTCGGCGACCTCGGCGACCGCGGCGGAGGTTTCGCGCTCGACGGTCTCCGCCATGGTCTGCATCGCGCGCATTTGATCGTGCCGCGCCTTTTCCTTGTTCAATTCCTGCGCCTGTTCGAGCTGCTGCTTGGCGACCGCGGTATCCTTGAAAATTTTCACCGCGCCGGCCATTTCGCCGATTTCGTCGTGGCGGTGAACCCCCGGCACATCGGTTTCGAGATCGCCGTCGGCGAGCGCCCGCATCGCGCCGCTCATCTGGACGATCGGGCCGGCGATCTGGCTTCGGATCAACCACATCGACACCAGTCCAATGCCGGCAACGACCGCCGCGATGCTGATGGCGACCATCAGCTGCAACCCGGCAGCGTGATTGGCGATGGCGATCTCGTGGTTAGCGAAATCGGTGGCCACCTGCTGCGCGGCGATAATCCGGTTGATCGCCGCGCTCGCCAGCGCGAACCATTCGGTCGCCGGCATCGGGTAGGCGGCGCCGGCCAGGGAAGCGGAATAGATCGAGGCGCGTGTCTGCTGGAAATCCTCGAAATAGTCCTGACGAAGAGCCTCGATGGCCTTTCCGAGGTCACCGTCGAGGCCACCGGACAGCGCAGCCAGGCGCGTCCAGGACAGTTCGATTTCGCCGCGATTTTCGCCTTGCGCCAGGTATTGCGCGCCGGACAGCGGCTTGCCGCTGGCGATGATGCCGGCGACGCCGCCGCGCTCGCGGCCGGCGGCTTCACTCATGGTCGCCAGCAGCCCCTTCAATTCGAACAGCCCGCGCAGCGTTCCGGGAAGGCTGCGGGGCAGCGCGCGTTCGATCGCCATTCGGGCGCCCTGAACCTCGGCAATCAGCGCGGTCGCCGCTGGAAACCAGGCGCCGACCAATTGGCCGTCGACAGAATGTGCGTCGTCGACCTTTGATCGCAGCGCGCCGAAGGGCGCGCGCTGTTCCTCAACGCGCTGGTATTTCTCTGTTGCCGCCGTCGGCGGGTTTGCCATGAGGCCGAGTAGCACGCCCGCCTGTGCGATCGCGGCATCACCGATCTGCCGCTGCGCTTTGATGGCCTGCCGCTGCGGCTCGGACGCCTTCGCAGGATTATTGATCACCGAATTGGCGGTGCCGCGCTCGACCGCCCAGGCTGCCGCCGCGGCGAGATACTGATCGGAGATCGCATTGATCGCTGAGGCTTGTTGCAGGCTCGACCGCTCGTCGAGCGCGGTCTTGCCATAGAGGCCGACAAAAATAACGACGATGGCACAGAGCAGCCCGGTGATCGAAAATAGCTTTGATCTGATTGACATGAAGACTCCAGCCGGACCTGTTCGAGCCGACCATGCAACCATTGAGTAGCTATCAAAACAGAAAGATCGACGCCGGTAGTATTACGGTTTCGGCGCGGCCGCATCCAATGACTGCGGCACGAGCGAAGCTGACGAAATCAGTCGCCGCCAATACCCACTGCGGTGACGACGAATCATGCGGCTTCTGAGCAGCGTATAAGAGCTCTCATAGACTCCCACGTGACGTGTGCGCGGCGAAGAATTCAGCCGGACAGGGACGACAGAGCCAGCAGCCATTTTCATTGAAGGATTTTATCATGAGCGCATTGCGATGTTGCGTCGCCGGCATCAGCCTGACCGTTGTTGCGTTGATGGCGGACGCCGTGTCGGCTGCGGATATTCCGCTGACCTATCCTGTCAAGGCGCAGCCTTTGCCGCCGCTTGATGACTGGTCCGGTTTCTATGTCGGCGGACATATCGGCTACGCGGCCGGTCGATCCAACTGGAACGCGCTGCCAACCCAGCCCGGCTTGCCGGCCACCACCGGCTCGCTCAACCTCTATCTGCCGCCCGATGCCTTCGCCGAAGGTGGCAGTTTCTTCGAAGGCCTGCAGGCCGGCTATAACCACATGCTGCATAATCGCGTCGTGGTCGGCGTCGAAGCCGATGCGTCGTTCCCGGCCTGGCCCAATCTCAACGGCGTTTCGATCGGCGGTCTGTCGAACTTCAACTCGCCGGTATTCGGCGCGGCGACCCTGAGCGAGACCGTGATGTCATCCGGCACCGTGCGCGGCCGGATCGGATATGCGCCGGGAAACTGGTTGTTCTATGCCACCGGCGGCTTTGCCTGGACCTACAACATGCAAACGTTGACTCAAGTGGTCGCGCAAACCAGCGAGACGTCAGGCCTGTGGCGGTTCGGCTGGGCCGCAGGCGCGGGCGTCGAAATTCCGATCGCGCCGCATTGGACCGCGCGGGCCGAATATCTCTGGACCGGCTATCCCGACGCCGCCGTCAATGATCCCACCGGCGCGCAGCGCATCCGCTCCGACTTTGCGGTGCAGCAGCTCAGACTTGGCCTGAACTACCAGTTGAACGATCCGTCTCCGGCGACGATCGCCGCCTCGAAAGCCTCGCCGCTTGCGGACAACGTGAGCTTCCACGGCCAGGCCACCTTCACCTATCAGGGGTACGGCTCGTTCCGCTCGCCTTATGCCGGCCAGAACAGCCTGTCCGGCACCGGGCAGAGCCGCGAGACCTTCGACACCACGCTGTTCGCGGGACTGAAGCTCTGGCAGGGCGCCGAGTTCTGGGCCAATCCTGAGATCGACCAGGGTTTTGGGGTCGCCAATACCCATGGCACCGCCGGGTTCCTGAGCGGCGAATCCTACAAGCTCGGCGCGGCCGATCCTTACGCGCGGATCCAGCGCGCCTTCCTGCGCCAGACCATCAATCTGGGCGGCGAGACCGAGAAGGTGGACGAGGACATCAATCAGTTCGCCGGCTCGCACAGCACCGATCGGCTGGTGCTGACGGTCGGCCGGTTCGGCGTCAACGACATCTTCGACACCAACAAATACGCCAATAATCCGAAGACCGATTTCCTGAACTGGTCGATGATCAATGCCGGCACGCTGGACTATGCCGGCGATGCCTGGGGCTTTACCTATGGCGCCGCGGCGGAATGGTACATCGGCCATTGGACGGTGCGGGCCGGCATTTTCGATCTGTCGGCCACGCCTGCCGGCGGCAACAGCCCCTTGGCCTACGGCCTCGATCCGACCTTCCAGCAGTTTCAGTTGCTGGCGGAAATCGAGGAGCGTCACGAATGGTGGGGGCAGCCTGGCAAGATCAAGCTCACGGGATTTCTCAGCCGGGGTAGTGCCGGCACCTATAATGATGCCATTGGGCTGGCCCAGGCCACCGGCATGCCGGCCGACATCACCATGGTGCGTTCCTATACCAGCCGGCCCGGTGTCAGTCTCAATATCGAACAGCAACTGACCGAGTCCATGGGGGTGTTTGGCCGGGTCGGGTGGGCGAGTCCGAGTGTCGAGCCCTGGGATTTCACCGACATCGACCGCACCGTCCAGGCCGGGGTGGCGATCTCCGGGAAACTCTGGGGCCGACCGGACGATACTATCGGCGTCGCCGGCGTGCTGAACGGCCTTTCCAACCAGCATATCGCGTTCCTGAACGCCGGCGGAATCGGCATTCTGGTGGGCGACGGGCAATTGCCCAATCCCGGTCTGGAGCAGATCTTCGAGACCTATTATAGTTTCGCGCTGACCGCGGCGTCGCGACTGACCCTCGACTATCAGTTTATCGGCAATCCCGCCTATAACGCCGACCGCGGCCCCGTCAATGCGTTCGCCGCGCGCTATCACTGGCAATTCTAGTTCAGCGATTTCGAAGTTCGAATCATATCGCAAGCTCCGAGTTGCCTGTAAACCTCGCCCCGCTTGCGGGAAGAGGTCGAAATTCGCGCCGGCGAATTTCGGGTGAGGGGCAGCTGCAGCAGGCGCGGTGTCGAGGCGATTGGTTCAGCGCTGCCGCCTCGTGGCTGCGAATGCTTGCAACCTTCGACAGCTCGCTTGCTGAGGCCCCCCCTCACCCGGATCGCTGACGCGATCCGACCTCTCCCCGCAAGCGGGGAGAGGTTGCAAACTCGCCGTACACCTCGCTTCGTTTGCGGGGGAGGGCTGGGCCGAGCTCTAATCGAACCGACAAGTTTCAAGAAATCGCTCGTCTAGTTCAGCTGAAGAACGTTACAGCCCCCGTCCCGCCCACCTCTGGGTGGCCATTATGCATAATGATTATCGCTAACGCAGGAGCCCGGTTTCCCGGACCGGCCGCCTGCTGTAGAAGAATGCTGGAAAAAAATTTGTGAGGCGTTCAATGCGTTCGTTAACCACTCGTCAATGCGGACCGCTCGATCGCGCCTGCCGGCTTGGCTTCATGGCCGCCGGTTTGCTGCTGATGGCGGCGCAACCTGCCTCGGCAGCGACCTGGGGGCACCTGCGTGGCCCCTTTTCAACCGAGAGCGAGCAATTGGAGCGCGCCAACTTCGCCGCTGAAGAACGCGCGAGCCACCGCGACATGGCAGAACTGGCCGCGGCCGGGCAGGGTGCTGTACATCGGGTGGCGTCGTGCAGGATCTGGCGTTCGGCATTGAATCGGGTCGGCCTATCCCGTCATCGTGCGTGACGTTGACGTTCGTGGCCGTCCGATCAACGCGCCGACACCGAGCCGGCTCAACCATGTCTACTGGCTGGCGTTCGGCTTCGAATTGATCGCACCGGCGGCGTTCGGATTCTTGCGGTGGGGCTTCTTGATCGAGCCGGTGATATCGCTATCCGCTTCGGTCGGCTTTTTGATGGAGCCGGTGACAGCCGGATCCGCATCGGTTGCCCCGGGGGTCGCCGACCTCAGCATATGGCCGGCGGTCGCCGCCTCGGCCGCGCCGATCATTGTAACCAGCGCCGCGACCACAACGGCACCGCCAGATAAGATCTTCATGACGTCAATCTTTCGCTTCGAATCGATGACAGAGGGTGGCGATCCGCGCATTTAGCGCAGGCTGGATTTTGTGCAAGACGATGTTGTCGATCAGCATGGAAATTTTCTCGGCCGAATAGAAATCAGGATCTACTTCAATCCGCTTCGCCAGCGCGACCAATGTTTTCTTCAGTGCACATGGATCGCCGGATTGACGTCATGCCGCTGCGCCAGGTTCAGATTTTCTGATAACCTGGCTGTGGACTAAATATTCCAACGATCCTGCCCCAGAGCGAAAGCTTACACGGCGCACCATGGAACGCACATTTTTGCCTGGCCTTCGCATTCTTCGATCAATCGTGGAGCTGCCGGGCGAAGGCTATACACCATGCCCGAGACAATGCGAGGGTCGCCCTGCGCTGTGGCGCATCCGCGATGGACGCGCATTTGACGCTATCTGCGCCTGAAACAGTCGCTCGTAGTTGGTCGATTGCTCTTCCCAAAGGCGGATCGCGAAGATGACAAGGTCAACGCCGAGGGATGCATCGCCGCCTTCACTGAAGCTCCAGTCCAGAGCCTTGCGTAGGTCTCCGGTACGCGCCTCATAGCGTGCGCGCCAGACGCGATGGTCGACCCGGGCCCACTCCGGTTCGGATTTTTCGAACACCGAGAGCACAATCTGCGCATGGTGGCGCTGCGCGTCTCGAGCCAGGGGATCCTGCAGCAATCGCTCCACAGCGTAGCTTCTCGTGCTTTCCAATAGCCGGTAACGGAGCTGTTCTCCGTCGATCTCCGCCGACAGCAGAGACTTGGCAACGAGGCCGCTGAGGGCCATGGTTGTCTGATAGGGATCGTATTGCACCAACCGGACCAAGGCGGCGATGTCGGGCCATTCGA
>Ga0302319_10007938_pt1 | contig 20756 bp, 15 predicted proteins | sample Bog_T0_2_FD_203319 | JGI IMG/M metagenome (GOLD analysis project Ga0302319, IMG submission 203319) | Peat permafrost microbial communities from Stordalen Mire near Abisko, Sweden - Bog_T0_2 | ecosystem: Environmental > Terrestrial > Soil > Wetlands > Peat | place: Sweden: Abisko, Stordalen Mire... | reverse complement strand
AGATTCACGCGGCGAAGGTGGCGAACAGCCCGACTGTTGAGTTGTGGGGAAGCGGACAACCGAGACGCGAATTTCTTTTTTCCGAGGACCTGGCTGACGCTTGCGTATTCGTAATGAAGAACTATTCCGGCGAGATGTTCTTGAACGTCGGCACCGGTCAGGACATAACTATTTTGGAATTGGCCCATGTTATCGCCAAGATGGCCGGTTGGCTGGGGACGTTCACGTTCAATACCTCAAAACCGGACGGCACGCCGCGTAAAGTGATGGATGTCAGCCGGCTGCGTTCCCTGGGTTGGTCGGCTAAGACCGATTTCGAGTCCGGAATCAAGCAAGCTTATGAGTGGTATCTGGCCAATGCGCTGTAGCGTCGTGAGGGTGGATTGCAATACCAGGCCGTTGAGTCAGGATTTGCCGCATTGCCGGGCATTGGAAAAGACAGATTCGTGAAGATGTTCGCAGGGAATGGATGAAGGATTGGGGTTCAGCAAACGCCACCGGGCGCCGAATCGAGAGCACTGAGTCCGGTCTACACCTATGGGCAACAGCCGGATGCTGGAGCAAGGGCGCATGAGTGAATTGTCCAATCAGATGGCGAGACCGAAGTATCGTCCCGATGTCGATGGGCTTCGGGCGGTTGCGGTTCTGAGCGTTCTTGCGTTTCACCTCGGGTGGGGCCGCATGGCCGGAGGATTCGTCGGCGTCGATGTCTTCTTTGTCATATCGGGTTACCTGATCAGCGCGATCGTATTTTCTGAAGTAGCCAATTCTTCCTTTTCGATTCTTTCCTTTTACGAGCGGCGCATTCGACGGATATTCCCAGCGCTCTTTGGAATGCTGATTGTTTTCAGCACTGTTGCAAGCTTTTACCTGCTTCCGACCGAGTTTGTCGATTTTGCAAAGTCGTTGCTGGCGGCGGCTACTTCAACTTCAAACTTTTATTTCTGGAAACATTCTGGCTACTTCGATTCGCCCACGTCGAATCCTCTGCTGCATACCTGGTCGCTCGCGGTAGAGGAGCAGTTTTATATTCTGTTTCCGATTTTTCTGGTGGCGATTCGGCGGTTTTTCCCGGAGCGGCTGCGCATGGGCGTGGTGGTACTATTCTTTGCCTCGCTGGTGACAAGCGCGGTAATGGTGCCCATCGACTCAGTGACGGCATTCTATATGCCGTACACCCGGGCCTGGGAACTGCTGCTGGGGACGATTCTCTCACTGGGCATGTTTCCGCGCCTGCATTCACCGCTCATGCGGAATGTTGCTACGCTGGCAGGGATGGGGCTAATCCTGTTCTCGATTTTGACCTACAACGCGCATACACCCTTTCCTGGATTGGGGGCGCTGCCGCCCTGCATTGGATCGGTGCTGATTGTTGGAGCCGGCGAATTTGGTTCGTCCCTGGTTGGCGCGGTGCTGTCCTGGCGTCCTTTGGTTTTCATTGGACTGATCTCCTATTCGCTCTATCTTTGGCATTGGCCGGTGATCATCCTGCACGAAATGGGATTGTCAGTCAATTTGCAGAGCATTCTGCCGCCTCATTACGCTAACAAGCTGGCGGCTTTCCGGTTCGACATGTACATGGAGATTGTCATCTCGTTCGTGCTTGCCATTCTCTCCTGGAGGTTTGTGGAGCGTCCATTCCGCAGCCGTCCGCTGCGTGTTGGAAGACGGCCCCTATTTGCATTGTCAGCGGCAGCCATGGCCGCCGTAATCGCATTTTCCGGAACAGTTATCTTTGCTGGAGGATTCAAGGGACGATTCCCTCCCGCGGCGGTGAAGGTAGCGTCCTTCTTGGGGAATCACGACGCCGCAGGCTTTGCGCTAGCGGCGGGCTGCTTTGTTACCGAGTCCGGGCGTTCCGCTGTTTTTGACAATGACCAATGTTTGCGAACCGCGGAGGGGAAGAGAAACTATCTTCTGATTGGCGATAGCTTGGCCGGTGCGCTCTGGAGTGGTCTTTCGTCGTCGCTGCCGGACGATCGTGTCCTATTGGGATTCGAATCCAACTGCAAGCCTTTCATCCACCCAGTGGGCAGCTCCGCTTGCAAGAAGGAAATGAATTACGTCTTTGAGGCCTATCTGCCGGCGCACACGATTCAGGCCCTGCTGCTGGAGGGACGATGGACGCCGGAGAACATGGGCGGACTGACGGAAACCATTGAGTGGGCCAAGCAACGCCAGCTGCCGGTGATTGTATTCGACCCGGTACCGGAGTACGATGCGCCTCTGCCGCGCCTTCTGGCTTATTCCATCGCCTGGCATGAGCCTGATCTCGCGAGCCGGCACCGCGTTGCCTCTCGCGCGGTCATGGATGCGCGAATGCAGAGCCTCGCCGCCAGTACATGGCATGTGCCTTACATATCGTTGTACCAGGCGATCTGTAATGACGAAGATTGCGTCGAGTACGCCGATGCGGCCCACGAGGTTCCGCTTATGAACGATGAGGTCCACTTGAATGAATTTGGTTCGGCTCTGATTGTCCGGCGTTTGATTGACCGGGGGGAACTGCGTTGAAAGTAAAGGGCGGGGACCGCCGATATTGCGATTCCGGTTTCAGAGAACGTTGGGTTCGTCACTCGCGGAAGATTGAAAACGTACCACTGGGGACGGCGTGAGGGTCTTGCTTTCGGCTTACGCGTGTGAGCCAAACAAAGGGTCGGAGCAGGAAGTGGGCTGGCAGAGGGCGCTGCATATGCCGGAGCACGCCGATGAGGTATGGGTGCTTACCCGTTCCAACAACCAGTCGCCAATAGATGCGGATCCGTTAAGCCGGACGCCCGGTCTCCATTTCATCTATTATGACCTTCCACCATGGGCTCTCAGCCTTAAGAAGCAGGCCTGGTTCCTTCCCCTTTACGTTTTGCTCTGGCAATGGGGAGCGTACCGCCTGGCTGCGAGACATCATCGGAAGAAGCGATTTGATCGCGTATACCACGTAACCTTCGTCGGCATGCTCTCCGGTTCGTTCATGGGAAGACTCGGAATTCCGCTCGTCGTTGGGCCCATCGCTGGTGGTGAGCGCGCGCCGTTTGCTCTGCGGCGCGGCATGCAGATGTCGTGCCAGCTGAAAGAGTTCATCCGCGACATTGGAATCATCTTGCAGCGCTATAGCCCGGTCACTTGTCCGGCGCTTGCCGCGGCGGAGCGAATTTATGTCGCGACTCCAGATAGTCTGAGGCTGGTTCAGGCCAGATGGCATTTCAAGACTGAGGTGCAGTTGAGTGTCGCCAGTTGCAGCCAGACCGCTCGGCTAGGTGAACGGCCACCGTCGAGGCACCCGCGTTTTGTGTTTGCCGGTCGCCTTCTTCATTGGAAAGGTGTGCACTTTGCGATTCGAGCGCTAGCTGAGGCCAGGAGAACAGTTCCTGCGGCAACTCTCACTGTTGTTGGGAGCGGACCGGCGGAGCGGTGGTTGCGAGATTTGGCCAACAGACTCGGCGTGGCGGAAGCAGTCGAATTCGTCGGCCATGCCCCCCGACAGCGATTTCTAGACGCGCTTCGTACTTACACTGCTCTGATCTTTCCTAGCCTCCATGACTCAGGCGGATTGGTCGTTCTTGAAGCATTAGCGAATGGTCTTCCCGTCGTCTGTCTCGACCTTGGCGGTCCGGGCGTAATGGTCAATGGGTCTTGCGGGATCATTATTCCAACAGCTCAAGCAGATGATGCTCAGACAGTGACCCGCCTTGCAAACGCCATCATCTCTTTAGCGACAATGGCGCCGGCAGAGTCAAAGCGCCTGTCGCTGGGGGCAATCGCAAGGGCGAACGAGCTGTCATGGGTAAAGCTAACCGCACGAGTTGCACGTCGCGAATGCCAGAGATAGATCGAAGCAGTCCGCCGATGAGGGACCTGCTGCCGGTTGCGCCATTCGAGTTACCATATTGTACCTAATTCGGATCGAGCGAGGAATTTCACATTTGTCGAACCTAAGAAGGTGTGCTTTAGCGGCTCCGAAAGGCTGTCGATTGCCTGCGTTCGGCTACAGAGTCGTCCGATCAGAATTAGCGTAACAGCTGTTTCGCGAGAGACTCTCGGTGTGTCGACCGCGGGGGAGTCTGATTTAATTGCGCGCGGGCGCAAACCGTAGTAGCCTCGCGCCAGCAGAATCTCGGCCCCAGCGGAAGCGCAGAAACTCGCACGTGGCCCGTTCTTGGTTCATCCTTATTCCGGTGAGGAGAGCGACGACAATGCAATTGCGGAAGCTACTACATTGGCTAGGCGTGGTAAAGGGAAAGCTGGCGGAGCGTAACACTGCGCAGCGTTGGCTCGCTCGCAAATCTCTTCCACTTACTCAACGCCTGGGTTTCAGCGTCATTGGTGATCACTTCTACGAGCCCATTCCTAACCTCCAGTACATCAAAAAGGAGTACAAGGATGGGCCGCGGGTGTTGCCCGGGTTCTCCTCGACGCCATCTTGGACGGAAGAAGCGGAGAGAGTCATGACTCCGTACATTGCGGAATACCTCGGCAGCTCAGCGTATCCAATATATGGAAGGGAAAATGGGATGTACGCCGGATGGGACGCAGCTTATTATTACTGTCTCATTCGATCTACGAGGCCACAATCGATCACGGAAGTAGGCCGCGGATTCTCCACCGGGATTGCGGGCGCGGCCCTAGAGCGAAATACCTCTGAGGGCTATCCAGGGGAGATTGTATCTATCGACCCGTATTCTCACGGTGCGAAAGCCACCCCGTGTACGCGAATTGTGGAGGTCGAGCTCGAGCGGATCGCAGCCAACGAGCGCGGCGCTTTACTGCGCGCAGATATCTTGTTCATCGATTCCAGCCACGTCGCCAAGTGGGGCAGCGATGTCGTCCATCTGTTCGAGTCGTGGATTCCAAATGTCGCAGTGAACACGCTGGTGCACCTCCACGACATCTTCACACCTTACGACTATCCCCTGGAGTGGCTGGTCGGACAAAAGCGCTTCTGGAACGAACAGCTCCTCTTCGAGTCGTTCATCGCATTCAACGCCGCCTTCCGGATCGAGTGCCCTGTGTCCTACCTTTGCAAAACCGGAGCCTTGAAGCAGTTTGCTGAGCGGGTCAACGCCCCCGAGCTAACCGCCTCTGGCGGGGGGGCTATGTGGCTGAAGCGAATTCAATAGGCATTCACAAGATTTCGCATTGGAACCCCTTTGGTGGTCCATGTTATTCAACTTGGCTGTTAGCGTATCTTGTCGATGGAGTGTTCGCATCTCCCCTGTGCCGGCCGACGGTTCAAAGCGCTGCCCATGGCGAAAGATGCTAAAATCAGGCATCCCGAGATAAGAGCCTGTGATTTCAGGCCAGGGCTGTTTCCGATGGCGCCCGAGCGTGGGGCGAAGACCGTGGCTGTTCGATGGCGGAATGTTGAAGTCACATTAGAAGGCAAGCACCTACATGAATCAAACCGCGCGACGGATAGAGGGCAGCGAACGCGAGATGCCCGCGGTCCAGCCTTCCAGGCGGCTTCCGTTCCTGAAGTTCTTCCTGCGGTATCCGATCTTTCTTCTCGCGTTTGGTCCACCGGAGTTCAAGCACGCGGTGGGCGGGGATACGAGCCAGGCCCATTTCGACATGTGGAATGTGATTCAGGTTGGCTGGCTTGCTGTAGTTGCCCTGCGGGCGATCATCCGGCTAGCTGCTTTGCGATCGATCCGTATTCCAAAACAGAGCCGATCGATTCTGAAGTACGCCTTCTTCCTCGGCCTGCTGTTCCTGGGCTCTATAACGTACTCTCCTGGTCGGATTGTCTCGGCGGAGTACTGTTTCTTATACTTTCTCAACCTGATTTGTGTCGTGGAGTTTATCGTCGATAGTTATCGGGATCCTCCGAATTGGATGCAATGCATGTTTCAATTGAGACTTGTAGCACTCTTGCTCTTTGCCCTTGTTCTCGCAACACTCATTGTTGCTCCGTCCTTCGTGATTACGGCAAAGTCAGGAATGCGCCTGCTTGGAGGTTCCGTGGCAGGTGTAGGTTTGATCTGCCCAACCATGGTGCTCATTTCGACTTACTGTTTGCTGTATTCCTTGGAATCGAGAACTCGATCTGTGGCGTTCATTTTGGTGGGCGTGGGAGGCACATTGGCCGCGCAGACCAGGGGGGCCGACCTCTCGCTGCTGGTCCTTCTTGCGGTTATTGCATTTGGATGGGCGAGGAAGAGCAGGCGCTCCGCGTTGATCCTCGTTTCCGGGTTGATGGCTTTCCTGCTGCTTGCCGGTGTTGCGGTGAGCTTAATCGGCGGTGGGCAAATTTTTGAAGCCTTTAACCGGGGTGGGGACATATCGAGCCTTGAAACCGCGAGCGGGAGGACGGGGGTCTGGGTGGATCAAATTGGATATTGCCTGACTCACCCATGGGGGATGGGCTACATCGCAGGCGTGCGAACTTTCCACAGGAGCGACTTCGCCACGAATCTGCGTGACGATCCGAACAATGTAGGAGGAACCGACAACGCCTATATACAAGTCCTGACGGATGCAGGCTGGCTTGCTTTGGCGCTTTATCTCATCATGCTGGTAAAGATAGTCAGATTGGGATGGCGCATTACGCGGAAGGACTCTTCAGCACTGCTTAGGTCAAACAGTGAAGCCTATCACGCGCTTCAATGCGCGCTCCTCTTGCTTAGCTTCCTGATTGTGGAGGGGATGGAATCTCCGTCTTCTGTGCTTCCTATGCAGCAAGGCTTCTACTTTCAGAACATTCTCATCGTGGTCATCCTCGGCGCGTCCGGAAGCATTCTCATCTCGTCCCGTTTCAGGGAAGCGCTGGTGGCGAGGTAACGCCCGATCTTGCTGCGTATTCGATGCCCGGCGCTGAAAACATACTTCTGCGATGCGCGCGACAACGGCGAGTAAAGGATGGGAGTGTTAACTTCCAACAACCTTCTGCCTGATCGGGCGACAGTGTTAAGGAGAGCCAGAGAGTGGCGGATCATTCATGCCTCTTAACCCCGTACTCCTTTGATTTTCCGTCAACCCACCCCATCACACTGTGAGACCGAAGACCCAGGAAAGGGAGGAATTTGATGCACAGCGAACGAATCGCCACCGGAACCGCAAGCCGACACATCCGGACGCCGCGCGCCGTTCTGCTTTCGAAATTCGGGCTTATTCTCTACTACCTATTCGTGACAATCACAACATTGGCAGTCTTTATACCCTTCAATCCAAGAATGCCTGCCACGGGGCTCGATGCATCATGGGAATTCGCCATGAATCAAGCCGTTACACGGCATCTCAGCTTTGGCAAGCAAGTGGTGTTTACCTACGGGCCCTACGCATCGGTTGGCACCAGAGTTTTTGATCCCGAAACGGACCGGCGGATGATGCTGGGCAGTCTGCTCTTGGCTGTTTGCTACCTAGCCGCATTGTTCTATCTATCACGCGGCCAAAAGCGATACTTAATCGTGATCCTGCTGTTATTCCTGGCAACGTTTGGATCTCCAGAGTTACTGCTTCTGTCCTACTCATTTCTGTTGGTCGTATGCACTCTCAAGCAGATAGACTCCCCGGATCATGACAGAGGACTAGCGCTGAAGTGGTGGCAGGTGCTAATGCTTCTCGCGATGTGGTCTACGCTGGGCCTGCTGCCTGTTGTCAAAGGAAGCCTCTTATTGCCATTTGCAGCCTCCGTGGTCATACCGCCCTTCTTTCTCTTGAACCGCAGGCGCTATAGACAAGCCATTCTGCTGCTCTTAGTTCCGATCACAGCTTCTGTCTCCTTTTGGGCTTTTGCGGGCCAGCCGCTCGCTGATATACCTGCCTTCCTGCATGGTACATTTGCACTCACTTCCGGCTACACTGAAGCTATGTCGACATCGTGGGCAGTTCTGCCCAGTGCCATCGGCGACGGGCTCGTAATCGCATATCTAGGTATTTCGGGATTGATATGCCTATCGATCAGTTGTTGCAGCGGGCTAACGCTGCCATCCAAATGGATGCTGATGCTTCTCTCCGCGGTATTTCTGCTGGTTGCATTCAAGCACGGTTTTATTGCCTCTTCTGCGATAGCGGGTTCTTTCGGTGCGCTTAGTGTGCTTATTTTGATTATCGGTCTCCTCTACATCGACAGATATCTTGTTTGTTCGCTTTCCATCGCAATGGTTCTAACGTCCGTCACGTCTCTTACTCGAGAGCCTGTATTGGGCAAAGAGGTGCGTGACAAGTTTGGGGTTGGCGCTGCGTGGACAGGAGGGGAGGGTCGGCGAGATATTCTGGCATTTTGCGAGCAAAGAGCGGTCGGGGCCTACGCTCGGTTGACCTACAAAACAACGTGGAATACGTACACCTCCGCCTGGCAGGGACTTCGGTCAAGATTGAGTCGAAATAACGATTTGGAGAATGAGTATGACCGATCTTTATCGAGTATTAGAGGGGCCTATGCCCTTCCTGCACTGAAAGGGAGTGCAGATATTTACGAATATGACCAATCGGTTCTCCTTGCATCGAATAATGAGTGGAACCCGCGGCCTGTTATTCAGAGCTATTCTGCCTACACTCCGGGCTTAGCGAGACTCAACGAACAGCATCTTCGGAGTTCAGACGCTCCCGAGTGGGTTCTGTTTGACCTTCAGAGTATAGACAATCGCTTTCCATCTCTCGATGATGGAATGAGTTGGCCGGCACTGTTCGATAATTACACATTCAACTCCCATAAAGGACAGTTTGTTCTTTTGGCCAAGAAGCAAATTATCAAGGCGCATAGTAACTATATCGGCTTAGTTAGGAGAACATGCAAGACTGGCGAGACGATTCCGATTCCTGAATCGCACGGGGTGCTCTTCGCTGAAGTTGATCTGAAGCCGACACTGGCAGGAAGACTGTTGATAGCATTGTTTAACCCTCCATTGTTACACATGGTGGTTCGTCTGGACAATGGAGAAGTTAAGAGTTACAGGGTTGTTTCCGAGATGATGACCACAGGTTTCCTTCTATCGCCGCTTGTCAGCAATGACGGGGAGTTCGCGTCTATCGTGGCCGGAGATACGGGTTTAGCTGATGGGGCCAAAGTCGAGAGCATTTCCATCGCGCCATCGTATGGTGGTTCAGTGTATTGGTCGGGCGAATATGAATTGACGCTGAAGGAGTATGTTTCGGAATGAGCATCAGTTGCCGATCGGTGAGGCGCGGTGGATCTGGTGCTTGCATTAGGGGTTTGCTGACTAGCCTCGGCAGGGAGATACAGGGTTGCTTGGTCGCTGCGCCATACTAACAGGTCCTCAATTCCGCGACATCGGACAGACTAAGTGCTTTTTGCAAGTAGATAGCATTTCGAGTTGCGCTTCATAATTCAAGAAGCCGCTGCGATGTCTTCCTGTCTACTTAATGTTTTGCTCTTCGTCGAAGTATCGAGTAAGATTGAAGATGCTCTTGACGCGATTCACAGCACGATTAAACGCGGGCAAATGTTTGTTGCGGAGTTCTGATGGATACGATGCGGAATATTGTCGTGGTCGGTGGGTGCGGTCACGTTGGGCTGCCCTTCGGCATGGTGTTGGCCGATCACGGCATGCGTGTCGCCCTGCTAGATATGGACGAGGCGAAGGTTGCCTCCGTCAACCAGGGGAAGATGCCATTCCTTGAGGCCGGGGCTGAAGCGCTGTTGCCAAGGCTTATCGGAAAGTCGCTGTTTGCCACCACCGATCCGGAATGCCTGCGCAGCGCGGAGGTCGTGATTTCCGTCATCGGCACACCCGTCGATGAACATCTTAATCCGACCGTTTCGGCGCTGTATCGCAGTCTGGACGATTTGATCGAGTATCTTCCCGATGGATCGCTCCTGGTGCTTAGAAGCACTCTCTACCCCGGGGTCACCCGCATCCTCAAGGACCGCATTGACGAGCGCAAGCGCGAAATTCACATCGCCTTCTGCCCCGAACGGATCGCCGAAGGAAAGGCGATTGAGGAGCTAACCAGCCTGCCCCAGATCATCTCCGCGTTCGATCCTGTTGCGCTGGCCAAGGCGCGGGAATTTTTCAGTCGAATTGCTCCGTCCATCATCGAGTTAGATCCCCTTGAGGCGGAACTTGCCAAGCTGTTTACGAATAGCTGGCGCTATCTCAATTTTGCCGCCTCCAATCAGTTCTATATGTTAGCTGAAAGTTATGGCCTGGATTTCTACCGCATTTATAACGCGGTTACCCAAGAGTACCCGCGCATGCGCAGTTTTGCGCGCGCAGGGTTCGCCGCCGGCCCTTGCCTGTTGAAAGACACGTTGCAACTCTCCGCCTTCTCCAGCAATAACTTCTTTCTCGGTCATGCGGCCATGCTCGTCAACGAAGGCCTCCCAAATTTCATTGTTACCCGGCTTCGCGCAGAGGGGTTGTCGAAGGCCACGGTAGCCATTCTAGGAATGGCATTCAAGGGCGATTCCGACGACAACCGCAGTAGCCTGTCATACAAGCTGAAAAAGCTCCTGCAGGTTGAAGCGCGAAGGGTTCTCTGCACTGACCCCTTGATATCCGATTCAAGGTTTGTCTCACTCGAACAAGCAGTGGAACAGGCCGATGTCATCATCCTCGGCGCTCCGCATTCGGCATACTGCGGCTTGGAATTCCCAGCCGGCAAGAGAATCGTGGACGTGTGGGGATTTTGGCGTCAGAAGTAGGACAATCCTAACTTTTCTAAGGAGGACAAATGAAGGTTCTTGTTACCGGCGCTGTCGGCTTCATTTGCGGCTATTTGATTCAGGAATTGCTCGACAACGGCCACGAGGTCGTTGGACTGGATAATTTTAGTAAGTATGGCCAGACTCATAAGTCTTACGATGCTCATCCGGGCTATCAATTTGCCGAAGGCGATGCGAAGAATGTTGATTTGCTGAAGGAACTTTTGGTCGATTGCGACCAGTTCGTCGCGGCGGCAGCCATGATAGGTGGAATCTCCTATTTTCACGAATTTGCATACGATTTGATGGCGGAAAATGAACGCATTACGGCGGCTGCATTCGATGCCGCCATTCATGCCCACAAGAGCAATAGACTCGAGAAGATCACCGTGCTGTCTTCCAGCATGGTTTACGAATCTACGGCTGAGTATCCAACTCCCGAAGGCGCCGAGCAAAGATGTCCGCCGCCTAGATCCACTTACGGTTTTCAGAAGCTGGCGACGGAGTATTTTGTCAAGGGCGCCTGGGAGCAGTACCAGTTGCCATACACCATCGCGCGGCCGTTCAACTGTGTGGGAATCGGCGAGAAGCGGGCACTGCGGGATGTTGACGTGTACAGCGGCAACGTGAAGCTGGCAATGTCGCACGTCGTCCCCGACCTGGTGCAGAAAGTGCTGAAGGGGCAGGATCCGCTGCACATTCTTGGTGAAGGCAACCAGGTGCGCCACTACACGTATGGCGGCGACCTTGCACGCGGAATCCGGATCTGCATAGAGAATCCAGCTGCACGCAATCAGGACTTCAATCTATCCACTGCCGTGCGAACAACTGTTCTGGAATTGGCGAAAGTTATCTGGGACAAGGTGCATAAGGGCACAAAGCCATTCCGAGCGGTTCACGACCCGGCATATGAGTACGATGTGCAGGAGCGCTCGCCCGCGGTGGAGAAGGCTGAGCGGTTGTTGGGTTACCGCGCGGAGACAGCCTTGAGCACCATCCTCGACGAGGTTATCCCCTGGATCGAAGAACAGATTGCGGCGGGCCAGATCTAGTGCACCGGCTGCCGTCTCGCACGGCGGATTCATCTCGTCCATGCGGTGAGATGAGTATTCGCTAATAGGGGGAGATTTCGTGGCAAGCGACATGGCAAGAAATCGGAATGACGATTTGACGATCGTCATTCCCGTGTACAACGAAGGCGCGGGCTTTGAGGAATTGTGGAGCGAGTTGAATGCTCACCTGCAGTTTCCATTTCGCGCTCTTGTCGTCTACGACTTCGATGAAGATAACACTGTTCCAGCTGTGCAAGCGGTGATTTCACGAGGCGAAAAGCGCCTCAGCCTGGTCAAGAACAATATTCGGCGCGGGGTGGTCGGTGCTCTCTTCACCGGATTCCGCGCGGTTGAGAACGGCCCTCTGTTAGTGGTCATGGCCGATCTCTCTGACGATCTGGCGCAGGTGAGCCGGATGGTCGAGTTATATCGCCAAGGCTACGACGTCGTGGTTGGGAGCCGGTATATGAAGGGTGGGCATATCCTGAATGGGCCGGTACTGAAACAGGCCCTCTCGCGCATGGCGGGAGTGAGTCTGCACTGGCTTCGGCGTATTCCTACGCACGACGCTACCAACGCCTTCAAGGTCTACGATGCCGCCATGCTGAGACAGTTTACGCTCGAGAGCCAGCGCGGCTTTGAACTGAACCTGGAAATTACGGTGAAAGCGTTTTTGGCCGGCTATAGCATTGTCGAGATTCCTTCTACTTGGCGGGACCGGACGCAGGGCAAATCAAAGTTCAAGCTATGGGCTTGGCTGCCGCATTATCTGCGCTGGTACTTCTATGCATTTCGGCCGAGGAACAAAGAGTAGCGATCATGCCTGCGAGTCACTCGCAGCGGGGGCTTGTGGACGGAGCGATTTCTGAAGGCTCTCAAGCAAGTGCTCTTCTCTACTTTCGATCTGAGCGGGCAAATTGCCACGACGCGGCGAATTGTAATGCGGGTCCATAAGGCCGGTTATTGAGGATAATGTGTCTTAGACGAGTCCGATACAATCACGGCGAATAGGCGATGGGAGAGGAGGCACGGTACCATGATGAACCGTAGGAACAACCGTAGGAACGGTAAAGCGGTGGGTAGTCACAAATACGAAGGCCTTCAGATTCTTCGAATAACCGCAGCATGCATGGTTGTGCTCACGCATTCGACGTATTATGTGTCGGAACGTCTCGACCGACATTTTGGCGTATGGGAAAAGGGCGCAAGCGGAGTAAATATCTTTTTTGTCCTGAGCGGCTTTGTGATGATCTATTCCTCTACAAAGCTTATGAACGAACCCAGTGGATGGAAGGTATTCGCCGAACGGCGCGTTGTTCGCATAGTTCCGATTTACTGGATCGCAACTTCCATCAAATTGATTGTACTTCTCTTTACGACCGGTTATGTCCTCCATTCGCGATTCGGCATTGCTAACACCATCGAGTCTTATTTCTTTATACCTGCGCGTAACAGCGAAGGCATTATTTCGCCGGTGATTGGGGTGGGCTGGACGCTGAATTTCGAGATGTTGTTTTACTTGCTTTTCACGCTGGCACTCATGTTTCGAGTGAACGTCTATGGATTCGTGGGCAGCGTTCTGACTCTTCTCACCATTGGCTCGTTCTTTCGTCAACCGGCTTGGCCGGCAGTAGCGTTCTATCTGGATGCAAGAGTTATCCTATTCTTCCTGGGCATGATCATTGCCAGAATCTGTATGACAGGCGTTCATATTCCCAAGTATTTGGCCATTCTGATACTGGCTCTAGGATTTGTGGGCTTGCTGGCCCCCCTGCCACCTCTGCTTCAATTGCATAGTCTTCCCTACGTATTGGCTCCTGCCTTGATCGTATATTCCACGGCTTCGTTAGAAGGCTCGTTGACTCGAATACCTCGATTTGTGCTCTACGGGGCGGATGCTTCTTATGCAATCTACCTTTTCCATCCGTTTATAGCCCCGGCCGTACCAACCGCTCTGATGAAGATTCATCTTTCGTTTCCGTGGTTGTCCATCGCCTGCAGCGTATTTCTTGCGCTCGCTGGCGGCTGTCTTGTCCATGAGTTCATTGAGGCTCCCATCACAAGATGGTTTCAGAGCCATCTTCTGGTCGGGGGGAAGAAGGTCATTCACCCCGTGGCAGCCGTGTAAGCCTTCCGGACCTAGGATTGGAGCAGGATTCGAACGAGTCGGCGAGTAACCTCATAATCCTGCTCTTCGCCCTTCAATTGCTCGGAGTGAGGCTCAAGCGTGCCCGCGAATTCATTGAGAGGCTGTTTTATAACCGTGCCTTCGATGGCAATGGCAATCCAGAACAGGAGCCGCCTGTTAAACCGTTATTCATATTCGCAGTCATTCTTTTGAGCGTCAGCACTCTTTGTGCGAGTGCCGTCGAAGTCGCAGCATTCTCGAGTGCGGGTCAGAGCGATCTGCCCGATCAGAGAACTGTTTCGAATGTTCGCGGCGGCGATACGCGCTATGACGTGACTCAATTCGGCGCGATTGGCGATGGCAAGAAGGATGATACCGCAGCGATCCAAGCAACTTTCGATGCGTGCTGGAAAAATGGAACCGGCACGCCGCCCTATGGTGGCGTGGTGGAGTTTCCGGGCAGCCGTGCCTATGTCATAAGCGACACCATTAACGCCTACGATTCATGCCGGATCGAAGGCATAGGTGTGTCCTTACGAATGCAAACTCCGCCGGAGCTTTTTTGGAATGGAGTTGCTTCCGGGACGACAATCTTGAAACTGACCGGCTTCACAATAGCGCGCAACACTTCTTCCATCACCTTTCTAAGCACAGGCAACGCGATTCCTGGCGACACAGTGACGATCAACGGGACGACAGTTAGATTTGTCGCTTCGGGGGCCAAAGGGAATGAAGTCAACATCGGGGTTGACTATGCTGCGACCGCTACGGCGCTGTGCACCATGTTAAACGCATCCATTGATTCTAAGCTGCGGAAGAGCAAGCCCTATTCAAACCCAAGCGCAGGGGTCGTCGATACAGCTTGGCAGAGCATCGGCTATGTGGAGACGCTCACCACCACTTCTTCGCACATCCGAGTTGGACTCGCTCTCGGTACAAAGAGCACACCCAGGAGTGGCAGGGCAGCAGTGAATGAATACCTGGCTACCTTTCCAACGACAAACAGCCTTAGTGTGGGGAATTGGGTGCTTATCCAGGGATTCTCAGGCGACGGCGTGGTCTTGAATCGGACTGTGGCTCAGGTGGCGGCTGCTTCGGTTTCCTCCTTTACGGTTGCGCTTCCGTTTACACCATTTGTGCCCCTTGCTGGCCAAACGATCATGATTGGCGCACACACAGACAGTGGGACCGCCAGCACGACCACTGTTGTCCTAGCCTTCGATACTTGGTCGCGGAATCAACAGGAAGTGAGTAACCTGATGTTACACGGCTCGACTTCCTTCGGTGTTGGCATCTACTTTGGCTCTCGTATCGATACCGGAAGCAGGGCTCTTAATACCTGGGTTGAGGGGGCAAAATATTTCGGCTACTACTTCTCCGCCGGCGGCATTAATGTTGAGATCGATAACGGTTCCCGCTGCGATGGCGCCGGCATCGCTTGCATGTACTGGCGAGCCGTGGCTGGGGACAACTTCAGGCTCGCAAACAGCACCTTTAACGTGAGTAAGGACGGCAACGGGGCTGCCGTGATGCTGGATTCGTCCTCGTGCGATTACGGCATTGTGAGCGCTACGTTGTCACATCTGACGCTGGAATCGGACGCCTTCACCATTGCTCCCGGGCTGGGGATTATTACTCTCTATGATTGCGGTGCGGATAGATTCCTCAGCCAGTTCTCGCTTAATCTAGACAATGTCTATGAATCCGAAACCAGTAAGATTGCCAATCCGGGCCTCGTCATGTCTCCAGCCAATGATGGTGCGCTGCAGATCACCGCTATTAACTCTACATTCAATGGACAGACAGCGGCAAACCGATGGGTTGGGGTGCCGGCACTTGCCCGCGGCGACATGTCAAGCGGCCTCGCCTCTCTACTCAATTATTCCCTGCCGATCAACAGCATTGGATTGTCGACCTACAGCGCCGGCATCAGCGCATTCAGGGCGCCGACCCAGTTTATCGGCGATGTGGATGTAAACCAATTATGGCAATATGGCGTCAATGCGTCTGCTTTCCTGTATTCGGACACTGCCTTTCAGGCGCTCCCAAACGCCACAACGCTATTTGCCGGTCAGATTGTTGCCCCCCCTGCTTATTGGAGCGGCGTGAATGGCAAGCGTTATGCTATCGACGTGGTATACCAGACCGGAACAACTGGGACACCGAACGGCGGCACTACGAAATGTACCGGAGCCAAGGGAACCAGAATTCTGACCTGTAGCAGCGCCACTGACCTATCGATCGGCCAAAGAGTCACAATTGGGCCGGACACAAACAAGACAATCAAGTACGTTGACGCGACGCATCCGGGAGCGGTGCAGGTGAGCCTCTCAAGTAATCTCAGCGCCGCGCATTCTGGCCAGGCGCTTTCATTTTCCGCACCTCTGCTGGCCTCTGAGATTCAGATGCCGACGAAGTTTCCTGGCGCGCCACGCACTGAAACGTGGTCGCAGGGCGATGTAGAATTCAATTCCAAGGCGACTGCTACTGGAATTGCGGCTTGGGTCAATGTGGCTGCCGGCACGCCGGGAACGTGGGCCGCGATTCCGCTCGGCAACAGTAGTGGCCAGATTGCCGCTTCCCAGATATCTGAAACCACAGGGTCGGGAAATGTGGTGTTAGCGAAATCGCCGACGGTCAGCGGCCTAAGTGACACGGGAACTACCAGGCTCAACAATGTGACAATAGGGGGCACGTGCTCCGGGTGCAGCGGAAATAGCGTTCGGACAGCGCAGGCATTCTGCACCGGGCAGGCGACTTCATCTTCCACGCTTGCGATGTTCGGCGCCGGGTCCGCGGCCACGTCATGCACCTCGAGTGTTGGAGGCGAAAATGCCACACAGTTATTGATGAACACAAGCGGCACTTTGAGCATCCTGGCTGTTCGTTGCGCTCAGAGCGGAACCAGGCCGCAAAGTGGAGTTTTCAGCGTGTGGGATTTGCCTTCCGGCACGGGTATGTCGGGTCCGAGCTCGGGGACCAATACCGGCCTAACCTTAACCTATGGGACTGCCAAGGCAAACACTACGCTCTTCGACTTATCCCATTCCTTTGCCTACGCCAAAGGTGATTTGCTCCGCATTCAATTCACCACGCAGGCAAATGAGACATTGGGGGAATGCGAGGCGAGTTTCAATTATTGACTATGCTTGACACAGGGATTCCAACTGCACAAGGTTGACGCATTACTCGTTGGATTCTTTTAGGCAAGCGATGTAAGTTGTTCAGCCCTGCGTTTGGCGGCCGAAGCAACGACGGATTGTTAACAGTAAGAATGGTCTATCTTGCATGGATGTAATGATCGTTGGAACGCGCGGTGTACCGGCCAACCATGGAGGCTTCGAGACTTTCGCAGAGGATCTATCATTATTCCTAACCTCAAGAGGCCATAAGGTGATCGTCTATTGCCAGGCTGATAGAGCGGGTGCGCTGGCGGAAGATACCTGGAACGGGGTGCATCGTGTTGTAGTTCCCTCCGGAAACCACGCTATCGGGACTATCTCTTACGATTGGGCTACGACTATGCACTGTTCGCGGCGAAAGGGTGTTGTACTCACACTGGGTTATAACACGGCTGTGTTCAGCCTGATGTATCGGATGCATCGTCTACCAAACGTAATGAATATGGACGGAATCGAGTGGAAGCGGGAGAAGTGGTCATTTTCGCAGCGAGCCTGGTTATGGTTCAATGAGTGGGCGGGGGCGCGATTTGCCCATCACCTGGTGGCGGATCATCCGGAAATCGCACGCCATCTTCGACGACACACATCCGCAGAGAAGATCACGGTCATCCCGTATGGAGCGGATGCTGTAACATCCGCGCGGCTGGAGTTGCTGGGAGCATACGGATTGAAGTCGAAGAGCTACTATCTTCTTATTGCTCGACCTGAGCCGGAAAACTCGATACTCGAGATTGTCAGAGCCTTTTCCCGGCACTCATCGGGCGATCCTCTGGTTGTCCTTGGAAACTACTCCGGGAAAGGCAATGGGTACCGGCAGCAGGTGAGGGATTCGGCGGGGCAAAGGGTGCAATTTGTCGGTGCAATCTACGATCGCGAAATTGTGCGAGCACTACGATTCCACGCAAAGGCCTACATCCACGGCCACCGCGTGGGCGGAACAAACCCGTCATTAGTCGAGTCTCTCGCAGCGGGCAACGCCATCATCGCTCACGACAATCGATTCAACCGGTGGGTGGCCGGTGAGTATGCCGAGTTCTTTACGGGGACGCGCGATCTTGAGGAGATCCTCGAAGGCCTGGAGGAAAATCGCTCGCGGCTATCAGCGATGGAAGCAGCGAGCCGTCAACGCCACAGGGATGAGTTCGAGAAAGAGAAAGTGCTCCTGGCTTATGAGGAATTACTTCTCCGCGCTGAGAGAAGTTAGGTTCGGTGCAGATCATCAGACAAATGTAAGCTATCAGGCTCGAACCTCTCAAGACAGCGAGCATTCAGGCGCTGCTCGAATGGAAGGTAGGCCAGCTAAGTGAACCGGGGCGCTTTTGAGTGAATGAGTCTATGGTTAGATCGATTCTCTTTGTTCATCAAGGATTTGAACTCTATGGCTCCGATCGAACGCTCGTACAATCCGTTGACGCGGCAGCGAAACGCTGGCCAGCAGCCCGGATCACGGTTCTGCTGCCCAATGAAGGTGTTTTGCAGACCCCGCTACAGGCTGTGGTTGAAGATGTTCGCGTGGTCGACCTTGCAATTCTGCGCAAGAGTAACCTGAAAACAATGAAATTGAGGGATGCGGCCGGTTTTCTGAAAAAGGTATTGGGAGCGCGCCGGATGATGCGAGCTTACGACGTAACTTACATCAACACGGCCGTGGTTATGGATTATATTCTTGCCGCGTGTGTGGTGAGCGGGCCTCGCATTCTGCATGTGCATGAAATACCAACCGGGTTTGCAAAGATATTCTTTTCAGCGATTCTCGTCCTTAGCCGCTCGTTCGTTGTATTCAACTCTCATGCGACGAGGCGCAGCTTTTGGCTTCTGCCCTGGCAACGGAGTTCTGTTTTATGGAATGGCGTCGCCGCGCCGACAGAAGTGCGACAGGTCACGCCCCACGCAACGTTGAATCTTTTGCTTATCGGCCGATTCAATTCCTGGAAGGGACAAGCGATTTTGCTGCAGGCTGTGGCGCAACTGCCGGCAGAGGCGCGTGCGCGGTTGAGCGTTCGACTGGTGGGAAGCGTTTTTGGAGACCAAGATCATTTCACTGACGAGTTGGTGAGAGCGATTGCCGAGCACGGACTTTCAGGAGTGGTGGAGATGTTTCCATTCACACCCGATCCATTTCAGCATTACTCCTGGGCAGATGTTGTGCTTGTACCATCGACCAAGCCTGAACCCTTCGGCCTGGTAGCGATTGAGGCGATGGCGGCGGGACGCAGCGTGATCGCGGCGAACCACGGGGGGCTTGCGGAGATTGTCGTGGACGGCTTGACGGGAAGCCTGGTTGTGCCCAATTCCGTTGCATCGTTGGCGGCCGCAATCACGGCTTATGTGAAGGATCCAGCGCGCGCCGTTGCGGAGGGGATTGCAGGGCGCGAGCGTTTTGCGGCACAATTTGAGGAGGCACACTATAAGTTGAAAATCACGAATATCATCGCTTCAATGTGCGGGCCGGAATTGGCGTGATCAACTGGCCGGCTTTTCGGAACCGGCTTGAGTGGGGGGCGCCAGTCCAATGGCGTCTACAATATCCATAGCATGACTTTTCGCCCTTTGATTTTGGCCCTTGCGGCTCCACTCTTCGTGTTTACCGGCTGTGGCTATCACACTGTGGGTGCGGCCACCCATCTGCCACCGGGTGTGCGGACGCTCTCAGTGCCGGTGTTTGCGACGCGAACAGACGCGTACCACACTGAGACAGCGATGACGAACGCAGTGATTCGCGAATTCGCTGCGCGCACTCGATTCCGAGTAACTCCGGAAGCGGATAAGGAAGCAGATGCGGTACTGCATGGGACGATTCTCAAGGAAGCAATTACGCCGCTGACTTATAACGCATCGACGCAGGAGTCGAGCAGCTTTCTGTTGACCATGGTGGTTTCGGTAACTGTGACCGGCCGAGAAGGCGGGGTTCTTTACGAGAACAAGAACTACGTGTTCCGCCAGCAGTATCAGTCCACCACTGATCTGCCAACGTTTTTACAGGAAAACCCGGCGGCCTTGGAGAGGCTGAGTCGCGCCTTTGCGCAGGCGCTGGTGGCGGATGTGCTCGAAGCTTTCTGAATCCGGAAAAACCAATGGCGCGGAGTTGACTAACTCCGCGCCATTGGTCGTGTTGGGGGAGGGAACTGCTCTTGATTTGCTGGCGAGGGATCGATGCTCTTCCGGCGTCATCACTGATTCTGATCGAGGGCATAGATGCCTTTGACTGCGAGATGTGATTCTAGCCCCGATCTGAGTCTCCTGCGCGCGGGAATGAGGTTACGAGAGTCCAACAGGCCGTAGCAGGGGCGCAGGTTACTTACTCAGGAGCTACCCCGCTCGAAGGAATTGAGGATCGCGACATGGCCCGCTGCGAAGTGCACGGATGGTTGCAGATCTGGGTCCATTTTTTCCTTGGGGCTGGTCTCGCCGTGTCGGGAAAGGTATTCTGGAACAGGATGGATGCGACAATCTCAGGTCGATGGCTGGCCTCAACGGGACCAAAGAAATGACCGCAGGTCGGTGGGGAGCGGGTTTTGCCGCGGTAGCGCGGTTTGTGGCGGAGATCGAGGCCGCCGCCGCAGGCGAGGGGCCGTTGCGGCCTGGATATGTGCTGGCGGGCGATGAGGCCTTTCTGCTTGACCGATGCCGCGCTTCCGTTATCCGGGGATTTGTTTCGCAGGAACTTGAGGATTTTTGCCTCTCCGATCTGGATCTCAATGGGACATCGATCTTCGAGGTTCTCGATCGGGCGCAGACGCCTTCTCTGATGTCTCCTTTCCAGGTGATTTTTGTGCGCAACGTGCGCCAGCTTT
>Ga0302319_10007936_pt1 | contig 20758 bp, 16 predicted proteins | sample Bog_T0_2_FD_203319 | JGI IMG/M metagenome (GOLD analysis project Ga0302319, IMG submission 203319) | Peat permafrost microbial communities from Stordalen Mire near Abisko, Sweden - Bog_T0_2 | ecosystem: Environmental > Terrestrial > Soil > Wetlands > Peat | place: Sweden: Abisko, Stordalen Mire... | reverse complement strand
CGCGGCCTCTTTTCAGCGCAACAAATGCCTCTCCCATTTAATCAGTGGTTCCTTAGCGGTGAGCCGCGCTCTCCGCGGCTTGCGGCGGCGCGGCATCCCGCGGGGATTCCCGTCCATTTCCACGCCGGATTCCGAATCTGTCTCGCAACGCAATCACCAGAGCGCATCGCGATTTTCCCATGTATCAACCCATCGAAAATTACGGAGTCATCGGCAATATGCGCACTGTGGCGCTGGCCGGGATGCATGGGGCGATCGACTGGTTTTGCTTTCCGGACGTCGATTCGCCGAGCGTGTTTGGCGCCCTGCTTGACGATGCCAAGGGAGGGAGTTTCCGTATCGCGCCGCTGGATGAAGCCGTGCGGCGCAAGCAGTTCTACTGGCCGTCCACGAACATCCTGGTCACGCGGTTTTTCAGTGGCGAGGGGATAGTCGAGCTTCAGGACTTTATGCCGCTGCGGCGGGGGGTCACGCTGCCCGGGAGGCTATACCGGCGGGCGCGGTGTGTGCGCGGGAGCGTGCGGTTTCGGGTCGAGTGCAGGCCGGCGTTTGATTATGGGCGGAAGGCGCACACCGTAAGCATCTGCCGGGATGGCGCGCGGTTTGATTCTCCGGGGCTCTCGCTCACGCTCTCGTCCTCCGCGCAACTGCGCGAAGGGGATGGCGGAAGCGCTTGCGCGGAGTTTGTCCTTAAGCACGGTGAGTCCCACCTCTTCATCCTTGCCGGGTGCGCGGACCCCGGCGAGGCGCCGCCGGTGCCGAATGAGGGGGAAGCGGAGAGTCTCTTTCGCGACACCGTCGAATACTGGCGGGGCTGGCTGGCGTCGTGCAATTATCGCGGTCGCTGGCGCGAGCAGGTGGAGCGGTCCGCGCTGCTGCTCAAGCTGCTGACCTTTCAGCCGACGGGCGCAATCGTAGCCGCGCCGACGTGCAGCCTGCCGGAGGTAATCGGAGGGTCGCGGAACTGGGATTACCGGTACACGTGGATCCGAGACGCGGCGTTCACCGTGTATGCATTCGTGCGCATCGGGTTCAAGGAAGAGGCTGCGGCATTTGTCGAATGGATCAGGAAGTATGGGCATAATCCGCGCGCCGAGAATCGACCGGCGACATTGCTGACCGTGCGTGGGGGCGGCCAGGCGCCGGAGGAAATTTTATCGCATTGGGAAGGTTACCGCGGCTCCGGGCCGGTGCGGGTGGGGAATGCGGCGGTGAGTCAATACCAGGGGGATATCCTTGGCGAGGCTATGGACTCGCTTTACCTGTATAACAAGTATGTCAGCCCCATTTCGTATGATTTCTGGTCGCGCATCCGGGACCGGCTCGATTGGGTTTGCGAGAACTGGCAGCGGCCCGACAGCGGGATATGGGAGATGCGCGGGCGGCAGGAGGATTTTGTCTATTCCAAGGTCATGAACTGGGTGGCGCTGGACCGAGGGCTGCGCCTGGCGGAGAAGCGCTCTTTCCCTGCGGACCGCGCCCGGTGGCTTGCCGAGCGCGACCGGATATACGAGGAGGTCATGGCCCGCGGGTGGAACGCGGAGCGCAAGGCGTTTACTCAATCCTACGGCAGCGCGCATCTGGACGCCTCGCTGCTGATCATGCCGCTGGTTTTCTTCATGGCGCCGACGGACCCACGCATGCTCGGCACGCTGGACGCGATTCTCAAGGACCCGGCGGAAGGAGGGCTGGTGAGCGACAGCCTGGTCCACCGGTATCCGCCGGGCATTGATGGGCTGGCCGGGGACGAGGGGACGTTCAACATGTGCTCGTTCTGGCTGGTCGAGGCGCTCACGCGGGCGGGGCAATCTGACCCGGCCCGGCTCGACCAGGCGCGGATCATTTTTGAGCGGATGCTGGGGTATGCCAACCACCTGGGGCTCTACGCGGAGCAGACCAGCTCCGAGGGGGCGGCCATAGGGAACTTCCCGCAGGCATTCACGCACCTTGCGCTGATCAGCTCGGCGTTTAACCTGGACCGGGTGCTCGGGGGGCGGCCGTGACCCGCGCGCTTCCCGCGCCATCGCGGGAAAATCAACGCGCCAATTCCAATCAGCGCCATGTATCCCTCAGCCGGTTCCGGCACGCTCTCGGCCCGCGCCACCGCGTCCACATAGCCATACCCGCCGGTTCCCTCGATCCTGACATACGAGATCGAGGGCAGGTCCACCGGCTGCCCGCTTGTGTTGTCGGCCCAGGAGATCGAGTACGACGCTCCGCCTCCCGAGCCATCATAGAGCGACAGCGCCTGCGCGGGCGTAAGTCCCACGAAACTCGACAACGCAAGCGCCGGGTTCACCGGCAGCCCCGGGTCCCCGCTCCCCTCCGATGGGAATAAGTCATCCGCACCAGTGGTCGAGTTAAGTTCGTAGTAAGTGATGTTATCCTCACTTACCCATACACTCAATCCCGTGTGGTCATAGATTCCGCTGATTCCGTTGCTCCCGAGCACAAAGAACTCATTGCCGAATATCGTGAAGTCCATCCCTTCCGCATGGCCGCCCGGATCGTTCAATACCGGCGTATTGAACCCCAGCGTAAGCTCCCCGCCATTCCCAATGCCGACGATGTTCGTATTTCCAAACGCCGGCGCCGTAATGCTCGCCACGCTTGACGGCGCTCCCAGGGCCGCGCTGCTGTTCTCATACGATGCGCTTTGCCCGGTCCCGGGCACATAACTGATCACGGTATCCGCATACGGGTCCTGTGCATGCGACGACGATTCAACCGCGGCCAGGATGAGGCCGCAGACGACTAATATTTTCAATGTTTTACTCCAGGTTTCGAGAGATCGAAATGGAGTGCTGCCGCACGAGTTTCGGACCCCTCATTCTTCTTTTTGCGAAGAAGTTTTTTCGAGCCGTCCGCACACGCGGCGGCCCGAATGAGAGTAAACCGGGCAAATGTTCTGACTCCTGGCATCCGGGGCATTGCATCCGGGTCTATTGGACCCTTCCACTTCGCCCTCACCTTGTCTCCGCCTTCGCCACCGTACTTACATCCAGCGACTGGCATCTTGGAAACTCGTATCCAGTTACAGCAGCGCAACTGTTCCCGATTTTCACGGGATTCCTCGCACCGGCTTACTATTTTTTAACTCGCAAAGAACTGCCCGTTTTCTAAGTCGGCGGGCGAGAGGGTTGCAACAAAAAAATTAAAAAATTATCAAATCCCGCGTTCCTGCTTTCCCGCGTTCCTTCCGCGGCTTGACTTGTCCTCCGGTTCCATCCTCCATTGGTTTCGCCTTCCATTCCCTACTCCCCGTGAAAACCGTCTATCTCATCGCGAACGGCGACCTGCGCACGTCGGCAAATCAAAAATGCCAGGAGGCCCAGGCGGCCATGGAGGCGCAGGTTACACAGGCAATCGAGCGCGAGGGGTGGGCGGTCCGGCGGGCGCATCCGTTTGATCCCGTAAAAAAGCATGGCTTCATCGACAGCCAGAAGTATGGGATGGAGGTGTTTCGCGACATACCGGCGGACGCGCGGCTGGTCGTTGCCGAGGCGGTGTGGCAATACTCGCATCACATCCTGCACGGGCTTGTCACGCATCGGGGGCCGATCCTGACGGTGGCCAACTGGAGCGGCGCGTGGCCGGGCCTTGTGGGCATGCTCAATCTCAACGGCTCGCTGACCAAGGCGGGGGTGAAATACTCGACCATCTGGAGCGAGGACTTCCAGGATGATTTCTTCCGCAAGGGGCTTCACCAATGGCTCGCGAAGGGCGTTATCAAGCACGATACCTCGCATGCGCGGCCGCTTGAGGCGGTGACTGTGCCGGCGGGGGTCGCGAAGCTCGCGCGGGCCTTTGCGGCGGGGCTGCAACGGGAGAAGGCGATCATGGGGGTTTTCGACGAGGGGTGCATGGGGATGCACAACGCCATCATCCCCGACGAACTGCTTCACAAGACCGGCGTGTATAAAGAGCGGCTCAGCCAATCGACGCTCTACGCGCGCATGCTAACCGTCACTGACGCCGAGGCGCGGGCGGTGTTTGATTGGTACAAAAAGAAGGGGGTCAAGTTTCTGTTTGGCCCGAGCGAGGAGGAGGACCTGACCGAGGCGCAGGTGCTGGATCAGTGCAAGATGTACATCGCGGCGCTGCGAATCGCGGATGACTTTGGGTGCGCGACCATCGGCATCCAATACCAGCAGGGGCTTAAGGACCTTGCGCCGGCGAGCGATCTTGTGGAGGGGACGCTGAATAACGTGAACCGGCCGCCCGTGACCCGCGAGGGGTCCAAGGCGGTCCTCTACAAGGGCGAAGCGCTGCCGCATTTCAACGAGGTGGACGAGTGCGCGGGGCTGGATGGGCTTGTGACGTACCGGCTCTGGAGGGAGCTTGGTTTTCCGCCGGAGAACACGCTGCATGACTTGCGCTGGGGGCGGCAATACAGCGGGCCGTCCGATGGGGCGAGGATCGACGAGTATGTGTGGGTTTTCCTGATCTCCGGCGCCGCGCCGCCCGAGCATTATATAGGGGGCTGGCGCGGGGTCACCAGCCACCGGCAGCCGCCGATGTACTTCCGGCTGGGGGGCGGGACTGTGACCGGCGTGAGCAAGCCGGGGTGGATCGTCTGGAGCAGGGTTTATGTCCAGGCGGGGAGGCTGCAATTCGATACCGGGCTTGCGGAGGTGGTCAAACTCCCTGATGCCGAGACTGCTGACCGGTGGAGGCTGACCACGCCGCAGTGGCCGATCATGCACGCGGTTTTGCAGGGGGTTACGCGGGATCAAATGATGGCGCGGCACAAGTCCAACCATATCCAGGTGGCCTACGCCCCGGACAAGGCGGGGGCGAAGAAGGCGCTGCTCGCCAAGGCGGCCGTCATGCGGGAACTTGGGCTTGAGGTCTTCGTCTGCGGGGCGATCTGACATGTCAACGCTTGCCGCGCTTCTAGCCCTCTCGCACGATCTCGGCGCGGAGCACCGGGACCTTGCGATTCTTGGCGAGGGGAATACCTCCGCGGCGCTCGACCGGGAGACGTTCCTGGTCAAGGCGAGCGGGAGCACGCTTGCGACGCTCTCCGAGGGTGGTGTTGTCCGGTGCCGCGCGGAGCCGCTGCTCGGGATGCTCGATCGGCTGGACCTGAGCGACCAGCAGATCGAGGAGGAGCTTTTGGCCGCGCGGGTTGATTCCGCGGCCCGGAAGCCGTCGGTTGAGGCGCTCTTTCATGCGTGGCTGTTGAGTCTTGAGGGGGTGGCCTTCGTTGGGCATACGCATCCTGTCGCGGTTAATCAGCTTCTTTGTTCCCCGCGGGCGGCGGACTTCGCCACGCGCCGGATGTTCCCGGATGAGATTGTCTGTTGCGGGGCCGCGTCCGTGTTCATCCCGTACACGGATCCTGGGCTCAAGCTCGCGCAGGCGATTCGGGCGGGCGTGATTGGGTACCAGGAGGCTCACGGGGTGCTGCCGCGGGTCATCCTGCTGGAGAACCATGGGATTATCACGCTCGGGGCTTCACCCAGCGCGGTTACGGCGGCGATGTTCATGGCGGTGAAGGCGGCGCGGATTTTTGCGGGCGCGGCGGCGCTGGGCGGGCCGCGTTTTCTTGAGGCCGCGCAGGTCAGCCGGATTGCCAATCGCATAGACGAGCACTACCGGCAGCGAGCGCTCAACCTCTAGAAGTCCTCCAGTAATCCTGATTTTCCTGTCAGAATTTAGCGCTTTTGGTGGGGGGTGATCCGGGCTTTTGCGGGAATCCAGTTGCGCCGTCTCGCTGGTCATGGCACCTTCCCGCGCTCCTCCTCCGGTTATGTTTCACCCCCGAGTTTTCGCCCCCATTGCCGTCGCAATCTCCCTGCTCGTTGTCCCGGCTGCCCGCGCCGCGGGCGGCGGGCCCGGTATCGCGCCGATAGGAGATCAGGACATCCCATCCGGCAAGACCCTGATCGTGCCCATCCCTGCCACGGATGGCACGGACCCCAACGCGCCGGCCCGCTCTTATACCGTGACGGTCGGCCCGGCCACCACCTCTGGCACTGTCCCGGCCACCGCGGCGGGCATCCATGCCATCATCCGCACGGGCGATCCGCATTTAATCCTGGGCGTCACGTATGCCATGTCCACGTCCTCGAGCACCACGGCCATCGTCTCGGGCACCATGGATTACCAGCTCCTCCGGGAGTTCACCCCGGTGACCACGCAGATCATTGGCGGACTGGCTCAAGGCGGGTACTACAGTCCGCAAAGCACGGGATCCAGCCCCTATGTCGTATTCGGGCGCGTAGCGCCCAGCACCGGCATCATCCAGCTCGGCACTCCCAGCGGGGATGGCAGGGGGGGCATTGGCTTTACCTTTGCCAATGAGCTCAGCAGCGCCCTGATCTTCAGCGGAACCGCCGGCCAGATGGCCATGGCCAACAGCGGCGCCACGGCGCCTGAGTCCAACGGCACGCAGTTCTTCATCACGCTCGATCAGAGTCGCGGGTTCGACTTTGGGTACACCCTCTTCGGGCAGTTGATTCGCGGATTCGATACGCTCAGCGGCATCGCCAATACGCCGCTTAGCCCCACGAACATGTTTTCGGTTGACCAGGGCGCTGAGGATGAGCCGGTCACGCCGGTCAACATCACCAGCGTTGCCTTGACCACCAACAACACTGACGCCGTGCTGATCCTGAGCGCCACCGGCGTTTGCGACGCCCCAATCACAGTCGTTGCGACCTCGGGCACTCTTTCAACCACCGGCACATTCGAGGCGCATGCCATAGCGGATAATACGGACGATCCGCCCATCCTCGCGCCGGTGCCGGATATCGTGGCGCCGAATGGCAATGTGAAAGTCGCCCTCCAGGGGACTGACCTGCAGCTTGATTACCTCCAGTACGGCTACATCCGGGTGGCGCCTGTGGAAGACGCGTCCGTCACCTCGGGCAGCTCGCCACTGGTTACGATTCCGTTGATCTCGAATACCGATAACGAGGACTTTGCCGCGCTGGATCACTGGAACGCCACGCCGGGCGGATTTACCTACCGGGAGTTCCACGTTGCCGCGGGGGACAAGCCGATCCGCGGCACATTGAGCCCCATCCCGGCGGGGACCATGGGGACTGATAAGATCAGCGCACCGTTTACCGCCGCAGTTTTTACCTCCGGGAACCTCAAGGAGACGGGCACGGATTTTACGGCCACCGTAAGCTGGGGAGACGGCAGCCCGCTCGTGTCCGGGTCGAGCATCGCGATCGTCAAGGACTCGACCGCGCGAACGGTCAATCGGTACAAGGTCGAGGTTCTTGCCACCGGGACCACCGGCAACCCTTATGCGCATGAATACACGAGCCCGGGCGAGTATCCGGTAAAGGTGAACATTTCCGATCCGGGGGGCGCGCGGCTTGCGCTTACCGGGACGGCCAACGTCGGGCCATCGACCATTGCGCTAGCGCCTGAGGATTTTTACAACACGGGCGGGGCGGTCAAGAATCAGGCGCTCGGCACGTTCACGGACAATGCGGACAGCGTCGGCCCGGCGGGGTACACCACTACGGTCAATTGGGGCGATGGGATTGTCTCCTCCGGGTCCCTGAAGGAGCTTACGCCCTCCTCGTACAGGGTTTATGGCACACATACTTACACCTACCCGGCGGCCTACACTGTTTCCACTTCCGTCCTCAGGACCGGGACTACCAATTCCGCGAGCGGCTTTGCCACCGCGCATGTGGCGGGTGTGACGGCGCCGCAGGTCCTGCCGCCGTTTCCGCAAGCACATCTGGCGCAGGTATGGGCGACCGTGCAATCCGATTCCAATTCCGTCATCACGACTGGCAATGACGCGGGCGGGAACCCGTATTCCATCCTTGTCCAGGGAACCAATTCCGAGCTGTACGGCACCACGCGCAACGGCGGAGTGAATGGAGACGGGACGATATTCAAGATCACCACCGGCGGGGCGATCAACACCCTCTACTCATTCACAAGCGGCTCGGACGGCGGCCATCCCTCGGCTGGGGTCATCACTGGCACGGATGGCAGTTTGTACGGGACCACGAGCGAGGGCGGCAGCTTCGGCTATGGGACAGTCTATCAACTGACGGCGTCCGGCTCGCTCAACGTGCTGCATGCTTTTGACGGCAGCGATGGCGGCGTTCCTTTGGCCGCGCCTGTTTCCGGGACGGATGGCTTTCTCTACGGCACCACTGCGTCCGGGAGCAACGGGGTGGACGGCACCGTTTATATGGTCAATACGAAGGGGAGCTTCACTACGCTCCATTCCTTCCTCAACGACAGCGGAGGAGGAGCGCCTACGGGGCCGCTTCTGCTGGCAACGAGCGGCTCTTTCTACGGCACCACCTCTACATCCACCAGCGGCACCGGCCCGGGCACCATATTCGCGATAAGCAGCAGCGGCGCCTTTGCCACCATCAATACGCTGACGAGTTCAAATACCAACGCGGTGCTGGGCTCCACGCCGTTTGGCGGCCTGGTAACCGGGACGGATGGAAATTTCTACGGCACCACCGCTTTCGGCGGCGCCAATAACCTGGGGACCATATACCGGGTGACCGCGAGCGGCTCGCTCACCACGATTTACTCATTCAGCGGCGGCGACGATGGAAGCAACCCCGTGTCTGGCCTTATCTCGGGCACCGATGGCTTGCTCTACGGCACCACCCCGCTCGGCGGGGCGAATCAAGTCGGCGCGCTGTTCAGTGTCAGCATAAGCGGTTCCCTGGACGCGCTCTATTCCTTCACCCGCAACGGAGGCGGCAGAGACCCGCAGCAGCCGCCTACCCTGGCGTCGGACGGTAAATTTTACGGCACCACCGAGCTCGGCGGGGACAATGGATACGGCGCCGTTTACCAGTTCAACGCGAGCAGCCTCTCGTACAACCCGATCTATTCCTTCACCTCGGGCGAGACATTCCAGATCGCTGTTCAAGGCGCCGTGGATATCCTCAATTCCGGCAACAGAACCTCGAGCGCGGCCACTTTCTCCGTCTATTATTATGACCCCGTTCAACAGCAGGACTATATCCTTTCTGTAAATGGCCAGACTGTGCTGCCTGTAAATGGCGGGGCTCCGCTCGCGCCGGGGCAATACTCCCTGCTCTCATTCAGTGTCGTGGGGTCGATCAGCGATACGCGCCCGCTGCTTCCCGTAGGTTATGACCCGACTGGCGACTCGGTGGTCGGCCAGGTGAATTACACCGACCCGGTCGGCAGTTTCGACGGTTCCCAGACGATTGTCACCGCCCCCGGCAGCCTGTAATCGCTAACTTTCGCTCGAGCCCCGGGGTCCATTCGGAATTTCATGCGCCCCGAATTTCCTCTGGACTCGATTTAGTTCGAGAACCAAACTGGTCCCTTTTCTCCCCCAAGCCCACAATCCAACCACTCCACATGCGTTTCCGCTGGCTCATTCTCCCATTTCTGCTGCTGTCCGCAGGTTCCCTGCTGGCGGATTCCATTACCCTTGTCACCGGCGAGACAGTGACCGGCACCATCAAGGACGAGACGCCCACGGAGGTCACCATTGAGGTGCCGGTGTCCGCTTCCATCACCGATGAGCGCGTCATCCGCCGGGAGGATATCGCGAAGATCGACAAGACGCAGCCGGATCAAATCGCCTACAACCAGCTCGTGGCCCTTCAGCCGGACCCGCAAAACTCCTACGCGTCCGACACTTACGACCAGATTCTCACCTCGCTGAACGCCTTTGTGACACAATACCCGGACAGCAGCTACGTGCCCGCGGTTAAGAAACTCATCGCCACCTTCCAGGATGAAAAGGCGAAAGTCGATGCAGGCCAGGTCAAGTACCTGGGGCAATGGCTGACCGCGGAGGAGGCAAGCCGCAGGCAAATCCAGATCAAGGCGCTGGGCGTTTTTGGGACAATGAAGCAGCAGGCGGCGGCGGGCGACCTATCGAGCGCGATGCAGACCTTTACCGTCATCGAGAAGAGCTATTCCACCACCCGAAGCTATCCGGCCGCCGTGATGCTCGCCCGCCAGATTCTGGCCAATTACCAGCAGGACCTCGCCTCCCGGATGCAGAATATCAAGCTCGAGCAGGCGCAGCTTCAGCAGACCATCCTCGCCACGCCGGAGCCGGAAAAATCGCGCATTATAGCAATCGCGAATGCGGAACAAAACAGCGCGGCCGCCGTCATCGCCGCCTCCATAAAGTCCGGCGCCAAGTGGATCCCGCTCATCCCGCGCAGCCAGGTCAGCATCGAGACGTTGCAGAAAACCGTCGCCACCGAGCTGCCCCGCATCAATGCCATCCCCGCCGAGAAAATGTCCACGTCCATCGACCAGGTGGATGCGGCCCGCGCAGCCATGTCCAAGGGCGACAATGCCACCGCTGACTCGCTGCTGAAGGATGCGCTGGCGATCTGGCCTCAAAACGAAGCGGCGCATTACTGGGGCGACCGTCTGAAGGAAAAAATGGCCTCGACCGCCCCGGTGGTCGCCAGCACGCCCAAGCCCATCGCCGCCGCCCAGGAGACTCCGCCGCCGGTCGATGCCACCTCTTCATCCGCCGCGGCGCCGGACGCGGCGAAACCGTTTTACATGACCATCCCCGGCGCCATCGCCATCGCCCTCGGCGTCCTTGTCATTGGCGGGGGCATCGCGGCCTATAGCCAGAAGAAGGCCCGGGAGGCCGCGTCCGCGGAATGAGCGCGGCCCGCACTGCCACGATCGAGCGCAAGACCGGCGAGACCGATATCTCGGTTTCCCTGACCATCGACGGATCCGGACGGGGAGAGATCGATACCGGGATTCCGTTTTTCGATCACATGCTGATCCTCTTTGCCCGCCACTCGCTTACCGACCTGACGGTCCGCGCCCGGGGCGATATCGAGGTCGATCTGCATCACACGGTTGAGGATGCCGGCATCGCGCTCGGGCAGGCCTTTGCGCGCGCGCTCGGGGACAAGCGGGGCATCCGCCGGTACGGCTGGGCTTATCTCCCGATGGATGAGACGCTCACGCGCGTGGCCCTGGATTTCAGCGGGAGGCCTTTCCTCGAGTACCGGGCGCCGCAATCGGTCGAGGCCATCGGCGCGTTCTCGTTCCAGCTCGTCGAGGAGTTTCTCCGCGCGTTCGCGGTCAACGCAGGGCTGAATTTGCACGTCGAGATTCTTTATGGGCGCGATGCCCATCACATGGCCGAGTCCGTTTTCAAGGGCCTCGCGAGGGCAGTGGACCAGGCCGTCCAGATCGATCCCCGCGTCACCGGCATCCCGAGCACGAAAGGGATTCTGTAAGCGGCCATGATCGCGTTGATCGATTACGGCAGCGGCAACATCCGCAGCGTCACCAAGGCTCTTCAGCACGAGGGGGCGGATGTGGAGCTCGTGTCCGATGCCGCGCGCATGCAGGATGCGGAGGCGGTGGTTCTGCCCGGTGTGGGTGACTTTGGCGATTGCGCGCGCAACCTGAAATCGCGCGATCTTTGGGAGCCGATTCGCGATTGGCTGGGCGCCGGGAAGCCGTTTCTCGGCATCTGCGTGGGCTACCAGCTTCTCTTTGATTCCAGCGAGGAATCCCCGGGGGAGCCGGGCTTCGGGTTCTTCCCCGGGCAGGTGAAAAAATTCCGCTCACCGGAGCTCAAGGTTCCGCAGATCGGCTGGAACACCCTGCAGATCGCGCAGCCGCATCCGCTCTGGCGGGCTCTGCCGCCCGATCCGTACGTCTTTTTCGTCCACTCCTATTTCCCGGCGTCTGCCCGCGATGATGTCGTCATCGCCCGCACCACTTATGGCGATACCTTTGCCTCCGGCGCGGCGCTGGGGAATGTGGCGGGCGTCCAGTTTCACCCGGAGAAGAGCCAGCATACGGGCCTCGCAGTGCTCCGGAATTTCATTCAAGGTTTCCGCTGAGGCGGTCCCCTCAAAATCCCGCTTTGATCCAAGTCTTATGTTAATTTTCCCCGCTATTGATTTGATGGGCGGCCAGGTTGTCCGCCTCCGGCAGGGCAAGGCCGCCGAGAAAACCGTGTACTCGGATGATCCGGTCGCGTTCGCGCTGCGCTGGGCCAGGGAGGGCGGCGATTACCTGCACATTGTCGATCTCGACGCCGCCTTTTCAGGCGAGCAGCGGAACCTTGATTCCATCGCAAAAATCACCGCGGCCGTCCAAATACCGGTCCAGCTCGGCGGCGGCATTCGCGACAAGGCGGCGGCGCAGCGGGCGTTTGATGCCGGCGTGGCCCGGGTTGTCATTGGCACCCGGGCGGCGGAGCATCTGGAGTTTGTATCCGAGCTCGTCGAGGCCTTCGGCAGCGACCGGGTGGCTGTCGGCATTGATTCAAAAAACGGGCAGGTCTCCGTGAAAGGCTGGACTGAGCTCTCGACGCTCACCGCATCGACCCTCGCCGTGAAGGCCGAGGCGGCCGGCGCGGGCACGCTCATCTACACGGACATCGCCACGGACGGCATGCTATCCGGCCCGAACTTCGCCGAGATAGCCAGCATCCTCTCGCTCGTCCGGTGTCAGGTGATCGCGAGCGGCGGCATCTCGACTGTGGACGATGTTGCCCGTCTCGCCGCGATGCCCACGCTCTATGGCGCCATCATTGGCAAGGCGCTTTATGACAACAGGCTCTCGCTGGCAGAACTCGCAGCGGCGGTGCATGCGCCGCGGTAAGTCAAAGGACCGGTTACTCTCGTAATCGGAACTTACCCGATTGATTTAGGAACATATACGGGTTCGTGAAGACCAGCTTGTCGATTGCGGCGTCATCATAGCCGCGCCGGCGCATCTCGATTGCGGCCTTTGGCACTGCGAGCGGATCGCTCTGGCCCCAGTCGCACGCGCAATTCAGCCACAGGCGCTCGGCACCGGCTGTCTCGTAAATATCGACCGCGCGCGCGGGGGTGCATTTTGACTCCGGGTAGAGAGTGATCCCGGCCCAGAAGCCGGCATCCAGCACCATCGCCACGGTGTGCTCCTCGACGTGATCGATGATGACCCGCTCCGGCTTGATCCGCGTGTCCGCGCGGAGGACATCCAGGATCAGCCGCGTGCCTTTCCACTTGTCCTCGAGGTGCGGGGTGTGGACCAGGATCAATTGGTCATGCTCGGCGGCGAGGCGCACGTGCTCCTCGAGTATCTGCAACTCGTTGCGTGTATTCTTGTTCAGCCCGATCTCGCCGATGCCCAGCACGTTCTCCCGCGCCAAAAACTCCGGGATCATCCAGAGGACTTCCCGCGCCAGCGCCACGTCTTCGGCTTCCTTCGGGTTGATGCAGAGCCACGAGAAATGCGGCAGTTGATAACGCGCGGCGCGGCGCGGCTCGTACTCGGTGAGCTGGCGGAAGTAATCGTAAAACCCCTCCGCGCTGCTTCGGTCAAACCCGGCCCAGAACGCGGGTTCGCACACCGCCTCGCATCCCGCCATTACCATGGCCAGGTAATCATCCGTCACCCGGCTCACCATGTGCGCATGCGGCTCGATGTAACGCATTGGTCAGGCCTTTTCCGCATCAACCGCCCCGGGATGCGCACCGCATGCGCTCTTCCCTTCCGCTTTGTCCGCCGGCTCGACGGTCGGATCGCTCAACGCGAGCAACACCCGCCGCGCGCGGTCCGAGCCCGGCGCGGTCAATTCCTTCATCGCCCGCCGAAATGCCTCCGCGCGGAAATCGCCGTCGCCATCCGCGCGATCGAGCCGATCCAGAAACGCCGCGATATCGATGAGCCGCGCCCGGGCATCGACGAAGTAAAGGTCGAGGAGTTGCCGGCGGTCCATGGTCTTTATTCCGGCACCCGCATATCAAACCGCGGTATCCGCGTAATCACCGCATCGCCCCCTTCCGTCATCCCGATGTATGAGCCCTCCGCGTAGCTGTCCACCCCGATGACATGGTGCGAGTGGTAGGAAAACTGTTCGCCGGTGCGCAGCCGCGGGAATTGGCCGACCACGCCGTCGCCCTCGACCACCACGCGCTGCCCGTTCGCATCCGTTACCACCCATTTGCGGCCCTTGATCGTCACTGTCTCGGGCGCATCGTTGCGGATCGTGATATAATAAGCGAATGCGTAGGGCCGGTCCGCCGGCGCATCCACATCCGGCCGGTAAATCACCCGGTCCACAGTGACCCGCAATCCTGGCAGTTCTCGAAAATCCATGACCTCTCAAAAATAGACCGTTCGAAATGATTGGCCAGAACCGAGTGTCCCCATCAAATCTTTCCCGTGCCCGCGCAACCGCTCCCTCCGCCAGTCGCCCTCACCATCGCCGGGTCGGATAACAGCGCCGGCGCCGGCGCCCAGGCTGATCTCAAGACCTTCACGGCGCTCCGGGCTTACGGGCTTACCGCCATCACGTGCGTCGTCGCGGAGGTTCCCGGCAAGGTCAGCGCCATCCATCCCATCCCGGCCACCGTCGTCGCGGAGCAGATTCGGCTTTGCCTCGCCGCCTTCCCGGTGGCTGCGGTGAAAACGGGGATGCTTTACTCGACGGAGATTGTCGAGACAGTCTGCGATCTGCTCGCGGCGACAGCGATGCCTGTCGTTGTTGATCCGGTCATGGTTGCCACGAGTGGGGCGCCTCTTCTTCGCCCGGAAGCGCTTGAGTTGTTTCGCAACCGGCTCTTCCGCCGCGCGGCCATTGTCACACCGAACTTGGACGAGGTCGGCGTCATCCTGGGGCGGCCCATTCGGACCCTGGATGACATGCGCCATGCCGGCGCGGAACTGGTGGCGCAATTCGCCACCGCATGGCTGCTGAAAGGCGGGCACCTGGCTGGTGACGACGCGACCGACCTGCTGTTTGAAAGCGACGGCTCGCTCACTGAGTTGCCTACGGCGCGCATTCGCGGCGTCTCGACCCACGGCACGGGTTGCGCTACCTCTGCCGCGATCGCCGCCGGGCTTGCGAATGGTCTCCCGCTGCGCGCCGCAGTTGCGCAGGCCAAGCGGTTCGTCACAAACGCCATCCGCGGGCACCATCGCTGGGGGGGGATTCATGCGCTCAATCACGGCGCATCGGAGGGCTGATCCAGCGCTTTCTCCACGCTCCAGCCCGCCCCATCGAGGCGGGTCCGCGCCTCCTCGTACGCGCATCCGCGCAACTCCGCGACCAGCCGGATCGCCCGGTCGCGGAGCTTCGCGTTGGTCGCCTGCACATTGACCATCAGGTTTCCCCGGACCGCGCCGAGCCGGACCATCGCGCAGGTCGAGATGATGTTCAGCGTCACCTTTGTCGCTGTGCCGGCTTTCAGGCGCGTCGAGCCTGTCACAAGCTCAGGACCGGTGGGGAGGTCGATTTCGACGTCCCATGCCTCGTTGCGATTTCGCGCGGGATTGCAGGTAAGCAGCATCGTTGCCGCGCCGAGGGCTCGCGCCCGCCGGAGCGTTCCCAGGACAAAGGGCGTCCGACCGCTCGCGGCGATGCCGCACACCACATCCCCCGCGCGGACCCCGCGTCCCACCACCGCCAGCTCTCCCGCCTCCGCCTCGTCCTCGGCGCCTTCCGCCGCGCGATAGAGCGCCGTCACCCCGCCGGCGATGATCCCCTGAACCCGCTCGGGCGATATGCCGAACGTGGGCGGCATCTCGCTCGCATCAAGCACTCCCAGCCGGCCGCTCGTTCCCGCTCCCGTATAGAAAAGGCGTCCGCCTCGCCCGAGCGCCGCAGCCACGAGGTCCACCGCGCGGGCGATTGCCTCACGCGCCGCCGCAAGCGCCTTCCCGACCTCATCCTCCTCGCGGATAAACAACTCCACCAGTTCCCCGGTCCCCAGTTTGTCCATAAGCGTAGAGCGCGGATTCCGCTGTTCCGTGGCCGCGCCCGCCAGCTCCGCCATGTCGATCTTCTCGCGCGGCTGCTCACTCGGCGCATGGCCGCTCCGGCTCGCGAGCCACGCGGCGCCCAGCGCGCCGGATTTCGCGCAGAGCTCGACTTTAGCCCCCCGCACCAAGTCCACCGTGTAATCGGTAAAAAACTCCGCGTATTCCGGGTGATGCTCAAACAGGCCACCCAGCAGCCGCACCTCGGGCTCTTCGCACTCGATCCGCGCCGCCACCGCCCGCGTGTACTCGGCCAGCGCCCGCGCCCCGTGCTGGATCGCGGCCAGCATCTCCGCGTGCCCCTCCTTGGCCGCCTGGAACACCACGGGCGCGAGCTTAGCCACAGACATCTTGTCCGCATTGGCAGCCCACGCCACGAGGTCTTCCAGCCGGTTCAGCGCAAGCAGCCGCAGCACTCCCTGGCTCAGCGCATCCGATGTCCTGCTGAGGTCATAATTGGAAAGCACCAGCCGCAGCGCCGTCATCGCCAGTTGATAGCCGCTTCCCGTGTCGCCCAGCAAATGGCCCCAGCCCCCCGCCTTGTCCAGCCGGCCACGGCATCGGCCCGTCACCGCAGAGCCCGTTCCCGCGATGACCGCGATCCCATCTCCATCCCCGAATGCCGTCGCAAAACCCGACTCCCGGTCCCCGCCGACCGCCACCACCGCCGCCGGCCACACGCGCTGCGCCAGGCCCTCGAGCCGCCGCCGGTCGCCCGCGTCCGCGCACCCCGCAAGGAAAACCCCCACGTGCGTCGCCTCGCCCGGCAGCACCCGCAGCAAGTCCATTAAATCCTCATCGCCGATCAGCCTCAGGTTCGCAGCCGGGAGCGTTCCCGACCGCGCCGCGTGGCCCTCGCCATCGACCAGCGCCCACTCGGTTTTAGTTCCCCCGCCCTCGATACCGAGCACCAGCTTGTCGGCGGAGAATTGGGGAGAATGGTCAACACTCATCGAATGAGATTTACACCCATCGGGAATACGCTACCCGGAATTGGAACAGAACGCCATGCTCACGATCGAATCTGAATAGCCCGCCCCATGCCTCCCGATTCCCCCACACCCGCCGCCCGCGCCGCGTACCTCCGGCAGATCATCGCCGAGCACAACCGCCGTTACCACGAGGAGGACGCCCCGACCATCAGCGACCAGGAGTACGACGCGCTCCTGCGCGAGCTTGCGGACATCGAGGGCCTACACCCCGAGTTACTCACGCCGGACTCACCCACGCAGCGCGTGGGCGGCAAGCCGCTTGATGCATTCGCCCATGTCACCCATCGCACCCCCATGTTCTCGCTCGATAATACCTACTCGGAGGAGGAGGTGGGCGAGTGGCACCGGCGCCTCCTGCGCCATCTGCCCGGCGAGGAGATCGAGCTGGTCATCGAGCCGAAGGTTGACGGCGTTGCCATTTCCCTCCTTTACGAGGGGGGCTCGCTAAAATACGCGGCCACTCGCGGCGATGGCCGCGTGGGCGACGATGTCACCCAGAATATCCTCACCATTCGCGGCGTCCCGCGCCGCCTTGCGGGCGCCCACATCCCGGACGTTCTCGAAATTCGCGGGGAGGTTTACATGACGCGCGACGGCTTCAAGAAAATGAACGAGGAGCGCGTCGCGGCGGGGCTTCCGGAATTCGCGAACCCGCGCAACTCGGCCGCGGGCTCTCTCAAGCAGCTCGATTCCTCACTCGTGGCCAAGCGGCCCCTCGGCCTCATCCTCCACGGGATCGGCGCGTTCTCCGGCGGCGATCCTCTGCTCACTTACCTCGACGGCCTCGCTTTGCTAGACCGGCTGGCGCTTCCGCACACGAAAACGGACCGCGCCCGCACGCTTGAGGAAGTTCTCGCCGCGATCCGCCGCATCGCCGAGACGCGGCACGCCCTTCCCTTCGAGACTGACGGCGCGGTCGTCAAGGTCAACTCCTTCGCGCAACGGGAGCGCGCCGGCTTTACCTCGAAGGCGCCGCGCTGGGCCATCGCCTTCAAGTACGCCGCGGAGCAGGCCGAAACCCGGCTGCTGGATATCACAATCCAGGTCGGCCGCACCGGCGTTCTCACCCCGGTTGCCGAGTTCGAGCCGGTCGTCGTGAGCGGGTCAGAGGTCGCGCGCGCCACTTTGCACAATGAGGAGGAGATCGCCCGCAAGGATATCCGCATTGGCGATATCGTTTTCGTCCAGAAAGCCGGCGAAGTCATCCCCGCCGTCGTCGGCGTCAAAACCGGCGCGCGCACCGGCAGCGAGCGCGTATTTCACATGCCGGACAAGTGCCCGGTCTGCGGCGGCGACATCGTGCGGGATCCGGAGCAGGTCGCCGTCCGCTGCATCAACGCCGTCTGCCCGGCGCAGCTTCGGCGCAAGCTCCAGCACTTTGCCAGCCGCGGCGCCATGGACATCGAGGGTCTCGGCGAGGTCATGGTCGAGCAGCTCGTCTCGCTCGATCTCGCGCGCGATGTGAGCGACATCTACAAGCTCACCGCCGAGCGCCTGGCCATCATCCCGCGCACCGGCGCGAAGAGCATCGAGAACTTGCTCGACGGCATCGCGCAGAGCAAATCCCGACCGCTGTGGCGGCTCATCTTCGGGCTCGGCATCCTGCATGTCGGCGTCACCGGCGCGCGCAACCTTGCGGGCCACTTCCGCACCATCGATCCCTTGATGAACGCCGGGCCGGACGAGCTCGAGCGCATCCCGGAGGTCGGCGAGATCATGGGCCAGAGCATCGCGGCTTTCTTCCGCGACGATCACAACCGCGCCCTCATCCAGCGGCTCCGCGATGCCGGACTCAACATGGGCGAGCACGACCCGGCGCCCGCCCCGGCCGCCGGCGCCCCGCTTGGCGGCACCACATGGGTCATCACCGGCACGCTCTCGCAGGAGCGCGAAATCATCGCCGAGCAGATTCGCGCCCACGGCGGGAAAGTATCGTCGAGCATCAGCAAGAAAACCACCTACCTCCTCGCGGGCGAGGAAGCCGGGAGCAAACTCGCCAAGGCCGAGTCATTGGGCGTGAAAATCCTGAGCGAGCCAGAGTTCCGCGCCCTCATTGCGAGTTGATGAGCGATTTCCCTCCACCGCCCAGCGCGCAAATTCCGCCGCCGGGCGATGCCCCCGGTTTCACCGCCCATTTGCTGGATAACCTTACCGCCGCCCAGCCCCGCCAGCCCTCGACCGTCACACTCTCGCGCACCGAGACGCATCTTCACATCCATTTCAACTGCGCGGATACCCATCCATGGGCTACTCTCACCCAGCGCGATGCGCCTCTTTACACAGAGGAGGTTGTCGAGGTTTTTCTCGACCCGTTCGGCGATCTCGAATGCTACTTCGAGATCGAGGTGAACCCGCTCAATACCGTTCTCGACCTCATGTTGCGCCGCATCGGGAAGGGTTGGCGCAAGGAATTTGCGTGGAGCTGCGCCGGACTCGAAACGACGACCGCGCTCACGGACTCCGGCTGGACCGCCAGCCTGGCCATCCCATTCGCCGCGTTCCTGACTGGCCCCCCGGCCTCCGGCGCCGCATGGCGAGCTAACTTCCTCCGCATCGACCGCCTCGCGGGCAATCCCCGCGAGCTATCGGCATGGTCCCCTACCGGCCAGAATACATTCCACGTTACGCAATGTTTCGGGCATCTTCTCTTTTGATTGCCTTGCAGGCTTTGCGTGAGCCTTGCACCTCGCTGTAATCTTAGCCGCGCCAAATTTTCCTGACTCATGGAACTCGACCTTTTCTCCCAACCGCCCTCCCCGCCGCCGCCCCCCCAGCCACGCATCTGGTCCATCGGCGACATCACCCGCACTGTCCGCACGATACACGAGTCCTCGCTGGGCGAGGTTTGGGTGCAGGGTGAGATATGCAACTTCCGCCGCCAGTCTTCCGGGCATTGTTACTTTGGGCTCAAGGACGAGCGGGCACTGCTTTCGTGCGTGCTCTTCCGGTCTTCCGTTCCCCCAAGCCTTGCGCTGGGCGATGGCCTTCTCGTCCAGGCCCGCGGCCGCATTACCGTCTATGAGGCGCGCGGTCAGTACCAGCTTAACGTCAACCTCCTTCAACCGGCCGGCGCCGGCCTCCTCCAGGCGCGGTTCGAGGCGCTCAAGCGCAAGCTCGACGCCGAGGGTCTCTTCGATTCCGCCCGCAAGCGCCCCATACCGCGCGACCCCGCCTGCGTCGGCATCGTCACCTCTCCCACCGGCGCCGCGCTCCAGGACTTTCTCAATATCGCCCGCCGCCGCGCCCCGTGGGTCCGGCTCATCATCAATCCCGTTCGCGTCCAGGGCGATGGGGCGGCCGCCGAGATTGCCGCCGCCATCCGCGAGTTCAACGGGCCGCTGTTCCGCTCGCAGGTCGATGTTCTCATTGTGTGCCGCGGTGGCGGCAGCATCGAGGACCTCTGGGCTTTCAATGAGGAAGTCGTCGCCCGCGCGATCTTTGCCTCGGAGATTCCCGTTATTTCCGCCGTTGGGCATGAGATCGATTTCACCATCTCCGATCTTGTTGCCGATCTCCGCGCACCCACTCCCAGCGCCGCCGCCGAGCTTGCCTTGCCGGACCGCGAGACGCTTCTCCGCCATGTCGCCAACGCGAGGACCCGCCTTGCCCGCGCCATGGAGAACATCATCACCGCGCGCCGGCGGCACCTTGCCACGCTCGCGCGCTCGCAGGTGTTCCGGCAGCCGTTGCGGCTGCTCCAGGATCGCGCGCAGCGTCTCGATACCGCCGTCGCCATCATCGAGGGGTCGCGCGACCGCGCCTTGCGCCTCCGCCGGGAGAAAATCGCAGCGCTTCTTTCCCGTCTGCTCCAGCATCGCCCGGATCAAGTGCTGGCGCTGCGGGGGCTTCGTCTCGATGCCGCGAGCCGCAAGCTCGATACGGCAGCCCGCGCCGCCTTAGCGGGCAAATCCGCCCGCTTAGGCCAGCTTGCCGGCGTCCTGCGCGTCCTCTCCCCGGATGCCACGCTTGCCCGCGGCTATTCGATCACATCCACCCCGGATGGCGCCATCATCCGCAGCGCAATCGCT
>Ga0302319_10007935_pt1 | contig 20759 bp, 23 predicted proteins | sample Bog_T0_2_FD_203319 | JGI IMG/M metagenome (GOLD analysis project Ga0302319, IMG submission 203319) | Peat permafrost microbial communities from Stordalen Mire near Abisko, Sweden - Bog_T0_2 | ecosystem: Environmental > Terrestrial > Soil > Wetlands > Peat | place: Sweden: Abisko, Stordalen Mire... | reverse complement strand
TCACGATCTTTCCGTGCGATGTATCCTGGACGCAGAGTTCGGCCTTGCGCCCGCAGCCGGTCCCCGGACCCGATACCACGCTGCCGGCAGACGGCCTCGACTACGAACGGGCCATTGAGGACTTCGAAAAGAACCTGCTCTCGCAGGCGCTCGCCCGCACCCGCGGCAATAAGACAGCGGCCGCCAACCTGCTCGGGATGAAACGCACCACGCTGGCGGCTCGCATGCGGGCGCTGGAATCGCGCATGCCGCGCCTTGTAGCCTGAGGCTCTCCGTCCCACATCAGCCTACTCAAACCGGATATCGATCCCCATGTCCGGAGAGTCGCCGGAAACCGAGAAACAGTACGGACATTCGGAGACGTGACCTTCCCGACTCAGGGGTCCCGGAACAGAATAGTGCAGGTTTGCCTCCGGCCTCCAGGCGCTCATAGTGGCGCCGCAGGCAACGTTGGCGAACTCCATCACGATCGCTTCCATCTGCTCGGGGGAGGCTTCGCCGGGTTCCAGGGCCAGGAAATCCTCGGCCATTCTGCCCGCGAGGCTCGCGGAAACGGCGACGCGGAACTCACCGACAACCTCGCCGGAAAAGGAGACCGCGGTGCCCAGCATGGCAGCCTCGATTCGCGCGCTGCCGCGGTAGGCCGTCTCGCTGAAATACATCGTCTGAAAAATCTGCCCGATGGCTGACTGTACAACGTTCTCGGGTACGTTCAACAGGTGGCTCATGGTCTGACCTCCAGAATCCTCATCAGGCTGTTCTTCAAAGCTTCCGGGGTTACGGGCTTGGTGAGGTAATCGTCAGCTCCTGCCCGCGTCATTTCGCCCACCCGGCCATCGGAGCGATCGGCGGAAAGCACAAGTACGCGCGTGGCGCTGAGTTCGGCGGCCGCATGCACGCGGGCAACCAGTTCCTGCCCGCTCATTTCGGGCATGTTGAGATCCGTGATAATTACGTCGGGCAGGATCTGGAATGCCTTCTCCATAGCTACCCGCCCGTTCTCCGCTTCGTGAATCGCCAGATTCATTCCGGTCATTTTCAGGGCTCTCGCCACGTAATGCCGCATCACCGGAGAGTCGTCAACGACCAAGACTCGCTTCATTTTGCTCCCTTCCGATCAGATTAATTCCGGCCGGAACCAGAATTCTTCCCGGCCCGGCTCCCTTCTTCATGTCGACCCGGCCGGTGTCGAGGTCGAGGCGCACTGAACGCGTCTCGAAGCCGCCGATGTCTTCCTGGTCGATGAACAGACCCAGCTTCCAGAACGCTTTTTTTACCGCCAGGCAGTTTCGTTTGCCGATTTCGAACATGGCGGGATCCACAATCATGCTCGCGCCGCCGGCCACGCAGCAGCGCAAGCGGCGGCGCGAGCCTCCCTTTTCTTCAATCCGGCGAAACAGGTCGGCGAGCCCTGTATCGACATAACAGGCCGGATCCGACTGCGCTCGCGTCCGGTCGATCGAGGAATCCGGCAGCATGGCGTGAAGCAGGCCACCGACCCTGACCTTCCAGTCCCAGACCACGATGGCCACGCAGGATCCGAGCGCATAAGTTGAGATAGAGGCCACCGGACGGACCGCAACTCTGCAGTCGCCTACGCCGACTACGATCTCGGTTACCGGGGGTTTCGTCATTTTCAGAGCTTTCGATAGGTGGCGGGTTCCGTGAAACACAGCCCCGCGGGCAGGCTCAGGAGCGTTTCCGAATGGCCTGTAAAAAGGAAGCCGCCCGGATTCAACCGGTCGACGAGCCTTTCGATCAGCGCGTCCCGTGTTGCCTGCTCGAAATAAATCATCACATTGCGGCAGAAGATGACGTCGAACATACCGACATGGCCGAAGGGTTCGAGAAGATTTACGGGCGCGAACCCTACCATGGACCTCACCGCCGGGATCACACGGTAACGGCCCGGGGCCCCGGTCTTTGAGGCGCTGAAGTAGCGCTCCCCCCATCCGGCGGGAAGTGCGGAGATCTTTGCCGTGTCGTATTCTCCGCTCATCGCCGCGCTGAGGGCGGTTCGGGAGATATCGGAAGCCGAGATCCGGCAATGCGCCGCGCCGTCGGTGAGCGCGCACATGGCAAGGGTGTATGGTTCCTCGCCGGTGGCGCAGGCGGAGGACCAGATCCTGAGCCGGGCCGGATAGCGGGGAAAGATGTTCTTTCGAAGAAACAGGAAATGTTCCGGCTCACGCCAGAAACCACTGTGGTTCGTCGTCAGGGTATCGATGAATTCGGTGAATTCCGGGCTTTGCATCCGGTGAGAGACGAATGAGATGTACTCGGTGTAGGTCTCAAAGCCGTGCTCCCGGACCAGCCGTTCGAGCCGGGAGGAAACCAGAGCTTTCTTCCCTTCGTGGAGATGAATCCCGCAAGCGCTTCGCGCCAGCGAGCGGACAGCGTCAAAATCGGATTCCGTCAATGGCCGGACCCGAGCTCGGAAATCGTCCTGCACAGTTAATTCCGATACCGCAGCGAATTCACATCGATAATGAGCCCGACGCGGCCATCGCCCAGGATGGCTCCTCCGGAAATCGCCTGAACGTCGCGGAAGGTCTGGCCCAGCGACTTGATGACTACTTCCTGCTTGCCGACCAGCTGGTCGACGGCAATGCAGTAGAGCTGATCGCGGCTTTCGACCACAATCAGCACCGCGTCTTTTTTACATCGACCGTCAGGACCTCGGCTATCGTCGGCGGGCCCATCGGAAGAGCTTGCCTCGGCATCGGGGATGAGATTTGACAGGCGGATCAGCGGGAGAAGCTTATCCCTGAACAGCGCCGCTTCCAGACGGTTCTCAAGCGTCACCAGGGTATCGGGCCCGGGCGAGAACATCTCTCGGATTGCGAACATCGGCAGGATGTATCGCTGCGATCCGACGCCCACCACCAGACCGTCGATGATGGCGAGGGTCAGAGGAAGGCGCAGCACGAAGGTCGAGCCCTGACCCAGCACGGACTTCACCACGACGCGGCCGCGCAGCTTCTGGATCTGCTTCCTGACAACGTCCATCCCGACTCCGCGCCCCGACAGATCGGTGACTTTTTCGGCGGTCGAGAAACCGGCTTCGAAGATCAGCCGGAAGATCGTTTCCTCGTCGGGATTGTCCTGGTCGGAAACCAGACCCTGGCGCCGAGCCTTGGCCAGAATGCGAGCGGGATCCATGCCGCGACCGTCGTCGCTGATTTCGATGACGATATCTCCGGCATCGTGCATGGCCCGCAGCCGAATCTGCCCGGTTTCGTTCTTTCCGGCTTTTTTGCGGTCCTCGGGGGGTTCCAGTCCGTGGTCCACCGCATTGCGGATCATGTGAACCATCGGATCGGCCAGATCCTCCACAATGCTGCGGTCGAGTTCGACGTCGTCACCCACGGTTACCAGGTCAATTTGTTTGCCCGACTTGCGCGCCAGATCCCGGGTGAGCCGGCTCATCTTGCGGAACAGAGAAGCCACGGCCACCATGCGCATCGACATCGAAGTTTTCTGGACTTCCTGCACGACGCGGGCGAGCTGAGTCAGATTGCGGGTCAGCAGGGGATCCTGTGAACCGGCGATGGCGGGGTCATGGCGTACCACCGACTCGGCAATTACAAGTTCGCCTACCATGTCAATCAGGTATTCGAGCTTGGCCGTCTCGATGCGAACAACACTGGTTTCCGCATTGCTGCGGCTCGGTCCCGATGCCGGCGCTGCGGTAACCGGTTCGACTTCCGTCGCCACTGAGGCAGAATCCGGCTGCGGCATTGGCGCCGGTTCCGGACGGTTCGATTCCGGCTGCTGGGACGGCGAATGATTGCGCGCCGCGATCGCCGCCAGCAATCCTGCACTGCAGCGAGGCAATTCGTGCATGCCCATTGTGCCTGCACGATCGAGGCAGATATTCAGTTCATCGGCCGATTTCAAAATCAGCTCGACGATTTCCGAAGTCATCGTCAGCGAGCCCGCCCGCGCCAGGTCCAGCAGATTTTCCGTCTCGTGAGCCAGTTCCTGGATGGCCACGGCTCCGAGAAAGGCCGCCAGCCCTTTGATGGTATGAAAGGAACGAAATACGGAATTGAGAGCTTCGGCGTTCCTCGGTTCCCGCTCAAGCAGCAGCAAACCCGACTCAACAGTTGCGAGGTGCGCGCGCGCTTCGACCAGAAACTCCTGAACCAACTCCGGGTCAGACGCCAACTGTTCGGCGGCGGCTTCCTCTTCCCGGTTCGCTTCGAGAGCATCGCGAAGAGCACAAAGGGCGGAGCGGAAGGAGTTCTCGTCCGCAGTGAGGTCGGCGTCGCGAGCCAGATCCGCCACGGCGCACGCGGCAGTTCGCACGTTCGCCGGCACCGCCAGGGTGAGGTACTCGTCAACGGCTCCCAGCAGTTCAGCCACCGTTTCGGCGGGGGCGGGAGTCGTCTCGGAGCCCGCGGCCTGGATCGCCCGGTCGATCACCACCGTCAGGCGTCCGTCAATCGGGTCATTATTCATTCGCTACTAACTGATCGGCACTCGGGGCTTCAATCTTTAGGACTTACTCACGAGCGTCCGCAAAGCGTCCAGGAAACCCGTTCGAGCAATCGCATCTCGCGTCTTCCGATTCCCAGCGAAGATGCCGCCGCGTCGGCCGTCTGGCCTGAACGCAGCAACTGCATGGCCTGCGCGCGGGTCGACCGATTCAACCCGCCGGCCCGGGGCATCTGGCGCAGACTGGCCAGGCCTTCCTCAAACGTCGAGATCTTCCGGTGGACATCCGTAAACATCTCGAGACAGACCATTTGTTCACGTTCAAACGATTTCCGCAGGGCTTCTGCCTCACGGCCGCTTGCTTTACGCTGTCTTGCCGTCCAGACCAGCGCGAACAGAGCCGGCAGGATTCCCGCCGCGCATCCCGCCGCGACGCTCAGCATCAGAGGATCGTTCAGGGGCTCGCTCATCGCAAAGGCTCTCCCACACGGACCGGCGAATCCATCATCCCCGTCCGCAGCCGGTCTTCCCGGCTCGACAACTGGGTAATTCGGACGCCATAGTTTCCGTCCACAACCACTACTTCCCCCCGAGCGATCACGCAATCGTTGACGATCACATCCACCGGCTCGGCCACGAACCGGTTCAGCTCGACAATCGATCCTGTATTGAGCTTCAGAACTTCGCGGATCTGCAGCGACGTTCTTCCGAACGATACGCTCACCGGAAGGGCGACGTCCAGCAGCAGATCGAAGGTCTTCGAGAAACTCGCCGACTGTGAGGCTGCGCTTTTCTCCGGAGTCAGCGGAGGATCGTACTGAGTGTTGAGCGCCGGAGACCAGGCGACTTTCAGCAGCCACTTTTGCTCTTCGCCGGCGTTGGCCGAGAAGGTGATCCAGTGCAGATGTTCGGGCGCTTCGGCGATCTCTTCGCCTTTTGCAGCGGTAATCTCGTGCTGAAGGTCGCCCGTGATGGCCGTCGCGAGCGCACCCATCGTCTGGCTGGCTATTTCATGCCAGGTGGATCGGCAGTCTTCATCGGTCAGAGAATCGATACCGACCGCGGCCAGGGTAAACTGGCCGGCGGCGGTCCACAGATCCTTGCCGGCGACGAGCCAAAGCATCGGCTCTCCGGAGAAAGAGAAGCACTGCTGCCACGTGAGAGCGCCGGGAAGCTCGGCGGCATCGGGCGAAGAAGCCGCCGCGATGGTGAACTCCTTGCCGGTCATGCTGCTCAGCGCATTGGCCAGAGCGGACTCGACGTGATGCGTGATGGCCGCCGAGGCGTCCACACCCTTCATAACCTGGGCCATGACGACCTCGTTTCCTGCCCCAATTCCCGGCTCACTTGCCCGCTCATTTCCTCACCCCGGGCCACCGTTTTGCGATCGCATTGCGCAGCCGCGCAATGGCCTGCGTCTTGAGCTGCGAGACACGCGAGTAGTGCAGTCCCATCACTTCACCGATTTCTTTCAGGGTCAGTTCCTCGTGAAAATAGAGTCCCAGCACGGTCTTCTCAACCTTCGGTATGCCGTCAATGCAACCAGCCACCAGCTTTTCCAGTTCGGCGCGCTCCAGCTGAACGGCCGGCGAATCGATATCCGAGCTGGCGATGTACTTCATCAGCACCGGGCTCTGCCGCTCGTCGCGCAGAAACTCCAGTTCGCCAATGTCGAGCGCCGCCACTTCATTCAGACGCTGACGGTATTCATCCAGGCCGATCTTCAGTTCGGCCGCGATGTCGGCCTCTTCCGGTACCCGGCGCAGCCGCTGTTCGGCCTTTGAAACCGCTTCTTCGATATCGCGGGCGAGCTTCCGTTTCATGCGCGGCGCCCAGTCGGTATCGCGCAGGCTGTCGAGGATGGCCCCCCGGATTCGAAACTCCGCGTAGGTTCTCAGCCTGGTGTTCTGAGCAGGGTCGAAATTGTCGATCGCCTGGATCAGGCCTACCACACCGGCCGAGAGCAGATCGTCCATCACGATCGAGTCGGGCAGCCGCTCGTGGATCTTGCGCGCAATCAGACGCACCTGGGGCAGGTGCTCGATAATGAGCCGCTCCCGCTCCTCGGCGGTGATCAGTTCGACCGGATAATAGTAAGCGGCCGTGGCCACAATCTCCTCTTCAGGCCGCAGCCGCGCCATGACAAAGTCCTGGCGACAAAGCTGCGCTTTCAACTTGCAGGTTCACATCCCGCTGCAGAGCGCGCGCCAGCCACGCCGCGCTCACTGTTTCCAGATCTTCCGGGATCTTCTGCCCGGTGCCGGCCAGACCCGCCGGGATCCCGCTCCGCATAATCGCGTCGGCCATCGACCCGAGGCCGACCGTCTCGTCCAGCCCCGTGAACAGCAGCCGGGAGATTTCCATCGCTGAGAAACGACCGATCACATGGGATATATCGGCGGGACGGGCGTCCGCCCTTAGGACCAGATGCTTCTCAATCTCGGGCCGGCGTTTGAAAAACCGCGCGAATTCCCCTATCTCCGCCGAATCGGAAGGAGATAGCCCGGGCGTATCGATAAGGGCAAGTCCCTTCCACATATCGCCGTTCAGCGCCAGGGTCAGGTTTTCCAGCAGTTCGCAAGCCTGAAACGGAACGCCCAGCACGCTCGCATACCGGGCCAGTTGCTCCTCGCAGCCCACCCCGTGCGAGCCGGCCATGTAGATCTTCACCGGGATGCGGTTGGCAAGGCCGAATCGCATGGCGATCTTGATCAGGGTCGTAGTCTTGCCGCGGCCCGGCGGGCCGACCAGGGCCAGCACTCGTCCGTCCCCCGGCTTGATTTCGGGGAACGCTCCGATCGGAATCCGCTCAGCGAGTTCCCTGGCCACCAGAGCCGGCCCTTCGCCCGATCCCGAACGCAGGCGCGGCGCTGAAGCGATATCCTCGGCCAGGTCAAGGCCCAGACCGCTTTGAATCAGGTGCTGCGTCACTGACGACCGGGCTTCATAGTTCCGAGGCGTCGTCACGGCCATCTTCAATGCGGAGAGCTGCCGGCGGATCTCGTCTACTTCCGAAGCAAGCTGACGGCTTTGCTGTGCAGGCTGACGGCTTTGCTGAACGGGCTGACGGCTTTGCTGAACGGGCTGACGGCTCTCCTGAACGGGCTGACGGCTCTCCTGTAAAGGCCGGTCGGCGGCGTTGGCTAAGCGCTGAAACGCCGCGCCTGCCGATTGCGGAAGCACCGGGACGGGTGAGTTCCCCTCCTGCTTCGTCTGCTTCATCGGCATCGTCAACCTGGGCAGTGAAGCGGCGAACGACCTTGCAGAGGGCGGCGTCGACGGCGGAATCGGCAACGACGCCACCGCGGACTGCGCGTCGAACGCAAACGTGACTTCGAGCCGTCCATAGGGACGCGCTTCGGGCGAGGAAGGCTTCGAGGTCACCAGCATCGCCTCTTCGCCCAGTTCCTTGCGGGCCAGTTCCAGAGCCGCCGGCACGCTGCTTGCAAAATATGTCTTGGTCTGCATGTTACTGAATCACTCCCAGGGAGATCACTTTCACTCCCGCCGGAATTTCGCTGTGCGCCAGGAAAAACAGATTCGGGATCGACGATTCCAGCGCCTGGCGCAGGAAATACCGGCACGTCGAGCTCGTAATCACCACCGCGGCCGATTCCAGCGGCCCCACGGCGCGCCCAAACCGGTCGATTAAATCCCGCAAAGCCTGCGGGGCAAGCCCGAGCGAACTGTTCGTTTCGCCATGCTCCACGCCGCTCTCGACAAACCGCTCGATCTGCGCATCGAGAAACCAGGACGAGAGATCGTTCGCGCCGGTCAGATACGGCCTCACCACCACGCGCCGGATCGATTGCCGTACATAGTCGGTCAACAGCACCGGGTTGCGGGTGGTAGGCGCCGCCTCGCCCAGTGCTTCGAGAATCGAAACCGAGTCGCGAATCGAAACCCGCTCGCGCAGCAGATTCTGAAATACCCGCTGGACCGTTGCCAGCGGCAGCAGCTTCGGCACCAGATCCTCTACAACTTTGGCGTTGTCGGCGGCGACGCGGTCGAGCACCTTCTTGGCTTCCTGCCTCGAAAACAGCTCATGCGCGGACCGCTTCACCAGTTCCGAAAGATGAGTGCTCATCACGCTTAGCGGATCGATTACGGTATAGCCCATCGAGCGCGTGGTGTCTGCCTGCGCCGAAGGAATCCACCACGCCGGAACGCCAAATGCCGGATCTTTGGTGGGACGGCCTTCGGGCGGCTTTTCGGTGCCTGTGACCGCGATCGCCATGTCGCAGCCGGCCGGCATTTCAAAGCGGGAAATCTCGATGCCCTTAAGACTGATGGCGTACTCTCGCGCGCGCAGGCTCAGGTTGTCCGTTACGCGCACGGCCGGAATGATGAACCCGAGGTCGGACGCCAGTTGCTTCCGGATGCCGGCGATTCGCCGAAGCAGAGGCGAATTCACGCCGTCGGAAATAAACGAAACCAGGCTCACGCCCACTTCGATCGAAATCGGCTCCACCCGCAGCAGATCTTCGAGGTTCTCCTTCGGAGTCTTCGGCGCCGCCGCGCCGCCCTCGGCAGGCATAATCCGGGCCCGCTGCTTCATTTTCCAGCCGATCGTGCCCAGACCGGCGCCCAGGAAGATAAACGGCAGCTTCGGCAGTCCTGGCATCAGAGCCAGCGCGATCAGCACGCCCGCCGAGAGCAGCAGCGGCTGTGCGGCCCCGAAAACCTGCTTCTGAAACTCTACGCCCAACCGGTTGTCCGAACTCGCGCGGGTAATAATCATGCCGCCCGAGATGGAGATCATCAAAGCCGGGATGACGGTCACCAGGCCGTCGCCGATGGTCAGCACTGTATAAGTCTGAAGCGCCCTGGAAATGTCGAGTCCATGCTGCAGAACTCCGATCAGGAGGCCGGCAATAATATTGATGCCGGTGATCAGCACCCCCGCCACGGCGTCGCGCTGGGTGAAACGGCTGGCTCCGTCCATGGCTCCGAAAAACTCGGCTTCGGCGGCCAGTTCGCGGCGTCTGCGCCGTGCCGTAGTTTCGTCGATCAGACCCGCGTTCAGATCCGAATCGATCGACATCTGCTTGCCGGGCAGGGCGTCCAGAGTAAACCGCGCCGTGACTTCCGAAATACGCACCGCGCCATGGTTGATGACCACGTACTGGATGGCGATGAGTACCAGGAAAATCACCGCCCCGATGATGTAATTCCCGCCCACCACGAAGTTGCCGAATGCCTGAATCACATCTCCGGCGGCGCTGGTCCCGGTGTGGCCATTGAGCAGAATCAGCCGGGCCGAGGAAACGTTCAGCGCCAGGCGGAACAGGGTCAGCATCAGCAGCGTGGTCGGGAAGACATTGAAATCGACCGGTTTGGTGATGTACATGGCCACCATCAGCACAATCACCGACATCATGATGTCGCAGACGATCAGAAAGTCCAGGAGAAACGCCGGCATGGGCGCAATGAGCGCCAGCACGATGCCCAGAACGGCCGCGGGTACGGCCATCTCGCTCACCGTCTTCATCGACATCCAGGGGTTTTTCTTACCCAACTGGGGTCGCACGGCTGGCGCCATGGGCGTCATTTCGGTCTCCGGGAATTGTTCAACGTGCCGGGATTCATAAGCTTAAAGATGTAGGCCAGGATTTCGGCTACCGCTCTGTACAGATGCGGAGGTATCTCCTGTCCAACGTCAACTGATTTGTATAGTGCTTGCGCGAGGGGAGGATTCTCAATAATTGGTACCTGATTTTCACGGGCTCTCTGACGAATGCGCGCCGCGAGGTAATTCTTGCCCTTCGCCACCACCTCAGGAGCTGTCATAGCGCCCTGATCGTAGCGGATCGCGACCGCGTAGTGCGTCGGGTTGACGATCACCGCCGTGGCCTTCGCCACCTCGCGCATCATATTCCTGCGGCGCATGTCGCGCTGAATGCGGCGTACCCGAGCCTTGGTCTGAGGATTACCTTCGTTCTCTTTCGATTCGTCGCGAATTTCCTGTTTGCTCATGCGCAGGTTGGCGCTGTATTTCGACCGCTCGCGGATCAGCATGATGCAGCCGAAAATAACCAACAAGAACGCCGCTTTCCGGAGGCCGTCGCGGATCAGCGCGCCAACCTCGATTGCGCCGGCCGACACCGGGAGCATGGGCAGGCGCAGAATATCGGTCAGGCGGTCGCGCACCAGCGTCCAGGTCAGCCACATCATGAGCGGGATCATGGTGACGGCCTGCAAAAAGTGGACGGCATTATTTCCAGGAAGCTGTTTGAGTTTGTTGGCAGGGTTGATGCGGTCGAATTTCGGGCCAAGCCGGGCGAAGCTGAAGCCGAAGTTCGTCGCGCCCATCTGGAGCAGGAGGGTTACCGCCAGCAGGGCGCCGCCGAGCTCCGCGAGCGGCAGAAGTACCGCGCCGGAGAGGCGTTTCATCATGATCACTACGTCGCCAGCCGTTAAAGTCGCGACGAAAGCCTGGCGCAGCCCCATACGCATCGCGGCCTGCAGGCCCGTCATCCAGGAACCGAAGTAGGAACCGGCCAGACTCAGGAACGCGAAGAACTGTAGAGCGGAGACGAATTCGCGCGCAGCCGGAAAGTTGCCTTTCTCGCGCTCTTTTTTGAGCCGCTGGGGAGTCGCTTTCTCGGAATGAGAACTGTCCGGCATTTAATGACCACTCCGGATGATGCCTTCCATCAGCCGAATCGCGTTCTCCATCATGGATTGGAAGATCCGCGGCTGAAATACCAGCGTGCTCGCCACCAGCAGCATGGATGCCGCAAGCTTGATCGGCATCGTGAGACTGACCAGGTGAATCTGCGTCTGAATGCGGCCGAGCACGGCAAGTGAGCCATCGGCCAGCAGCAGCAACGCCACCACGGGGGCCGCCAGGCGCAGTCCCGAACTGAATATGGATGCCGCGAACCGAACCATAGCCTCGGCCCAGCCTCGATGGATGGCGAATGTTTCCGGAGGGCAGAGCCGCAGGCTGTCGGCCAGTGCATGCACCAGCATGCGGTCTGCGCCGGTTGCAAAGAAGAGCAGGCCCGCGGTAATCTGCGAAAGCGTCAGCAGAACCGTGGAATCGGCGCCGCTGTTGGGGTCGATGGTGGAGGCGAAGCCGAAGCCTGCCTGCAGGCTGACCACCTGCGCGGCCAGTTGAAAGACTTCCAGCACAATCGCGAGCGACATCCCAATTGCAAGGCCCAGCGCCGCTTCGCCGGCGACGCCGGTGATAATACGCCCTACCGACGCCTCGTTGCCCACCGTGCCTTTCCACTCCGGCCAAAGGATCACCGTGAACGCCAGCGCCAGTACAACTTTCGAGATTTCCGGCGCGGATTTAAACGCCCCCAAAGGCAGAAACGCGAACACGCACGACACTCTGGCCAGGGTAAACAGAAACCCGAACAGAGTGGCGTACGTGAACAGCGAATCAGCGTGCATAGCGGCTGAGGTTCCCCAGAATGTCGATGGTGTACGACATGCTCTTGTGGATCATCCAGGGCATCAGGAGCAGGCTGCCGCCGAGGAACGCCATAAGGCGAGGGATCGAGTTGAACGCCGTGTCCTGAATCGAAGTAATAATCTGAATCAAACTGATTACGATGCCTGTTGCGAAGCCGATGGCGAGCAGCGGCGCACAGGTCCAGAAAGCCGTCAGGAACATCTGTCCGACGATGTGGGCCACCGATTCAGGGGTCATGTATAGAAGCCTTTCATCAAAGATCCAACCGTGAGATTCCAGCCATCGACCAGCACGAACAGAAGCACCTTGAACGGCGCCGAAACCATGGCCGGCGGCAGTTGGACCATGCCGATCGAGAGCGTGACCGAAGCCACCACGATGTCGATAAGCAGGAACGGCAGAAAGATCACGGCGCCAATCTGAAAGCCCGCGCGCATTTCGGAAAGTATGTACGCCGGGGCGAGAATCTGCAGATCGAGTTCGCTCGGATTATGCGGCGCAGGCGCGTGCGTGATGTCGAGGAATAGCTTCACATCCTTCTCGCGCACGAAGCGGCCCAGATAAGCTTTCAGAGGTTTAGAACCGGCGTCCCAGGCTTCGGACGGGGTGAGCTTGCCGTCTTCCATCGGCGCCCAGGCTTCTTTGTAGACCTGCAGGGCCATGGGCTGAACCAGCGCCAGCGTCAGAAAAAGAGAGAGCCCGACCAGCACCTGGTTCGATGGCGCGCTCTGAGTTCCCAGCGCCTGCCGCAGGAAGTGCAGCACGATCGAAATCCGCAGAAACGGGGTGATCGACATGACGATCGCCGGCAGCAGCGTCAGCAGCGTCATCATAACGATGATCTGCATCGGAGTGCCAAGCTCTTTGCCGGTGGGAAGAAGCGAAGGAGCGGTGGCAGGCACTGCCACTGCCGCTCTCAGGGGCACAGAGAGCAAAAGAGGGATCAAAAACCGCCTCATTGCCTCACTCCGGTTTCGGTTTCACAAACGATCTGAAACGATGTCGGCGCAGTGCCCACCAGAATCGACCGTCCGTCCAGCTGAATCAGATGCAAAGCATGATTCGGCCCCAGCGACAGGCGCTCGATTGCCTCCAGCCGCCGTGTCCCGTCACCCGTCGCCCGAGGCATGTGAAACGAAGCCATGCCGCGCTTCTTCAGCAGCATCAGAGCCGCGCCCAGCAGTGCCATCACGAATCCCACCGCCGCCAGCGGTTCCAGAAAGTCCATATTTATCGCTCGATGTTGAAGTCGGTAATCCGTACGCCCATAATGTTTTCGATAATCACGATCTCGCCGAAAGCCGCCAGCCGCGAGCCGATGTAGATATCGATGTTTTCGCCCGCCGACCTGTCCATCTCGATCACACTGCCTTCTTCGAGAGAGAGAATCTCGGAGATCTTCATGAACTTCCGATCGAGCTGGACCTCCAGCTCGATCGGAACATTCGCGATATGGGCTATCTCCTCGATGGGCCGCATGAATTATCCGTTGGCAATCAGGCCGATCGTCTGCTGAATCACCTGATCTTCGGTGCTGATCACTTTCGAATTCGCCTGATAGCCGCGTTCGTACTGCAGAAGATTGGTGAACTCGGTGGCGATATCGACGGTCGATGTCTCCAGCGCCCCGCCCGAAATGCCGCCCCGCGCGCCTGTCGAAGGCAGCCCGATCACGGGATTTGCGGTTTGCGATGTCGCCGCATAACTGTTACCGGAAACCTGCTGCATCGAGCCCGGATTGAGCACCGAAGCCAGCGCGATCTGCGCGACGTTTGAAGTGGTCCCGTTCGAGAAGCTCGCCACCACTTCGCCATTCTGTCCAATGCTCATGGCCGTCAACTGCCCGGGAGCGGCACCGTCCTGGCTGCTGCCTTCAGGGGTTGAAGCCTGGCTGAATTGAGTGATCGTGGAGTTGCCGTTCTTGTCGTAGAGGTTCCAGTTGATGGCCAGGTTCGACGCGCCATCCGCAAGGCCCGTCACGGAGATTGGAACCGTTCCTGCTGCCGCGCCCGGAACGGTCATAAGGCCGTCGGCGCCGAAGGTCATCGTGCCTGTTCCCACGTTGGTCGTGGCGCCGGTACCGCCGGCGACATCGGTCGACGGGATCGTCACGTTATAGGTCCAGTTGTTCGCGGAAGTGTTGGTGTAGGTCACGGTAAGGGTGTGAGCCGTCCCCAGCGAATCGAAAACCTGAATGGGTGAACTGAAGGTCCCGCTGGCTGCCCCCGCCACCGCGTTGGAATTGAGATTGGCGTTCAGAGTGATGTTCGCGGTCGCAACCGGCGGCGTCGTCAGTGCCGTAGGCAGCATGATGCTGCTGGTGGCGCCGTTGGCGTTCAGCACTCCGTTTGCCGCATTCCAGCCCTGCACGTATTGCCCTGTCGACGTTACCAGATGCCCCGTCGAATCCACCGTGAAGTTGCCCTCGCGCGTGAACAGTTGCTGACCGTTCGTCCCCTGAAGCACGAAGAAGCCGCCACCCTGAATCGCCGCATCGTACGGATTATTCGTGGTGTCGAGCGTTCCCTGCGTGAACGACTGGCTGGATTGCGCGATCGTCGATCCGCTGATCGACCCCGCATTGCTGAAGCCGGTCAGACTCTGGTTCACCAGGTCCTGGAAGCTGACCTGCTGGTCCTTATAACCCGAGGTGCTCAGGTTAGCCAGGTTGCCGCTGACGATGTTAATGGCCTGCGCGTTCGCATTCAGGCCGGCGAGTGCGTTTGAATATGCTGATCCCATTTTGTCTCTCTAGTTCCCCGTAGTTGAAGTTGTTGTACCGGTGCCCGTCGTGGGCGTGGTCGGTGTGGTGCCGGAAGTCCCGGTCGCGTCGTTGGCCAGTGTCGTGGTGTTGCCGTGAATTCCGATTAACTGCTCCAGTTGGCTATATCCCGTCAACTGCGTGACGAACTGATTGCTGTCGGTAGGATTGAGCGGATCCTGATTCTGCAGCTGCGAAACCAGCAGCGTCAGAAAGGTAGACTCGTTGGCCAGCGGATCTGTCGAGCCGCCCGCCAAAGAGGGCGTCGATGTCGATGATGTGCCGGCCGCGGAGCTCCCGGTCAATGGATTTGCGATAGAACTCATGAAACCTCCTGAAGCGGTTGTGTTTCGTAGATCGTGCCGAAATCCTCGGAGCCTGTGCCGTCCGATTTCGGCTGCTGCGGTTTGCGCTGTTCCTGTTGTTGCTGATTGCCCTGATGACCCTGCCCCGGCGTCCATGCCTCGGCGTCATACCCGGCCTTTGAAAGATTCCCCACCAGATCCTGGACGCCTTCGTGCAGTTTGCCGCCGAGCGATACGTCGGAAGAGTGGAGAGAAATATGCACTTCGCCGGCTCGCTCAGAGACGCGCAGCCGGACATCGCCCGCCCCGTCGGGCGAAAACTCGAGCGACAAAGATTTGAGCGGCGCAGCGGCCGCCGGTTCGCGCGTCACTGGCTCCTGAAGCACTCCTGAGCGCGGAGCCGGAACTTCTTCGGCGGGGCGCACCTGGGTTGCCGAAGCGGAATGGCCCGATGAGACGCTGGCCGGCGGCGTCGCGGCGCTTGCGGCTACCGGCGCCGCCACAGGCTGGACCGGTGTTTCCGCGATCGAGCGCAGCGGCTGTTGTCTTAATGGAAGAGGTTCAGGCTCCGCAGCCTGTTCCGTCGGCATTTTGATGTTGACCTGGAGTACGGTGTCGTTGGCCGCGAGGCGTTCGGTCGTCTGCTGTTCCTGAGTCTGAGTAACGGCAGGCTTCGGGCCGCCATCCCCGGAATCAGACGAGCCCTGAACCGGCGGCTTCGGAGCAGGCGCGGGTAAGGGTGGAGGAGCGGGCACGGCTATCGCGATGACCGGTACCGCGGAGGTGCCGGTGTTTTTGGGGGCTGGCGCCGGCGCCCCTGAAACGGTCCATCGTTTCGGCACAGGCGCGGCAACAGGAATCGGTGTGGCCTGCTGCGGCACGGCTTGCGGCGCTTCGGCAGGCTTCGCAGTCGTCTCCGGTTTCGCCGGAGCGATTTCGGGAGCCTTAGTCTCCGCCTGCGCCACTACGGCTGCGGGTGCGGCGACAACTGGCGCCGGAGCAGGTGCGGGTGCGGGTGTAGGTGCGGATCGGGATACAGGTCGTTGCGGCGGCGCGGAATGGTTGGTGACGGTCGCGGGCTTTATGGGAGCCGGAGCAGCCTTCGGGACAATCGCCTGGCGGGGAGGCAACTGAATATTGAAGGTTTTGAGATCGATCGCTACAGGCGCAGGCGCAACCGTTTGCTTCGGCCCCGCCTGAGGAGCTGTCAGCTGAGATGTCGGCGGAGGTGTCTGTGGAGAAGTCTGTGGAGATGTCTGCAGAGTTGTTTGAAGAAGGCTCGGCGGCTGCGGAGCCGGCACGACAGGCGCGCCGCCCAGTTGCTCAACGAGAGCCGCGAAAACGGATTCGACCCCGGCCGGTGCAGCGGCGGGAGCAGCCTGGGGCGTTCCCGGAACGGTCTGAGACACAGTGGCAAGCGGAGCGATCACGTCCGATTAGAAGCAGGGGAACCGCCATTCGCGTTTCTCGCGCTTTCAATCTGTTACCGCCGCACCTCCCGGCAAATCCATGCCGATCCGGCCGGAAACGCCAGGATTTTGCCGCCGGCGCACTCCTCGCTTATTGGTCTTATCGGCCACTCCCGCCTGATTTTGAGTGCTTTATCGATTTTTTTCTTCTTTCCGCGCTTCGGCCCCTCGACTGCACTTCGCACCGCCGAAATCTATGGACAACATTTCTATCTCTGCCGCCAGCGGCATGCGAGCCCGCATGGAGTCGCTCGAACTCCTCGCCAACAATCTCGCCAACGTCGAAACCAGCGGCTATAAGGCGGATAAAGAGTTCTACAGCCTCTACACCAGCCTCGACGCCACTTCAGACCCTGGCACGGGCGAGATCGCCACGCTCCCCGTCATAGAGAACCACTGGACCGACGCCGCGCAGGGCGAACTTCGCAACACCACCAATCCTTTCGATTTCGCGATTGACGGCGACGGCCTCTTCTCCGTGCAGACGGCCCGGGGTATCCGCTATACAAGGAACGGCAGCTTTAAGATCCTTCCTTCCGGCGCGCTCGCGGCATCGGACGGCAGCCCGGTGCGCGCCCTCGGCGGCGGCCAGATCGTACTCCAGCCGAATATCCCGGTAGATGTCCTGCCCGACGGTACGGTACGCCAGGGCCTGCAAACAGTGGGCCAGATGGAGGTGGTTTCATTCGACCGCAACGCCATCAACAAGGAAGGTTCGAGCTTCTACATGGCAGCGCCCAACGCGAAATCGAAGCCCGCGAGCGGCGCGATTATGCAGGGCAAGCTCGAACAGTCCAACGTCGGCACCGCTGAGTCGGCGGTTCGCCTCGTCGCCATCATGCGCCAGTTCGAGATGCTCCAGAAAGCTGCCGGCATCGGCAACGATCTCAACAAACAGGCCATCGAGCAGGTCGCTCGGGTAGTCTCCTAAACGTCCCTTCTTAAGGCAGAAATCATATGATCAGAGCACTCTACAGCGCCGCCAGCGGCATGTCCGCACAGCAGCTCAATATCGACAACATCTCGAATAACCTGGCCAACGCCAACACTACCGGGTATAAGACCCGCCGCGCCCAGTTTCAGGATCTGCTTTACCAGAACATAATCGCGCCCGGTTCGGCGTCGGGGCAGTCGACCGTCGTTCCGGCGGGCCTCCAGCTCGGCCTCGGAACTCGCACCGCATCCAACGAGATCATCTTCTCTCAGGGCAACTTCGCCAGCACCTCGAATCCCCTGGACCTGGTGATCGAGGGCCGCGGCTTCTTTCAGATCAAGCAGTCCAGCGGCACCACCGCGTACACTCGCGCCGGCAATTTTCAGCTTGATGCCACCGGCAACATCGTGGACGCTAACGGCAACCAGTTGATCCCGCAGATCACCCTTCCGCCCACCGCCCAGTCCATCCACATCGCGGGCGATGGCACCGTTAGCTATACGCTCACCGGACAGATTCAGGCGCAAACCGCCGGCCAGATCACCCTCGCGAATTTTCAGAATCCCGCCGGCCTCAGCTCCGTGGGCAGCAGCCTCTACGTTCCCACCGACGCCTCGGGCGACGCCATTATCGGCACTGCCGGCGGCACCGAAGGCCTCGGAACTCTACAGCAGGGTTACATCGAGCAGTCCAATGTGAGCGTCGTGGATGAGTTCATCAATCTGATCACGGCGCAGCGCGCCTACGAAGCCAACTCTAAAGTTGTGAAGGCTGCCGACGATATGTATCAGCAGGCCAACAATCTCACTAAATGAGGCAGCCATGATTCGATTCGCGCTTTTCGCCGTTTTTGCCGCTCATGCCTTTGCCGCCTGCGTCCCTCTGGCCGGCGACCGCATCCTCGGACGGGATCTGGCGCTGGCGAACCCGGAGTTTTCCTCGCTCCCGTCGAGTATGACCATCGGCTATGCACCCGCGCCGGGGACAAAAAGGATCTTCGCGGTTGCCGAACTGAATCGCATCGCCCGCGCCAATGGGATCGCTCTGATGAATCCGGCTGAAGTCTGTTTCGAGATTCCGATGCGCGCGATGAACGAGGCCGAAACCAAAGAAGCGATGCTGCGGTCTCTCCCTGCCGGAGCCGATCTCACGATAGTCGAACTCTCCCAATCCAGCGTCCCCGCCGGTCGTCTGGAATTCGCGCTGGCCGGACTTGAGCCAATGTCGCCGGCGTCGCACGGGGCGCGTCTCTGGCGAGGCTCGGTTCGCTACGGCGAAACGCTGCGGATGCCTGTGTGGGCCAGGGTAACCGTGCAGCGGAGAACCGTCGCAGTGGTCACCGGCAAAGATTTGCCGCTCAATGTTCCGATCGATGCCAGCGTGCTGCGGCTCGAAACGGTTGCGATTCCGCTCGATTCCGAACGCGTGGCTGAGCGAATCGAGGACGTTCTGGGCCGCGTGCCGAAAAAACCCGTCCATGCGGGAGAAATCATTCCTCTCGCTATCCTCAATTTTCCGCCCGTCGTTCATCGCGGCGATGCCATCAAAGTCGAGGTCCGCAGCGGCGCCGCCCGGCTCGTCTTCGATGCCATCGCACAGGCATCGGCCGGCAACGGCGAGATGGTCGATCTGCGCAATCCCGACACCGGCCGGATCTTCCGTGCCCGCGTCGAGAACAGCGGCCGCGCTGTCGTGGTGGTTCCTTCAAGGGAGTCTTTGTGAATAGTCTTCTGCTCCTGCCCATGTTCGCCTCCTGTTTGTTGGCGCAATCGGGTGTTGTGCAAAACGTCAAAAAGGCTGTCGGCGTTAAGCCCCCTGAGCCGTCGCTTCTCGATCAGTACATCAAGAGCGCCTCGGCCGCGAGCGAAGCCGAAGCCGTCGAGGCCAGCCCGGGCGCCATCTGGTCTCCCTCTGCGCATTTGATGGACCTCGGACGCGACCTGCGCGCCAGCCAGATCAACGACGTCGTCACCATCCTGGTCTCCGAAAGCGTTAACGCCGTCGCGGGAGGTAACAGCAATACCGAACGGGCTTCCAGCGCCAACTCCGCCATCACTTCGCTGCTGGGTGTGAAGTCGGCCACCGGCAGCCTCGCCAACCTGCTCACCACCAGCGGCGATCAGAAGATCAACGGAACGGGTACCACCTCTCGGACCGCAACCCTGACCGCCACGCTCACCGCTCGCGTCGTCAAGGTCTTCCCCGGCGGCCTGATGCTCGTTGAAGGTAACAAGAGCATTCAGGTGAACTCCGAACAGCAGGTGATCACGGTCCGCGGCATCATCCGCAGCCCCGACATTACTACCGCCAACAGCGTTGCCTCCACCCAGATCGCCGATCTCGAAATCCGAGTCAACGGCAAAGGCGTGGTAGGCGATGCGATTCGCCGCCCCAATGCGTTGTATCGATTGCTGCTGGGGCTGTTGCCGTTCTAAATTACATGCGTCCTGTAACGGTCCTTTTCTGTCTGTGCCTTTCGATCCCGCTGCCGGCCGCCACGCGCCTGAAGGACCTCGTGTCCATCGAAGGCGTCCGCGACAACCAGCTCGTGGGCTATGGACTCGTCGTCGGTCTGAACAAGACCGGCGACAAGCAGACCACCATCTTCAGCACCCAAACGCTGGCGAACATGCTGGAGCGGATGGGTACTGCTGTTTCGGCCACCGCCCTGCGTGTCAACAACACAGCTGCGGTCATGGTCACTGCGACGTTGCCCGCTTTCGGTCAACCCGGAGTGAAGATTGACGTCACGGCAGCATCCCTGGGCGATGCCAGCAATCTCCAGGGCGGCATCCTGCTGATCACCGCGCTGCGGGGCGTCAACGGACAAGTCTATGCAGAAGCGCAGGGGCCCGTGGTCACCGGCGGATTCGTTGCCGGCCGCGGCGGCAATAATACGACTGTCAATCATCCGACAGTCGGGCGAGTTCCCAACGGCGGAACCATCGAGCGAACCGCGCCCTCGGTGGCGCCCACTCTCCATGTAAACCTGCAGCTGAAAACTTCCGATTTCGCGACTTCTGCCCGAATAGCGGCTGTCGTCAATAAGAAGTTCGGAGCGGCGGACGTAATCGCTCACGCCAGTAACTCCGCACTGGTCACCGTAGCCACGCCTGCGGAATGGAAAGACCGAATGACGGAATTTATCGCGGCCATCGAAGACCTCACCGTGGAAGTGGACACGCCGGCGAAGATCGTCGTCAACGAGCGTACCGGCACCATCGTGATGGGTAAGGATGTCCGAATTGCGCCCGTCGCGATCCTGCACGGGAACCTGTCGGTAGAGATTCAGACCAAGATGCTGGTCTCCCAGCCCGGGCCTGCATCCAAAGGGACCACCGAAGTAGTGCCGGACACCACCATCAAGGGCAAAGAAGAACCAGCTAAGAACGTCGTTCTCAAGGAAGGCGCGACTATTGAG
>Ga0302319_10007934_pt1 | contig 20762 bp, 17 predicted proteins | sample Bog_T0_2_FD_203319 | JGI IMG/M metagenome (GOLD analysis project Ga0302319, IMG submission 203319) | Peat permafrost microbial communities from Stordalen Mire near Abisko, Sweden - Bog_T0_2 | ecosystem: Environmental > Terrestrial > Soil > Wetlands > Peat | place: Sweden: Abisko, Stordalen Mire... | reverse complement strand
GCAGATTGCCAAGGTCTGTTCCCTCAATCGCGCGGCGCACCGAGACGAGCACGTCATGGCCGGTCTTCACCAGCACGCCTTCGTCCACGGCCACAAAAACCTCCCCGTCGGATCCTGTTTGGTAGGTGAGAATTCCAGGCGCAAGCGCCGCCACACAATCGAGCCGTTGCGGCAGGAGTCCAAACGAACCTTCACTCGTCTCAGCGATGATGCGCGACACGCCGTTTTTCTCGACGAAAATCTGGAACGGCAGAAGAATTTTAAGATTCATGAGCGGCCGCCATTTCAGGTTTTGCTTGAATGGTCATTCCGGGCTTCGGCGACGGTTCTGATTTGTCAGCGGATGCGACTTTGCCGGGTTTGAATTTTTCCTTTGCTTCATCTACTTTCCCGATCATGTAGAGTGCGCTTTCCGGGTAGTCTTTGAATTCATCGCGCAGGATTCGTTCACACCCGTCCAGCGAATCCTTGAGACTGACGAGCTTTCCTTTTAGCCCGGTAAACTGCTCAGTCGTGAAAAACGGCTGGGTGAGGAAGCGCTCCAGCCGGCGCGCGCGAGCCACTACATTGCGGTCCTCGGGGGAGAGTTGCTCAAGGCCCAGCATGGCAATGATGTCCTTGAGATCCTCATATTGGGCGAGCGTCCGCCGGATCTCCTGTGCCAGCGCATAGTGCCGTTCGCCGATGATGCCCGGCGTGGCCATCTTGGAACTGGATTGCAGCGGGTCTATGGCAGGGAAAAGCCCTTCGCTGGTGCGCTTGCGCGAGAGCACAATCGACGCTGATAGATGCGAAAACGTGTGAACCGCCGCTGGATCGGTAAAATCGTCCGCAGGCACGTATACAGCCTGGATCGATGTAATGGCACCGGTATCGGTGTTAGCAATGCGCTCCTCCAGTCCGGCAAGCTCGGTGCCCATCGTGGGCTGATAGCCCAGTCGTGACGGCATCTGCCCCATCAAGCCGGATACTTCCGAACCGGCCTGGATGAACCTGAAAATATTGTCGATGAGGAGCAATACGTCGCGGTGTTCGTCGTCACGAAAATACTCGGCCATCGTCAGCGCGGCATGTCCCACGCGAAACCTGCTGCCCGGCGGCTCATTCATCTGGCCGAAAACCATCACCATGTTCGGCAATACACCGGCCTCCTTCATGTCGCGGTAGAGTTCCTCCCCTTCCCGGCAGCGTTCACCAATGCCGCAAAAAATGCTTACGCCCTCCTGGTGCCCGATCATGTTATGGATCATTTCGGTGAGCAGCACGGTCTTGCCCACGCCAGCCCCGCCGAAAAGTCCCGCCTTGCCGCCCCGCTCCAGCGGCACGAGAACATCAATGACCTTGATGCCGGTCTCAAATATTTCAGACTTGGTGGAACGTCGCGCCAGCGGCGGCGGAGCGCGGTGGACAGATCGCCATTCGACATCTGATAATGCCGCCCCGCGGTCGATGGCATTGCCGAATACGTCGAACATCCGTGAAAGAATCGCCTTGCCGACCGGCGCCTTTAACGGGCCGCCCGTGTCCTCCACAACCATGCCGCGCGCTAGACCTTGCGTGGGCGTCAGCGCGATCCCACGGACATGACGTTCATCAGTCTGAGTCAAAACTTCGATGACGATAGTTCCTTTATCTCCGGCCCGAAGCACCGAGTTGATCGGCGGTAAATGAGTGTCGAAACGCACGTCCACGACGCTACCGCGCACCGAGACCACCGTTCCTGGATTTGTCTTTTTGTTCATGGTTCTGCCCCAGCCTGGCGATGAACGGTCGGGATGTCTTTTTTCCTGGGAGAAAGACCGGCCATTTGATCCCAAGCGTCGGCGGGCGCTCCTTGATCTTGAGGCAGAAGTTCCGGCATATCGAGTCGTGCCACGCCGATGCGGCTGTCCGCCATCCCATAGTAAACGTCGAAGCGGTCTGGCCTGCCTAGATCATCGCGCCGGTCGATGCCGGTCGGGAATACGACGTTGGATATCGTCCCGCGGAGTTCCTGTAGCGACTCCGGTCTCAATATCGGCTCCGTTGAGCGATACCGAATCTTTTGTGGATGATCCTTCGAAAGCACCATTATCCCCGCCGAGTAACATAGCTCGCGTCCGTTTTTGTCCGCCTCTTCCGATTTACTCACGCCATGATAAAGGATGAGCCAGCCGTGCCGCGTCATGACGGGCGGGGTGCCGCCGCCGATTTTGAGCCGCTCCCAGGGCGACACGGGAGTAGCAAGCCGGTGATGCGAGTTGAACAAGCCGGGGAGATGCGGCACCAGGCCCTTCGGTGGCATCGGGCAGTAGGAAATCCAGATGCTTTCATAATCTAGATCCACTACCCGCAGCCCTGATTGGCAGACAGTTTCCTCGGGTCGAGTGCCGGGGAAAAGCGGACGATGAAGCATGGCAAGCTGCATTTTTCCGGCATGATTGGGAATTGCCACGGGGAAGATGCTGGCATCCTTGTTGTCCACGTGTACGAAATCGATGTCACGATAAGGTTCAAAGGTCGCCAGTCCGATGCGCCTCCAGTGAAACAAATCCTCCGACATCGCCAGGGCAATCCGCGGGCCGGCAGAAGAGAGCGCTGTGTAGGTCATCACATAATGCCGAAGCGGTTCGACAAAGGAGATTCGTGGATCCTCGCAGCCGCCGCCGCCCGAGGGTGCCCGTTCGTAATCTGCTTCGGGCTCAAGCACAATGCCCAATCGCTCCACGCCGCACGGGTCGCCAGCTTCATTGAACATAACGCGAGCGATGCCGATCCGTGAGTAATTACCCTTCGCAACGAGACGTGGAAAAAGATACAGATGACCGTCCGGGCCGCGAACAGCCGCAGGATTCAGGGTGCCTTCAACTTCCTGCGGGTTGCCGGGTTGCGGCTCCATCAACAGTCCCAGACGTTTTAATTGAAAGCAACCCATCAACCCACCTCCAAACACGCGATGATGGCCTCGATTACCCGCTTCGTCTCATGAGGATCTTTGACCTCGATGGACAAAGCACCTGCTTCCTTGGCCGGATAGTCGTTCCCGCCCGGGAACACGGCATCCCCGATGAAAATCATTTCTTTAATGGCAACGCCCAGGACATCGCGGAGTTTTCGAATGCCATAGGCTTTGTCGATGCCATGCTTGGTGACATCGATGGAGGTCGCGCCACCCAGGCGCACGGAAAACTCTGGAATGAGCTTATCAAGAACTGCTTTAATGCTTTTGCGCTTGCTGAAATCAGGATCCCATTTCTGCTTTTCTTCGAGGGGAGCCTTTTGTCCCAATCCGGAAAACGTGATCTGGCTTCCCCGGTCTTCAATAATATCCCCCCAGGTTTTTTGGGGCTTGAGGTCCGGTGCCCCGGTTGCCTGTTTCAAAGAGCTGATAATCTTTGTTTTCTCTTCGTCGGTGAAATCTTCTGAATAAAGCAGCTTCCACTCTGATTCGTAGCGGTAAAACTTGGTTCCGCAGGTAGGGAGGAGAGACAGATTCCTCAGTCGATTATCATACGAAAGATGCGCGAGCACCTGTTTTTCAAATTGTGACCAGTTGCCACCGGATATGACAGACACTTTCACAATGCCAAGGAGAGAATCGAGCAGCGTGGCCATCTCTGAATCGATTGACGATTTGCTTTCGGCAAGCGTTCCATCCAGGTCGAAAACGATGAGTTTTTTCATGGAATTATGGACCCTTTTGGCAGCGAAATTTGCAATAAACAAACCGCTCCATCCGGACGGCAGCGACATACTCCCACGACAGCAGGAAGAAGCACCACGTCACCTTTGCCGAAGCCATAATCAGCGCCATAGTATTCCAAATGGCCTTTGCCGGAGAGACATACCAGCACACGCGGTGTTCCTTCCTTGCCGACCGGGAAAGGGGCTTCTCCGGTGATGCGCCACACGCCAAATTGATCACAATGAAAGAGCCGCTCGCGCGTTACCGGCGTTGTCTCCACTCCCATGGGCACAACGGGACGGATGGCAACCTTCGAGAAATCAACGCAGGCCAGCGCTTGATCGACTTGCAGGGGCCTGCGCCGGCCCGTCGCGGGATCTATGTGTTCCCAATCGTAAAGACGGAACGTCACGTCGCTGTTTTCCTGTACTTCAAACACCACGACGCCGCTCAGCGAGTGAACCGTGCCGGCCCGCACCAGGACACCGTCGCCAGCCTTTGGCGTGAAGCTGGCCAGATGATCCTCCACTCTTCCGCTCGCGATTGCCCCGCGCAGATTGTCTGCTGCGGTGCCGGGCGTCAGGCCCGCGTAGATACGGCTGGCGGCATCCGCTTCCAGGACCACCCATGCTTCTGTCTTGCCTGTCTCCCCTGCTGGAATCAATTCCATATGCCAATCAGGGGGATGGACCTGCACGGAGAGGGATTTGCTCACATCGAGAAACTTCAGCAGCAAAGGGAACCGGGTAAAATGCCCTGCCTGTTTTCCGAGTAGCTGCCCCGGCGATTGTTTGAGCAATTGCTCGATTGTTTTTCCCTTGAGCGGTCCCTCGGCGACAAGGCTCCGATGATCCTCGCGGTCGCTCAAAAGCCAGGCTTCGCCAATCGGACCATCGGGCAGAGGAGCGGAGAGAAGATCGGAAAGACGACGGCCGCCCCAAAGCCGGTATTGGTAGATCGGCTCGAATCGCAATGGATAAAGCGGTGTTTGATTCATGGTCTGTTTTACATCACCACCGGCTGCGGCGGCTGCGGTCGAAGGCCGGGACGGCGCGAAAGGTCCATGCTCATCACATAGTAAAGCATGGCCGCTAACATCAATATTACGGCGACCCATAATCGCCAGTCGGCATGAGCGCGTTTCCAGTAGGGACGTTGACTGCGATGGGTCGGATTATTATCCGGCTCGTGACCGTGGTGACTTTGGTTATTCCCGTCCATATTCATGCACTCCTTGCGTTGCGTAAAACTCCCGCGCTTTCGAATCGGTGGATTGATGGGCAGAGGGCATTCTTTGTCGGGTGGTGGAAGCCGTTTGGAATCTCTCCCCCTTCATTTTCCCAACGTTGAATCGCCCGCTGTTTAATGGACATTGCATCGCCACCATCTTGATTGGGATGCAGATCAAACATTTCAAATGCGGGAAGGTTCCAGAGGGCGATGGCGCGTTCGTCACTGCAATCATGCTCGTAGCTGAGAATGCCGAGCGATGCGGTGTTAAGCAAAAGATGCTCCGCCTGTCCCGCGGATAGTCCAATCCACCGGGCGGCGAGGACGCGGGCAAAATGTCCGTGGGAAAAGAGAGCGACATTTCCCTCCAATGTGTGCAGATGAGTAATGAGGCGGTCCGCACGGGCGGAAATTTGCGCGGGTGTTTCACCGTTGGGGGCGCCGTCCCTGAAAAGATTCCAACCCGGTCGCGACTTCAGAATGTCTGCGGGCGTAAGTCCTTCATCGTCGCCATTGTCCCACTCCGACAGGTCGGGTTCGATTCGAGGCGTCTGCCCCAATCTGGCCAGTTCACAGGTCTGCCGGGCTCGTTGCAGCGGGCTGGTCAGCACATGCGTAAATGTGACGTCCCGGAGTCGCAGTCCGAGTTCCCGAGCTGCGAGTTTGCCGTGTGCGGTCAATGGAATGTCCGTGCGACCTGTATATTGGCCGGAGAGCGACCACTCTGTTTCGCCATGCCTCATGAGGTAAAGGCGAAGGGGCGTGGGTACGCTTTCCGGCTTTAGCGCGGTGCCTGCGGCTAATGGCACGATCACTGTCATCCTGATTTCCGTTCTGTTTTAGCAGATGATTCGCTATGTGGAATGCGCTCACCGTCGCCAGCCTCCATCGCCGATGTGTATTCACCCCGGCGCGCAGCGCTGTTGCACTTGGCGCGATGAACCAGAGCTTGCTGTGCCGCCAAAACGTTGGCCTCCTCGCCCCGCCAAATTTCCAAAGCCGGTTGCTGGATGGCGCGGGCAAATGAAAACGCCAGCGCCCAAGGCAGTCGCGACTTGCATTTCACATTCATAGCATTCAAACGGGCCGAGGCCAATTCGCCGGATTGACCACCCGACAGGAATGCAATTCCAGGGACGGCCGCGGGAACGGAACGTAAAAGACAATTCAACGTGGCTTCGGCCACCTCGTCCACGGATTCCTGTTTTGGACAGGCCAATCCCGGAAGCACCATGTTGGGTTTCAAGAGCATGCCCTCCAGCATCACCCGTTGGGTGTAAAGATGGTTAAAAACTGCATGCAGGACTTCCTCTGTCACCTCCCGGCATCTTTCCAAGGTATGTCCGCCGTCCATGAGTACTTCCGGCTCAACAATGGGAACGAGTCCGGCTTCCTGGCACAACGCGGCATACCGGGCAAGCGCCTGCGCGTTGGCCTCGATGCAACCACGGCTGGGAATGCCATCGCCCATGGCAATCACCGCGCGCCACTTCGCAAAGCGAGCGCCCATTTTGGAATATTCCCCCAGGCGGTCGCGCAAACCGTCCAGACCTTCGGTGATTTTTTCTCCGGCATGGCCCGCCATTTCCTTTGCGCCGGTGTCAACCTTGATGCCGGGGATAATTCCAGCATCGGTGAGGGCTTTTACAAACGGAACGCCATTCTTCTTCTGCTGGCGGATCGTCTCATCGTAGAGAATTGCGCCACTGATGCACTCACCGAGACCGGGCGCGGTCACAATCAACTCCCGATAAGTGCGGCGGGCCTCGACGGTTTGCGGAATGCCCAACTTCGCAAATCGTTTATTGCAGGTTGGATTGCTTTCATCCATCGCCAGCAGACCCTTGTTGTCGGTGACCAGCGCCCTTGCGGTATCGATCAGCTTTTGTGCATTCATTTTGTGTGGCCTTATTTCGAGTTGCGGATCAGGGACTGACCGGAGTTCCCTCCTTGAGCCAGCGCAGCGCCTCCTCGTGCTGCGATTCCGAAAAGTGTTTGACCTGCACATGCACAAGATGGGCGGCGATCTTGGGCAATTCCCCCAGAAGTTTGCTGTCGGTGACCATCGCCAGTCGGACAATCTTCTGATGATGGCTTTTGATGAATTGCATATGAGCGAAAAACGCTTCGGGATGCGCCCAGCCGGGAAATGCCTTGGCGTGAATCATCAAGCCCGATAGTTTTCCATGTTCCGCGATATATGGATCGATCTCGCGAACCAGGCACTCGAAGTCGGCCGCTTCGAGCGGCGCGTCGGGTTCGAGAATAAGTATCCCTTCCGGCAAAAGCAGTTGATGTTTAAGCATGTGTCGTCCTCCTGTTTTGTTTCCTGTCGCTACAGATTCGTCCAACCACTTCCGCGCCTCGGCGGCGTGATCGAAGTATCGGATCGTCGCCTTCGTGAACGGCTTGCAGAATGTCGCCATGCCCTGCTGCCACTTCTTATCCCCAACCATCGCGAGCCTCTCGATGTCGGCGAAGTGTTTGATGTCAAACTTGATGTCCTCCCACAGCGCACCGGCATCCCAGCCATGAAAGCCGGTCATGTCGAACAGCACACTCAATTTCCCGTGCTGCCGGACGAGTCTCTCAAACTCCGGCACAAAGTGCTCGTAATCTGCTTTTGCCAGCTTCCCGCTGACGTGAATGACGAGAAGCTTCCCGTCGTTTTCTTCATTGAATTGAATTGGCATATTGATCTCCTTTGAGTTGTTTCACGTTCATTTGTTTCCCATGTTTTATTTGTGTTTTTCACCCGCCGGATTGCCTTTTTACGATTCGCCCCGACCCCACTTCCAGTTCCGAATTTCCGGCAGGTCTTCCCCGTGTTTATCGATGTACTGCTTGTGCTCGATGAGTTTGTCCTGCATCTGCTGTTTCAAATAGTCCCCCTTGGAACCAAGATGGGGCAGGCGGTCCACTACGTCCTGCACCAGGTGGAAGCGATCCAGGTCATTTTGCACCCTCATGTCGAAGGCCGTCGTGATGCTGCCCTCTTCCTTGTAACCGCGAACGTGAAGGTTCCGGTTGGTGCGACGGTAGGTAAGCCGGTGGACCAGCCATGGGTATCCGTGGAAACCAAAAATGATGTGCTTGTCTTTCGTGAAGAGCGCATCGTAATCCGCCTCGCTGAGGCCATGCGGGTGCTCGGTTTGCGGCTGGAGCTTCATGAGATCGACGACATTGATGACGCGGATTTTCAGATCGGGCAGATGCTGGCGCAGGATGGAAGTGGCGGCGAGGATTTCCAATGTCGGTGTATCTCCGCAGCAAGCCATGACAACGTCCGGCTCGGAGCCCTGATCATTGCTTGCCCATTGCCAGATCCCGATGCCTTCAGTGCAATGAACGACGGCCGCGTCCATGGTCAGCCATTGTGGAAGCGCGTGTTTGCCGGCCACCACCACGTTGACGTAATGCCGGCTGCGCAGGCAGTGATCAAAGACTGACAGCAGACAATTGGCGTCCGGCGGCAAATAGACGCGCACGATGTCGGCCTTCTTGTTGATGACATGGTCGAGAAAGCCGGGGTCCTGGTGCGTGAAACCGTTGTGGTCCTGCTGCCAGACGTGCGAGGCGAGCAGATAATTGAGTGACGCGATTTTCCTGCGCCAGGGCAGTTCCAATGTCACCTTCAGCCACTTGGCGTGCTGGCTGAACATAGAGTCGACGATTCGGATGAAGGCTTCGTAGCTGTTAAATAATCCGTGCCGCCCGGTCAGTAAATACCCTTCCAGCCAGCCCTCGCACTGGTGCTCGCTGAGCATGGAGTCCAGCACGCGCCCGGCTGGCGCGAGGAATTCATCATCTGCCACTTCCCGGGCATCCCACTGACGGTTGGTAGCTTCAAAGACCGCGCCCAGAAGATTCGAGAGCGTCTCATCGGGACCGAAGATACGGAAATTGCGCTGGTCCAGATTCAGCTTCGCCACGTCACGCAGGAAGGTCCCGAGCACAAGCGTGTCCTGTGCGTCAACGGCGCCTGGCGAAGGCACATGCACCGCGTGAGCGTGGAAGTCCGGCATCCGCAGATCGCGCAATAGATTTCCTCCGTTGGTGTGCGGGTTCGCGCTCATCCGCCGGTCGCCTTTTGGCGCCAGCTCGGCCAGTTCCGGCATCAGACGGCCATTCTCATCAAATAGCTCTTCCGGTTTGTAGCTTTTCATCCAGCTCTCAAGCTGCTGAACATGATCTGGATGATCGCAATCAACCAGGAGCGGCACCTGATGCGCCCGGAAAGTGCCTTCAATTTTCAGGCCATCGACTTCTTTCGGTCCCGTCCATCCCTTGGGTGATCGGAGGACGATCATCGGCCAGCGGGGCCGGGTGGTGTCGTTCTTGTCCCGCGCATGGCTTTGGATCAGCTGAATTTCGTTCACGACTGATTCCAAGGTGGTGGCCATCAGTTCATGCATCGTCTCCGGGTCATCGCCTTCGACAAAGCGGGGTGACCAGCCGCAGCCTCTCAAGAACTGCTCCAGTTCCTCATGCTCGATGCGGGCGAGGACAGTCGGATTGCTGATCTTGAATCCGTTTAGATGGAGGATTGGCAGCACGGCCCCGTCCGTAATCGGATCAAGCAGCTTGTTGGACTGCCATGAAGTCGCCAGAGGCCCCGTCTCCGCCTCCCCGTCGCCGACCACGCAGGCGACGATCAATCCCGGATTGTCGAACGCAGCCCCGAAAGCATGGCTGAGAGAATAACCCAGCTCGCCGCCTTCGTGGATCGATCCCGGGGTCGTCGGCGCAACATGGCTGGAAATTCCGCCGGGAAACGAGAACTGCGTGAACAGTTTTTTCAGCCCGGCTTCGTCCTGGGTGACATTTGGGTAAACCTCACTCCAGGTGCCTTCGAGGTAAACATTACCCACAATCGCCGGGCCGCCGTGGCCGGGACCGGCGATATAAAACATATCGAGGTCATACTTCTTGATGACCCGGTTCAAATGCAAGTAGATGAAATTCTGGCCGGGAGTCGTGCCCCAGTGCCCGACGACGAGCGGCTTCACATGGGAAAGTTTCAGCGGCTCCTTCAGCAGCGGATTGTCGTAAAGGTAAATCTGGCCGACCGAAAGATAGTTCGCCGCGCGCCAGTAGGCGTTCATCTTTTGAAGCAGGTCCGGTGTGAGTGTGCTTTTATTGGTATTCATGGTTTGTGATTAAAATCGAAGCCTTCATTTTCATGGCGGTGCCGGAAATCAATCCGGAGGAACCGCCAATTGGAGGGAAATATCGGACAACTGTTTCGATCTGTATATGGGGTGAACACCCCATATCGGACAAACGCTGGGTCGGCTATAGTTCGAATATGTTTAAACCAGGTGAAAGTCCAGGGCCGGTAAAGGATGAAATTGCTAATCTTGCTTATCTGCTATGGGAGCAAGATGGAAAACCCGAAGGCCAGGAGAAAACTCATTGGATTGAAGCCGAAGACCGATGGATTGCGGAAGCCATGATCAAACGTGAATGCAGGTAAGCCCCGCTCTAACACCGACTCCGTCCGCCAGGTAGTCGAAGTAGCATAGCCTTAGGCAGCCGTTCCATAAAAATCAACCAGCCGCCACAATCTGTTCCCGCAGCACTCCCTTGAATAAGTTTGCATGCGGAAACTTTCAAGTTTTGCAGTTTCACTGCTGAGGAAAGCCCCGATCATCAAGCTTCTGCAAAACCCCACTCGGCCCGCCCGCCTATTGCGAGGATCGATTGACGCAGTTTGCGCATCGCAAGTTCCAACCGCGTCTTGATGGTGCCCAGGGGGATGCCGGTCTTTGAGGCGATTTCCCGTTGGCTCAATCCTCCGTAATAAGACATACGCAACGCCTGACTTTGCGCTGTTGGCAGGGCGTTAAGGAGGCGATGAAAAACGATTGATATTTCAGAGGTGGCCACAGCGTCGTTCACAGCATGTTTGGGGGTTCCTGTCCCGAATCCGCTCTCTATTTCCACGCGAAACCGCTCCTCGGCGCGTCCGTAGGACATCTTCTTGCGGAGCCTGTCGATCGACCGGCGCCGCGCCAGCGTTCGTCGGTAGGCCCCTCATCGAGACGATGAGGAACTGCTTCGATGCTTGGTTGGTCGAGTTCGTAGATCATGCCGTATTAAGCGAGCATTTTTGCGCGTGGGGCGAATCCGTGATTATCGGGATCAGTCGGGTAATGTCGGATTCTCTTTCGTGCAAAAGCTCTCTCTCTTTCTTGCGATGAGGGTAGCACTCCACGACGGGGGCGCTATGGGGTGAAACCCTACTCCGGAATATGGGAGCCACCGCCAACCTCTAGGCAAACAGAATAGGTCAGGGCGGCCGAGGCGCATCTTGCCACTTGCATGGCCGCGTCGTTGACGACTTTCCCGGCCTTTTAAAAGGCGCTCGATAGTCAAATGCAACCCATCGCGTCGCAGGAACGCAAAACAGAGCGTGCGATCATCAGCTCTTCGTCCGTGGGAATGACGCGAACGGTGACACGGCTGGCACCGGTGGAAATTTTTGCAGCGCTTTTGGCATTCCTTGCCGCGCCCAATTTAATGCCGAGAAAACGCAACCCCTCGCAGATGCGGGCGCGGACGGCTGGCGCATTTTCGCCGATGCCACCGGTAAAGACGAGCGTGTCCAGGCCGCCGAGCGCGGCGGCGTAAGCGCCGATCCATTTCTTCGCCTGATAGCAAAACAACGCCACGGCTTCCGCCGCCCGCACATCCCCTTTTTCGTGCTCAAGCAGATCGCGCATATCGGAACTTGTCTCCGAAACTCCGAGCAATCCGGACTTATGGTTGACCATTTCATAAAATTGTTTTGTGGTCATCTGCTCGGTGCGCGCCAGATACGGTGCCAGGCCGGGATCCAAATCACCGGAGCGCGTGCTCATCACGAGTCCCGCCGTCGGTGTGAAGCACATGCTGGTATCAATGCTTTTGCCATTGTGTACGGCGGCCAGACTCGCGCCATTGCCGAGATGTGCGAGGATAACTCTGCCCTTCATGGCTGCCGGGTCGCCGAGGCGCGCGAGTTCTTCCATCAGGTAGGCGTAGGACAAACCGTGGAAACCGTAACGCTGAATTCCCTTGGCATCGAAACGGCGCGGAATTGGCAGCAGCTTGGCCACACGCGGCATGGTCTGGTGAAATGCCGTGTCGAAGCAGGCAACCTGTGGTAGTTTCGGATGCCGCCGGCGGAACGCGTCAATCAGTTCAATCTCGCGCGGCAGATGATCCGGATCGTTTGGGCTGATGCGACGCAGTTCATCCAATAGCTTTTTTGTGACAATCTCCGGCACGGTATGTTTCATGCCGTGAACCACGCGATGCCCGATGGCTTTTACCGATTTGTAATCATTCTGGTATTCAAGCCAGTCAATCAGGGCTTTCGCCGCCGATGTATGATCGGCGGCAGCGAGTTTGTGGCTCTGCGGCCTTTTCTTCGCCGGTTCGATGAACGTCAAGTTCGTTCCGCTCAAGCCAATGCGGTCAACCTTTCCATAAAGTCCCCGTACCAGCGGTTTGCCAGCTCTGAAGAGCGCGAACTTGATGCTTGATGAGCCACCGTTGATGGTCAGGATCTGTGCGTCATTTGGCTTTAAGGACGATTTTTTCATAATTTCGTGGGGGCCTTTCCCGCTGTGCGGGCCAAAAGAATGACGCTTGATTGGGGGTTCAAGCGGTAAGTTAGTGAATCTTTCCAAAGCGGTTCCTCGCCTGAGGAAAACAAATCATGTGGCGAGGCGCGAGAAGTGTCGACAGCCAGGCTCCACCGAAACCCTAGCGTTGCGGGTGGCAAAACGAAATTCACTGCATCAGTTCCGGCATTGAACATCAGACAAATTTCGTTCTGTTCATCTTCATGGATCAGACATGCAAACTGTTTTTCTTTTGGGTCTGTCCAGTTGGGTAATCCTCCTTGCGAGCCGAACCAACCAATGTCGGTATCCGTATAAAATCGCTCCTTGCTCAGAATCGGATGGGCTCGGCGAAATGCGATCATTCCAGACGCAAAGCGAAAAATATCCCTGTGTATTTCCAGAAAGCTCCAGTCGTGCCAGCTGGTTTCGTTGTCCTGGCAGTAGGCATTATTGTTGCCGTTTTGCGTGCGACGAAATTCATCCCCACCTAGCAGCATTGGCACACCGCGCGATATTAACAGAGTCAGCAGGAAGTTCTTTATTTGTGTTTTCCGCAGCGCTTCGATTCCCGTGTCCGCTGTCTTTCCTTCATCGCCGTAATTCTCACTGAAGTTGTTGTTAGTCCCGTCCCGGTTATTTTCCGCGTTAGCTTCATTGTGCTTGTACCGATAGCTAACCAAGTCGTTCAGCGTGAAGCCGTCGTGACAGGTAACGAAATTGATGCTACTCTCGGGGCCTTTGGCCGACTTGATGTAGATGTCGGCACTGCCGCATATGCGACTGGCAAACAAACCGAGCATCCCATCGTCACCTCGCCAAAAGCGGCGGACATCATCCCGGTACCGGCCATTCCATTCCGCCCAGCGCCGCGTTGAAAAACTACCTACCTCGTATGCACCGGCGGCGTCCCACGCCTCGGCGATAATTTTTACGTCCCTCAAGATCGGATCCTCGGCAATCCGTGCCAACAGTGGGGCATCGGCCAGCAGTTTGCCATTTGTGTCCCGACCCAGAACTGATGCCAGATCAAAACGGAATCCATCTACATGCATCTCGATCATCCAGGACCGGAGCGAGCCCAGGATATGGTCGCGTACTATGGGATGGTTCGCATTGATCGTGTTGCCCGTGCCAGTGTAGTCCTTGTAGTAGCGCTTATCGCCCTCCAACATGTAGTAGATCGCGTTATCCATGCCACGGAAACAGAGCGTCGGTCCAAGTTCGTTTCCTTCCGCCGTATGGTTGAATACAACGTCAAGGATCACTTCGATTCCGGCTTTGTGTAAAGCCCGAACCATTTTCTTGAACTCCAACTTCTGCTGGCCCAAACCTCCGGAACTGCTATAGGAAGCCTTTGGCGCACAGAAAACCACAGGGTCGTATCCCCAATAATTCCTAAGTGGTTGATGTGTTTGCGGATTGACGCGTGTGACAGAAGTTTCATTGAACTCCTGCACGGGCATCAATTCCACAGCGGTAACGCCTAGTATTTTGAGGTAGGGAATCTTTTCCACCAGGCCCAGGTAAGTTCCGGGGTTATCCACTCCTGAGTGGGGATGAATGGTAAAGCCGCGAACATGCACTTCGTAAATTACTGTCTCCGACCACGGATGCTGGGGTGGCTGGTCCCCGTCCCAATCGAAGGGATCGTTCACAAATACGCATTTCGGCATTGACGTTGAATTGTCAAGAGTGGAGAGCGCAAGGTCTAGCTCGGGTACAGTTGGATCGTATCCGCGTGCCGATGCAAAATCCCAATTGGGCAGCCTCGAAATCGCGGTAGCACAAGGGTCGAGGAGTAATCTGTTGAAATTGAACCGATGTCCTTCGCTGGGCTCGTAAGGGCCATCCATGCGGTAAGCATAGAATTGGCCGGGACGAATCCCCTCGATCCAAATGTGCCATACGTCGCCGGTACGATTGCTCGATGGATCCAGATCAAATGCCAGCGCGGGCACTTCGTCTTCGGAATGGTCAAAGAACTCTAGCCGAACGCGGATGGCGGCACGGCTCAACACAGCGAAATTAACCCCTCTTCCATTTTCCTGGGTTCCCAGAGGAAGCGGAGAACCCGCACGCGTTTCCACACGCTCGCGAATCTCTGCGTTATAATCATTCATTTGCGCTGCGGCTTTGTAATCATCGCTCCCAGAGGATTCTCGGCTCTTCCAGGGGGATCGCAACGCCGTCACAGTGAGGTATCACTCGCGCCGTGTAATCTGCTTGCAGGCGGTCGACAGACACGGACGCACTGTAAACATACCCGCCGGAAACATCCTCAATCTTTCGAGCGCACTCCATTTCATGGCGCACAGCAATACCGCCCATGGCGCCGTTTGCATAAAGCTCGACCCGCACTGCCTTGTGGTGGATTTCGTTCAGGTATACTTGAACCTCAAATAGGTGCTGCTCGTCCTCAGTCTCGACCCTCACTTCGCCGAAATGGATCATGCCCCACTTCTGTTCCAGACTGTGTTTCCAATCGATTATTTGCCTTCCGATTGCCCCGTTATTGGCAATGCGTGAACGAAAGGAAGCAGCAGCCGGTAGGTAGTGCCGTTCCGTATATTCACGCACAGCGCGGTCTGCGGAAAAGCGAAGCGTCAAACACGCCATGCTTTCCCTGATCCGTGCCACCCAAGTAATCGGAATACCCTCCCTATTACGCGTATAGAACTCGGGGACCACGTCGCATTCGAGTGAGTGATAAAGCATTTCCGCTTCGGCACTATCCCAGTTTGGATCAGCGCCATGTTCCTGACCGTCGCCTATTGCCCAGCCAAGATCCGGGGCATACGCCTCTGCCCACCACCCGTCCAATTCAGAAAGGTTTAGGCCCCCATTGACCAGAACCTTCATTCCACTCGTTCCGCACGCCTCCCATGGTCTTCGTGGCGTATTAATCCATACGTCGACTCCCTGCACCATGTGCTCCGTTAAATTCATGTCATAATCACTGAGAAAGATGACGTGCGCCCGGGCTTCGGGTCTTTGGATAAAATGCGTCCATTCCTGAATCAAGGCTTGACCAGCGAGATCCGCAGGATGAGCTTTGCCGGCAAGGATGAGTTGCACGGGACGCTCTGGATTCGTCAAGAGGCGAAGAAGACGCTCAGGGTCGTGAAGCAGCAGATTGGGTCTCTTGTAAGTCGCAAAGCGGCGCGCAAAACCCAGAGTCAACACATTGGGATCAAATAGATGTTTCGCCACCTCGACTGTCTCGGGTGACGCTCCAGAGGACGCCAGTTGCCCCGACAGTCGTTCACGAGCATATTCAACAAGGGACTTCCTGGCGCCGATGCGAAATTGCCACAGACTGGCATCGGAGACACAACGAATCTCCTCCTCAAGGGTTTGCTTCGTCCCCAGCCAGCGGTCTTTTCCACAAGCCTTGGTCCACAGATCGTCGGCAGCCGCCGAGTCCCAGGTTGGCATGTGAACTCCGTTCGTCACATAGCCGACTGGCACTTCATCCTCCGGCCAGTGCGGAAAGAGAGGTTCAAAAAGGTGTCTACTGACTTGCCCATGCAAGCGGCTTACACCATTTACCGACCCGCTGCCGCGAATTGCAAGATAGGCCATGTTGAAACTTTCTGACGAATCGTCAGCATTCAAACGGCCCAGTGCCAGTAAATCATGAAGCGTTATTCCAAGCTTTTGCTCTGCATAATGACAGAGATATTGTTCGATAAGAGCTGGGGCAAAACAGTCAAAACCGGCGGCCACAGCAGTGTGGGAGGTAAATAGGTTCCCCGCTCGCGTGACAGTAAGCGCGACTTCAAAAGGCGTTGCCGTCTCTTGCATGAAACTTCGGGCGCGTTCCAGCACGGCGAAGGCCGCGTGCCCCTCATTCAGATGACAGACTTCTGGTTGGATACCAAGCGCAGCGAGCAGCCGCCATCCACCGATCCCGAGCAGCATCTCCTGCTTGAGGCGCAGTTCCGGGCCTCCAGCATAAAGTTCGCTGGTGATTCCCCGATGAGCCGGGAAGTTCGCCGCGTCGTTGCTGTCCAGAAGGTAAAGTTTGACCCGCCCGACCTGGACCTGCCATGCACGCAACCAGACCGAGTAGCCGGGCAACGCAATTTCCAACCGCAACCACTCTCCATTCGCATGGCGCACTGGCGAAATCGGCAACTGTCCCGGGTCGTTGTAAGGGAAGAGGGCCTGTTGCGCTCCGTCCTTATCAATCACCTGTCGAAAATAACCTTGCTGGTAGAGCAGTCCCACACCGACCACGGGCAAGCCCAGGTCGCTTGCGGCCTTGAGTTGATCACCGGCAACATTGCCGAGACCACCTGAATAAATGGGAAGCGCCTCGCTCAACATGAATTCCATGCTGAAATAGGCGACGCAGGTCAGGGGTGATTGTGGATGGCATTGCTGAAACCACGCAGGGGCCTCCGCCGTATGACGCTTGATTTGCAGCAGATCATCAATGTTCGTACGAAAAGCGGGATTAGCGAGCACCCGTTGGAGTTGGTCTATTGAGACCGTCTGGAGGACAACCCAGGGATTTTGCGTGATTTTCCACAGCACAGGATCAAGCGTCCGCCATACTTCGTCTGCGCGATGATTCCACGACCAGCGCAAATCCAAGGCGAGTTCCTCCAGGGAATCGAATCCATCGATTTCACTGGGCAGAAGGCCGTATGCCGGACGACTGATATGTATTCGATCGCTCATGATTTTTCCTTGGAGGGTCCTCCGTTTGCGTTCTTGAGGACAACTTTCAACGCCTGTTTATTTGAGGCATTTCCAAACGTGTCATACGCCTTCATGATTTCAGAGAGATCAAACCGGTGGCTCACAAGCTTTGTTGCGTCGATGCGTCCAGATTGGACCATCGCGAGTAGCATCGGCGTTGTCACTGTGTCCACGAGCCGCGTGGTCAACGTGATATTTTGGGACCAGAGCCTCTCAATGTGTAACTGCACAGGTTTCCCGTGGACGCCCACGTTGGCGATTCTCCCGCCGGGAGCAATAATTGATTGGCAAATATCGAAAGTTGCTGGAATGCCCACCGCCTCGATTGCCACATCCACACCGGTGTCACTTGTCAGCGCCATGATGTGTTCCACCGCTTTTCCATCCGAGCTATTCACGACTTTGGTGGCGCCGAACGTCCGGGCAACCTCCAACCGGTGATTATCAAGATCGACCATTACGATCTCGGCGGGTGAATAGAGTTGCGCTGTAAGCAGTGCCGCAAGGCCGACAGGACCCGCACCGACGATCGCCACAGCATCTCCCGGTTTCACTTGTCCATTCAGCACCCCACATTCCAGGCCGGTTGGAAGGATGTCACTGAGCATAGTCGCCGCCTCATCGTCAGTCCCGGGTGGAAGCGCATAGAGGCTTGTGTCGGCGTAGGGGATTCTGACATATTCCGCCTGGGTGCCGTCGATCAGATTGCCAAGAATCCAGCCTCCTGTGCGGCAATGGGAATACATCCCTTTCCTGCAGAAGCTGCACCGGCCACACGAGGTGATGCAGGAGATCAGAACTTTGTCGGCTTTATGGAAACCGAGGACATTAGTTCCCATTTCCTCAATAATCCCGACTCCCTCATGCCCAAGAATCCTGCCGGCGGTCACCGTCGGCACGTCGCCCTTTAGGATATGAAGATCTGTTCCGCAGATGGTGGTTGTAATGATGCGGACAATAGCGTCAGTAGCCTGCAAAATTGTCGGCTTGGGCCGGTCCTGCCACTCCTTCCTGCCCGGCCCTTGATAGACAAGTGCCTTCATGCTTACTGCGTTGTTTGCAGGGCTTTTCATATGTTGTCCTTCGATTTCACTACTCCCTGAGGGTGTCGTCTTCGAGCCACTCATACGCTTTGTCAGCATTGCTGCGATCGAAGTAGCGGATCTTTGCCGTCGTGAATGGGCGGCAGAACACGCTCATCCCTTTCTCCCATTCCTTGTCTCCGATCAATGCAAGCCGTTCAACATCCGAAAAATCGTTCACATCCAGCTTGATCTCATCCCAAAGCGCGCTGGCATCCCAGCCGTGGAAACCCGTCAGGTTAAAGAGCACGCGGAGTTTGCCATGCTGTTTGGCCAGTTGCTCAAATCTCGGTACGAAGTATTGGTAATCCTCGTGAACAAGCTTGCCGCTCACTTCAACTTCCAGCACTTTGCCGCCGTTTTTTTCACTCATTTTAATTGCCATGGCTTCCTCTCAATCTTTGGTTTCTTTAGTGTCGGCACAGCCGACGCACGCCTTCGTAACCGTGCCCATTATATGAAGATAATCCGGTCAACTGTATCGGTGCTATGGGGTGAAACCCTACCGCAGCCGCAAGGATCAAGGGAAAAGCGCCTCGGCTTTTCTGCGAAGATGCGATGCCATTCCAGCACGGAAACCGAAAAGTGTTGTCCGAACATGACCGTTTAATTTCATACTTGAGGCTGCCAGGATCGCGATCCTCCTATGCCTTTCCCCGTTTGATTTTATCCGGCTCCCCGGTCAACTTTGGTGGTTCGCCAAATCGTGGTGCCGCGTCGGGAAGGCGCCCCAAAACATCTTCAATTGATTTTCTCAAAAGCGCGACCTCGTCCGATAGTTGAAGAATGGATTTCTGGTTGGGAATTTCGGATTTCGGATCTTCCGCATCCTGCCCGATAAAAATTGCCGCAAAGACCGCAGTAAGATAGCCGAATATGGCAACAGCAAAGATGGAAATACCGAGACAGAGTATGTGACCACCGAGCGTCACCGGTTGGTATCCGGAGCCGATATTAGTGATCTGCATAGCTACCCACCATAGAGCTTTTGGATAGCTGTGAATGCCATGTGGATCCGGTGAATCATTTTCGAAATGAAGCATGCCGGCCGCGCCCGCCAATACCACGACCACCGTGAATGTGAGCGCGTAACCCGTGCCCCTGTGTCCCATGGTCCGCCGGAGAGATCGCAATCCTTGATCTGCCGAGGCAAACATCCAGATTACTTGCATCCCAAAGGTGGCGGTAAGAGCGCGCGCCAGGGGATACGATTGAAGCTGCGGGACAAACCGGAGGATGGACACGAGAATGGCCAGAATGAAGAGCCAGTTCCTCTTCAAAAAGGTCACTCGGTTGGGAACGATCGCCAGTCTCAGGCCGAAATATAAAACGAACAACGCCCAAAGTGAGGTGCCAAGACTTTGCAGCAACGGACTCATGCCATTCACCAGTTCCGTGAGAATGACAAGGAACCAGACGAAGCCTAGAAATAGCATGGGCCGTTCCAGTTTTCGAGGGAGCGTCTTGATAAAACCCGGCTTGGCGACACCGTGGTGTGTTCGTGGAGGCGGAGTCACTTTGGCGTCCATGGCACAATGTTATTCGGGCAATCCTGCGCCGCTGTGGGGTGAAACCCTGCTAGGAGTGATTGGAACATCCTCCGATGTCCCGGTGATGAAATCATGTATCCGAGGATCCTTCGACGCCTGCAACTCCTTAGGAGTGCCATTGAAATAAATCCGGCCATCGAAAAGGCATGCGATGCGGTCCGCGACGTAAAACGCGCATTTTAAATCGTGAGTTACCACGATCGATGTCATCTGGAAGCGCTTTTGCAAGCGACGTATCATGTGGTTGATGCTATCGGCCGATATCGGATCGAGCCCCGTGGTTGGTTCGTCGTAAAGAATGCAGGCGGGCCGGCTTACGATGGCGCGGGCCAGGCCAACGCGCTTCCTCATGCCGCCGCTTAATTTATCGGGCATCGTTTTCTGCTCTCCCGCCAGATCAACCGCCTCAAGCGCCTCCGCCACCCTCCTGTCGATCTCTTCCTGGCTTTTCACGCCTGCCTCATAGAGAGGGAAAGCGATGTTTTCGCCCACGCTCATCGAGTCGAACAAAGCCGCGCTTTGAAACAATATCGCAATTGTTTTCCGCATAATGTCTAAATGGCGTTCGCTGAGTTGCACGATGTCCCGCCCGGCCACAATCACCTCGCCTTCGGTCGGTTTCATCAGGCCGATGATGTGCTTGAGCAGGACGCTCTTACCACAGCCGCTTCGCCCGATCACCACAAGGGTCTCGCCCTTTTGCACCTCTAGGTTGACCCCGCATAATACTTCCTTCCCGCCCAGTTCCTTGTGCAGGTTGCGTATGCTGATGAATACCTCGCCCATTTAGTCTCCGAATGGAAAAATAATATTTGGTTCTTCCGGTTTTATAATGGGTAAAGGTTGAGTTTTCCACAGAAGAAGAGGATTCGAGTGCGGTAGTTTTGGAAGGAGCGGAAGCCACGGGCATTGGACT
>Ga0302319_10007933_pt1 | contig 20766 bp, 25 predicted proteins | sample Bog_T0_2_FD_203319 | JGI IMG/M metagenome (GOLD analysis project Ga0302319, IMG submission 203319) | Peat permafrost microbial communities from Stordalen Mire near Abisko, Sweden - Bog_T0_2 | ecosystem: Environmental > Terrestrial > Soil > Wetlands > Peat | place: Sweden: Abisko, Stordalen Mire... | reverse complement strand
CACGCATGTGCTTAAGCGAACGCCCTGTAGAAATGCAACCCAGGACATCCGGTGCATATCCGGCGAAATTGTGTGCGCATTTTTCATAGACAACCAGATAGCGTTTCTTCATTTCAGTCATGCTTTCTTGAGTCAGACCCGAGGTCTCAGAATCGAAACCTGGGCCACCCGTCTGCCATCTGTCATTCCTGGCAAACAAACCTACATCCTTCCAATGCGATTTCATTTTCCGTAAAATCCCGATCCGGCCCCTTGAAGGTCGCATTATCTGGCGTCGAACTTTGAGGGATGTGATAGATTTTGCTCCGTCCATCGCTGAAAATCAGATTGACGGTCCAATTGTCGTAGTTCGGCACAAACTCCGCTACCCTCGTACCCCGCTCAGTACGACGCTCGACGGAAAAGGTCCCAGAAATCTTTTTCAATCCCGGTACGTCATGGCCGATCACTTTAACCTTGCTATTGGGGTCCGGGAATCGCTCGTTCATTTTTGGAACCTCATGTCTAGCCTGTTCTTCGATGCGACCGAGCGCGGGCCTTATGACTGAGTCAGCGCGTTCGTTCCTGTTGTATTGCATATCCTTCATCCTTCCCTTCTCGGCGTCTTGCTGCTGCACTGCCTTGCACTCTCTTGGCCATTCGTGTTGGCCAGTTTCCCTAAGTTTTTCAGTAATTCTGCCCGCCTTCTCACTTCGCCTAAGAGCGGTCCCACTGGGGATGGATGAAGGCCTGCATCGCCTCGCGTCCCTGATCCGCTCCCAAACCCCGTTCCTCGTATTGGTGCAGTACCCTCACGCAACACAGCGCGGTTTCACGGACCTGCATTTGGAGTCGCCCTGTCTTTTGCAGGCTTTTCGCATACCCAGCCCGGTACTCACGCCACTCCCTTTCGATCTGTGCTTCTAGAACCGGGAGACGGGCGTCCTCCTCCGGCTTGATCGTCCCTTCCGGATTGTCGTTCTGATCGCTCATGGGTTACCTAATTGTGAATGCAAAAACGATTGAAAGAATGATAAAGAGTAAAAACGACAACTGAGAGACTGCAATGTGTCGAAGCTCCACATCCCCCGGAAATGAGCTTCCATCAAACAACCCATAGTTGGGAATTGACACATACGCTGCCGCACCGTACCCGAGCGTCTTGAGTACCCATCCAAACTGAAGCCAGAGGACTAGATGGCGGAATCCGAACGCGATTCCTGCTCCCCAAGCGAGAAGCAAAATAATGCAAACCGGCCATCCTGTGGTGTAGAGCACGGTTCGTGAGAGCATCCAACCTAGTTGCCTTAGGACAAACATCCCCCAAAAGCCGACAAAAGCTATCAGCAAACCTCTTCCAAAAGTCATTGGTGCTGAAACGAGTGATGTGATACCAATTGAAGCGCCAATCAACGAAGCATTCATCATTTTATTCCCCACTCAGCTTCGCTGTTCTTCTGCATATACAAAAGGTATTCATACAGCTCTTCGTTTTCCGGGCGATCAATCTCCGCAATAAGGTCGGGATGAATATGAAACTTCCCGGATTCATCGATGTAAATTGGGGCATCCCCAATTCTCTCCTTGACTTCAGCCGCTAACTCTTGTAATTTTTTGCCGCAACTTTCCCACTTTTGCAGGTCTCTAACTACGTTAGTGAAGTTGATCTCGTTCATATCGGACATAAATTCTCCACAAATCAACAATAGTTCACGGCGTTACACCACAATGAGTTGTGGCACTCCTTGCTTTGCAAACGGGCAAGCTTTCCCGCCCAAGTGGTCCTCGAACTCTTTGCGGAACTTCTTCACGAAGCCCAGCGTGGGCATGGCCGCTGCATCGCCCAACGGGCAAAACGTGCGGCCCATCATGTTTTCGGCGAGATACTGAATGTTGTCTATATCCTTGGCCACGCCGAATCCGGCGTGGAAGCGCGTCAGGGACTTCTTCAGCCAGTCCGTGCCTTCGCGGCACGGAATGCACCAGCCGCAGCTCTCGTGCTGATAAAAGCTGATGGTGCGAAGAGCGAATTCGACGATGCAGGTCTGGTCGTCGATGACCACTACGCCACCCGAACCGAGCATGGAGCCAGCCTTGCCCACCTGGTCGAAGTCCATGCCCAGGGTCTCGATCTCCTCCGGCAGCAGCACCGGCGTCGAAGACCCGCCGGGGACTACGGCTTTGAGTTTGCGTCCGCCGCGGATGCCACCGGCCACTTCGTAGATCATCTTCTTGAGGTTGTAGCCCATGGGCAGTTCGTACACGCCGGGGCGCGCCACATGGCCGCTGATGCAGAAGAGGCGCGTTCCGCCATTGCGCGGCGAACCAGCAGCGGAGTAGGCCGCCGCGCCCATCTCAATCACGTGAGGTACGCTGGCTATGGTCTCGGCGTTGTTGATGACCGTGGGACCGCCGTAGAGGCCGACGACCGCAGGAAAGGGCGGGCGAATGCGCGGGATGCCTCGTTTGCCTTCGAGCGATTCCATCAGCGCGGATTCCTCGCCCACTTCATAGGCGCCTGCGCCGGTTTGGGTGACGATCTGAAACTCGGTGTCAGAGCCAAAGATGTTCTTGCCCAGGAAACCTTTGGCGTAGGCATCGGCGACGGCTTTCTCCATGATTTCCAGGAGATGTCGGTACTCGCCGCGCAGATAAATGAAACCCATTTTTGCGCCGACCGCCAGTCCGGCGATGATGGTACCTTCAATCACTGCATGGGGATCGTGCAAAAAGATCAAGTGATCCTTGCAGGTTCCGGGCTCGCTCTCGTCGCCGTTGACGAGAATATACTTTGGCTTCGCGGATTGTTTGGGGACGAACGACCATTTGAGTCCGGTGGGGAAGCCCGCACCTCCGCGCCCGCGAAGGTTCGAGGCCTTCATCTCGTTGATGATCCACTCTGGGCCCTGGGCGAGACATTTTTTCGCGGCCTCATAGCCGCCGAGTTCCAGATAGCGGTCGATCTTTTCCGCACCCATTCCAAAACGGCGGGTCACGATTTTCACTTCATCGGGATGGGAGACGAGCCTAGGCATGGGGACCCGTCCCTTCCGCAAGCGCACGGCCGCGATAACCGGCCACGATGCCGGGAACATGGCCGGCGGTCAGCTCGTCGTGAAATTCGTAGTTGACCTGGATGGCAGGTGCCCAGCAACATGCACCGATGCACTCGACCTCTTCCAGTGAGAAGACGCCGTCTGTCGTGACGCCTTTGTTGCCGATGCCAAGCTCTTCCTGGAAGCTCTCGAAGACCCCGTATGCGCCGCGCAACATGCACACGATGTTGGTGCAGACCTGGACGTTGAATCTGCCGACGGGCTTGAATCGCAGCATGGAATAGTAGCTGGCGACATTGCGCACTTCGAGTTCGGTGATGCCGATGCGTTCGGCTACTTCGGCGACGACGGCGTCGGAGAGGTAGCCGATCTCGTCCTGCGCGTAGAGCAGCATGGGGATGAGGGCGGACCGCTTGAGGGGGTATTTCAAGACGAGCGCGTCGAAGCGCGCCGACAGATGAGGCGAAAAGATAGACATGGTCTCATTTGGATTCATAGCATCAACTCCCGTGCCCAGCGTTCGGCTGCCATATCCATCTCTTCCTCGCCTGAGTGTTCCGATTCAACTTCGCGCAATCGGCCGTGCTCTGTGAACTCCAGTTTCCCTTGCCTTCCATCTTCGCGCTGCCAGATGACTATCGCGTCAATGCGTTTTAGATCCAGCCAATCGTTGCCGTGGCGGACCAGAATCCGTTCCTCGCCCAGTTCCACTGTGGCCTGGCGATTGCCGTTCAGCCCGTGGGCTGCGCTGTAGCTGCGGAGCAGGGAAGCGAGCGACACCCAAAGCTCAACGTACAGCTGGGCTGAGTCCGAAGCGGGTTGATTATCGATCAGTCCGGTTTTTCCCAACCCGCATTCCCTCAGGGGCTAGAGCCCATCATTTTCTGCTGCGTTTGCGGCACGACTAAAGTCGTGCCCTGATACAAAGCCAACTGCTTCCGCGGCACTAATCCTTAGTCCCTGTTCCCTACTCCCTACTCCCTTAGTCCCTACCGATCAATCTCCCCCAACACAATATCGATCGACCCGATCACCGCGACCACATCCGCCAGCATCCGCCCCTGGCACATGGTTTCAAGCGCCTGCAAGGTAGCGAACGATGGATACCGCATATGAACCCTGTAGGGCTTGGCCGTGCCGTCCGACACCACGTAGTATCCCATTTGCCCGTGCGCCGATTCAATGCCCTGGTACACCTCGCCGGCCGGAACGGCGAAGCCCTCGGTGACGATTTTGAAATGATGGATCAGCGCCTCCATCTGGGTCTTCATCTTCTCGCGATCGGGCAGAACGATTTTCGGCGCGTCTGCTTTCACAGGGCCTTCCGGCATGCCGTCCAGGGCCTGCTGAATAATCTTGACACTCTCGCGCATTTCGACGAGCCTGACCTCGTACCGCGCCCAGCAGTCGCCATCGGTCGAAATGGGCACGTTGAATTTGAAGTTTTCGTAGCCGGAGTAGGGCATATCGCGGCGCAGGTCGAAGTCGATGCCTGACGCCCTCATGCAGGGGCCAGTTACGCCCAGCGCGACGGCATCGGCTGCCGAGATATAGCCCACGCCCTTGAGCCGGTTGCGGAAGATCGGGTTGCCGGTTAGCAAGTTGGCATACTCGTCAATCTTCTCAGGGAAGGTGCGGATGAATGTCTGTATGCGATCGAAAAGGTCGAGTGGCGGCTCCATGGAAAGGCCTCCGATACGGAAGTAGCTGGTCATCATCCGCTGGCCTGAGACAGCCTCAAAGATTCTTAGAATTTCCTCCCTTTCGCGGAAGGTGTAGAGGAAGACGGTGAGGGCGCCTATGTCCATGGCATGGGTCCCAAGCCAGATGAGATGTGAGTTCAGGCGGGTAAGTTCGGTGAGCAGGACCCTGATCCACTGTGCTCGCGGAGGAATCTGGAGTCCGAGCAGCTTTTCAACGGCCAGGCAATAACACAGGTTGTTGGCCATGGGGCCAAGGTAGTCGACGCGATCGGTGAGGGGAACCACCTGCTGATAGAACTTGGCCTCGCAGGTCTTCTCGATGCCGGTGTGCAGGTAGCCGATCTCGGGATAGAGCCGGACGACGATTTCACCGTCGATTTCGATAACCAGGCGCAGGACGCCATGCGTGGCCGGGTGCTGCGGCCCCATGTTCAGGACCATGTGCTGATCGCGAGCGCCTTCGGCCACCGGCGCTTCAAGGATGGGCGTGCCTGAAACGTCAGTCATCAGCGATAGCCCTCCACCGGATAGTCCTTGCGCAGGGGGTGCCCCTGCCAATCGTCGGGCATCATGATACGGCGCAGGTTGGGATGCTCGTCGAATCGAATGCCGAAGAGGTCGAACACTTCGCGCTCGTAGTAGTTGGCCGCCGGCCAGACTGGAACGATGGACTGGACAGAAGGGCTTGCCTCTTCAACCAGCACGCGCAGCCGGAGCCGTTCCTTGAAACTGTGCGACAGAAGGTGGTAGCTCAACTGGAAGCGGGGAGACGAGGGAAACCAGTCGACTGCGGTCAAATCCTCGAAGAAGTTGTACCCGGCCGCCTGCACCGTGGCTGCTGCGGCGCGAATCTGCTCAGGCACGATGGTCAATGTGAGTTCGGCGCGATCGAATTTGGCGTCGGCCAACGCATCCGCGTTCCAGGCAAGGATGGCCCTGACGGCAGGATGTCCGGGCAGTCCGTCAAGCACGGCTGCCTTGCCGAGAAGTGCGATGGTTGAAGTCTCCGTCATCCTATAGGTCCGCCTTGTCCCGGCTCCAGTTCAGGATGCCCTTGCGCACGATGTAGTAAAGTCCGACGGCGACAAAGCCGAGGTAGACGGCCATCTCCCAGAAACCGAAGAGCCTATTGCCGGTGATCTCAGGGAGTCTGCGATAGATTACCGCCCAGGGCATCATGAAAACAGCTTCCACGTCGAACAGGATGAAAAGCACCGCCACCATGTAGAAGCGGACGCTGAAGCGGTTTCGGGCGTCGCCAACGGCTTCGATTCCGCACTCGTATGCAGCCAGCTTGGTAATCGAGTTGCGATGGCGGCCAACAAACCACGAGGCCGTCACCATGACCACGCCGAGCAGGAATGCGGCAAGAATCTGCATGAACAGCGGGAGATACTGCCAGTGGTAAGGGATCTGGTTCATCGCCGCCTGTTGAAAAAAAGCTGATTGAGATTTCCCTGCCAGCCGGGCCAGAATCGGAACCGATCAAACAGGGTGCTGGTTTGAGATTAGGTTTTCAGCCTCATCCCGTCAAGGCGAACCGGTTGAAAGGAGAATTCGCCAATTTCTCTCAGCGATATGGGTCTCCATTTGCGCTTGCCGGAATCCTAAAGAAACATCATTGCCGAAGCCGCGAAGGAACATATGTGAGACGTATCACTGGAATTCCCATTTTTGAAGCGCAATATTCCATTGTTCTGATCTGGGACACAGTACGTTGGTTATCTGAAAAGATCGCCGAGGTGGCCGAAGAACAGGGTGAGGATAGAACCCATGGCGACATCTATGTCAACCGGCTACTTCGCTCCGGCATCCGCACCAGCCACTCTGGTTGCGCAGTCTCAACCGAAACGACGCCGGCACATTACGCCCCAGGCTGGACGAGCGTTGGAGATTCTGGGCCACGCAATTGAGTACCTTGCGGATGAATGGGCGCACGAGGGTGGGCCGCTCAGCGCGGGCAACGATCGCGTTATGGCCGTGCAGTTGCTGATGGGGCTCAATCGCCAAGTCTATTTTGAGTGCCCCGAGGCGTTGACCTTTGGCGACCGGTTCCGCCGGATGATGCATCTGAGCGAGGCCTGATCGAGGCTGCGAATCGGCGAGATTCACGCATCGGGGCGGCCGACGAAGTTGGCTCTTCTACTGTCCCAGGGCGAGCACGCCGAGCAGGATGAGCCAGGCCATTCCCATGGCGTGCCAATACCAGGCTGTTGCGTCCACGGCGATCTGGCGGCGTTCGACGCTCTGCAACCAACCCAGCCCCACGAGGCACAGAATCAATGCGGCCACTCCGGCAAGAAGGTGGGCGGCGTGAAGGCCGGTGATGACGTAGAAAAAGTAACTTGCTGGAGTCGCCGACTGATCGAAAGCGAAACCCGCAGCCGTCAACTGGCGCCATGCAATGCCCTGTCCAGTGAGGAAAAGTGCACCGAAGAGAAGAGTTGCCGCCAGCCAGGGGATGGCGCGGCGCAGAGCCGGACGGCCTAGTCCCAACCATTCTTCCAGCACGTCGAACTCCCTGAAGATGCTTCGCCGGGCCAACTCCATGGTTAGACTGCTTAGCATCAGCGCCAATGTATTCCAATACAGTATGGGCGGCAGGTGAACCGGGTACCAGTTGCTGCTGAGCAAGTGAGTGCGGGGATTGGTGCGCATTCCTGACTGGCTGGCATAGAACACCACGATCAGAGTGACGAAGAAGACCATGTCGCAGGCCAGGCCCAGGAAAACGAAGGTCCGCACGCGGTAGAGAGCCTCACGCGGGCCGCGGCGGCGGTTGGTCCAGTCATCGTCTCCTCCTCCTCCTCCTCCACCGGTTGGACGCCGGTGAAGGGGTGGTTTGCCGCCAATTCCCGGCAATTTCCGTTCCGTTTCCGCTGGGGTGGGCGTAAATATGGACGGCATAAACGACCTCGGTGAGGATGAGAATACACTCACTTTGGTTTGGACGCACTGAGATTCTGAAAGGACTGGGCTGGATTCGGCGAATTGGTGGGGCTGTTGGGGTTGCAAACCGGGCTCATTTGGGGCGCGCGGCGTGGACGGACTCGACAAACAGCCGATGAACGCGCCGGTCGGAGGAGAGTTCGGGGTGAAAGGTTGCCGCCATGATGGAGCCTTGGCGGACCAGAACAGGGAAGTCACCGCGGTGGGCCAGCACCTGAACCGCGGCCCCTGCTTCCACGATGCGTGGGGCGCGGATAAAGACCATCTCCAGCGGACCACCAGGGAGCGAGGTTTCGACGGTGAGGATGGTGGAATCGATCTGGCGGCCGTAGGCGTTGCGCTCGACGATTGCATCGAGCAAGCCAAGACTGCGCTGAGGCGGATTGCGAACTTCGCGGGCCAGCAGAATGGCTCCGGCGCAGGTGCCGAAAACCGGATGGCTGGCGCAAAACTCTTCCAAAGCTTCAAAGAACCTGTGCTTCTCGAGGAAGCGGAGGATGGTTGTGGATTCGCCGCCGGGGAGGATGAGGCCGTCGATGCCGGTCAATTCGTCCGGCTTGCGGATCTCGACAGGCTCGGCGCCTGACTCGCTCAGCGCTTCTGCGTGAGCGGCATAGTCGCCCTGGATGGCGAGGACGCCGATGCGTGGGAGCAAACGTTTTTCGGTCAACCCCGGTTCTCCAGTGAAACTACCAACCCCTCGTCTGCAAAAGCTGAGATTCTTCTAATCCTGCCGCTGCCAGACCCTTCATGGTTCCGGTGACCTGCTCGCTGACCTCAGCGAGGATCTTGGGGTCGTTGTAATGGGTTGTCGCCATTACAATGGCCCTTGCGCGGGAGACGGCTTCCTCGCGCTCCTTGGGATCGTTCTCGACGTCGAGCGGCGTGGCGCGCTCCTTCATAAAGATTCCGGAGCCGACAAAGATGGCTTCAGCGCCCAATTGCATCATCAGCGCGGCGTCGGCCGGGGTGGCTATGCCGCCTGCGGAGAAGTTGGGCACCGGGAGCTTGCCGGTCTGCGCGACCATACGGATCAGCTCGTAAGGGGCCTGGTGATCCTTGGCCGCTTTAAAGAGCTCCTGCTCCGAAAGGACAGTCAGGGCGCGCATCTCGCTGGTGATCTGACGCATGTGCCGGACGGCATGGACCACGTCGCCGGTGCCCGCTTCCCCTTTGGTGCGGATCATGGCCGCGCCTTCGGCGATGCGCCTGAGAGCCTCCCCCAGGTTACGGGCGCCACAGACGAACGGGGTCTTGAAGGCATGTTTGTCGATGTGGTGCGCTTCGTCGGCCGGTGTGAGCACCTCGCTCTCGTCGATGAAGTCTACGCCCAGCTCCTGCAGGATTTGCGCTTCGGCAAAGTGGCCGATGCGGGCCTTGGCCATGACCGGGATGGAGACCGCCTGAATGATCTGCCGGATGAGGCTTGGTTTGGCCATCCGCGCGACTCCGCCTTCGGCGCGGATCATGGCCGGCACGCGCTCCAGCGCCATGACTGAGGTGGCGCCGGATTCCTCGGCAATGCGGGCTTGCTCAACGTTCATCACGTCCATGATGACGCCGCCTTTGAGCATCTCCGCCAAGCCCACTTTGAGTCGTAATGCGGCTCCTGTAAAGCTCTTGCTTCCATTCTTGTCCGGCATAGTACTCAACCTCGATTCCAATCTCCCTCCGCGCTCCGTTGCAGAGAGAAAACGCATTTTCTGTGTCCCTCTTAAGTGTAGCAGCGATGTTGCTGGCAGGTTGGTTGGGTCCGGGGATGCTTCAGGGCCGACGCATCTTAATCTCTCTGGGGACTTCCCGGGTAGAAGAGGGAATGGCGATTGGCCAGTTCTTGCCTTGAGAGGGAGCTGGGTTGGGCGAGCGAGCGTACAGCTTTACTGGCGTACAGCGGCTGTACCCGTTTTTGGATGTTACCTATAAGCCATTTTAAATGTGCCGTTTATGGGATCGGTACTGGGGTACAGGCGCTGTACCCGTTTTCAGTATTGGCTGTAACTCATTTGTATCCAGGAAGTTACCGGCTCGGTACTGGGGTACAGGCGCTGTAAATATGTGGAGATGCTGTCTGTAACCGATTGATTATGTGTCGGTTGCGATTGCCCCCACAGTCTCACAGTTGAAAGAAGCGAATTAGAAATTTGGCAGGGGGGGGTGGGGCGGTTTGTTTTCCGGATAAGTTGCATTGTGTGAGTTACTTGCATGGTTTTTTGCCCACGATATTTCGGGTTGAAACAGGGTTTTCCGATGCATTTCAGCCCCGGAAGATCGGTTCGAGAGACGGGTTGAGGTTCGATTTGGCGAGTCGGGGTACGGGCAGAGGTTGACTGCGTTGCCTGCGGTTACAGAAATGGTTGGCATGGTTCGGGCCTTCGCTGGGGGTTTTTGCGCTTCTATAAATAGTGTGCGCCTTTTGAGGGATATAGTACGCATACTGGGCGGGGTTCTATTTTGGGTCATAAGTTATTCATAATAGAAGGCTTGGTGGAGTCAAGAATCTCGGACGCGGTGATCCTGCTTAGGCAGGCCCAGGGCAGGTTTTCGGCGGGCTCGGGGCAGGAGTTTGATGAGAGATTAGGATGCGCCGGCCCTGGGGGATGTTCGAGCCGGTTCCGTCGCAATTCTTAAGCCATTCCAATCCATTTGTCTGGTTACTGGTCACGATTCTGCTTCTGTATCGGCAAATGGCTACGACGCATCCGCTCCCGGCTCCGAAGGCTATGCCAGTGCCAGAACCCGGTTCGGCGGTTCAAAACCTGAAAGCCAACGATCAGGCTCTAGTGCCGTTGCTGCCACAGGGCCCCCAGAGCGATCCCATCGCGCTGAGCGCGCCGATGGCGCGGTTGCCGGTGGAGCTCGAGGTTTCGGTTCCGGTTCGGGGGTTCCGGGTACGCACCCTGCTGGCTATCGAGTTGGGGCAGGTGCTGGCCACCGAATGGGCACCCGGTCAGGATATGCCTCTGTTGTCGGGTGACGTTCAACTGGCGTGGAGTGAGTTCGAGGTTGTTGATTCACAGTTGGCGGTTCGCGTAACCCGTCTGGTTTGAACAGCGCAAAGCAATTTCTCATTGATCGGAAACGAAAGAAAGGCCGGAGGAATGACGCAAAGAAAGAAAGCAACATCGCTCGAAGTTGCGCCGAAGCGCGGGCTGGCCGGCTGGCTGCTTGGCCGGCTGCAGACTCGAGGGCAGGCGAGAGCGCGGCTCGCGGTGCTTGAGCGGATTCAGTTGGCGCCGCGGCAGTCGCTTGCCATGATTGAGGCCGATGGCCGGGTGCTGCTGGTGGCCACGTCGCCGGATAGCGCGCCGGCGTTCTATTCGCTCGACGAATCGCGGCGGCCTGGGACCTGCCCGGGGCAATTGAGCCTCACGGGACGCACGCTCCCGCATCGGGCCGCGAGGATATCGTGGTAGTCCTATGGGTGGCAACGGGGACGGCCGCTGCTCTGCCGGCGCCCCTGCTGCCGGATCTCAATGCCCGGCTTCATCCCGCGGATTCGACGCCGTGGACGATTCTTGTTGTCCTGACGCTGATCACGCTGCTGCCAGCAATTCTGATGGCCATGACCCCGATGGTGCGGCTGCTGGTGGTGTTTCACTTCCTGCGCCAGGCCCTGGGCACGCAGACCGCGCCCTCCAACCCGACCCTCATGGGCCTTGCCCTGATGATGACCTGGTTCCTGATGACCCCGGTGCTTACCCAGGTGGATCAGCAGGCGGTTGAGCCTTACCGCGGGGGCCAGATCACGGGGCTCGAGGCCATCGACCGGGGAGCCCAGCCAGTGAAGCAATTCCTGCTGCATTACGCGCGGGAGAAAGACCTGGCGCTGTTTACCGCAGCGGGACAGATTCCGCGGCCCAATACTCCCAACGACTTGCCAATGCGGGTGGTGGTTCCGGCGTACATCCTCTCCGAGTTGAAGGCCGGCTTTGCGATTGGCGCGGTATTGTTTCTTCCGTTTCTGTTGATCGACATGGTAACCGCTTCGATAACCACGTCAATCGGCATGTTCCAACTGCCGCCGGTGGTGGTGTCGACGCCGTTGAAGATCCTGCTGTTCGTGATGGTGGACGGCTGGAACCTGCTGGCCGGTTCACTGTTGAAGAGTTTTTGACCCGCTGTTGCAGTGCGAGAGAAAGGAACGCCGATGACGCCCGACCTGGTTGCGGAACTGCTGCGCCAATTGATGAAGGAAGCGATGATTCTGGCTGCGCCGGTGCTGATTGCGGCGGCTCTGCTGAGCTTTCTTCTCAGCCTGGTGCAGACCCTGACCAGTCTGCAGGAGCAGTCGCTTACCAGCGTGCCAAGGTTGGCAGCGGTGTGCCTGATCCTGCTGGTTGGGATGCCGTGGTTTCTTGGCCGGATGGCGGAATACACTCGGTCGCTGTTGGTCGATTTGCACCGCTATCTGGGGTAAGAAAGGGAAGCAAATGGCCGATTGGACCACATTTTTAAGCGCGATGACCTTGGCCTTGGTACGGGTGAGCGGGATGGTGGCCTTTGCCCCTTTCTTTTCATCTACCGCGCTCCCCATTCGCACCAAGGCGGTGTTTGTAGGGATGGTTGCCTTTCTGCTGGCGCCACTGGTCGCATCCTTGCCGAAGGCACAACTGTCGCTCAGCTTTTCCGCGCTGCTGGGAGAGTTGGCCGTGGGCCTGGTTTACGGGCTCACCCTTACCCTTTTAAACGAGATGCTGCTGTTTGCGGGCCAAATACTGGGCGCGCAATTCAGTTTCTCGATGGTCAACCTGCTCGACCCGACTTCGAATATTCAGACACCGCTGCTCGGCGATCTATTTCAGCTTATGGGCACGCTTGTGCTGATTGGTGCGGGTCTCGACCGCATCCTGCTGGCCTCGATGGTGCGCAGCTTCCGCGCCGCGCCGTTGGGCACCTATGCGCTGGCGCCTCAGACTTCGCTCGAGATCGTCAGCGCCGCCGGGGGAATTTTTCTGGCCGCGGTGGAACTTGCCGCTCCGGTGCTGGCTGCAACCATGCTGGTGGAGGTGGCGGTGGCGTTGCTGGGCAAGCTCAGTCCGCAGCTGCCGGTCATGTCGCTGACGGTGCCGCTGAAGACGCTGACCGGCTTTGCGATTCTCGCCGCTTCTCTAGCGGTCTGGCCGCGGTTCATTGAGGCCCGCTTCTCGGGATTGCTGGACCTCGCCGAACACCTCATAGCTGCCCCGATTCATGCGGCGGGAGGATAGCCGATGCCCGGAGAGCGCACCGAGCAGGCCACACAGCATCGCCGCGAGCAGGCTCGCAAGGAAGGCGACGTACTGCACAGCCGTGAACTGTCGGCCGCTGCGGGAACCCTGGCAGGAGTGATGACCCTTGGTCTACTGGGCGGCCGGACCGTCCTGCTGTGGAGGGCGACCTTCGCTTCATTTCTCGATCTCGGCGCGCCTGGACATTGGGAGCCGGCTCAGCTTGAACCGACAATGCTCGCGATTCGCCGGCTCTCGCTCGCAGTTCTTGGGCCTGCCTGTATGGTTATGGCGGCGGTTGCTGCCGCGGCTCTGGGGGCCGGGGTAATGCAGACCGGCGGCATCAGCTTTTTCGCCGGAGCGATCGGCTTCAAGCCGGATCGAATCAACCCGGTCAGCAACATCAAGAACCTCTTCTCGATGCGTGCCGCGGCCCGGCTGGCGAAGTCCTTGCTTCCGGCAAGTTTGCTGGCCGTATTTGCTGTGCAGCGCATCGCCAGGGAGCTGACGCTGCCCCCGTTTTCGACGACCCGGCTGGAGATGCTCGGCTCCAACGTTTATGGGCTTCTATTGGCGGCTGCCTGGCTGCTGTTCGGATGGTCGGCAATCGACTACCTGGTGGAGTGGCAGAGCAGGGAATCGAGACTCAAGATGAGCAAGCAGGATATGCGCGACGAGATGAAGCAGACCGAGGGCAACCCGCAGATTCGCAGCCGGATACGCGGACTGCAACGGCAGATGCGCCGGCGCCGGGTGAAGGCTGATGTTTCGAAAGCGGCCGTGGTGCTGGTCAACCCCACACACTATGCAGTTGCTCTGGGGTTCGACTTCACCACCATGGAAGCGCCCAAGGTGATGGCCAAGGGGCGCAACCTGCTGGCCGAGGAGATCAAGGCAGAGGCGCGCTGGGCCGGCGTCCCGATTATCGAGAATCCTCCGCTGGCGCGCTCGCTTTACCGCTCGGTGGAGGTGGGCCAACCCATTCCGGTCGATCTTTACGCCGCGGTCGCCGCCATTCTGGCCTATCTCTATCGCCAGAGGGTCGAAGCCGAACTGAGGGATCGCCGCGCGCGAGAGAGCGCCGCCAGAGCCAGGGCTCAGGCACAGGCCGCCGCACAATTCACCCCGACCCGCCCAGCCAACACGCCTTTTGAAGGAGGCTCCCGATGAGCACAGCCGCTTTGGCCGTTGCAACGTTGCCAACCCAGTCCATCTGGCAGCGGCTCCGCGAGTACGTGCTCCCGTTGGCCGCCATCAGCGTGATCTTCGTCATGCTGGTGCCGCTGCCGGCCGCGGCTCTGGACTTTCTGCTGGCAACTTCGATGGCCGCCTCGATCATCGTGTTCCTTTCTGCGATGCAGATTCGCCGCGCGGTTGAGCTCTCGGTGTTTCCCACTCTGCTGCTGTTGCTGACTCTGTTCCGTCTGGCCCTGAACATTGCTTCGAGCCGGCGCATTCTCCTCCACGGCTCGGAGGGAACCGCGGCTGCGGGAAAGGTCATCGAGGCCTTCGGCCAATTTGTGGTGGGGGGCAACTATGTGGTCGGCTTCGTGCTTTTCCTGGCCCTGATCGCGATTCAATTTCTGGTTATCTCGCATGGAGCGGTGAGAACTGCCGAGGTAACGGCTCGCTTTACCCTGGACGCGCTGCCGGGCAAACAAATGGCGATAGACGCGGACATGAACGCGGGCCTGATCGATGAGGCCGAAGCCCGACGCCGGCGTCAGGCGATTGCGCGCGAAGCCGAGTTCTACGGCGCCATGGATGGGGCCGCGCGTTTCAATCAGCGCGACTCGCTGGCGACGATTCTGATTACCGCGATTAACATCGTTGCCGGCCTGCTGATCGGAACCCTGCAGCAGGGCATTGAACTGGGCGAGGCGGCCAGAACCTATACGGTGCTTACTGTAGGTGACGGCCTGGTCACGCTGATACCGTCGCTGTTGGTGTCGATCGCCGGGGGCATCACGCTTACCCGGGCCAACTCCGCTGGAATGCTGGGCGGCGAGATTCGCCAGCAGCTTTTGGGCAAGCCTTCGACGCTCTACCTGGCCAGTCTGGTGTCGGCAGCGATGTGCCTGATACCGGGGCTACCCAAGCTTGCGTTTTTGGCCGTGGCCGGGGCGCTTTACTGGGCCGGGAGACGGGTCTCGGCCAGCGCCCAGGGGGCCGCGCCCGCAGAGCCGGGAACGGCGGAAAAAAAGAAGGCCGAGCAGGCGCAGGGCTCCGATCTGGCCGCGTTGCTGAAGCTTGAAGAACTCACGCTCGAGATCGGATTCCAGCTGATTCCGCTGGTGGACGAGAAGCAGGGAGGACAACTGCTGAGCCGTGTCCGCTCTTTGCGGCGCCATCTTTCATCGGAGATGGGTTTTCTGGTGCCGCCGGTGCATATCTCGGACAACCTGCGGCTACGGCCGCGCGAGTACCTGTTTTCGCTGCGGGGCCTGGAGATCGGCAGGTGGCAGACCGAAGGCGCGAACTTGCTGGCCGTCTCGGGAACTCCGGGGCGCCGTCCCCTGGCCGGGAAGGAAGCCCGGGAGCCGGCGTTCGGGGTTCCGGCAATCTGGATCGCGCCGGCGATTGAGGACCAGGCGATAGCCGCCGGCTACTCGGTTGTGGACGCGGTAACGGTGATAACCACCCATCTGGGGGAACTGATCCGGCAACATGCCTGGGAGTTGCTGGGCCGGGCGGAGACCAAGCGGTTGATGGATTCGCTCAACGAGAGCCATCCCAAGCTGATCGAAGAACTAGTGCCCAAGCTGCTGACGCTGGGAGAGGTGGGCCGCGTGCTCGAACAGTTGCTGCGTGAGCGGGTCTCGATCCGCGATCTTGGCTCGGTCCTGGATGCGCTACTGGAGACTGCGCCGGTGAACAAGAATCCGGTAGCGCTGGTTGAGGCCGCGCGCCAGGCGCTGGGGCGGCGCCTTGTGAGGCCGCTGCTCGACTCAGAGGGTCAGCTGCCGGTTTTGCTTCTCGATCCAGCGCTCGAGGAAGAGATTCTGGGCACGCTGGGGCCGGAACAAGGACAGCGGTTGCTTGCCGCGCAAGCTGCGCCGGGGACCCCGGTCCTGCGCCGGCTCGCAGATTCTGTGAGGCAACTTATCGGCGGAGCCTCGGCGGCGGCCCTTCCCGTGCTGCTAGTCCCAAGTCCGGCCCGTTATCACGTCAAGCGCTGGCTGGAGCCAATGTTCCCGCGTCTTGCGGTGGTTGCCTCAGCCGAGGTTCCTCCCGATATCCGGTTGCGTCCGGTGGGAACGGTGCGCTAAGGCGTGGCGGATTGTGTTGAAAGGAAGTCAGAAAGGGTGAGCGATGGGGATCGAAACAGCAGGACAAGCGGAGAGCCGGGGCGGGATGCGGCGGGGCATGGCTGGAAGCGGTTATCCGCCCGCAGGGGTTCCCATGCTCACCAATGAGCAGGAGCGGGTGCTGCTGGAGCATTTGCCCGTGGTGCGGTTTCTCGCCCGCCGCATCCATGAGCGGCTCCCCCAGCATGTGGACATCGAGGACTTGGTCTCGGCGGGCGTGGTGGGGCTGATGGACGCTTTCGCCAAGTTCGATCCAGCCAAGAAGGTGCAGTTCCGCAGCTACGCGCAATTCCGCATCCGGGGAGCTATTCTGGACAGCCTGAGAACGTTGGACTGGAGTCCACGGGAGTTGCGCCGCAAGGGACGCGCGGTCGAAGAGGCGATTCGATCGGTGACGGCGCGCGTAGGCCGGGCAGCGGGGGAAAACGAGGTTGCGCAGGAGATGGGCCTGGGGCTGGAGGAGTACCAGCAGTTGCTGGGGGACTTGAAGGGCCTGGAGATTGGCACCTTGCATATGGAACGCAACGAGGACTCCGGCGAGGAAGAGCTCGCGTATGTGCCGGGCCGGCCCGAGGAGGACCCGCTCTTCCGCTGTCTCCGGGGCGAGATGGAGCAGAGGCTCACAGATGCTATTCAGAATCTTCCTGACCGGGAACGACTGGTAATGACCCTTTACTACTACGAAGAGATGACCATGCGCGAGATTGGCCTGGCTCTGGGCGTGGTCGAATCGCGGGTCTCCCAGGTGCACGCCTCGGCCGTTGTTCACCTGCGAGCAGCGCTGAAGGATCTGGCCGCACGCGGCGCATTCGGCCGGGCGCCGGCCAGGAAAGCGCCGGGGCTTGCGCGGCTTTAAACCAATTCGGAAACCGGGACAGGATGAGGCTGGGAGAGTAACCCGTCATGGAGAAAACGCTCAAACAGGATGAGATCGATGCGCTGTTTCAGGCCGCACGCAGCTCTGCCGCGGAAGCTCCGCGAGAGCAGCCGCGAGATCGCGTAACGCCTTACAATTTTGCCTCTGCAGGGCAGATTTCAAACGACCAGTTGCGCGCCATCAGCATGCTGAACGACCTCTTCGCGCGTAATCTGACGCACAACCTGGCCGCATGGCTGCGTACGCGGTTCCAGGTGAATCTGGTTTCAGCCGAGCAGATCCAGTTCAACGAATTCGTGTTGCGGATTCCGGAGATCAGCTATGCGGCCTCGGTGCGTCTGGAGCCCCTGGGAGCGCTCTCGATTTTGCAACTGGATCTGGCGCTGGCGCCGCCAATTATCGACCTGCTGCTGGGGGGCGACGGCAAGGAGGGTCCGCTGCGCGAGCTAACCGATATCGAGGAGTCGATCCTGGGCTCGGTGGTCGAGATCATCTGCCGCGAGTTGACCGCGGCCTGGCAGCCTGTGGGCCTGAGCTTCAACTTCGAGCGCCGCCAGATGCAGACCCAGATTGCCCGCATCATGTCGGTTACGGAAAAGACGCTGTGCCTGAGCTTCGAGATTCGCATGCCGCACAGTTCCGGACTGCTCAACCTGGCTTTCCCTGCCGTGGTTGCCAACACCATTCTGCGGCGGCTGACCTCGGATTGGGGCCGCCGTCGCCGCCATGGCCCCGAGAACAGGACGCGGATGGAGGAGACTGCGCGCCGGATTCGCTTTGGCGGCTCGTTGCAGCTTCCCTCGGTGCGCCTGCCGGCAAGTACCATCGAGAGCCTGGAGGTTGGAACGGTTCTCCGTCTCGATCTGCCTGCCAATTCGCTGCCTGAGTGGCGGGTGGGCGGACAGGGGCTCGCGCATGCGCACGCGATCCGGCTTGGCCCGCACCGCGCCGCGCGGATCGAGAGCCAAATGGGGGTTGAGGCATGAAGACCTATCTTGAGTGTTGGATCCAGTCGGCGGGGGCGTTGTTTTCCCAGGCTCTGGCCGGGGAACCGGAGTTGGTCGAATCTCTGCCGAAGCCGTTTCCGGCCGGTTCATTTGGTTTTGCGGCTACCGTCGTGGGGGATGTTGCGGGAAGATTTGCCGCGGTTCTGGATATGGAGATACTGGCGTCTCCACTGATGGGCGAGGGTGTTGACCAGAAGGCCGGGTGGGCGGAATTGTTGCGCGAGGTGGCCGATTCGGCCGCTGGAGAATTACTGGCCACGAGCGGAGAGAAGTGCCGTGTGGAGAAATTTGAGGAGATCTCCGGAGAGAGCAAGGTATCCCGCGCCTTCCAGTTGAAATCCTCGACCCGCACATGGACCATTCTGGTTCTGGACGAGGTGCGCGCCCCCAAACCGGCGGCGCAGCCGGCCCAGGCCAAGCCCGTCGAATCAACCGCTGGATCCCCGGCGCTTGGCGCGGGAGTTGAATTGCTGCTCGATGTGGAACTTGAAGCATCGCTTCGCTTCGGCTGCCGGGAGATGCCGCTGGGCGAGATTCTCGACATGGGACCGGGAGATGTGGTGCAGCTGGACCGTCACGTGAGCGACCCCGTGGACCTGATTGTGGGCGACAGGATTGTTGCCCGGGGCGAGGTGGTTTTGATCAATGGCAATTACGGACTGCGCGTGACCGAAGTGGCCGCGCCCAGGAAGAGGCTGGAGAGCATAAGATGCCTGTTTTAATCGGCAAACCGGACGGTGTGGCACGGGAAACGTCGCTTGATTTTAGGCTCGATAAAAGCCAGCTGGCGGAGAAATCCTCAGCCGGGGCAGCGCGGAGCCTTCTCGCAACCTGCGCCAACCCAGGTTGCGGCTCGGGATGGCTGCACCTGTGGCGCAGCCGCTCGGCTCCGGTTTTTGAAGATGGATGGAGCTGCTCGGCTGCATGCACGGCGGCGCGGGTAGAGTCTGCGGTGCGCCGTGAACTGGACGGGAGAGGCAACGCGGCATTGAATCACCAGCACAGAGTTCCGCTTGGCCTGATGATGCTGGAACAGGGATGGATTACGTCCGGGCAGTTGAGAGTGGCGCTCGAGGCGCAGAAGGCGGCTGGCGCCGGCCGCCTGGGTCACTGGCTGGTGCGTCAGCAGGGGGTAAGCGAGCAGCTCGTCACCAGGGCGGTGGGGCTGCAGTGGAACTGTCCGGTGTTGCCTCTGGAGTTTCACGACGCCGAAGCGCTGACCGTTCTGATGCCCCGGCTGTTCGTCGATGCGTACGGAGCGCTTCCGCTGCGGGTAGCCGCGGGCAAGCTGCTTTATCTCGGATTTGAAGACCGGCTCGATCCGGTGCTTGCCCTGGCCCTGGAGCGGATGACGGGACTGAGAGTGGAGAGCGGTCTGGTGCGTGGATCGCTGTTTCGGCCCGCGCACACGCGCATGTTGAGCGCAAGGTTTCCCGGTGTGGAACTGATCGAGGCCAGCGGGGAACCGGCTCTGGTGCACGCGATCTCGAAATCGCTCGAACGGGCGAGGCCGGTTCAGTCTCGGCTGGTCAGGGTCCACGACTGTCTGTGGTTGAGGATGTGGCTCAGCCCGCAAAACGGATCGTTCCCGGCATCGGCGTCGATCCGGGATCTTATCTGTTCAATTGGAGCCCGCTCGGATTGAGGATACGATTCTCGAAGCTTTGGTTCTCAAGAATTCCGTGTTAGAGCCGATGAACAAAGCAGCAGAGGAGCCTGTGCATGAGTGAGATTCGAGCCCTGATCGTAGACGATTCCTCGGTAATGCGCAAGATTGTGGAGCGTTCGCTCCGCCAGGCGGGATTGAGCGCACTGGTGGTGTATGAGGCCGGCAGCGGCACCGACGGGTTGGAGCTGTTGAAGTCCAAACAGGTTGACCTGATTCTTTCCGATATCAACATGCCATCGATGGATGGCCTCGAGTTTCTCCGCCAGATCCGGGCGCAGAATCTGGCCCCCGGCGTACCGGTGGTGATGATTACCACCGAATCGAGCGAGGAACACGTGAAGCAGGCCATTCTGGCCGGTGCGCAGGGATACATTCGCAAGCCGTTTACGGCCGAACAGGTGAAGGAACGTGTCTTGCCGCTTGTGAATGCGGCTTGATTGGATGGAGTCCCTATGCTGCTGAATGGCGTGCGCAAGGCTGCGATCGCGACGTCGCGAGCAGACGGTGGATACGAAATGGAGCGACCAATGGCGATATCGCTGCGTGAATCCGTGCAACAGGTCTCCGATCCGCGGAACCTGGATGCGAGCGTGGAAGAGGTCTTTCAGATGATGCTGGGGGTCAACTGCCGCCGCGACCCGGGACCGCAGGCGAAGGAGCCTGAGTCGGTTACCGCGGTGGTTGGATTTGGCGGACTGCTGAGCGGGGCGTGCGTCTTCAACTCCGGGAGAGAGGCGGCGATAAAAATTGCCGCGCGTTTGACCGGGATGGAGTTTGACGAGGTCGACGACACAGTGAAGGACGGAATTGGCGAGATCTGCAACATGCTGGCTGGAGCGTGGAAGGGAAAGGTGCCGAATCTGGCCGCCAACTGCGGGCTTTCGGTTCCGGCTGTGATCACGGGATCTGATTACAAGCTCCATGTGCAGGCGCCCGAGTTCCAGCTGCATCATGCTTACTGTTTTGAAGACACAAGTTTTGAAGTAACGATTGTCTGCGACGGCATTCAAT
>Ga0302319_10007932_pt1 | contig 20767 bp, 19 predicted proteins | sample Bog_T0_2_FD_203319 | JGI IMG/M metagenome (GOLD analysis project Ga0302319, IMG submission 203319) | Peat permafrost microbial communities from Stordalen Mire near Abisko, Sweden - Bog_T0_2 | ecosystem: Environmental > Terrestrial > Soil > Wetlands > Peat | place: Sweden: Abisko, Stordalen Mire... | reverse complement strand
CAGCATTTTGGCAGCAAATAGCGCCAATTGTGCCGTTTTTGCCGACTCTGCCAACTGCTAAGTACTGTACCGTCTGTTATTTACAGATTGCCGCACACCTTGACACGGAAGAGGTCAGCGGTTCGAATCCGCTCGTGCCTACCAATTCCCTTAAAAATCAGCAACCTACAGCAGGGATCATTTCCTTCTATCTTTCCGTTGGTCAGAGTGGTGCTGAGGTCTCGTTCTACGAAGAATTCATCTGCAAGTCCCAACCTTTTCGGAAAGCCGCATAATCGGCAAAAGCATGTTCTTGCGCTGATTGAGTTCATCTTTGTGTGCCAAGCCCTCTCCAGGAAAAGCCAACATTCCAAGGCCCAGGAACCGGTCCGCACCGGTGTTGCCCCGGTCCCAGGGGCCATCCCGCCCTCCCTGCTACCGTAGAAGTGGATTTCGACGACCGAAAGACCGGTCTTGGAACGGCAGCACCACCGCCCCACTACCTTAAATACCTCAGGATTCACTGACATGAGTTTGTCCCGCACGAAAGAAAGCAACGGCGCGGTACGCGCCATGAAACTTTGTGGTCTTTTCGCGAGAAACTTTTCGACGATTGTGGGATGTGCATCGGTCGCCCTCGCATTTCTCGCCCTGTCCGTCGCAGCCAAGAGCCAATCGCCAAGCGGTTACCGCGATGTTGCCTCCTCGGCAGAACCTGGCGTCGAAGTCGAGTACAGTTCCTTCCAGTTCCGCAGCAAGAAGCCCGAAGAGCAGATCCCCTGTCCCGTAAATCACGGGCCTGATGCCGCCGACAAATTAGGAAAGTGCCATTGGCAGAGCAATGAGCTCCAGCATCTTCCGCAGTGGGTGTGGGTTCATTTCGCTGGCCCGCGCCGCATCGATAAAGTCATCCTGCATGCTGTCGATCCCGCGACAACCCCGGTTGCCTTTTCCGTGCAATATCTCGACCCGAGCGCTCGGTTCCACACTATCCTTCATGTGGACTCCGCCCACTTCGACCCGCAAACCCTCACCAGCACAGTTCACTTTTCACCCGTCGTCGCAGACAACCTTCGCGTCACTATCGAGCGCACCGCAGCCACCGCCACGCCGCAATCGTGGCTGGCCGCGCTCGCGCAACTCGAAGTCTTCGGCACCGACGCGCCCGCGGTCGCCGTCGCAACTCCGGCCGCCGTGACGACCGCGCACGCACCATACTTCGCACTCGCCCCCACATCGTTCGTTCCCAAAATCGAAGAGCATGACGACACCGTAACCATCAGCACGCCGTGGTACCGCCTGGTACTCGATCGCCACTCGCCGCGCATCCTCACTCTCGCGCTAGATTCCCTCGGCAAAGGCGAACTGGATACGAACCTCTTGCAGCCGAGCGGTGCCTACCCGGTTTTGGATCAGCCATTCCAAAGTACGACTCCGCTCCCGCTCGCGGCCGCCGAACTCACCGTCACCGGCAACGTATTCCGCTACGCGCCCGTCGAAGTGGCCCCCGGCGTAACGGAGCAGGTTGGCCTTCGCGCCGGCGAGCTAGGCTTCGACCTCTCCATCGCCGCTACAGCCACGCACACCACGCTTCTGCGCGGCGGACTTTTCCGCTTCCAGTTCGCAGCCAATCAAACACCGACCACGTTCGTCTGTCATCCGTCGAAGCTGATCAACTACGTCCAGATCCCCACGTATTTAGCCGCGCCCGACTTCGGAACCGTATATATCACCGGCACCGGCGATGCCGCGTTCTATCGCAAACCGTCGTCGCTCTTCCCCGCCACGTCCTACACGGTCGATATCACGCCGCACCAGCCCGCGAGCGAAGACGGCCTGAACCGGATAAGTGCGCAACCCTGGCACACTACTCTGCATTTCGACGTTGTAGCCCCGGAGCCGCTGCCCGCGCTACTCAAAACCGATCCACGCCTCGCCAGTTTTCCCAGATACTCGCTCGACATGGTGCAATGGCGGCCCGATAGCGGCATCATCAGCAACAGCGTCATGAGCCTCGATTGCGGCTTGGCGATGCTGTTTTACGCCGAGCAGGCCGTCTGGGGGCCGCATCTCAACAACGGCATCTCGCCCATGGAACTCGTCGGCGCATCAGTCGATCGCTATTTCAACGGCGCGCGCGGCTACATGATGCCCAACGTAAACATCTACTCGCCCAATTGGAAATCCTCGCGCGAAACCGGCGCGTATCTGGTCATCTCCGCCTGGTATGTGATCCGCACCATCGGCGGCCTGCCGCAGGCCCGCGCGTGGCTCAGGCCGATGGAAGCTGAGACCGATCGCATCGAATCGCACTTCAATGGCGACGGCCTTATCGACGAGCCGGGTCGCGAGTGGTTCGATGTCTACGACTTCGAAGGTCCCGACGCTCTCACCAATGCCGCCGATTACCGCGCGTTCCTTTCGATGGCAGATGTCGAAACGCTCGAAGGCCGCGCCGATCGCGCCCGCCGGTATCGTGTCGACGCCGAGCGCATTAAAGCCGCGTTTTTCAAAACTTTCTTCAACCCTGCCACCGGGGTCATCGCCGGCTGGAAGTCGCACGACGGCAAGCTGCACGATTACATGTTCCCCTGGGCCAACGGATTCGCCATCTACCAGGGCCTCGTGCCGCCCGATCAGGCCCGCGCCATCCTCGAGACCATGCTCACCAAAATGCAGAGCATCGGTTTCAAATCCTTTGAGTACGGCCTGCCCACCAATCTCATTCCCATGAGCCCCGCCGATTATTTTCCCCACACCAGCGGCGCGCCCAAGCGTGCAGACGGCACCGACACATGGCAGGTCTACATGAACGGGGGCGCGACCTCGCCTTACGAGTATTACTTCATTCAGTCGCTCTATCAGGCTGGGCTAACTGACGACGCTGAGCGCCTGCTTTGGGCTCTGATGGGCTCTTACGATAAGGGAACCTTCAACGCCGGCATCGAATTGCCCGGCCTCAAGCAGCGCAATCCCGTCGGCAGCGCGTTCTATACCTGGGACGGTTCCCGCGGCCGCGGTGAAGGCTATCTGCCCGAAGACTGGCAAGGCCTCGATGCTCTCTTCACCGGGCATTTCGGCATCAACTTCGATGAGCGCGGCTACTATCTCGAGCCGTGGTCTCCGCTGAAAGGCCAAACCATTCCATTGAACCTGCCATACATGGGCAAACTCGTTCCGCGGCTTTCCGGCACGGTTCATGCGGCAAACACAGCGATCCCCCAACCGCTTCCAGATTCTCGAATTCCTAATATTGCCGGTCGCTGAGCTTGGGGTCGGTGGATTACGACCATGAATCGACGAGAAAAGGTACTCCCTTAGCGCACCCTGTGACTCAACCATCTAAGCTTGAGAAAAGGAAAGCATTACCCATGAACGAAACCGCAAATCGGAAAATTGTCCTGGCTGCACGGCCAACGGGGGCGCCCATAGCTGCTGACTTTCGCATGGAGACCGAGACACGGCGCGCACCTGGCGAGGGAGAAATGCTCTTGCGGACGGTGTACTTATCACTTGACCCCTACATGCGAGGACGAATGAGCGACGCGCCTTCGTACGCGCCGCCCGTCAGTGTTGGACAACACATGGTCGGCGCGACTGTGAGTAGGGTGGAGATTTCAGACGTACCGGGATTTTCTGTCGGCGACTGGGTCTTGAGTCAGAACGGCTGGCAGGAGTTCGCGATCTCGGACGGCAAAGGAATCTTGAATCTTGGCGCGCACCCGTCCAAGCCTTCCTACGCGCTCGGCGTTCTGGGGATGCCCGGATTCACGGCTTACATGGGGCTTACTGACATCGGGCAACCGAAGCCGGGCGAGACCCTGGTGGTTGCTGCGGCTACGGGTGCTGTGGGCGCGATAGTGGGCCAGATCGCAAAAATGAAGGGGTGCCGCGTGGTGGGAATTGCGGGTGGAGCGGAGAAGTGCCGCTACGCGGTGGACGACCTTGGATTCGATGTTTGCCTTGACCATCGCGATCCCAAGCTTCGCGAGGAACTGGCGGCGGCGTGCCCGAAGGGAATCGATATTTATTACGAAAATGTTGGCGGGTTGGTTTTCGATGCGGTGTTTCCGCTGCTCAATGCACGGGCCCGGATTCCCCTGTGCGGGCTGATTGCCAACTATAACGGCGATCCCGCCGCCGAGAGCAAATACCGGATCTCGCAGTTGATGACGGCCCTGTTGAAGAAGCGTATCCGCGTGCAGGGATTCATCATCTTTGAGGACTATGGATCGCAGTTTGGAGAGTTCCGAAAACAGATGACGGAATGGTTCGAGGCGGGGAAGATCAAATATCGAGAGGACATCGTGCACGGACTGGAAAACGCCCCCGAAGCGTTCATGGGGCTGCTGCAAGGCAAGAACTTCGGGAAACTGGTGATTCAGGTCTCTAACGAAACTGCAACGTAAGCAGACGCGAACATCGGTTGCCGCGACGCTGCAAACTGACGGGAGAGGCGACCACGCAGGCGCCGGTAGACGCGCTGTTTACTGGTTTTAACGCCGGAGATGCATCATCCCGAGGGTGCGAAAACCCCGCCGCGCCCTCTGATTTTAAATTACTTAGCAGCCAGGTAACCTCAAAACCCCCTCCATCAGAACCCTGGTAACTTCCCTGAAGCACCGACGAGCCAGTCGAGAATAGCACCCCTGTCTGCCACCGGAGGTCTTCGTGGTATTTAAGGATTTTCTCATCCAGTCGATCATCGACTTGGAGATAAAGGTGAAAAAAATGAAGATCATCACGCTACAACACATCCCCCTGGCATCAGCCTACCTTTGTCCGAATTGCAGCTGCATCGGCAACAGCTCGAAGCAGTGCCCGGCGTGCGCTTCGTCGTTCCTGCTTAGCGTTGCCAATGTGCTGGATCGCGAGCCCGCAGAGGACGCGCAGATCAGCTATGAGCGCGGGCCAGCCCTCGCCGCGTAAGCGCATTTTCGGGAATTCCCCGACCTCTGCCTCCTGTTCTCTCGTCGTCTGACCGAACTTCTTTGCGTGCAGCGCACGGCCCAGAGAGCGCCTGCGCGCACTCCTCTTTTTCCAGAAAAAATCCGTATCCGTCAGAGGACCGTCGCGCGTGTCAGGCCGTGCACGGTGTGTGTGCCGTGACACGGAAGACCGCGGCCAAACTCGCACTAAGCCGTTTAGTTTCAATCGTCTCCGATTGGTGCGCGACTTGCATTTCTACCCGGCGTAGGCAGTTCAAGCGAGAAACAGCCGGGGGATGCGATGACGACTCACAGACTCAACGCGATGATGGCCCAGGTAGCGGCAGTGCTGATCACTGCGGTTCTGGTAGCAAAGTCAGCAGCACAGCAGCCGGTGCCGGACGCACAAGTTCAGCCTGCAGCGACCCGGCGCGTGATCGTCGTGAGCCTGGAGGATCACAAGCTGGCACTCGTTGAGGACGGAAAGGTGAAGAAGATCTATACCGTCGCAGTGGGCAAGCCGTCGACGCCGAGCCCCGTGGGCACCTTCACGATCGCCCGCCGCGTAATGAACCCAACCTACTCGCATGACGGACGCGTGGTTGCGCCGGGGCCTAACAATCCGGTGGGAACGCGCTGGATGGGTTTGAGCATTCCAGGCTACGGAATTCACGGAACCAATGTGCCAAGTTCGATCGGCAAAGCCGCATCGCATGGATGCATCCGCATGGCGAAGAAAGATCTTGAAGAGCTTTACCCGATGATCGAAGTGGGCGACACGGTGGAATTGATCGGCGAGCGCAATGAAGAGACGGCACAAGTCTTTGGTGATGCGCCGATGCTGATTCCGGCCGCACAGCCCGCGACCCTGACTGCTGTCGCCTCGGTCGCGCAACCTCCGATCGCGACTCGGCAACTGCCCATCACGGCTCCGCAGGATTCGCGGCAGGCCACAAACTCGGTGGCAGCGCCGGGCGGGTTCACGACCGCTGCGACGGCAACTCTTTCCAGCCTGATGTTTGCCGGCTCGCTGTGACGGAGGGCTGAAATGAATCTGCTGGCTTGTGCGATTTCTTATGTGCAGGCGGCGTTGCTTCCCGTGGCAGCGGCGCTTCTGCTTGAAGAGTTGACCTACGGGGGACTGGTCCGGCTGCTGCTGGCTCCGCGGACGGATACCGGAAAACAGAAAGGGCCCAGGCACACGAATGAAGGCGAGAAATGCTCGCGCTGAAATTGTTGTTGACGGTCGCGGAGGTGCTGGCGCTGTTTGTTGCCGCCGGAACAGAAAAACGGCCAATAGAACTTGGTTGGCCGCGCGGGGCGAGTGTAGCGCGGGCTACGCTCGCCCTGCACCAACCCATCCGCTGATCGGCAGCAAACTCGCAAGCTCACCCTGGAACGAAGCGATATAATCCGCGCAACGAGAATAGAAGCCAAGATGATGCTCACGAAGCGAATGTGTCTCCTCGCGATGCTCGGCGCAGCGCTGCTCAGGCCATTGCTTGCCGCGCCTCAGAGCCCGTGGGAGAAGCCCGCATCTGAGCTCGCCGATCAAATTGCGGCGATTCTCGGGCCGGGGCAGGCGCATTTGACGATTCGCAATCTTTCTTCGATTTCTAACGACGAGATTCCCGCTATGCGCCGTCTGCTTGCACAGGATTTGCAGGCTCACGGCGTGATGATGGCCGGCACCGAAAGCGCGAACACGATCCGCGTAACACTGAGCGAGAGCGCGCGGGAGCGATTGCTGGTCGCCGAGGTGGGCGAAGGCAATCAATCGCAGGTGGCCATGGTCGACCTGGGGCCGGTCGCAATGCAAGCGGCAACAACTCCAGAGAAGATGGAATTGCATAAAGAAACTTATTTGAGCGCGGCTATGCTCGCGAACGGACCAAACGCCTCTTCCGGCGACGAGGTGATGACGATCATCGATACGGGCGCGCGACTTTTTGTGCTCCGCGAGGAAAGCGTGGTGATTCTTGCTCGCAATGCAGACCACGGCAGGAGCATTGAAGCGTCACTGGCACTCGATTTGAAGCGGCCGACGCCGAGAGATCCGCGCGGAGTGCTGATTGCGGCTGCGGATGGCAATGCGTTTACGGCAATGGTGCCGGGAACTGAGTGTAGCGGAGCGTTTTCGCCGCCCGCTGAAACCGGCGCGCTGCAGAACGGCTGGACGGTCGATTGCCATGCCAGCGACGAGCCGTGGCCGATTGCGGTCGACACGTCCAGCGCCGTACAGCTCAAGGCCTTCTACAATTCCGCGCGCGATTACTTTACGGGAGTGGTCTCTCCGAGCGTCGGCGTGGACCTGCCGCCGTTTTATGCAGCGGCGCCGCTCCCGCGTTCCGCGGGAAATGCCGCACTTCTCATCGGCGGCATCGACGGCAAATTGACGCTGGCAGAGAATGGCGCTCTCAAAGTTGTGAGCGGCACGCGTGACTGGGGCAGCGATTTTGCCGTGTTGCGCTCGGGATGTGGCGCGGGCACACAAGTGATTGCCTCGAGCTCCGGCGAGGCCGTGAGCGACAGTCTGCGCGCCTACGAATTGCCCGCACTCGAAGCCGTGCCGGCAAGCGCGCCCCTCGCGATGGACGGAACGGTAACGGCGCTCTGGACTGCGCCCGACGGCAAAAGCGTGTTCGCAGTGGTACGGGATCCCGCAAACCAATACGAGGTGGACCGTGTTACGGCGCTTTGCAATTAGTCTTTTTCTGGTTTTGGTTGGGACCTGCGCGTGGGGAAGGACAAGGCCGCACTACGGCGGCTCGCTGCACGTTGAGGTTGCGAGCGACCCTTGGAATGGCATGGCACGGCGGCTGGTACTGGATGGATTGACGGCGCTCGATGCGAGCGGTGTCGTCCGCCCGGCGCTCGCCTCGGACTGGCAATCGGATTCTGCTGATCATCGCTGGCAGTTCCGATTGCGGCAAGGCGTGAATTTTCACGATGGCTCGCCGTTGAATGCGACCGCGGTGGTGATGGCTCTGAACATCGCCTGCAACGCAAGCTGTCCCTGGACCGCGGTGCGTGCGGTGGGCTCGACCGTGATTTTTACCGGTGACTCGCCGATGCCCAACCTGCCTGCTCTGCTGGCGGGCGATGCATATCTGATCACGCTCACCCGCACGGCCGACGGGCAAACGCCGGCCAATCCCATCGGCACAGGACCATTTCAGGTCACCAGCTTAAGCAGCGCCTTGCTCACGCTCACCGCCAACGAAAGTTGCTGGCGGGGACGGCCGTTTGTTGATGAAATTACGATCACGGGCAACCGGCCGATCCGCGACCAATGGCTCGACCTCAGCGTGGGCCGCACCGACATTGCCGAAGTTCCGCCGCAAGAATTGCGCCAGGCGCAGCTGCAGCATCTCACGTTGTTGATTTCGCAACCAGTGGAACTGCTGGCGCTCGAGGTGTCGGACACGGGCGTGCTCGCGAATGCGGTATTGCGCGCCGCGATTGCGCAAGCCGTCGATCGCAGCGCAATCTTTAACGTGATTTTTCAAAAACAGGGCGAAGTCGCGGCCAGCCTTTTGCCGCAATCGCGCACCGGCTGCGCATTTCTTTTTCCTGCCGACCGCGATCTGAACAAAGCGAACGAATTGCGCGGCGGCCTGACGCCGCCGCCCCTTACGCTGGCGGCCGACGGCGACCCAACCATGCAACTGGCCGCGCAACGCATCGCGCTCAATCTGCGCGAGGCGGGTTTCAACCTGCAGGTGGCAAACGCGCACAACGCGCCGCATGCCGACCTGGCGCTGCGTAAACTGCCCCTTCAGGGTGCGGACCCCGCGGCGGCTCTCGAAACTTTACTGCGCGCCGCGGGGGAGAATGTTTCTGTGGCTAGTCGAAATTCCACGTCACTCTACCGCGCCGAGCACGACGTTCTCGATTTGAAAACACTCATTCCACTGCTCGATCTTCCCCGTGCCTGGGCGATCGGTAGCCGCGCGCGGGATGTGCGCTTGCGTGCCGACGGCACGCCGGACCTTGCCGATGTGTCTTTGGAGAGCACACAGTGAGTCTTCGCCAGAAATTGCTGCTGCTGTTTTCGCTCACGGTCGCCGCGGCAGTGGCAGCAGTGGCGTGGACCGTGCTGGTGCGCATTCGCCACGTGTTTGAAATAAGCAACCAGGAGGAGACGGCGCTTTTCGTCAGCCAGTTTCAGCGCGAATTTCAGCATCGCTCGCAGGAAGTGGCCGCCGCGGTGAACCGCGTGGCCTCGAGCGAGCGGGCACGATCCATGGCGTTCGAGGTGGCGCAGTCAGGCGACGCAGCACCCTATCTAACAGAAGCGCAATCCATGGCGCAGGACGCGCAGCTGGAATTTCTCGAGATTGTGGGCGCGGATGGAAAGATCGTGAGTTCAGCGCAGTGGCCCGCGCGGTTTGGCTATCCAGAGCCCGCGGCAGCAAATGCCACGACCAAACCATTCCTCAAGAGTGAAGACCTGCCCGACGGCTCGACCGCACTGGGCCTCTTCGCCGTGCAAGCAGTGGGCACTACAGAAATACGCTTGATCGGCGGCGAGCGACTCGACCAAAGTTTTCTCGCCGACCTTCCGGTGGCGCCGGGAATGCAGATCGGCTTGTATAGCGACACGAACATTTTCACAACGACGGTGAATTTGAAGACGGGAGCGACTACGCCTGCCGTGATGGCTTTCGATCCTGCACGCCTGCTCGGACCCAATGGAGCAGTTCCCGCCGCGGGCCAATATAAGAACTTGATTGACGGCGTTCTCTCCAGCCGCCAGCAGGTAAGCAGCATCGTGAATCCGACAGGGCGCCGCGAAGACAGCCTAAATGCAACGGCGATTCCGCTCACAAACGAACAGGGCGATGTGATGGCGGTGCTGGTCGTGGCGATTTCGCGCAGCGGCATGGTCGAAGCGCAGCAGCACAGCCTCCTTATCGACGTCCGCGATTCGCCTTGTGAGCGCCAGTTCGCTCGTGCATTCGATGTGCAACGGCGGCCTGGTAATCCGTTCCTCGTAGTTCGGGCCTGCAAACACTTGTTCTGCAATCACGCGATGTGGAACGAACGGCGGCACGTGCAGGATCTTCTTGTGAACGCCGATTGCAAAGCCCTTCCCGGCAGTGAATTTCCCGGCAAAGTGCATCCATTTCGGCCCAAACCAGTTGTCTATGCGAATGACGTATAGCCGCGCCGGCACATAGTCGCGAGCAACACCAACCACTAGCGCCTTCACCTTTTTCATGAACTCAGCTGAATCGCCCTGGACCGTCGAAGTGAATTCTGCAACACCATCGAACATAGTTGGCTCCTGTACCCCAGGTCCCGTACATATCGAGACCTGGGGCATTTGGGTTAATCGAGAAACGCAATTTGCGGAGCGTGCTTCGCAAATCGTTCCCGGTTCATGTACACGCGATGCCAGCACCAGAGATCAATCGCCTTGTGATCCCGGTGCCGGATTTCTCCACGCGCATAGACTTCGGCGTCGCGCACCATGCGGCTCCAGCCGAACTGTCGCGCTTCTGGGTTGCGTGCGATGAGCTTTTGGTGCTCTCCGAGATCGATGCCCGTCGGGTACCGGCTGCACACCATCACCGCCTCGCCACCTTTCCTCATCATCTGCGCACAGACGTGAGGCTTGCTGCCACCACCGCGGCTGAGCGGCTCGTTGCGCAGGATCACGGCGTCCTTGTCGTTCACGCCAGGCTCCGGGACAAAGAACCACTCACCCTGCCGGATCGCCCCACGTCCCTCGATCTCCGTGGGACGCAAGCTGGCGATTGCAGTTCGCACATCGCGAACACCATCGCCCGGCACTGCTGCAGCGAACCAGTGGCGCTCATCGCGCCCTAGCAGGAACTTGTGCTTTTCACTTCCGTCTCGAGTCATCAGCACCAGGTGATGCGAACGCGGCTGCACATCGAGAACTTCGACCGCAACCCCTTCCTCACATCCGATGACAAATACTTCGCCGGAACGGTCCCTGCCTACATCAATTGCAATCTTCGTCCGCTGCCTGAGGAGAGGTCCGCGCACAACAACGCGCGCACCCATGCGGGCGAAGTGCCGACACAGATACTCCTGGGTCGTCATACGTTCCCTTCTAAGTTGTTAGAGGGTTGCCGTTATGCGCGGCAGAGGAAGGCGGAAACAGAGCCGTCCTGCGCCGTGCCATTCACAGAGTCACGCAATCGCTGAATAGTTTGCATGGACGTCTCCTTTCTTTGAACAAGGTAGCACGGTTTCGATTCCGGAGCAACGAATTACCAAGATAAGGTTGAACGAAAACTCGAATGAAGGCATAATCGTAGAGCGAATCGGTAACTTCACAAGCCGATTTGCGACTCGACGAAGACCGGAGGAGACTATGTCGCCGATTGCCAATAGTCCGAAGCCGTCGAGCCCGCTCGTCGCCGCCTGATCCAGCCGGCCGGGCTGGCTCCCAATTTCAACCCATGAGTTGAAGCCGCATCTGCGCACATGCGCGGGACGGCAAGTCGCGCCTATGCGCGGCAAGGGAGAAGTTTGTGAAGTGGCAAAAGCGTCGTAATCGTGCGGCGGAGTCCGTTGATCCGGAGTTCGCCGAAGCACTTCTGGGCAATAGCCCAGAGAGATCATCAACTGACCGCAAGGTCATGCGGAAGACACAGCAGTTTTGTCGCCAGGTCCAGCGCGCCCTCAACGTAGCGCTCGCGAGCAGCGATTCGCAATTGCAGGGCTACGAAATCTTCGTCGACGAGGTTTCTCCGGCTCCAGATTGCGGGCACCTGTTGGCACACATTGTGGTTTCCGAAGGTTGTCCCATCTCGGATGCCATGACGTGGCTCCGGGAGAATCGACCGCGGCTTCGCTCCGAGGTTGCCATGATCATCGCACGGAAGCGAGCGCCGGAACTAGCGTTCGTGCCGGCCTTTCCCGTGGGAGGTGAGAATGATTGATCCATCCTTGCCTCCCATCAGAATGTGGCTTACGGCTCCACTCAGTCATGAAGTCGCCGAAGCTCTGGGGCGTCTCCAGCGCGCCCCGGATGTCCGACGGATCGCTGTGATGCCGGACGTTCATCTGGCTAACGACATCTGCGTGGGAGTGGTGCTGGCAACATCGCGACTGATTTACCCGCAGGCAGTGGGCGGCGACATCGGCTGCGGAATGCTTGCCGTGGCAACGAACTCGACTGCAGAGCCGCTGCGCGATCCAAAAGCCGCCGGCCGGATTCTGGCCGGATTCGCTAACGCGATCCCAAGCCGGCGTCGCAAACGGCAGGCTGTCGTTATACAGCCTCAGGGACTGGATTCCATTGAATTAAGCAATGCCAGGCTGGAGTCAATCCGGCGAAGCGAGGGCGCGCTGGAGTTCGCAACTCTGGGCAGCGGAAACCACTTTCTGGAGCTTCAGGCCGACGAGGAGGACCAGCTCTGGCTGATGATTCACAGTGGCTCCCGGGCCCTCGGCCAGGCGATCCGTGATCATCACCTTTCAGGTGCACAGATAATCGATGGCCGCTTTCGTGCGCTGGAAGCTGAGTCCGGGGAGGGAACAGCATACTTGCATGACCTCGACTGGGCTCGCCAGTATGCGGCGGCTTCAAGGCGAGCCATGGCAGCGGAGGTGGAGAAGGTGATTCAGGATGCGATTGGCGCCCGACTGCTTTGGGAGACGTCCATCACAACCGATCACAACCACGTCGCTCTGGAGCAGCATGGTGCAAGCAAATTCTGGGTCCACCGGAAAGGCGCTATGGCGCTGCAGGCTGGTGTGCCTGGCGTCTTGCCGGGTTCCATGGGGACGCTCAGTTTCCATGTCGAAGGTCGGGGATGTGAGGAAGCCCTCAATTCCAGCGCGCATGGCGCTGGGAGGGCGATGAGCCGGTCCGAGGCGGCGAGGAAGGTCAGCCACGCAGAACTGCAACGCCAAATGAAAGGCGTCTGGTTCGACTGGCGTCTCGCCGATGCAATCCGCGACGAGGCTCCATCGGCGTACAAGGACATTCGTGCTGTTCTCAAACAACAACACGACCTTGTCAAAGTCCGCCGCACCCTCAGGCCGTTGTTGAACTACAAAGGCACGTGAACGACGACTACGGATGCTGGGCGGGCATGTCAATCGTGTCTGCCGAGCGGTCCGTTTAATATGAGAGCCAGCGAGCGCCGAGGGTGTTCTGATGAAAACCAAATCCGAAGGATTGTTTGAAGAATTTCTGGCCGCCAACAATCTGGCGATCGAAAAGATTGATGTGGACGCCACGCCCAGACCGGATTACCGCGTCACTGTCGGATGCGGTGAAATCATCTTCGAATTGAAGGAACTGGCGGAGGATGGAAATTTCGGCGTGATCAAAGACCCGAACTTTCCGCACATCAAGAGCAGTTCGCGCACCGTGGGCGACCATATCCGGCGCAGGATCGAAAGCTCAAAAAAGCAGATCCAATTTGGGGCCAAGCAAGGCATTCCCTCAATTCTTCTGATCTACAACAACATCGACACTGTCTTTCAGGACTTCGGCACCGAGCCAATGGATTTCACGGCCGCCATGTATGGCGCGTACACGATCCTGATGAACAGGGAAAGCAGAGCCACATCGGATTTGTTCAACGGAAAAGACCGGATGCTTCAAGAGAGCAAGAATACGTCGTTTAGCGCCGTCGGCCACTTGTGCGACCGTGGTGGAAAGAAAACGGTCACCCTCTACGAGAACGTCTACGCCAAGGTCAAAGTCTCTTACGGCCAATTGCCCGCGTGCTTCGACGTGCGGCGCATCGACGTCTCGAGCGACCCCCTAATCGTGCCTTAGACGGGCCGGGGGGCATGGGAGATGATGCAGTCTGCGATATGCGGATCTAAAAGGCTCTCGCTAGCCGATCGTTACCCCAGGAGTCTCAGGCAAAGTGGAAGTGTCAGGCTCCGACAGCCATTTCAGAGGGAATGGCAATCCTTCGCAGGCGAAGTCCAAATGAATTACGCGGCGATGAGCGGGTGCATCTGAAGGACATGATGCATGGAGCAGGAGTGGTCGCATCAACATTGCACCACCCCTACCAACAGTACATGTGCAAGCCCGCGCTTTCGCAAGAATGGCAGGAATCTCTGCCTCTGCAATCCGGCCCACGCGATGTGATCCGGGAATCACATGTAGAGCGCCATTAGACTCGTCGCAGGCGTCAAGATGAAGCCGGATCGAAATCATCCTCTCTAAGACTTGCGCGGGAGGCTGAACATGAAGAATGCCGGCCTTCGTGGACCACGGCCCGAATCCTTCCAAATCCTCTCGCGCGCTCACCGCGATCGTGACATCCTGATGCCAAGGAACCTTCCAATTTGCCTCCGGAATTTTATCGAAGAGGATGCCACGGACCGCGAATACCCTGTCTCCGAGCACCGCCTCGGCCAATTGGCGCACCCGTGCAGATTCGGCCAACTCGCTGATTTCTGCAAGATCCAAAAGGTTCCGCACAGCAAAGATTCTGCCGCTCCGGAGCAGTTTTTCGCCGTCTTTCTGCCGCTCGATAGCTTCGATCAGCGCATCGACCTCCGACTCGGTCAAAACGCCTTCTTGAACGGCATATCCATCAATTTCAACTTGGCGCGTGATGACGTTCGGATCGGACATGATCTTGATTTTAAGGTCAGACACAAAAGCTCAATCTGCCAGTTGTCGGCTATACGTCCGCACCTCCGAAAACTGACGCTAAGATCCAGGTGCTGGCTGATCCTTTAGAGGTCCAGGAGCAGTTGTCAGAGAAGTCTTTCTCGGAACACGTCCGCGCCAGACAGTGACGCAAAGAACGATCCCGCCGACGAAGCCACTCAGATATGACACGTTGTGTGCCCAAAGGTCGGCATAGAAGTTGTGCCGGATCTGTTTCGGAATATCCGTCCCGTAGTACTCCATTCCGAACCCTTGCAGGAAGTAGCCGCTGATCCCTGCTGCAAGGGCGCATAAAGCCATAATGATCAGGAGACGGAGCACCTTCGGAGTAAGGTCGACCACTGTGGCTTTCGGTGACGACCCCGCTCGTGCGGCGATCGCGAGCAATATCCCTAGAATGAGGCTTACCCACCACGTCGCGAGAACTCCCCAACCAAGAGCCAGGAGCGTCGGCGAGTGGGTATGGAATACGTCTGGATGAAAAACGGTAAAGTACTCGAGACAGACTCGAGCCGTCACCTGATCATGCACCACTCCGTACAGAGCGCCGGCAAGGAGGCACAGGGCGATGATCTTGAGAGCTTCCATGCTGGAATTATAGAGAGAGCGAGAACTCCGTTCAGTCTGGATGGTCGAATTGGGCGGCACGGTTGCGATGAAGTCCGAAGATGTCGTTGCTTGGAGGCCACTACACTTCCAGGAGCGAATTTTGGATCACCATCGCTCGCCGGCGACTTTAGAACGATCCTCAGATCCTGGCTCTAGGCTGGTCAAGTCTGAGCATTTGTGGCAAACTCTGAACCGTGAAGATCCTCAGGTATATAGAACTCAAGAGCGGATTTTCTGACAACGGCCCTGCTTGGATTGGCTATGCAAGTCAGTCGAAGACCGGCCGCACCCTCTACTTCAACGGACGAGGTTTGATGAAGCTCAAGGGCCAGCGACGCGGGGATTCCGGCGGCAATTACGTCGACATGGAAACCGGGGAATCGTTCTGGGTGTCGGGGGTCAAGAAGAACGGCGAGGACCGCCATTGGGCCGGGTCGGGCAAGATTTTCATTGAGGCTGCAGCAGTTCCTGAGTATCTGAAAATAATCGGAGCAAAGAAACTAGATCTATCGCGATGCGAAGTCACACATGCAATTATTGAAACCGACATCGAGAGGCTGTCACGTTCGGCAAATGCCCCTGGAAAGGGCTGGCCGGATTCGCCAGAGATTCCAGACCCCTATTCATTCCGACGCAACGTGACAACCACGGCGGAATAACGCGAGAGATCCTCCTAAAAGAGGCCACGCAAGCGGCGCATACAGCCGGTCAACCACACGCAGTTCTCGAATTGACTCCATCTCATTTCGCCACTGAGTGTCCGGCAGCGGTGTGGCGAAAGACTCGCCAGGCGAAAACCACTCCGCGATAGCCACCTTGAAGTAGCCTCCACACAAGCAGAACGAGCCAGAACAGCCATAGAACCGGCGCAAACAATACAAAGATCCCCGTGCAGGTGCAAATAGTGATGAGCACGCCAGGTACCCAAAACCATTTGCGGGGATGAATCAATGGAAACCCACCAACCAGGATCCACTGCAATGCGATCATGCCGCACAGACCGACTGATAGCTCTACTTCCTTGCGCCGACTATCGTGGTTCGGCCAGCGCACGCCGACGAACCCCGCAAGCGACCAGATAGGTGGACACGGTTCCCCCCACTGCGAAAAGGCCGCAGCAGGGAGCTCACCTAAGACAATGATTCGCTCCTGCCATGGAATGTGGCGCCAAAGGCCGCAGGACTGAACGAAACCGTTTCGCCCTCATCGGCTGGTTTGACCGCGTCAGGAGGAGATGGCGGCGGAACCGGGCGGCCCAATTCGGGAAGCGACAGATTCTCCTGCGAGCGTATCCAGTCCCATCTGCCCGCTTCCTGCCACACAATCAGTAGCGCGCAAACTGCCAGATGAATTCCCGCCAGCACCAATCCCCGCCGCCACTGAACCTTCATTTCGTCACCAGGAACCCTTTCTTCTTCACGCTGAGTTTTCGTGGCCGCTGCGGATCATTAGTTTAGACACCACCAGCGCACCTGTTGTTCCGGCGGAGGTGGAAACATACCTTAGTTTTCCTTCTTCTCGCCGAGCCAAACGAATGGTGCGGCTTTCTTGGTCCACGGATCGGCGGGGTAGTGATGGCGCATTAACTCCACCACTTGTTGAGCGATCTCTGCGGCCTTATCTGCTCCGGGCTTTTCGCCGCCGTAGCCGTGATAGCAGCCATAGCGCATCATGCGTAATGTGAGATACAGGCTCTCGGGAACCCGCTTATCGTTAGGGTAGGCGCGTGCGTAGTCGATCACCTGCGTACCGAGAAATTCATCTGCGCTCCCAAGAGCGAGCAGTTTCTGGGTTTCCTCCGCGCCGGCTGTCCGCGCCTCAGTTGAGAGGAATGCGAGAGGTGAAGGCGCCAACGACTTTGCGCCATCGCTGTATTCGCTCTTCCAGTTGGAGCACCACCAATTGTCCTCGAAGCTTTCGACAAAGTCGTAGGAATAGCTTCTTTGCACCCCTGGGTCGAGATAAGGGCGCAGGCCGGGATTCCGCAGAATCGTCAACTGGGGCTGGAACCCAACTCCGGGACCAGCCTGCTGGCGAAGCTCTTCGGGAAGCAGTGGAAGCATCTGCGCGGCAACGGCCTCATTCTTGAGCAACACCGCCCGAACCCATGTCATCATGGCGACCGACTGGCGCAACGGCTGCGGAAGCGAACGAGACTGCGCCGCCTGCGCCAGCATGGCAACGGGCAGTTCGCTGTTCAGGAGAGCGGCGGCGTCCTCCCCGAATTCCACGTCAATCTTCGGTTCGGCGCAGTTGTATTTGCGCTTTGGGTTCTTCATCACATTAAGACATTCGTCAATTGCCGACTGCTCCTCCGAAGCGCGCTGGAGGATGCGGCGAGGTGCGTCAGCGAGCGCATCGTCCAAAGTCGTGGCCGTCTGCATGCGGAGGCCAAGAAAGAGGTTGGTCGCGGATTCGCTGCCACCTTCTTCAACCGCCTTCATCTGCGCGCCAGTTTCATTCGCAGCCGCCTTCATGCCTTCAGTCTCCTGACCCGAGATCACGATATGCGCCGTTCCAATCAGTAATCGCTCGCGATGGTAGGTGGCGGTGAGCCATGCCGGAGAGGATGATGGAATGTGCCCGGCCGCCTCGATCAGAGCGGGGGCCTCAGCATCCAATGGTGAAGCCTTAGCAAGTGCAGCAACTAACCAAGGCATATTACCTGTGCGTCTCCACTCGGCCATCGCGTGTCGTCTAGCGCCATCGGCCGGGGACTGAAACGTGATGAGCCAATCGATGATTGGCGCGAGAGCGCGCAGATCGGAGACGTCATTGAAGGCTTTGTTGAATCCAGGCTGCTTCTGAGCCAACGTAAGCGGGCTGTAGTCGTCTTTAGGGCGGTCTATGTGGAAGTTGAAGTCGTCCGTGTTCTCCCGGATGGGAATACCGTCGAGCTTTGCGTTGAGATACCAAGTGAGGTCGCCCAGGTCTTGCTGGTAATAGGGGTCGGTTTTCGGGCCGGCGACCGCGGAAGAGAGTTCTCGCAGGCGTGCCTGCGGCTCGGTACGGAGGCGCACCAGGTTCAGCAGCTCTTGAATTGCGCGTTGCGAAATGCCCATCAAGTGTTGGCTGCGGATCGATTCGAGCTGTTGCTGGGCCTGCTTCATCTGATCGGAGTCGAAACCGGCCAGCGGCTGGCTGTCGTTCGGAGGAGCCGAGAGAAAAGCGTCACGGACCAGTGCGCGAGCCACAAGGTAGGCGGCGATTCCGTGCCAGGGAGAGGACATGTCTTCTGCGATGGCCTGGAAAGAGACGCGCGCCGGGGCGAACTGCGCGGCGTAGAACTGCGATGCCGCCACCTGGTAAGCGCGGTCTTGGCGCAGCAGGAGCGGCGCGCCGGAAGGCGCGGGTGTCGGAGCCAGCGGCTGGATGACAGGCCGGTCCTTCATCCAGGAAAGATTCTGGTCGCTGCCGCAGTTCGAGAACACCGCGTCCTGGCCCTTGATCCAGTCCGCGAGCTCGGGGCTTTTCGCACCCCAAGTCCGGGCGCGGCTTTCAAGCGTGGCAATGGCGTTCCGGAATCCGTCAGCCTGGCAGTTCTCGTAACTGCCAGCAAGGAAAAAGCCCGCAGGATAGACCTGCCCGAATTCACGAACCGGGTGGATCTCGGACTGCGGTGGAGCGTAACGGTTGCGGAACTTAAGCCAAGTATCGGCCAGACCCGGCGGCTCGGCGTAGCCATTCGTGTCGCTCGCTGAGCTACCACCCAGCTCGGCGTCATCGGTCGTTCCGATACCTTCGGTTTCGGAGAAACTCTGTGTTGGTTCGTATGCCTTCTGTTCTTCGGCCGTGAGCGAACCGCCGTTCAGATAGCGATAGGCGACCGCTAAATCCTCGCGCGGATACGTGGGCAGCAGGGCGCCGAGTTTGCCCTGCACGAACAGCTTCGGATGGTCTGGGCGAAGTGGTCGGACAAACACATCATCAAAGAAGAAGGGCCCGCAGGCCTGAACGGAGAGAAAAGGAAACGCGATCGCTACAGCGAGCGGAGCGAGCGATAGAAGCCGTTTCATGGCTGGGTCCTTTCGACGGATGCGACGGTCGAAACCAATGGAAGATCTTCACGCCATCCTGCGTCTGCAAAGACGTAAACCCGCTTGCCCGCCAGATTCGCCGCTGTGGGCTCGCGCGTGGAGACGCCGGTGCTGGACTCGCACAGCGGCTCGCGGATGCGGAATTCCGGGATGTCGGGCCGGGCGAAGCGCCGACCCGGTTCCATACGGAATAGCATCGGCACAGCCTCATCCACAGGAAGCGTAGCGATCCAGTCGTCCGAGCTGCATCAGGAGGCGAGCGCCGTGATGGAGAGCGGCAGGTTCGGCGGCATGCGCCGGCGCAGGTCTCGCAGAAGCCCGGTATAGAACTCTCTTTGGGATCGCCGGGCGTCGAAGTCAATTTGGAGGGCGGCAATCGCGGGATCTCCGGCCACCGCGAGGATCGCGTCCGCGGCAGACGGCTCCAACCCCTCAGCAATCGTTCCGGGGGCTTCGATGCGGACAACCGCAATTCGCCGCGTCCCGGCAGGATAGAGATAAGATTGCCGGCGCGGGATGACGCTCATCGTGCGGCCGAGGTCCAGCGTCCGATCAAGGGTGGCGATGGCCGTCGTGCGTGGATCGATCGAGCGAAGGTCCTCGGGGCGTTCCCAGACCCAGAGAGTGCGGGCGGGCAGTCTATTCATTCGGCCGGGCGGAGGAGTGAGATTGGCAACGTCAGGGCGAAGGGCGCAGAGACAACTGGCCAGGGCGGTGTGGACGAGTAACTTACGGACCGAGAGCATCGAAAGGACAGGCTGTAATAACGATGGAACGAATTCGTGGATGAGTCAAGATTCAGGGATTCAGGGATCTTGTGGCTCAGTTGAAAAAGGATCACCAACCAAATCTCCCCTGCGGAGGTTGCGATGAATCCGATCAGCGAGGGACTCATTTCCGCTGGTGAATTCTAGCCATGCACTCGTCGAGGAGTTTTGTGTGTCCGATCTCTCAATAGGTTCGCCGTGTTTAGGAATTGAGGGGCTGACCCGCCACGTTCAGCCCACTCAATGAAGCCCAATGCGATTGAAGACTTTTGGCGTCAATTTGGTGCCAATTAGCGCCGACTGTGCCGGTTTTGACGGCTATACCGGTTCATAACTCCTTTGCCGTCTGTGCCGTAACTTGTTGATTCTCCATGGCATGGAAGAGGTCATCGGTTCGATCCCGATCAGGTCCACCAAATCACTCAACAGCTTAGCGGACATCCTCCAAATTGCTTGCCCGCATTTTGCCCGCAAATAGCAAAATCTTTCCGCGTGACGGCACTACGGTCTTCTTCGCTTCTCCTTCCGTAGTGTTCTTCGGCTGCTTCCTGAAAGAACCATCCCGAATGGAGGTGTTCTCTCCAGCCGTGTGATCGGGTCAGGGCAATCGCATGAACATCAATTGAGCCCGAGGAGTTCGGCACGGTAGCGGTCGGAGGTAGCGGCGATGATTCTTCGCGTTTTGATGCTTTCTTTTCGTTTGACCGGATCGAGGCGGATGAGATTGAGTGTGATGTGTTTGAGCACGGCGAGATTGTGCGCGGCGGCCCTGGTGCGGGCGCGCATCTGGTCGTCGTTGAAGGACACATCCATGACCCA
>Ga0302319_10007930_pt1 | contig 20775 bp, 14 predicted proteins | sample Bog_T0_2_FD_203319 | JGI IMG/M metagenome (GOLD analysis project Ga0302319, IMG submission 203319) | Peat permafrost microbial communities from Stordalen Mire near Abisko, Sweden - Bog_T0_2 | ecosystem: Environmental > Terrestrial > Soil > Wetlands > Peat | place: Sweden: Abisko, Stordalen Mire... | reverse complement strand
ATTTCATCCGCGCTGCCGGTCGGCTTTTTCGTGAGAGACGGTTTCATTTTCATGGACACGCCGTCCACGATCCCGCCTGCCGAAGGCGACGGTGTGGGCTTGGGCCCCCCGCCACTGCCGCCCGCAGGGGGCGGCGTGCCCCCAAAGCCCCCGCCACCGTGTCCTGGCGGGGGTGGAGTGCCCCTGCCATCCCCACCGCGGTCACTGCTTCGCGGCGGAGGCGGAGTGCTCCTGCCATCCCCACCACGACCACCACTTCCAGGGGAAGGCAGAGTGCTCTTAATATCTCCACCGTCTCCTGGTCCACTGGGTGGGGTGTCGATCCGGCTGGAAGTCGTGCTTCTGTTCGTGGGCTCGGGCGGAAGTCCATCGGAGCCGGCAGCGGGCGATGTCGCGGCCGGAAATTGCGCCCGGTAGGCCGCATCCCAGCCAGCGCCGTCGAAAGTCTCGTTGTATCTGTCGGAACTGGTCCGGGTGATCGCCACGGATGTGGGATCGTAAAGATTGAAAATACTCTCACCGCTTTCCTGCCGCTTTTCACCACGGTGAAAAGTGCCCGAAATGACGGAACCGTTCGCGGTAGCAAGCCCGTTGACCCGGCTGTCTGCCGACGCGGAATATACTGAATTGCGATCGAAAAGCCCAGTTGAGGAGTTTGTCAGTGACCAGCCACCCTGAACGAAGTATCCTTTACCGATGAGCGAAAAAGATCCGGAATAGGCGCCGGCCTGCCGTTGAAAATCCCCCTGGGAGCGTGGGATTGCCCCTCCGAGGGTGAATAAACGTTCTGCACGATCCTGAAGAATAATGCTGCGCGCCGCCTCCCCGACCTCTTTCAGCGCGTCGCCCGCGGTTGCCAGACCACCGAACGCGGCGGGCAGGAATTCTCCGGCGCCAAATTGCCTGTAGAGATTCAATCCAATGGATGCCCACGCCCAATCGGAAGTTGCAGCGCCCGGACGTTGGCTAATCTCGTTGAGCGATTTATAGACGCCTTTGGAAAGGCTATAATAGTCGAACGCCGTTTTCACCGTTTCCCCAAAAGCTGCGGCGCCGCCGGGAAGAAGATCCAACTGGTCCATAGAAAGTTCGAGGATCGATTCCCGACTCCACTCCCCCAGTCCGGATTCGAGCCATGGCTCCGTCGTAGGTCCCGATACCCCTGGCAGGGAGTTTGGCGCCCCCTCCTGAACGGGAACCCACGCGCCATCAAACGTCTGACCAGGAGAACTCGCAGCCTGGAGCAAAGCCCACCCACAGAGTAGCGCGGAGAACGCGCGCCGGAAGCCACGCCAGGCTGCCGCGGAAGCAATACCACGGCCAAGCCGCCATTGGAGGTTCGCATACAGCATAATAATCACGGGTGTGTGTTGTTGCGGTTGAGCGGCTTCCGTTCGATTTTTTACATGCCCACACTGCTCTAATGTTTAACGCTTGTAAGGGCGGTAATAACAAATCAACTGATGGATACAAGTCGAAGACAGCCAGGTCAACCTTATATAGGGGCCTCAGTGCTTCATCGAGAACAGCACCTTCTCGCCAATCGCCGCGACCCCCCCGGCCTTCCAGCCGGCCGCAACGACCCCGATGGCGACTGCGCCGGCAGCATTCACTCCGCAGGCAAATGCCAGGCCAATAGCCACCACGCCAATCGAAAACACCCCGGCCGCAACGACGCCAATGGAAAGAATGCCCGCCGCCATGATGCCGATGGCAATGCCCCCGACGGCCCGCTGCCCAATGGCGATCATCCCTCGCGCGGTGCGAGGGCGGCCGGTGGGCTCACAGCCAAAGGCAATATGGATCAACGGCTCTCCCATCCATGTGCCTTTGGATTTCCATTCATACCCATGAGCGACGATCTTTCGCGCCCCGCAGCGTGGACAAACCGCAAACCGGGGAGGCAGGGGTTCGCCGCAATTCGGACACAAAGAATCGGGCGCGGCCATGCGTCGGCGACCTATTTCCAGTCCGCGACCAATTCCACCAGTGTCCGGACGCCAAAGCCCGTCGCCCCCCGCGCGAGATCGGCGCGGTCTTTGTCCCGGTGCGCGACTCCCGCGATGTCCAGGTGCGCCCATGGCGTTTCCCCAGCAAACGTCTTGAGAAAAGCGGCGGCCGTGCAGGCGCCGCCAAGACGGCCGGAAGCATTCTTGACCAGCGCCACATCGCTCCGGATTTGATCTTCATACTCAGAGTAGAGCGGCATGGGCCAGAGGCGCTCGCCCGCTTTCGCCGATGCCTGCAAGACGGCATCGCCCAGGGCCTCGTCGTTGTTCCAAAGCCCGGCCGCGTGCTCGCCCAGCGCCACGGAACAGGCGCCGGTCAGCGTGGCAAGATCGATAATCGCCGCCGCCTTGCGATCCTTGCGCGCATAGGAAATCGCATCCGCCAGCACCACGCGGCCCTCGGCGTCGGTATTGATGATCTCAATATGCTTCCCGCCATAGACCGTGACGATATCGCCGGGCCGGAAGGCGTTCCCACCCGGCATGTTTTCGGCGCTGGCGATGATCCCAATGACGTTGCGCTTAAGGCGCAGCTTCGAGATTGCGGCCATCGCGCCGAGCACCGCCATGCCCCCGCATTTATCGAACACCATGCTCTCCATGTTCTCCGCGGGCTTGATCGAAATTCCTCCCGTGTCGAACGTGATGGCTTTTCCCACGAGCGCGATCGGGGCCTCCTCTTTGCGGCCGCCGGGATATTCGAGCACGATCAGACGCGGCCCGCGCGTGCTGCCCTGGCCAACGGCGATCAAGCCCCCGAATCCTCCGGCGCGCAGCCTCTTCTCATCGAATACCGTGGCCGTCAGTTTAAAATCCTTGGCCACCTTCAGCGCCTCCGCGGCGAGCGCCTCGGGATAAAGCAAATTCCCAGGCTGGTTCCCCACACTCCGCGCGAGATTGGCGCCTTCGGCGATGGCCTGCCCTCGTGCGCCGGCGCGCTTTGCCCCGGCCAAATCCTCCGCCAGCGTCTGAATCGCCAGCGTCTGAAGCAGGGCGCTCTTCTTCGTCTTGAACTCTTCGAATCGGTAATCCGCGAGAATGGCGCCCTCGACCGCCTCGCGGACACATTGCGGCCAGTCTTCCAGGTGAAAGATCGCGCGCGCCCGCCCGATCTTTTTGAGAAACATCGCGGCGGCGCCGGCCGCGGAGCGGAAGGTATGCGGCTGCGCAATCTTCGATCGTTCGCCCAGCCCCACGTAGAGGACGTTCTCGTGGCGCAGATGCAGGAGCGCATTCGCGTCCCCGGAGAATTCCACCTCGGAAACCGGTGGGATGATTTTCGCGCGCTGGTCGCGCGGCACAAAACGCACGAGGATATCTGCCCGTTCCGACCCGGTTCCAGCGGCGAAGGTAATTTTCATAATTTGACCACTTGCGCGGACTTGATGTCTCCCTCGGCGGTCAACTCCTTGATCAGCGCCTCGCCCGGAACGGAGTCGAGATTCAGCACGGTCAGCGCTTCGCCGCCAGCCTCGTTGCGGCTCAGGGACATGCCCGCGATGTTGACGCCGTGGCGGCCCATGAGCGTGCCGACGTGGCCGACGATGCCTGGACGATCGCGGTTCTGCAGCAGAAAGATGATGCCTTCGGGGCGGGCCTCGAGGTGCCGGCCGTTGACTTTCACAATGCGCGGCGTGCTGCCGAAGAAGGTGCCGGCCACAGACACCCAGCCGCCTTCCCCCGTCGCGGTCAGTTCGATCAATTCCGCGAAATCGCCCACGCTGCTTTCGCGCGACTCGGTGACCTTCAGCCCGAGATTCTGCGCGAACGCCGGCGCGTTGACGATATTGACTTCACCCCCGCCCGCCGCCCGCAGGAATCCGGTGAGGATGGCGCGGGTGATGGACGTCGTATCCACGTCGTTGATCTTGCCGCTGAAATTGATGTTCATGCTGTCGCACCGCTTCGCGGCGATCTGCGAGAGGAAGAGCCCGAGCTTCTCGCCCAGCGCCAGGTAAGGTCCCACGGTCGCCAGGGTCTTGGCGTCAATGTTCGGCACATTCACCGCGTTCCGGATTTCGCCGTGCAGCAGAGCGGCGCGGATTTGCTCGGCCACTTCGATGCCGACGCCTTCCTGCGCCTCGGCGGTGGATGCGCCCAGGTGCGGAGTAAACACGATGTTCGGAATTCCCCGCAGCGGAGAATCCGCCGGCAGCGGCTCCGTTTCAAAAACGTCGAGCGCCGCGGCGGCCACCTGCCCGGACTTCAGCGCTTCGACCAGGGCCGTCTCCTCGACTAGGCCGCCGCGCGCGCAGTTGACGATTCGGACGCCGCGCCGCGTCATCGCGAGCCGCTCGGCGTTCAGCATGTACTTCGTTTCCGCGGTCAGCGGCATGTGGAGCGTGATGAAATCGGCCTGGGGAACGATGGCATCCAGCGAGTCCACCAGTTCCACCTGAAGCGACCGCGCCCGGCTGGCCGAGAGGTAGGGATCGTAAGCCAGCACCCGCATGCCGAAAGCGATGGCGCGCCGGGCGATTTCCGTGCCGATGCGGCCCATCCCGAGAATGGCGAGCGTCTTGTTGTAAAGCTCCACGCCAAGAAAGGTCTTCCGATCCCATTTGCCCGATTTCACGCTCGCGTCCGCCTGCGGAATATTGCGCGCCGTGGAGACCATGAGCGAGAACGCATGCTCCGCCGTGGAAATCGTGTTTCCGCCCGGCGTATTCATCACAATGATGCCGCGCTTGGTGGCGGCATCGACATCGACGTTATCCACGCCCACACCCGCGCGCCCGATCACTTTGAGCTTCGTGGCCGCCTCGATGATTTTCGCGGTGGCTTTCGTCTCACTGCGGACCACAAGCCCTTCGAATTCTCCGATGATTTCGAGCAATTGCTCCGGCTTCAGGCCGATCTTGACGGTGACATCGAGCAAACCGCCGTTGGCGAGTTCATCTATGCCCCGCTGGGCGATGGGATCGGCGACGAGAACTTTGGGCTTGGTCATGGCAATGGGAAAAAGGGGCGCAATTGTCTGCGCTCCCAGTCAAAGGGCAAATGGAAAATCGCGACCGCCGATCCCCCACCCGCAGCATGAAAACCGCGAATGGACGCCAAGGAACGCGAATCAAGGAGGGAAGGATTGGGCTTTTGCGGTGGGTTCCTGGGTCCCAAGTTCTACCTGGGACCCCAATTGCTTACGAAGTTGTACTTCGTCCATTTTCCGGCCGCGCTCAAGCGCTGCCGCCCCCCGCGAAGGCCGCATGAAACGGATGCATGTGTCAAAGCATCCCCAGGCTCTGCGGCGAAGAAATGGACGAAGTACAACCTCGTGAACAAGTGCGTTACCAAGTAGAACTTGGCAACGAGGCGCGGGGCGCGAGGCGGCGCGCTCCACTTGCCTACCAAGAAGTCCGTCCGGCTACTTCCGCTTCTGCTGCGCCAGCGTGAACCAATCGGGCGCCGCAGGCGCCGGGGCATTGTTGCGGGAAGGCCCGCCGGCGTTGCCCGCGAAGCGGCGGACGTCGCGGGGGTTGGCCTCGTTCTTTGACCCAGCGCCTCGCTCGCCGCGCGGGGTGAGTTCGGGCTTGGTCTTGAGCGAGAGGGCGATGCGCTTTCTCGGGAGATCGATTTCCATGACCGTGGCCATGACGCGCTGGCCGACTTTCACGACATCGGCAGGACTTTTCACAAACGAATCCGAGAGCTGGCTGATGTGGACGAGACCGTCCTGATGCACGCCGATGTCCACAAAGGCGCCGAAGGCGGTGACGTTGGTCACGATCCCGGGGAGCTTCAGGCCGGGCTGGAGGTCTTCCATTTTATCGACGCCTTCGGCGAAGCTGAAGGCCTCAAATTGCTGGCGCGGGTCGCGACCGGGCTTGGTCAGCTCGGCGAGGATGTCGTTCAGCGTGGGCAGGCCGACCTCTTCGCTGACGTAGCGCTTCTTGTCGATGCGCTGGCGTTTGGCGTCTTCCCGCACTAGATCGGCAACGGAGCAGCCGAGATCGCCGGCAATTTGATCGACAAGGCCGTAGCGCTCCGGATGGACAGCGCTGGCATCGAGCGGATGCGCGCCGTCGCGAATCCGAAGGAAGCCGGCGGCCTGCTCGAAGGCTTTTGGGCCGAGACCGGTGACCTTCAGCAATTCGCGGCGCGATTTGAAGGGACCGTTCTCGTCCCGGTGCGCCACGATATTGGCAGCGACGCGGGAATTGAGGCCGGAGACGTAGCTGAGCAGGTTCTTGCTGGCGGTGTTGAGTTCCACCCCCACGCTGTTCACGCAGGAGATGACGGAGTCGTCGAGCGAGCGCTTGAGGGCGTTTTGATCGACGTCGTGCTGGTACTGGCCCACGCCGATGGATTTGGCGTCGAGCTTGACCAACTCCGCGAGCGGGTCCATCAGCCGGCGGCCGATGCTCACCGCGCCGCGCACGGTGATATCGTGATTTGGAAACTCCTCCCGCGCGATTTCGCTGGCGGAGTAAATGGAGGCGCCGCTTTCGTTGACCATGACCACCGGAATGGAGGGCGGCAGGCCGAGCTTGCGAATGAAAGCCTCCGTCTCGCGCGAGGCGGTGCCATTGCCAATCGCGATGGCTTCCACGTTGAATTTTTTGACGACGGCCTTGATGAGATCAGCGGCTTCGGTCGCATTGCGCGCGCCTTGCTCGGGATAGACGACATCATTGGCGAGCAGCTTGCCCTGGCGGTCCAGGAGCACGACTTTGCAGCCGGTGCGAAAGCCAGGGTCGATGGCGAGCACGTTCTTTTGCCCGAGCGGCGGGGCGAGGAGCAGCTCGCGCAGGTTCTCCGCGAATACGCGGATCGCTTCTTCGTCCGCGCGCTTCTTCACCGCGGTGCGGGCCTCGCCTTCCATGGCGAAGCCGAGCAGGCGCTTGTAGCTGTCCTGCACCGCCAGCTTCACCTGGGCGGCCGCGGCGGATTTGTTCTTCACGAAAAGCCGGTCAAGCGCGTCGAGCGCTTCTTCCTCGGGAGGCGTGAGGCGGGAGAAAAGAAATCCTTCGGCCTCGCCGCGCCGGATGGCCAGCACCCGATGAGACGGCGCCGCGGAAGCCGGTTCGGTCCAGTCGAAGTAATCCTTGAACTTCGCGCCCTCCTCTTCCTTGCCCGCGATGACCTTCGATTTGATCACGCCCTTCGCGGTGTAGATTTCGCGCAGCCGCGCGCGGGCCGTAGCGTCGTCGTTCACCCGCTCCGCGAGAATGTCGCGCGCGCCTCCGAGCGCTTCCTCCGCGTTCTCGATTTTTGCCGGGCCCTTTTCGGTCGTGTATTCGCGGCCCACATATTCCTTCGCGGCGGCGGCGGGATCGATGGCGGGGTCCTGGCTGAATAGCAGATCGGCGAGCGGCTCGAGCCCCTTTTCTTTCGCGATCGTGGCGCGCGTCCGCTTTTTCGGACGGAAGGGCAGGTAAATGTCTTCGAGGACCGACACGGTTTCCGCCGCGTCGATCTTCGTCTTCAGCTCCAGCGTCATCAGTTTTCGCTCTTCCAGGGACGCGACAATCGTCTCGCGGCGTTTGTCGAGTTCCTCGAGTTGTTCGAGGCGATCGCGGATCGCCATGATCTGCACTTCGTCGAGTTCCCCGGTCTTCTCTTTTCGGTATCGGGCGATGAAAGGCACCGTGGCGCCCTCCTCGATCAGGATGGCCGTGGCGGCGACCTGACGCGGCTGCAATTTCAACTCCTGGGTGATCTTGACGATGTGCTTTTCGATCATGGCGTGGGTGGCGGGGCGGGAATCATGCGCGGCGCGGGAATGGAGTCAATCGCGCGGTGAAATTGCCGCACGGAATGATCAACCGATCCCGCAGGGAGCATGGAGGCGTCTCAATAATATCCACGGATTTGGAGAGCCTCCGGAGTCTGGGCCGGGACGGGACGGCGCGAGCGTTTCTTCATCTTTTCGATCATCTGGTGCAGTTCCCGCTGGTACTGATCTTCCGGAATGAGGAGAGTGGAAAGGTCGTCGTAAACGACGATCCTTTTATTGGCGTTCCCCTCGGATACTGCTTGAGGCGAGGCGATAATGATGCGCGGCGGATATTTTCCATCGCGTCCGGCAGCGAAGTAGAGCCAGTCGTACTTCGGCTCGATTTTCCACCGGGGGCTCATCACCGAATAGCGCACGTAATCCCACGCGATATAGTCCGGCGCCAGCTCGCTCAGGTAGAGCGGATACGCGCCGTCGTGTTCCCCCGCATACTCCTGCAAAGCCATCGAAAAGAATCTCGCGTCTTCGAGATTTCGAGTCATCGCATCTCGCCGCAGTATTTCCGGTCTTGGCCAGAACCAGGAAAGAGCCAACCCGAGAGCCACACCGATCCCAACCGCGAGTGTGATCGAGCCCCCTTTGCCACGCATGGCGTCAGGTTCTGCCGCGCCGCCGCCTGATCCGCGCCGGGGCCGAATTTGGCGCGCGCCGCGGGTTGGCCGTGGCGGCGGCCCGGCGCGGCTGCGTTTCTATGGCCTGGCTGATCCTGGCAACGTGGTTCTCAATCGTGGCTTGGGTCACAGCAAGGAATCATGCGCTGCGCTGGAAGAGAGTCAACCGCGCGATGAATTCGCCGCGGGAACCACGGGCCCATTGCCGATCGGAAGCGGGCGCGCCGATCGGTTCTACGATGATTTTGCAGGGGCGGCGGACTCTAGTGCGCCGTCGCCTTTTCCGCGCCCAAGCCTGTGTTCGCGCGAACCGTCAGTTCCGTGAACATCGCTTCGGCGCTGGGTTCATTGCTCAAGAGCGTGCCGATGATCGCCGCCAGAAAACCCAACGGGATCGTCAGGATGCCGGGGTTTTCCAACGGAAAGATCGGCGCGTGCTGGATGAGGTGGCGTGCGCTGGCGGCCACCGTCGGCGCATCCACCGTCATGATCGTGGGACTGATGATGATGATACCGATGGAAGAGGCCAGCCCAACGGAAAGCCCCCAGACGGCGCCCGAGGTATTGAAACGCTTCCAAAAGATGGAAAGAACGATCGCGGGAAGATTGGCGCTGGCGGCGACGGCGAAGGCGAGGCCGACGAGGAACGCGACGTTCGCCGTGGGCCCGAGCGCCATGGCGAGCGCGATCGAGATGGCGCCGACAACGAACGCAGTGATCCGCGCGACCCGCACTTCCTCGCCGGGGCGGTGTTCCTTGCCGTGGTGAATAACGTTCGTGAAGAAATCGTGCGCGAAGGAGGTGCTCGCGCTGATCGTCAGACCGGCGACCACGGCGAGGATGGTGGCAAAGGCGACGGCGCTGATGAAGGCGAAGAAAATATTACCGCCCAACGCCCGCGCAAGTTCCGGAGCGGCCATATTGGCGCCGCCGTTTTTCATGATGAAGTCAGGGCCGAGCACGCTCGCGGCGCCGAAGCCGAAAAACGTGGTCATGATGTAAAATACTCCGATGAGGACCATCGCCCAGACGACGGAGCCGCGCGCGGTTTTCGCGTCAGGCACCGTATAGAAGCGGATGAGAATGTGCGGCAGCCCGGCCGTGCCGAAGACCAGAGCCAGCGACAGCGAAATGAAGTCCAGCGGATTCTTGAATTTCAATCCCGGTGTCATGAAATCCTGGGTGACCTCCACGCCGGCTTTGTGGGATGTGATATGGGAGAGCGAGCCAAAGAACTCGCTCAGGCTGAAATGAAACCTGCTCATCACGAGCACGCTAAGGAATACGCTGCCGCTCATCAGCAACACGGCTTTTACGATTTGCACCCATGTCGTGGCGAGCATTCCGCCGAAAACGACATACACGATCATCAGCACGCCGACGGCGGCGACCGCGACATTGTAAGTCATCCCTGGAATCAATACTTTCACCAGGCTGCCGGCGCCCACCATCTGCGCGATCATGTAAAAGGTCGAAACGATGATCGTGCTCAGCGAAGCGAGCGCGCGCACTGGCCGCGGACTCAGCCGATAGGCGAGGACATCTGCCATCGTGTATTTTCCGGCGTTCCTGAGCGGTTCGGCAACGAGCAGCAACACCGTAAGATACGCGACAAGAAAACCCACCGAGTAAAGAAAGCCATCGTAGCCCGCGACCGCGATCATGCCCGCGATGCCAAGGAAGCTCGCGGCGCTCATATAATCGCCCGCAACCGCGAGGCCATTTTGCCAGGCGGTAATGCGGCGGCCCGCCGCGAAATAGGCGCTCGACGATCCGGAAGATTTGCGCGCGCTGAAGTAGGTGATGACGAGCGTGGCCGCCACGAAAGAGACGAACATGGCGATCGCCGCCGGATTAGCCGCCGGCGCGGGGCCCTCGGGGACGGGAAGCACTCCAGATGCAAGAAGGGTCGCGATCATTTTCAGTGCTTCTTAAATTTAGCGATGATGGCGGCGGCGGCGGTATCCCAGACGCCCGCCTTTTTGACGTAGATCCCTGCGACGACCCAGGCCATGAAGAATTGAGAAAACGCGAAAAGATAGGCGTAGTTCACGCCCCCAATCTTTGTCTTCATCAACCCCGGACACCAGCCGACGAGGATCGGAAGGGCGAAATAGTAAGCGAGAAAAAAGATCGTGGCCGGCAGGATGAAACGGATTTTCGACGCGAGCAGTTTCTTAAAATCCGCGTCATTGGCGATGGCGGCCCAATCAACAGAGCCGCGCTCTTCCTCAGCGGTCATTTCATGGCCGGGCTTCGGCGCCGAGCGCCCGAGTGGGGCGATGTCGGTGGGAGCCGCGGAATCCGGTGTGAGATCGGCGTGGTCTGGGGCACTCATAGAATGTAACGCTAACCGCGCGGCGCGGCGGTTGTCGAGAACCGGTCACGTAGAATTTACAAATGATGCAATCTGGAAGCAAAGTTCGGTGGAGACCAGCGGCGGCGCCCGGTGAGGTTCGGCGGAGCAGCGGTGGAAAAGCCCCAGGCTGTCCCGGGGGGACAGTCCAGGGCAGACAGGACGCCGTTTTTGGCTCCTGCTGCAAATCGATCAGCTCGCAGCGCGCTCTGAACCGCAGCAGCTAAAGCTTCTTGATGAAGATGTTGCGAAACTCCACGGGATCATTGTGGCCCGTGAATCCGAAGAAGCCATTCGTGCGGTCTTTGCCGGGATGTTCGTGATTCGCCATGAACATATCCGGCGTAATCTTGCTCACGTCGGCGTCGGTGATGACCGTGCCATTGAGTTCCACGAGAATCTTGGGGCCTTTGACAGTGACTTCGTAGAAATTCCAATCGCCGACGGGCCGCAGGTAGCCGCGTTGGGCGGCGACCATCCCATAGACGGAGCCGCAGGCCTGGCGCGGGTCGATATTGTAATAGACGGGATTGGGGTCGTCGAGCACCTGCACTTCGCACATTCCGACATAGGCGGTGTTGCCGGTTCCAGGGTAGCGAATGGCGAGTCCATTGTTGCCCGCGGGCGGCAATTTGAATTCCACGCGCGCCACGAAATCCGTCAAATCGTCCTTTTCATAAAGCGTCCCGCCTTTTTTGAGCTGCCAGACGATGACCCCGTTCTCGACCTTTGCTGAATCCATATCCCCGCCCCAGTTGTCCAGGTCTTTGCCATTGAAGATGGACTTGAACCCTTCGTTCCCATGGCTTTCGAGGATGTGGTTGGCTTCGTCGCTGCCGATTTCGCGGACAAAGAAATTGCGCCACCGGATTTCACCGCCATGCGTTTGCAATTCGAGCGGGCCAGTCCGCGGCACTGGTGTTTTCCGATCGTAATAATTCTCCAGCAAGGCGTGATCGACGACCAGCTTGTCGTTCAGCCACACCGTGACGCGCGCGCCGACCATAATGACGCGGAGATGATTCCATTCGCCGAAAGGCTTGTCGGCGAGAACGAGCGGATCCTTGCCCGGCGCGCCGGGAGAGTTGTTCCAAAGTCCGCCGGAGCCTTTGTCCGCGCCCAGTTTAAACTTTGCCTCTTCGGTGTAATCCCAGATCTGCACCTGAGGGCATCCGCGGAGGTACACGCCGGAATCCCCCAGCGGAACGGTCTTGTAATCCACGAGCATCTCGATATCGCCGTAGTCCTTCTCCGTGGTGGCGTAATCGCCCTTGCCATCGTTGATCAGTTCGCCGTTTTCCACCCGCCAATGCGCGCGCATCGTCTCCGTCCACTTCGCAATTTGCGCGGCGCGATCCTCCTCCGACATCGCGGCCAGCTTGCGAGGATCGAAGGTGCTGCCGCCACGGAAGCCAGTCAAATCTGTGCCGTTAAAGACCGCGGTGAAGCCGGCCGGCGGCTCATTGAGTTCCGCCGCGGGTGAAGACAGCGCGGCTACGAGAAACGAAGAGGCGAGGAGAAGAGCGCCAAGGCGGTGTTTGGAGGATTGGAGGTTCATGGAGGGATTCGAAACGCGGGCTGAAAACCAACGCCAGCGACGATCACAATCGTCAGATACGTGGGTTATTAGCAATATAATTGCAAAAAAGCTTGCGCCTCATTCGGCGAAAAATGCCGAATGCGCCTCCAACCAATTCAGCGGCAATCGCTTGGATGCCGGTCAAACGCCGGTCGCGAGCAGATCCTCCAGGATCTCGCGCCTTCGGCGGATGGCCAGGGAGTAGTGGGCCTCGCCTTCGACGAATCGCGTGTGGCAATTGGGAAGCCGCCCGGCGATTTCCTCCGCGAGTTGCCATGCGAAATTGCAATCCTGCAAGCCATGCCACAGGCGCACAGGCACATGGATTTCCTCCAGCGGGAAGTCCCACGGGGTGGCGTAGATTTCAGCGTCGCGGAAAAGGCCTTCGGCGCCGCCGCTCCACGATTCGCGATAGTTGCGGAAACACGTCTCAAAGAGAAAGGGATCGCGAAGCGTATCCGCCTCGGCTTCCGGCAGACTCCGGAGGATGCGGTTGCGCATCCAGTTCGGCGGATGGATCACCGCGAGCGGGCGGGCAAGATAGAATAGCCACTTTAGCGCGGATGGCCGCCGGCGATAGGTGGCCAGCATCCAGCGATAGGCGGGGCTGAGTCCGCTGACATCCTCGCGCTCCGCGAGGGGCGGCGCCGTGCAAACGACTGCGGCGGCAATAGCGCGCTCCGGCAGTCCCCAGGCGGCGGCCAGCGCATAAGGTCCGCCCCCCGAAACGCCGAGGATGCGGAAGCGATCCAGGCCAAGCGTGTCCGCAAGGCCGTCAATCAGCGCGGGCCAATCGCGCAAGCGGCGCCCTTTTTGCGCCGGAGAAAACCCGATGCCCGGGCGATCGGGAGCGATGATCCGGGCGCCGAGTTCCAGCGCCTCATTGTGCAGCAGACCCGCCTGCAAACGGGACGCCGGCCATCCGTGGCAAAAAAACACGGGCTCGCCTTCGGGTTGTCCGTATTCCGCGATCGCCACATGCTGGCCATCCGGCAACTGGATCCGCCGCGCCGTGGCGCGGCGTTTGGAGCGCTTGATCCGGGGTGAGGCGCCTCGATGGTTTTTGCGAGTTGCTGAGTTGGTATCTGAAGTTGCCACGCGCGTATTTCGACTCCTCTTCCCTGGAGCGCAAGAGGCGGAATGTAAAATCTGCTTTTGGCCAGTAACAATCTTGAAACAAAATTGCGCCGCCAAACCCGCCTGGAAAGGGCCGATAACGGCCAGGTTTTATCGCTCGGCGATCGGCACGACCTTCTTCCCGACCGGCGCGCCGTTGTATTCGCTCAGCGGCCGGAAGAGGCGGTTGTCCGCGAGTTGCTCGAGAATGTGGGCCGTCCAGCCGCTCGTCCGCGAAATGGCAAAGATCGGCGTGAACAGATCGGTGGGAATGCCGAGCGAATAATAGACGGTCGCCGAATAGAAATCGACGTTCGCATTCAGCCCCTTGCGCTCCTTCATGATGGTGGCGATGCGTTCGCTCATCTGGATCCACTTCGCTTCGCCGAGCTGTTCGCTGAGCTTGATCGCCATGGCTTTCAAGTGCGGGGCGCGAGGATCGAGCACCTTGTAAACCCGATGGCCGATGCCCATGATTTTCTTTTTCTGGGCGAGCGCTTCTTCGATCCACGGATCCACATTCTCCAGGGAGCCGATTTCCTGGAGCATGTGAATGACGCCTTCGTTCGCGCCGCCGTGCAGCGGCCCCTTGAGCGCGCCGATGGCGGCGCTGACGGACGAATACATGTCGCTCAACGTCGAAGCCACGACGCGCGCCGTGAAGGTGCTGGCATTGAAGCCGTGCTCCGCGTGCAGGACGTAGGCCACATCGAGCGTCTGCGCGGCCTCCGCGCTGGGCTCCTGGCCGGTCATCAGCCAGAGAAAGTGGGCTGCTTCGCTGAGATCCTTCCGGATGGGAGGCAAATCCTGGCCGGTCCGCACCCGATGGAAATACGCGGCGACGACGCCCATCTGCGAGACCAACTGGATGGCCGTGGCATGGCTCTCCGGCATGGCGAGATCATGACGAGTCGTGGGATAGCACCCAAGCATGCTCACCACGGTGCGCATGATGTCGATCGGAGCGGCGGTCTTCGGAGCGGCGAGGATCCAGTCGATGACACCCTGCGGCAATTCACGCTCGGCGCGCAGCGCGGTCGTCAGTTTGTCCAGTTCGCGTTCATTCGGAAGCCGATTGTGCCAAAGCAGATGGACCACTTCCTCGTAGCTGACTTTTCCGGCCAATTCATTGATGTCGTAACCACAATAGATGAGCTGCCCCTCCTGCCCGCGAACGTCTCCGATGCGGGTTTCTGCGGCGATGATTCCTTCGAGACCTCGTGAGATGACTGGCATAGGTATGGATACGGTATGTCGGCGGTGAATTTTTCTGACAGTGAAACCCCGTCACGCGCTGTGGGCCGTGCGAGGCCAGCACAAGCACGATTCACCATCCGGCGCACGTGCATCAAGCGCGAACGCGCGCAAACCGGCGGAATTCTTTTCCAAGCGCCTGAAAAACTCCGGACCAGGGCTTCGAAGCGGACGATTGAAGGCCGCCATTTTGATCGACAGATTCAGACCCATCAGGTACGTTCCAAACTCCCCCCTTTTTGGAACAAGGGTTCCAATTTTCCTCCCGGAGATGTCCCCATGTCCCCATGTCCCCCTTTCTCGGCGAATTCATCGGCACGCTCCTGCTCGTCTTGTTTGGCGATGGCGTCGTCGCCAACGTGATCCTCAACAAATCGAAGGGCCAGAATTCAGGCTGGATGGTGATCGCTACGGGCTGGGGATTTGCGGTCATGATCGGCGCCTTCGCCGCCCAGGCCTTTGGAAGTCCGGATGCGCACCTCAATCCGGCCGCGACCGTCTGGGCGGCAGTCGCGCACGGCGACTATTCCAAACTCCCGGTCTATCTGCCCGCTCAATTCCTTGGCGCCTTCGCCGGAGCGGTTTTGGTGTGGCTGCACTATCTTCCCCATTGGAAAGAGACGCAGGATCAGGGAGGCAAGCTCGGTTGCTTTTGCACCGCCCCGGCCATCCGCAGCACACCGGCCAACTTGATCAGCGAAGTGATGGGAACCGCCGCGCTCCTGATCGGCGCGGGCGCCATTTCCTCCGGCAACGTCGCGCCCAACGGTCTGGCCGGTGGGATCGGTCCGTTTTTAGCGGGCGCGCTGGTCTGGGGCATCGGCCTTTCGCTGGGAGGTCCCACCGGCTACGCGATCAATCCCGCCCGCGATCCGGGGCCGCGGATCGCCCACGCCATTCTGCCCATCGCCGGCAAAGGCCCCGCGGATTGGAGCTACTCATGGATCCCCGTGGTGGGGCCGCTGGCCGCGGCGGTCGTCATCGGATTGTTTTTCAAGGCAGTCTTCGGCTGAGACCGTCCTGGACTTTTCAAGCGATTCATTCATAGCGCAGTTCCCCTTATGAAAAAGCTCATCAATCAACCGGAACAAGTCGTGCTCGAAGCCATGCAAGGCATGGAAGCGGCCCACCCGGACCTGCTCAACGTTCACTACGATCCCAATTTCATCACGCGCGCCGATGCGCCGGTGAAAGGCAAGGTGGCGATCATCTCCGGCGGAGGCAGCGGCCATGAGCCGCTCCACGGGGGCTTCGTCGGAAAAGGCATGCTCGATGCCGCTTGCCCGGGCTCCGTCTTCACCAGCCCGACACCGGATCAAATGCAGGCCGCGGCCATGGCTGTGGCCGGAGAACGCGGCGCGCTGCTCATCGTGAAAAACTACACGGGCGATGTGATGAATTTCGACCTCGCCGCGGAGATGATTCGCGCCGAGGGCATCCCGGTGGAAAGCGTGATCATCGACGACGATGTGGCCGTGAAAGACAGCACGTGGACCGCGGGCCGGCGAGGCGTCGGAGGCACGGTCCTCGCCGAGAAAATCTGCGGCGCCGCGGCCGAAGCCGGGCAATCGCTGGATCAAATTCGCGACCTCTGCAAACGCGTCAACTCCCAGGTGCGCAGCATGGGCATGGCGCTCACGTCCTGCACGGTCCCGCATATCGGTAAGCCCATGTTCGATCTGCCCGAGGACGAAATGGAATTCGGCGTGGGCATTCACGGCGAACCCGGCCGGGAACGCATGAAGCTTTTGCCGGCCGATGAAATTGTCGAGCGGCTCATGGAGCCGATCCTGAGCGATCTGCCATTCAAGACGGGCGATGAAGCGCTCCTATTTGTCAATGGCATGGGCGGCACGCCGCTCCTGGAACTCTACATCGTCTATCGCAAGGCCGCTGAAATCGCCGCGCGGGCCGGCGTGAAGGTGGTCCGGAATTTAGTCGGCCCCTATATTACCAGTCTGGAGATGGCTGGCGCGTCCATCACGCTCCTCAAAATCGATGCCGAGATGACCAGGCTTTGGGACGCGCCCGTCCACACCCCAGCGCTTCGAAAAGGGATGTGAAATCGCTCCTACTTTTTCCGCCAGAGCGCGCCCGCAGGCCTCTTTGAAAAGACTTTGCATCGAGACAAACAAAAAACTGCCCATGAATGCCTCCCTCTCCGTCCAAGCCATTGAGGCCTGGCTGCGCGAATGCGCCGAAACTTACCGGCAGCACAAAGAGGAACTGACCGCTCTGGACGCGGCGATCGGAGATGGCGATCACGGGGCCAACCTGGCCCGCGGCTTTTCCGCCGTGGCCGCAAAACTCGACGCCCTCCAGACGAAGGACGTCGAGTCCCTTTTCAAAACGACTGCGATGACGCTCATTTCCCAAGTGGGCGGCGCGAGCGGCCCGCTCTACGGCACTTTCTTTCTCCAGGCCGCGCGTCCGGCGCACGGGAAAACAGAGCTTTCCCTGCCGGAACTTTGCGCATGCTTCGATGCGGGCCTGGCCGGCGTGGTGAACCTGGGAAAGGCGATCGTAGGCGACAAAACCATGGTCGATGCGCTGACTCCGGCGCTGGCCGCGCTGCGCGCCCAGGAGGGAGATTCCATCGCCACGGCGCTGGACCGCGCGATCGCCGCCGCCCGCGAAGCGGCGGAAGCCACCGCGCCTCTCGTGGCGCGAAAAGGGCGCGCCAGCTATCTCGGCGAGCGCAGCGCGGGCCATAAAGATCCCGGCGCCGCGTCGTCCGTCCTGCTTTTGGAAGCGCTCGCGAAAGCGCTTCGCGACACGACCGCCGCCTGATCTGCCGCATTTATGGTCGGCATCGTTCTCGTCTCCCATAGCAAGGCGCTCGCCACGGCGGTGAGAGAGCTCGTCGCTGCCATGGCGGGTCCGAAGCTGGCGCTGCGCGTTGCGGCAGGCGCCGGCAACGACCATGCGGAACTCGGAACCGACGCGACCGACATCCTGGACGGCATCAATGAAGTCATGACCGACGACGGGGTCCTTGTCTTGATGGACATCGGCAGCGCGATCCTGAGCGCTGAAACAGCGCTGGGTTTTCTCGACGATTCGCAACGCGCAAAGGTCCGCTGTTGCGCCGCGCCCTTCGTGGAAGGCGCCGTGGCCGCGGGCGTCATGGCGGCGCTCGGCTCTCCGCTCGCTGAAGTGGTCCGCGAAGCCGAGGCAGCGCTTCGGCACAAGCAGGAACATCTTCAACCAGCGGGCAACGACAAGAATGGCGAAGCTGAGAGCCAGCCCAAACCGACTCCGGCAGCCGACGTGGATCCCTACCGCTCAATCCGGATCGTCGTCCACAATCCCCATGGTTTGCACGCGCGCCCCGCGGCCAGGCTCATTCAGGAAGCAGCCCGATTCCACTCACAAATGGAGATCCGAAACGTAACGGAAAAGCGCGGTCCCACGCCTTTGAAAAGCCTCAGCGGCCTCGTTTCGCTGGAGGTGCTCCAAGGCCACGAAATCGAAATCACCGCCCGCGGCGGCGACGCCGAAGAGGCCCTGCGAGCGCTGCAGGACGCGATCGCAAGTGGCCTGGGCGAGTCGATCGGAGAGTCTTCCCTTTCCGGTCTCCGCTCCCCGCCCGCGTCGCTACGCGAAGCGTTGCGGGCGGGTCCGGTCTCCGGTCTCGCAAGGGCTCCCGAACTGCAGGAAGTGGTGGCGATCTCGGCAGGCATCGCCATCGGCCTGCTCCACTTTTCGAATCCTGCAGAGATCGAGCTCCCTCAGACCCCGGGCGCTAATCCCGAGGCGGAAAAGCGCGCGCTTCACGAAGCGATCGAAAAGGCCAAGGCCACGCTCGCCCGCGCCGTTCAGGAGATGAAAGCGGCGCTGGGAAAAGATGAGGCGGATATTCTACGGGCGCAGGCGCTCGTGCTGGAAGATCCCGCGCTTCTCCAGGTGGCGGAGGCCGCGATTCAAAATGATCGCGAGAATGCCCCGCGCGCCTGGCGCCGCGCCTGTCGGCAGGTCGCCGACTCGTTTGAAAAGCTCAGCGACGAATACATCCGGCAACGCGCGGCGGATGTCCGCGACGCCGGCGCCCGCGTGCTGGAGGCGCTTGGCTTCCAGCCCCCGGGAATCGCGGATTTATCGTCGCCGGGCATTCTCGTCGCGCACGATCTCTCACCCACGAATGTCGCGAACCTTTCCACCGAAAAGGTTCTCGGCGTCATTCTTCTCCAGGGCGGCAAGACCTCGCACGCGGCCATCCTCCTCCGCGCTCGCGGCGTGCCGGCGATCGCCCGCGCGCAAGCGGCCTTCGATCGCGCCGGCATCCATCCCTCGCAGGGCGAAGTGATGGCGGCCCTCGATGGCGATCTCGGTAACTTGTGGCTGCAGCCCGATCCTGAAACATTAAAGAAGCTGGAGACTCTCCGCGCCGCGCAGCAGCTCGAGGCGGAGGACGAGTCCCGGGGCTCCAGCGAACGCGCGATGACCACCGATGGCCACCACGTTCCGATTTGGGCGAATCTCGGTTCGGCCGCGGAATCCAGCCCAGCGCTGGAGCACGGCGCGGAAGGCGTCGGCCTTTTCCGCACCGAGTTCCTCTTTCTGCATCGCGATGACGCGCCGACCGAAGAAGAGCAATTCACCGCCCTCCGCGCTGTCCGCGAAACCATGGGGGAACGCCCCGTAATCATCCGGACGCTCGATATCGGCGGCGACAAAGAAGCGCCCTACTTAAAGATGCCGGAAGAGGCGAACCCCTTCCTCGGCGTCCGAGCGATCCGGCTTTGCCTCAATCGCCCGGAGCTTTTTCAGCCCCATCTTCGCGCCATCCTGCGGGCCGGTTACGGAGGCGATTTTCGCATCATGTTTCCAATGATCGCCGACCCCCAGGAGTTCGGTCTCGCCCGCGGCGCGCTTGAAGAGGCGCACCAAGCCCTTGTCGCGAAAAACCAGCCGCACATCTGGCCCCTGCCCGTCGGCATCATGATTGAGACACCTTCGGCAACCATCCTCATCGATCAACTCGCGCCGATCGTCGATTTCTTCAGCATCGGCACGAACGATCTTACCCAGTATCTGCTCGCCGCGGATCGCGGCAATCCGGAGCTGGCCCATTTTCAGGACGCGCTTCATCCGGCGGTGTTGCGGCAAATCCAGCATGTCACGACGACCGCTCACCAGCACGGAAAGCAAGTCGGCGTCTGCGGCGAATCCGCGTCCGATCCTGATGCCGCCCGCATCCTCATCGGGCTCGGCGTGGACGAGCTAAGTCTCACTTCCGCCCGCATCCCGAAAATCAAAGCCGCCATCCGTTCGACCTCAAAACAGGAGTTGGAGGCGCTGGCCGAGAAAGTCATGGCTCTCGAAAACGCCGCGGACGTGCGCGCCTTGCTGTCGAAGGCCAGCAGATCGAATTAGGATTTAGATGATAGATATCCGCGTGGCGCATAGCTCTCGTCCCGGACGAGCGAGTCAGCGCATCCGCCCTAACTCCTCCGCCGCGCTTCGCCAATCGGCGTCGGGCAAAGCAACGAAATCTCGCAGCGGATTTAGATCGCTCTTCCAACCGCCGGCGTACGGCAGGCGCAGCGCTTCCTCCGCATCGCGAGGCGGATCGAATCGGCTTTCGATCGCCAGCGCCCGCCCGCGAAGTAAGATAGCTTCTAGAAGCGGCGCGCGGGCATCCTCGGCAAAATCGCCCGCGCCCAGGAGAGTGGCCATCTTCAGTTTTCGCTCGGACTGTTTGCGAAGTTCGGCGATTTCAGCGCGCTGCTCGGGTGTAAGAGGAGCGATGGCTTCCTCCTTGGGAGCCGGAAACAAGACGCGATTGCCGCGCGTCGTCAGAGAGACGAGACCGGCGTCGATCAAGCGCTGGAGAGCTTCGTGCGCAGCGCGATCGATGACCTCCAGATGGACCGGCGTCAGAGGATCTCCGTCGCCAAAATATTCCTGATGCAACGTTTCGAGCCGCCCGCGGTATTGCGCCGCATCCCGCTCGACCACCACATACATCACGCTATGGGGAGCGTCTTTGGGAAAGCGCTCCTCGCAGCGCAAAAACGCGCCATCGAGAAGCCGCGCCGTCTCCTCGGCGAACCCTTTCTGCCGGTCCACCGGCAGGACTCGCGCCGCCGAGACAGCCTTTGGCGGCTGGG
>Ga0302319_10007929_pt1 | contig 20777 bp, 11 predicted proteins | sample Bog_T0_2_FD_203319 | JGI IMG/M metagenome (GOLD analysis project Ga0302319, IMG submission 203319) | Peat permafrost microbial communities from Stordalen Mire near Abisko, Sweden - Bog_T0_2 | ecosystem: Environmental > Terrestrial > Soil > Wetlands > Peat | place: Sweden: Abisko, Stordalen Mire... | reverse complement strand
TTCATCAGGCCGCCTGCAGGCGACGATCCGCCGACAGCCGCATCGATGGCGCTGCCGGCCCGTGCCATCCACTCGACGGCGGTCGCCGCCCAGATGTCGGAGTCCCTCGAGGAAACGAGCGCCCAGGCCCCGGGCGACCAGCTTCTCGCCCTTGCGTTCTTCACCGGCGAGGGCCCGGTCAGGTAGATCTACGGGGCCTTGGACAGGACCAGCGCGCAGTGCCTCACAACCTCGGGGGTCTCGAGCCTGAGTGCGCCGCCCGGATGGCTCACCACCTTGGACTCCTCCGCGACGCCCTTCTGGGTGTCCCACCAGGTGACCTTCCATGAGCCCGCGGCAACGTCGCTTAGGACGACGGTGCCGTGCGCGGAGGTCTTGGGGTCGAGCGCATAGAGATTGGCCCGGTTCCAGATCCAGGCCGTGATGAAGTGCTCGTTGCGTCTTCCGATGAGGCCCAGCGAGGGCGAGTCGAGGCCCGTGTCGAGCGCACCCACCCCGACCCAGTCGGGGCCGTCGTTCTCCAGGAGGAGCGTGTGGCGGCCCGCCGGGACCGTGAACTTGAGCTCCGCAGGCGTGGCCGCGCCGGCAGCCCATGTGTGGGACGCGACCTGGGCTCCATCGACGCTGACCTTGAGGCTGCCGCCCGCGGGCGCGAGCGAGTCAATCTCGGCGCGCATCGAGACGCCCCTCGGCAAATCCAGCCTGTAGCTCGCCCTGTCGGGGAAGCCGTCAGCCCGGCTCGCCGCTGAGCCGACGAGCGTCGCTGGCACGTTCGCCTCGTCGACGACGTCGGTGCCGTCCAGGGGAAAATCGAAATCCGGCGCCGCCCTGCGCTGCCACTTCTGGCCGGGCACGATCTTCAGGGGCACGCGGTCCGAGGTCACGACAACCGCGGAGAACGGGACAAGTTCGCCCTGGGAGGCGACACGGTTAAGGGCCAGGAAGCGGAATACGGCGCCGACCTCGCCCTCTCGGTGCTGCTCCAGCATCTCCCGTCCGTGCCAGGGCTGGGCCGCGGTCGTCCCCTGCCCCATGACGCTCGCCCAAATCGGCGGAGCGATATCGAGGCCCGACTTCTTCACCTCGTCGGACAGGGGCTGGTGCTCGTCGCCCTCCTCGCCGTAGAACGCGGGACGGCCGAGCGTCGAGAATGCAGGCTCAAACTGGCGCGCGGCCGCGACCATGTTGGAGGCGTAAAGGTGCGGCTGGTAGTAATCCATCTTCTCGTAGATGGGGCTTTTAAGGTTCTCGGTGCTGGTCGTTATCAGGTGGCCGTAGACGTCGACCTGCCTGATGTAGTTGGCCACGTCGGTATGCCAGCGGGCGACGTCGGCCACGTGGCCAAGACGGAACGCGTCCGTCCAGTGCACCTCGTTGAAGAGCTCATAGGCCAGGATCGCCGGCGACCATCCGTACCTCGCCACGATGTAGCGGTACTTCATGAGCGTGATCACCCTGGCGTTGGGATCCGTGAAGAATTCCCCGGGGGTCTTCAGGAATCCGCCAGGGTTCGCCGCGTTCCAGGGATTCTCCGCCCAGTTTGAATTGTCGGCGGTCGTGTACTGGCCGTGATGCTGGAGCACCATCTGAACATAGACGCCGTTGTCCTCGGCGGACTCGAGGATCCCGTCCCAGGTCTCGGCCACGCCCTCGTCGATGGCTCCAGGCCTCGGCGAGGCCCCCTTGGAGGGGGGCAGCCAGTCGAGGTTCAGGCCGTCCCAGTGCGCCATCCATACCCGCATCCAGTTGAGGTTCGCATAGCCGAACTTGTGAAAGGCCCGCCTGTAGTAGGAGAGCGTGTCGCCGCCGGGAGACCACGCCAGGTTGGCGCCCACGGGGACGTAGGGGATGTTGTCCGAGCGGGTGAACTGCTGCGGGCGCGCCGGGTCGATGAACACGTACGGCAGCCTTGTCTTGGTTGCATTGTCGAAGGACGGGGCTGTCACCAGGCTGACGATCAGGCCGGTCCTGTGGATGCCGAGCGTCGTCTCCGAAACGGCGCCGAAGCGGTAGGTGCCCACCTCGTCGGGCCTCGCTCGGACGGCGAAGAGCCCGCCGTCCGCGTAGTAGGCCGGCAGCGTGAGCTTCTGGCCCGACGGGGTGAAGACCTCCGCCCAGAGCTCGCGCGAGTAGAGGTTCGGCACCTCGGCATTGTCCGGCGCCACGAATTCGAACTCCACGGGCTTGGGGCCGGCTTGGGCGGCAGCTGCCAGGAGCAGCGTCGCGGCGACGCCGAGGTATCGGTCGAGTTTCATGGGGTAATTTACGAGTGGTTCGAGGGCGCGGGGCCCACGACCGCCTTGTCCTGCATCTGCACGCGGTAGATGCCCGGGGAGGTGCCGGTCATCCGCTTGAAAAGGACGCACATGTATTCCATGTGCTCGAAGCCCGTCAGCTCCGCGATCCGCTTCAGCGGAAAGTCGGTCTCAAGCAGGAGCTGGCGGATCTTCCTGAGCTGGACACGCCGGATCTCCGACTGGGGGGAGCGGCCGATGTGGTGGCGGAACTTGCGCTCCATCTGGCTCCTCGAGGCATGGGCATGCTGGAGCACCTGCTCGACCGTGATGCCGTGGCATGCCTGCTCGCGTATGAAGCTGAGGGCAGCGGCCACGTTCTTGTCCTCGACGGCGAGGACATCCGTCGAGGGCCGGGTCACGACACCCAGGGCCTCGACGCGCTGGTCCATGCTCTTCGGCTTCCGTCCGGCCAGCAGCTCCCGCAGGAGCGCCGCGGCGCGGTAGCCCGACTGGAAGGCATTGGGGGCAACGCTTGAGAGGGCCGGGTCCGCGAGCTCGCAGCGGATCGTGTCGTTGTTGGCGCCGAGGATCGCCACCTCCTCGGGCACCAGGATGCCGGCCGCCGTCGCGGCGCTCATCAGCTGCATCGCGCGCAGGTCATGGCAGGCCATTACGCCGATCGGTTTCGGCAGCTCCTTGAGCCACTTCGTCAGCTTGGCGATCTGCTCCTCCTCCCAGAAGGGCGTGGAGCCGCCCGGATACTCGACGTCCAGGATAGAGCATTCCCGCCCGGCGAGGCGCACCGCCTCGACGAAGCCGTCCCGCCGCTCGCGGGACCAGAGGTTGTTGGAGAAGCCGCAAAACCCGAACTTCTGGAAGCCGCGCTCGATGAAGTGCTCGGCGCCCATGTGGCCCATGCCGACGTTGTCCGGGCGGATCTTCGGGATGTTCGGGTACGGCTCGATGTCGTTCAGGTCGACGAGCGGGATGCCCAGCTCCCCGCAAGTCTTTACCAGGAGGGGGGTCGTGTGTCGACTGATGACGCCCTGCCACTTCTTGCCTCGCAGCCACTGCTCGTCCGACTCCGAGACCGCCTGGTCGTCGTGGAACACGGTCCAGATGTGGTGCGTCCTCTCGAAGTGGGCGATACCCTTCAGCATGGCCATGCTCTCCTCGAAGCGCGTCTGGAAAATCAGCAGCACATGGGGCTTCTTCACGGCATCACCGTGAAAGCATCCAATCAGGGAGGCAAGAGCGGGGCTGACCCGCATCGGGGCTAGGTCTTGAGCCTGTTTTCCTTGATGAACGTGATGACCTCCGCCGCGTCGCAGAAGCACATGGCGGTGAAGGTGTCTGCCGCCCCGTAGTACAAGGCGATGCGGCCCGTCTTAGAGTCGCAGAGGCAGCCCACGGGGAAGCAGACGCCGGGGACAAAGCCCACGAGCTCGTACTCGGCCTCGGGCACGATCAGCGGCTCCTTCGCGCAGGCGATCACCTTCCACGGCTCGTCAAGGTCGAGCAGCATGGCTCCGATCGAGTACACGAACCCGTTGCAGGTGGTCGTGACGCCATGGTAGAAGAGGAGCCATCCCTCGTTTGTCTCGATGGGCGACGGGCCGGCGCCGATCTTCGTCCCCTGCCACCAGGGGCCGCCGCGGCCGATCACGTGGCGGTGCCTGCCCCAGTGCACCAGGTCGGGGCTCTCGCTCACGAAGATGTCGCCGAATGGCGTGTGCCCGGTGTCCGACGGGCGGCTCAGCATGAGGAAGTTCTTGCCGAACTTGCGCGGGAAGAGGACGCCGTTGCGGTTGTAAGGAAGGAACGCGTTCTCCAGCTGCTCGAAGTGGACGAAGTCCTTGGTGCGCGCGATGCCGATCGTCGGGCCATGGTAGCCGTTGCACCAGGTGACATAGTAGGTGCCGGCGACGAGCGTGACGCGCGGGTCGTAGGCATACTCGAAGCGGCGCACCTCGGGGTCCTCGCACTTCAGGTCGATTGGCTTCGGCTCGAACGTGAAGTTGATGCCGTCCGGGCTGCGTCCGACGTGAAGGTGGGGGATCCTGTCCATGCCCTCGGTCCTGAAGACGCCGATGAAGCCGCCCTTCCACGGGACGACGGCGCTGTTGTAGATTCCTGTCACACGCGGGAGCGGGCGGCGGCCCACGATGGGGTTATGGCTGTAGCGCCAGGCGAGGTCCGGGTTGCCGGAGGGCTTTGGCTCCCAGGGAATATTGGGCAGCGCGGGACCGACGATCTTAAGCTTCATGGGGGATAGGGCGTTGGACGGCGCATCGAGGGATCGCGATGCGCCGCGGGTGGGTAACCTAACAGGGGCAACTAACGGACCTGCACACACTACATGCAACCGAACTGGATGTTAATGAGATCCCTTGTCATTGGGTTGAGAAGGGGTTCGTGGGATTTCACGACAAAACGGCGGCATACACGGTTTGACATCCTGATAGATTCAAGCGGTTTATGAGAGTGCCGGTTCCCGAGTTCCCCCGTCTGAAACCCTCGTTTTCCAAGGCCTTGACCATGACCCCTGTGCTCCGCCTATTCGCTCCCATCGCTGCTTCCTGCCTCGCCGCCTCCGTGGCCCTCGCGGCGCATGTCTCCGACTTCAATGTCGCCGATTTCGGGGCGAACGGCCGCGACATCCACAACGACACGGCCGCGATCCAGAAGGCGATCGACACGTGCAGCAGCCAGGGCGGCGGACGGGTGGTGATCCCGGCCGGATCCTCCTTCACGATCGGCACGATCATCCTGAAGAGCCACGTGGACCTTCACCTGGACCGGGGCGCGCTCCTTGAGGGAAGCCCCACCTACGCCGACTACACGCGGTTCGCGCCGCAGCCCGTCGCGTTTGATCCCGGCCCCATCCCAATGATGGGCGTCCTCGTCTACGCGGACGGCGCGGAGGACATCGCGATCACGGGCGACGGAAAGATCGACGGCAACGAGATGGCCTATGTGACCAAGGTCGGCCCCTACATCTACACCTGCGTCAACGCACGGCCCTTCGAGGTGGTGCTCAAGGAGTGCAGGCACGTCCTCATGCGTGACGTCACGCTCTCCAACTCGGCCTTCTGGACGCTGCGGCTCCTCGGCTGTGACGATGCGTTCCTCGACGGGCTCAGGATCGACGGCGACCTGAAGATGCCCAACAACGACGGACTCGACATCGACCGCTCGTCCAACGTGCGCGTCGTCGGCTGCAACATCTCGACCGGCGACGACTGCATCTCGCTCAAGGCTGTCCCGCTTAGCGAGGGGATCACCAAGGACTGCGAGAACATCACGATCTCGAACTGCACGCTGCGCTCCCGCTCCTCGGGCCTTGTCCTCGGCTGCGACGTCGGCGGGCAGATCCACGACATCGTGATGAGCGACTGCGTGATCCGGGACAGCCACCGCGGCGTCTCCGTGCGCCTCAGCCTCGGCGGGAGCATCGTGCGCGCGCTCTTCTCGAACATGATCATCGAGACGAAGATCTTCGACTCGATGTGGTGGGGCCGCGGCGAGCCGATCCAGGTCGAGGCCGTTCGATGGAACGCGGGGAGCGAGCTCGGCGTGGTGAAGGACATCCGCTTCTCCAACATCATCTGCAACTCCGAGAACGGCGCCATGGTCTGGGCTGACGAGCCGGGACACATCGAGAACATCTCCTTCGACCATGTCTCGGTGCACATCGTCAGGCCGGTCGCGTTCCCGGGCGGCCAGCAGGACCTGAGGCCGACGGCCAACGAGGGCCTGCCCAAAATGCCGACAAACGGCTTCATCCTGAGGCAGGCGGCGAACGTATCCTTCAAGGACTGCTCGGTCACCTGGGGCCCCAGCCCGCCGGAGTACTTCGCACATGCCCTGGACGCCGCCGCGAGCCCGGGGCTGGACGACTCGGGCCTGAGCGGCGACGCCGCGCAACCCGGGATGGCCGCGAAACTCATAAAATAAGGCCCCCACCATGAACCGGCGCGAATTCCTCACACTCACTGCCGGGGCGACGGCAGCGGCGCTCCTTCCCGGCTGCGCGGCGCACCCGTGGGCCGCAAAGAGGACTCAGCCGAAGATCCCACGCTGGCGCGGGTTCAACCTGACCGAGATGACCGGCATGCGCGCGCGCCCGTACATCGAGACCGACTTCCAGTGGATGTCGGAGTGGGGCTTCAACTTCGCCCGACTTCCCCTCTCCTACTGGACGTGGTCTAGCGCGGCCGACTGGATGACCATCAATCCCCAGTCGCTTCAGCCCCTGGACAAGGCCCTGGAGCACGGGCAGACGTACGGCGTCCATCTCTGCATGGCCTTCCACAGGATACCGGGCTACTGCGTGAACGGCCGCGAGCACGAGCCCCACCAGCTCTTCGACAGCACGAGGGATGAGTTCGAAAAGGCGCTCCAGGCCGCGACCTACCACTGGCGCTACTTTGCCAGGCGCTTCAAGGACGTCCCTAACTCAAGGCTGAGCTTCGACCTCCTGAACGAGCCGCCCAACGGCACCGACGTACCGCGCTACACCGAGATCTGCAAGGCCCTGATCGCCGCCATCCGCCAGGAAAGCCCCGACCGCCTGATCTTCGCCAACGGCGCCGACCTGGGCCAAACGCCCGTCCCCGGCCTGCTCGACGAGGGCATCGTCCAGAGTTCCCACGACTACCAGCCGAAAATGGTCAGCCACTACAAGGCGAAGTGGGTGCCGGCGGCGGAGTTCGAGTCCCTCGAGAAGCCGTCATGGCCGATGGTGGACAAGCACGGCGTCCTCTGGGACAAGGCGAAGCTCCGGATCGAGGACATCGACAAGTGGAAGCCCCTGACCGACGTCGGTGCGCCCGTCCACGTAGGGGAGTGGGGCTGCTACTCAAACACGCCGCACGATGTCGCCCTCGCCTTCCTGGCCGACGAGGTGTCGCTCTGGAAGGAGGCCGGCTGGGGATGGTCGATGTGGAACCTGCGCGGCGGCTTCGGCGTCGTCGACAGCGGCCGCACCGACGTCGACTACGAGGACTTCAGGGGCCACAAGCTCGACCGCAAGATGCTGGAGATCATCCGGGCGGGCTGAGGCGGACCCTACGGTATCGGGTCGAGTTCATGGATCCGCTCCACGAGCTCAAAGCAGGAGCGCCCGCTGTGGTACGGGCACTTCCAGATTGAGACCTTCGCCGTCCTTCTGGGTGTGCCGTCGCGGTTGACCGACTCGATCCAATCGCCATGGACCCGGTCCACGAACTTTGCCTCGATGAATTCCCAGCTGTGCCTGGCCGCCCTGAAGTAAGCGGGGTCGCCGGAGAGCTGGTAGGCGTTCATGAAGCCCACGGCCGCCTCGGCCTGGGGCCACCAGTCCTTGGCGGTGTTCGTGTAGCCATGCGGGCCGCCCTCGTTCAGGACACCGCCGTCCGGGTCCACGCCCTCGGCGAGAGTGACACGCGCGATATCGAGGGAGATGGGCTTCACCTCAGCGATGAGCGCCGGGTCGCCGACGACCTGCGCTGCCTCGACCAGGAGCCAGCTCAGCTCGATGTCGTGGCCGTACGAGGCCTCAACGGAGACGGGCGTCCAGTCGTCCTTCATGAAGAGGATCAGGTGGTGAGTCTTGGGGTCGATGATATGCCTGATCGTGACCTCGATCAGCTCGTGCTGGTTGGCCAGGAGGCCGGGATCGGGCCAGGCGCGCAGGAGGTTCGTGTATCCCTCGAGGATGTGGATGTGCGAGTTCTGGGACTTCGGCGCGTCGCCGAGGAGGTTCTTCTCGCCGTTCTCGGGGCGCTTCCACTGGCGGTTTAGGACATCATAGTAGCCGCCGTTCACACGGTCCCGCGCGTTCAGCTCCACCAGCCTGTAGATCGCGATCGCCTGCTCCAGGGCCGCCTTGTCGCCGGTCGCCATGTTGTATTCGGCCAGGGCGTAGATCCCGAAGGCCTGCCCGTAGATCTGCTTGAACGACTGCAGCGGCTTGCCGTCCTCCGTGATCGTCCAGAACAGGCCGCCCGACTCCGGGTCGAGGAAATGGTCCACAAGGTCGTGGTAGGCCCAGGTGGCCATCTCGAGGTAGGCCGGGTCGTGGTAGGTCCGGTAGGCCTTGGAGAACGTCCAGAGGATGCGGCTTGTGAGCAGCGCGCCCCGCGGCGCGCCCTTCTCGATCGTCATGTCGGCCGTGATGAGGCCGTAATAGCCGCGGTTCTCGGGATTGCGGGTGTACTTCATCCAGAAGGGCAGGATGTCGCCTTTCAGCTCCTTCTCCGCGCTCGTGGACAGCGCGGACAATTCAGTGGGGGTCACGGGGTATGGGGTAGTCTCAGCCCGTAGGACCGGGGCTACGCCAACGGCGGCCGCAAGCAAGAGGCCTCGGAACAGGCAGGTGGGGGATCTCATGGCACAGGGGGGTTACCGGTGGACTTCAGGATCCTATCCGACCCCGGCGAAAATGCGAGCCGACGGCGGCGTTCCAACCCTCTTTTTCGCTCGGGGATCCGTCTCTGGTTTTGTTTGCGCTCCGTCTGGTTTGTTTAATTGTCCTAGCGGCTCGCGGCCCGAAACCCTGTCCAGCATCCCCCCCGGGCCCCTCGCACTCCCCCATGCAGCTGCACCCCCTAGATATTGGCATCATCATCGGCTACTTCATCCTGGTCGTCTCCGTCGGACTATGGGTGTCGCGCAAGGGGGCCAAGGACCTCGACAGCTACTTCCTGGGCGGAAAGACGATGCCCTGGTACATGCTCGGCGTCTCGGACGCCTCGGGCATGTTCGACATCAGCGGGACCATGTGGCTCGTGTACGTCCTCTTCATCTACGGCCTGAAGAGCATCTGGCTTCCCTGGGTGTGGCCGACCTTCAACCAGATCTTCCTCATGATGTTCATGAGCGCCTGGCTGAGGCGCTCGAACGTGCTGACCGGGGCGCAGTGGATGCAGACGCGTTTCGGCAACGGCAGGGGCGCCACGTATGCGCACCTGAGCGTCGTCGCCTTCGCCCTCGTGAACGTGATCGGCCTTCTGGCCTACGGGTTCAAGGGAATCGGCAAGTTCGCTGTCGTGATGCTGCCCTGGCACTTCACGCACAACACGACCGGCATATTCACCGACGAGAACATCTACGCGATTATCCTCCTGGGGCTCACGTCGCTCTACGCCATCAAGGGCGGCATGGTGAGCGTCGTGATCACCGAGGTCGCGCAGTTCACGATCCTGACGCTGACGGCGTTCGCGATCGGCATCATCGCGCTCGTCAAGGTCTCGCCCGAGATGATCGCCCACAACATCCCGGCCGGCTGGATGAACCCGTTCTTCGGATGGAAGCTCGGCCTGAACTGGGACGGCATCCTCAGCACGGCCAACAACGCCATCAAGGCGGACGGCAACGACCTCTTCACGATCGTGTTCTGCATGATGTTCTTCAAGGGCGTCCTCGCCAGCCTCGCCGGCCCGGCGCCGAACTACGACATGCAGCGCATCCTCGCGACCCGCAACCCGCGCGAGGCCTCGCTCATGAACGGCATGGTGAACGTGGTCCTCATGTTCCCGCGCTACCTCATGATCGCCGGCATCACGGTACTCGCCCTCGCCTTCTGCATGCCGATCTTCAGGGCCCAGGGTAACCCGGACTTCGAGAAGATCCTCCCCGTGGTACTTACGGGCCAGGTCCCGACGGGCGTCATCGGCTTCCTCCTCGCGGGCCTTGCGGCCGCGTTCATGTCGAACTTCGCCGCCACGCTCAACTCGGCCCCCGCCTACGTGGTGAACGACATCTACAAGCGTTTCTACAACCCGGGCGCCAGCAGCAAGAAGCTGGTGATGCTAAGCCGCGTGTTCTCGATTGTCTTCCTCGTGATCGGCGTGGGCTGTGGCCTCCTCACGACCAGCATCACCTCCGTCATGATGTGGCTCGTCGGCGCCCTCGGCAGCGGATTCGTCGCTGCCAACCTGCTGAAATGGTACTGGTGGCGCTTCAACGGCTACGGCTACTTCTGGGGCATGGTCGCCGGCATAGGCGGCGCGCTCCTCTTCTGGGTCGCCGAGGGCATCGTGGGCCACAGCTTCAACGCCCTCTACACGTTCCCCTTCCTCCTCTTCATCTCGCTCGTGGGCTGCCTTGGCGGCACCTACATCGGCGGCCCGGAGCACGACGAGACGCTCAAGAAGTTCTACAAGACCGTGAACCCCTGGGGCTGGTGGGGGCCGATCCGCGACAAGGTGATGGCGGAGGACCCGAGTTTCGTGCCCAACACGGGCGCCGCGCGCGACCTCTCCAATGTCGCCGTCGGCATCCTCTGGCAGCTTTGCCTCGTGACCCTCCCGATCTACATCGTGCTCAAGCAGTGGCAGTGGTCGGGCCTTATCTTTGTGGTCCTCGTCATCACGACGGTGATCCTGAAGTTCACCTGGTACAATCGCCTCGAGAAAGCGTCCTAGGGACGAGCTAGATCCGGCTGCGCAGCGACTCGGGCAGGAGACCCGGGGCCAGCTCGCGCAGCCCGGGATTCTCTATCTGGAGCCCGTAGGTGTGCCCGAGGACAAGGAGCGCGTAGAGCGATCCCGTGGACAGCGACCTGAGCCTCTCCTCGTTGATCTCCGCGAAGCAGCGGCGCACCTGCTCCCGCGCCAGGTCCCCGCGCCCCGCCTGAACGAGGACGATCGAGAGGCTCACGCGCCGGTCCCAGGGAAGATAGCGGTCCCCGCCCCTGGCCAGCCGGGCCAGCAGCGTCTCGAGCGTTGCTGAGGCCCCTGCCGTGTCGCCCGTTGCACCCAGCACCTGTATGCGCGCTGCCAAGGCGCCGACGTCACCGGGAAAGCGGCGAAGGGCCTCGCCCGCGGGCTGGGCCCTGGCGAGGTCGCCCGTCTCGACCAGGTACTCGGCTAGGCGTCCCGCCGCGGCGGCCGGGGCCTGCTCATCGACGACCTCGAACACCAGGACGGATTGCCCGGGACCCGCGGCGACGGGCATTTGGTAAGGGATCGGGCGCAGCCACGGCGGAGGGTTCATCGCCCGGAGTTGGTTCACGAACGCGCTCGAGCGGCCCGCGAAGCGCTTGTCGAGGTAGAGCCCCGCGAAATCGTCAAAGAAGGGATCCCACGAGGGGATGACGACGTAACGGACGCCGAGCGCATTCAGGTTGTTCTGCACATCGTCGAGCGACGTCGCCGCGGCAATGTTGAGCGTCGAGCCGAATCCGGCGCGGTTGTCCGGGGAGAACGTGCCGATGCCCCTGAGCCCGCCGTAGAACCAAAGGCCGAGCGTCTCGTTCGGTGGCGCGAAGACCGTGACCGGTCCACCGCCAGAGCGCGTCGAGAGCCAGTGCGCCAGGTGGCGGTCAACGAGTTCCTCGGCTTCCCGTGGAGTCAGCGGCCCCGAGACCGCCTGGGGCATGAGCTGGGCGGACCCGAGTGCCGCAGCACCCAGTGCCGCACAGGCCAGGCACCAGCGGGGCCACGGCGGGCTTGCGGGCCAACCGTCGCCCGCAGCCGCCGCGATGACCACGAGAAGCGTTGCATCGACAAACCCCCACCAACCGAGACGTCCGGCGGCAAACCCAATAGCCACCGCGGTGGGGCCAAGCGCCAGGGCAATGCCGGCGCGCGTCGAGGAAGAGGATCCCGTCCCCAGCATGATCCACGCAGCAGGCAGGAGGACGACGAGGGGCATGAGGGTTCCCCAAGCGGCGGACGTCATTCCGTCGTGCCCCAGCCATGCAAGGGTCCCATGCGCCACCGCGCCCCCCGCGAGCCGGGTGAGGTGAGCCCACAACAGATCCTCGGCGAGAAAACCTCCCCTGCCCGTCCTCCACATGATGACAGGTATGGCGGCGACGGCCATGAGTGAGGCGACCACGGTCGCAACGGAACGCCTGCTCCAGGCCGGTGGGACGCCCCGGATCCTCGGGACGGCGACAGCGAGGATCTCGCCAAGGCCCATCAAGGCCAGACCATAGGCGGGATGAACCGACTCGAGCGTCCACGTGCCCATTTCCGAGGGGAAATATTCAGCGAGGCAGGCCACGAGCACCGTGAGGCCAGAGCTGTAGCCCCAGATCCTGCAGCCCGGTCCGGTGCCGGGAACGTCGTCCTTCCGGGTGATCCACGCGGCGAGGAGCGCACCGAGGAATATCCCGATCATGATCGGTGTCTGCGTCGGAACATTTACCCACATGCCGACGCCACCGAGGAAACCCCCGACTGCGAACCAACGAAGCCCGTTGGCGGAGGAGCGAAGACCGGCTATGACGCCCAGGGAACTGACGAGCGCAAAGGCGAGCTCGAGGCTCAGCGCATCAGGCATCCCGGGAAGATAGCCGGAGGCAAAGGGAAAGAATGCAGCGATTCCGACGGCGACCAGCGCCGCTGCAAAGCCTCCCAGGGAGGCTGCCGTCACAAAAAAGACGACGACCAGGAGCGCCATGTGCAGGATGGCGTCGGAATAGAGCGCCGCATCCTCCACGAGATAGCCGATGGGTGCGCCCGTGGCGCCATGGTCGAGCCAAGAAAGCGAGCCCAGCCACCACCTGTAGGGCGACGTGGCCCCCACTTCCCTTCCCGACGGGGCATTCTCATAGTCGACGTGTCGCACGCGAAGCTCGTGCTTCGCGAACATCTGCTGGGTCTGCGCGATCCAGTCGAAGCTACTTTCGTTTCTCTCCGGCACGATGATCTCGCGCTGGCCTCCGGCGTAGCCTGTCGGTGAGCTTGCATCGAGAACGTCCGGCGTCCGGGCGCGGCCCTCAAGATGGGAGACATAGGCGACCCTGTTGGCGCGGCCGAAGTCCACCCATCCCACACAGCCAAGGGACAGGGTCAGGGCGATCAAACAAAGGGGGGAAAGGGGCCGCGCGGCGAGGCTCATGCAGGTCGGGTTGGGATCGCCTGGGGGTGCAAACCGCCATTGGATCACAACGGGAATCCGGCGCAAGGAGAGTCCGGGTCGCCCGCTTCCAACTCTATCTTGACGCATCATTTTCAGGGGTCCTGCATGTTCGGGCCGATGTCACCCCCGGGAATTTCCACGCGGCCTGCCTCACGGGTCCTGTGCGGGCGTCTCGCCCTGGTCCTGATGGCGGCGGTGCTGGCCTGCGCGGCGCGGGCGGACAACGGCACCATCACCGAGAGGCCCCTGGCTCCCAGGGCGTTCCCCCGGGGAAAGACCATGTTCACGGAGCTCTCCCCGAAGGACACGGGGGTAACGGTCCAGAACCTCTACGACGACCCCAGGATGTGGGGGGAACTCTACCACGAGTTCGATCTGGGGGCCATTGGCACGGGGGTCGCCATCGGCGACTACGACGGCGACGGCAGGCCCGACATCTTCGTCGTGACCAAGACCGGAGGCTGCCGCCTCTACCGCAACCTCGGGGGTTACAAGTTCGAGGACGTGACCGCGAAGGCGGGCGTCGGCGCTCAGCCCGGCGTGTGGAACGAGGGCGCGACCTTCGTCGACATCAACAACAGCGGGCGCCTGGACATCTATGTCTGCCGGTACAACGCCCCCAACCTCCTGTACATCAACCAGGGCGACGGGACGTTCAAGGAGATGGCACATGCGTACGGCCTCGATGTGACCGATGCCTCGTCGATGGCCTCATTCTTCGACTACGACCACGACGGCTATCTCGACGTGTTCGTCCAGACCAACCTCCTGAACTACGGCCAGCACCCGAACGGCCAGAGGAATTACCTCTTCCACAACAACCATGACGGCACGTTCACCGACGTGACTGACAAGGCCGGGATCTCGGGCGAGGGGCATGGCCACTCAGCCCTCTGGTTCACCGGCAGCGGCGGAGCCGCGCAGCTCTACGTTGCCAATGACTTCGCCGCCCCTGACGTCCTCTACCGTGCCAACGACGATGGGACCTTCACGAACATCATCAACGACGTGGCCCCGCACACGCCGTTCTCCTCCATGGGCTCGGACGAGGGCGACCTCCTTAACAACGGGCAGGTCGACCTCCTGCTGACTGACATGGCCGCCACGACCCACGAACAGGACCAGCGCGGCATGGCCGACTCAAGGAGCCGCACGACCGAGGATGACGCCAACCCGAATGTCGCCCCCCAGTATGAGCACAACACGCTCCTCATTCCCACGGGCACCGGCCACATGCTGGAGGCGGCGCACCTCGCCGGCCTCGACGCGACCGACTGGACGTGGTCCCCTCGCCTGGAGGACTTCGACAACGATGGGCGCATCGATCTCTTCGTCACGAACGGCATGCACCGCGAGCAGACGAACGTGGATCTCCTGGCACGGCAGTCCGTCTCGGAGACCCCGGCCGAGAGGATCCGGATCATGCACGACAGCCCGGTGTTCGCCCAGAGCCACCTGGCCTTCCGCAACCTCGGCGACCTCAAGTTCGAGAACGTGGGCGCGGCGTGGGGCTTGGACCAGAAGGGCGTCGCCTTCGGGAGCGCCGTGGGCGACCTCGGCGGGGACGGCAACCTGGACATCGTCTACGTGAGCTACCAGGACGGCGTCACGATCCTGCGCAATGACTGCGACTCGGGCCACAGCGTGGAGATCGACCTTCGCGGAACGGTATCCAATAAATTCGGCGTGGGCGCAACGGTCCGGATCGAGAGCGCACTTGGCACCCAGACGCGCTCGCTCGTCCTCGCGCGAGGTTACATGTCGAGCAGCGAGCCCATGCTGCACTTCGGACTGGGGAGCGACACGGTCATCAGGAAGATGCTCATCACGTGGCCGAGCGGCAGGGGCGAACAGAGGTTCGAGAACCTCGGCGTCGACCGGCGGTTCACTATCACTGAGCCTGCGGGAAACCACATCACCGTCACAACGGAGGTAAGCAGCCCGCCGCAGTTCTCCGATGTCGCCAAGGAGTCTGGCCTCGCGGTCTCCGCGCGCGAGGACGTCGTCGACGAGACGGGGACCCAGCGGCTGCTCCCCATGCGTTTCAACCGCAGGGGCCCCGCCATCGCCGTCGGTGACGTGGATGGCAGCGGTCGCGACTCGGTGGTGTTCGCGGGAACGAGCAAGGATCCGCTGAAGCTTTTCCTGCCTGGAAGCCCAGGCTATTTCCGCGAAACCACACCACTCGGGGAACAACCCTACACGATCGACGACGGCCCGCTCCTGCTCCTCGATGCGACCGGCAACGGGCGCCAGGACCTGCTGGTCACTCGTGGCGGCAACGCGCTCCCCGACGGAGCCACCGAATACCAGCCGCGCCTCTACCTGAACGATGGCCACGGGGGCTTCACGCAGGCTCCGGCCGGCACGCTCCCCACCCTCTCGGTAAACGCCGGCGCCGCGGCAGCCGCGGATTTCGACCACAGCGGCCGCCTCGGCATCTTCATCGGCGCGAGACTCGTCCCAGGGCAATACCCGACGACGCCGAGGAGCTTCCTCCTCGCCAACCGCGGCGGCCACTTCGTGGACGTGACCGACTCGGTTGCCCCCGCCCTTCGGGAGGTCGGCATGGTGACCTCGGCCCTCTGGATGGATGTGGATGGTGACGGATGGCCGGACCTCCTTCTCACACTCGACTGGGGCCACGTGAAGTACTTCCACAACATGCAGGGCAGGGGCTTCGAGGACTGGAGCGACAAGGCGGGCTTCACGTCGGCAGGGACGGGCTGGTGGACCTCCATCGCCTCGGCGGACTTCAACGGCGATGGCCGGCCGGACTTCGTGGTCGGCAACCTCGGCCTCAATACCCAGTACCACGCGAGCCCCGACAAGCCCGCCTTGCTCTATTACGGGGACTTCCGCGGCGACGGCGAGGAGCCCCAGATCATCGAGGCCTACTACGAGAACGATCATCTCTATCCCTGGCGCACGCGCAGGGACCTCGGCGCCGTCATCCCCTCGGTCCTGCGGCGCTTCCCGAGGAACAACGCCTATGCCCACGCCACGCTCGGCGAGATCCTGGGCGACGACAAGCTGGCCTCGGCGCAGCGCCTCGAGGCCACCCAGTTCCAGAGCGGGGTCTTCCTGAGCCAGCCCGACGGCAGCTACGTCTTCTCGCCGCTGCCGAGGATGGCCCAGATATCCCCGTTCCAGGGTCTGGCCGCCGGGTATTTCGAGGCTGATGGCCATGCTGACATCTACGCGGTCCAGAACTCCTACGCGCCGATTCCCCTTGTCGGCCGCTTCGATGGCGGGCTGAGCGAGTTCCTGCAGGGTGACGGGCATGGTCATTTTACCCCGTTGCCGCTCAACGAGACCGGGCTCGTCGTTCCCGGCGACGCCAAGGCCCTCGCCGTCCTGGACCTGGGCAAGGACCCGCTGCCCACATTCGTTGTCTCGAGAAACAACTCGACCAGCATGGTCTTCAGGAACCGCAGCTCGTTCGCGCGGATTCCGCTTTGCGTGCGCCTGCGCGGGCTGCCCGGCAACCCCACCGCGGTCGGCGCTCGCGTCACGCTCTCACTCTCCGATGGCACGAGCGAAACCTGCGAGGTCACCGCCGGCTCAGGCTATTACAGCCAGTCGAGCGCCGCCTGCTTCTTCGGCTACGACCTCGCGCAGACAGCCTCGAGGATCCACGTGCGCTGGCCGAGCGGACAGGAATCGGACTATCCCGTCGACCGGGACCAGAACCGCGTCACCTACATCCAGCCCGCGCCCTAGAGGGCGGGAGCGGCCGCCACGTCCTCTAGCGTCACCCAGTAGACGAGCGGCGAACCCTGCGGCACGCCATCCGGCCACGGGCCATCGCCGAAGGAAAGGGCAGGCGGAATCACGAACACGGCATGGCTGCCGACGGTCATCATCTGCAGGCCCTCCATCAGGGCCGGCATCATGCCGGAGAACTTCACCTTGAGGTGCTCGGCGGAAAGCTGGCCCAGCACCGACGAGCCGTCTGCCTGCGTCGCCTTGACCGTGATGACGATCGTGTCCCCCACCCTCGGCCTGATGCCGTTGCGGCCGCTCTGGATGTTGTAGCCCAGCCCATCGTCCGAGACCTGCAGCCCGAGCCTCTTTCCCATCTCCCTGAAATACGCCTTTAGCCGCACCTTCGGGTCGGCCACCTCGGCCTCCTGCAGCCGACGGGCCGCGGCTCTCTCGCTGATGCGCTTTCCCATCTCGGCTGAAAGCTGGCGGGCGGAGTCGTCAAGGGGGACGGGTTTTCCCTGGGTGGCCGCCTTGAATCCCTGGAGGAAGGCGTCCACCTGCTGGTCGCTCCAGCCTAGCTCTGCGAAGTGCCCGGATAGGGCGAGCGAGGAGCCGAAGGACGCGTATGCAGACAACGGGTAGCTCTGGGCCTGTGTCGGCGCGGGCGCGCCGCCCTGCGGTGCGTCGGCATGAACCAGGGGCGCGGCCATGGCCATGAAGAATGCCACAACCCAACTGGGCGTGTTCCAGATTGTCCGGGTATTCACAGCCGCCTTTTCTTCTATGCCCCCGAGCCGGCCGGCCACTTGAATGTCCCGAGGGCAAGCTTCTCGGGCTCGCCGCCCTCCCTCACGTGGTAGCACGTGTTGATTTCGAGGTCGTCCAGGATCTGCGTCCTGCCCGTCACGGGCCAGAAGACCTCCACCCTCTTGATCGTGCTGGCAGTGCCGAGGCCAATCTCCTGCCTGAAGGCCGATGACCCGAAGTGCGCCCCTGACCCGACTGTCCTGTGGATCTCGCGCTCCCCGAGCCCCGTCGGCACGACGACCTTTATCCGCGCCCCGATGGCTGCGCGGTTAGTCCTCACTCCCTCGAGCCTGAGTTTGATCCAGTTGTTCCCGTGGCCGGGGTTGGCGAAGACCTGCCGGTTGTAGGCATCACCCTCGACCGCCCCGCCCACGACGGAAAAGATATCCTGCGTGCCGCTGTTGTTGATGTCCCCGAAGGCGATCCCGTGGCCCTTCTGGAGCTGCCCGAAGCCGCCCGACGTCGTCACGTCAAGGAACCGGCGCCCCTCGTCGTTGCGGTACATCCGGTTCGGCATGAGGGACGAGAGGTCCGGGTTGCCGGTGCCGACGTAGAAGTCGAGCCACCCGTCGTTGTCCAGGTCGCCGAAGTTGGCGCCCATCCCGAGGAGGAGATGGTCGAGCCCCGCCTCCTTTGTCACGTCCGTGAACGTCCCGTCCCGGTTGTTGCGGTAGAGCTTCGCCCTCTGGCCCGCGTAGGGCTGCCCGAGGTAATCCGCCGCGACATCCCCCACGTCCTCGATGGCATAGCCGGCCACGAAGATGTCCTGCCAGCCGTCGTTGTCGTAGTCGAAGAACCAGCAGGCGAAGGTGGTCGGCGGCTGCGTGACACCCGCTGCTTCGGCCACGTCGGTGAACTTCCACTTGGCCTTGGGACCCTTCTCGTCGCCCACGGGGCCGTCGTTCCTGAGGAGCACCTTTGGCCCATCGAGGCGGGAGAGGTACAGGTCCGGGCGGCCGTCGTTGTTGTAGTCGGCGCTCACGACGCCCTTGAAGAATCCGACAAGGTTGACGCCGAAGTCCGCCCCGACCTCCGTGAAAGTCCCGTCCCCGTTGTTGCGGTAGAGCTCGCAGGGGTTCCTGTCGCCCTCCCTCGACTCGTTCGCTATGAAAAGGTCCACCCATCCGTCGTTGTTGTAGTCGAACCACACTGCTGTGCCCGTCGGGTGAAAGCGCATGAGCCCCGCCTCCTCCGTCACGTCCGTGAACGTGAAGTCCCCGTTGTTGCGCAGGAGCGAGCACGGGTAGTGGCCCTCGGTCCCCATCCATGCGCCCCGGAGCACCAGCACGTCCATCAACCCGTCGTTGTTGTAGTCGCAGTGGATGAGATTCAGGCCGCCGGTCAGCCCCTTCAGGCCCGCCTCCTCGGTGCGCTCGGTGAACGTGCCGTCGCCGTTGTTCCGGAAGAGCCTCAGCTGGTCGTCGACCCCCCAGGAGGAAACCATCACATCCAGGAACCCGTCCCCGTCGAAATCCTCCAGGACGACGCCCCCGGCGCGCCCCGTGATGTCCAGGCCGATCGCCGCCGCGATGTCCGGGAATCGGCCGATGTCGTAGTCCGAGGCGAAACGCCCCGGCTCGATGAGCCACTGCCTCGGGACCTGGTCCGGGTATTGCCCGAGCGTCATGTAGGCGATGTTGATCAGCCAGCGTGCCTGCAGGTCACCCGGGTACTTGGTCAGGAGCTGCGTCAGGACGTCGATGGCTCCCTGGGAGCCGCGAGGCAGCGTGTGCACGCCCTTTCCCTTGATCGGGAAGAGACAGGAGTCCGCGTTGTGGTTCGAGCAGCAGTTTTCGTTCTCCCCGATCCGCAGGTAGCACATGGCCTTGTAGGTCAGCCATTCCGGCTCCGCACGCTGCTCGGGGGGAACACCCATTTGGTCCATCATCGCCTGGATGCCCTCGAGCTCAAGGAGCCCTCCCTCACCATTGCCCGAGTCGAGGACCTGCCAGGCAAGCTTCATGCGCAGCTTGAGGAGCTCCTGCGGGTCGGTCACGGTTGCCTGCGACCGGCGCAGGCTCGCGGCCGCCGCGGCATTGCGGTAAGGATTCTTGAGGGGGTCGGCCTCGCGCGTGATCTTGGCCAGGAGCGCCACCATTCGCCGCGTGCTCTCGGGCTGCGGCTTCATCGCGGCGGCTGGTACCGCCTTCGGGTCCGCAAACGTTCCGGCCACGAGGCGCAGCGGCAGGGAAAGCGAAGCCGCGGCAAGCCCCAGCGAACCAGCCACCGCGGACCTTATGAACGAACGCCGGTCCCTCGCCGCGCCTTCGCGGGAGTGGGGTCGAACCTCAGGATTGCCTGGAGCATCCATTGAAATGGGAAGACGGGGCAGAGCCGCGATTGTTGCGCTAATTTAGTGCAAATAAAAAGAGCTCTGGGGCCAAATGACCCAAGCTCGGGGCGAACCAATTTGGGCACAAAAAAGCCCGGCAACCTTTCGGTTGCCGGGCTTGAATATTTTGCCTTCCCCCTTGGCGGTTACCCGCCTTGGGTGAAGTCGACCTTAGAAGTCGAACGAGTTCTCGAGCTTCCAGCCCATTCCGAGCTGGATGCGGGCGAGGGCAAGGCTGCCGTCCGGCTCGAAGGCTGAGGCGACCAGGTGGTCCTTCTCGCCGACGTTCTGGACGTTCAGCTGGATGCGCCAGTTGACGTTCCGGTAGATCTTCCTCGAGTAGCCGAGCCACGCGTCAACGTGTGTGTCGTTCGAACCCATCCAGGGCTCGTTGACGTTCAGACCGCCCTGTGTGACGGCGATGACGTTGGCGTAGTTCGGGTCCGTCGAGTTGACGTTCTTGAACGTGGGGTCGTACTTGTATCCGAGGATACGAGCCGCCTCGACGCGCAGGCCGCCGCCGATGAACCAGCCCTTGATCGGGCCGCGGTCGAACTGGTAGGTGGAGACCAGGTTAAGCCTCCAAGGAGCGACCTCGGGGGCCGCGTGGCCCTGGTCGTTCAGCTGCACCGTCCAGGGGGCGACGATGGAGGAGTTCCAGTCGGAACCGAGGGTTCCGCAGGAGTTACACCACATGCGAACCTGGCCGCCAGGTCCGTTCATGAACGCCGTGACCTGGCCGATGAAGGCCTGCATGGCGGGATCAACGTTCTCGTGCGTCGCGTTGACGTGCGAGTAGTTCATCGTGATGTTCCAGTTGCGGGTCGGCTGAGCCGAGA
>Ga0302319_10007928_pt1 | contig 20779 bp, 33 predicted proteins | sample Bog_T0_2_FD_203319 | JGI IMG/M metagenome (GOLD analysis project Ga0302319, IMG submission 203319) | Peat permafrost microbial communities from Stordalen Mire near Abisko, Sweden - Bog_T0_2 | ecosystem: Environmental > Terrestrial > Soil > Wetlands > Peat | place: Sweden: Abisko, Stordalen Mire... | reverse complement strand
TGAGTTTTGTTCAGACGCAAAAGCGTATCCATAACGACCTGCCCGCTGACAGAATCCAAATTCCCTGTTGGCTCATCGCAAAAGACGACCTTGGGGCCGTTCATTAAGGCGCGTGCGATAGCCACCCGCTGCTGCTCACCGCCTGAAAGCTGATTGGGCCGGTGCGAAGCGCGGGCTGAAAGCCCAAGCTGTTCTAATAATTTTAACCCGGCAAATTCAATTGTGCTTGTCTTTCTTGAATTTTCTTTGATCAGTCCGGGCAAGATCACATTTTCCAAAGCAGTCAGTTCAGGCAATAAATGATACGACTGGAACACAAACCCCATGTCGGTGTTACGTGTCTGGGCGCGTTTGATATCACTCAGAGCATACAGGTTCTGTCCCCTGAATATCACCTGACCTTCTTTGGGAGCATCCAAGCCGCCTAAAATATGCAGCAAGGTTGATTTGCCGGCACCCGAGGGTCCGACAATGGCCACGATCTCACCGGCTTCAATGGTCAAATCTACACCTTTGAGCACATGCAAAGGGCCTGGATAAACTTTATGAATATTAACGGCTTCTATTAACATTATTCATACCTCAAAGCTTCAACAGGTTCCAAATTAGCCGCCTTAAGCGCCGGGTATACTGTCGCGGCAAAGGTGATCAGCATGGCTGCCCCAACGATCAGGCCCACATCGGATGCCTGGATCACTACCGGCAAATGATCGATATAATAAATATCCTGGGGCAATTTGATGAACTGATATTTTTTAAGCAATAAAATGACCCCGACACCGCCGGCAAAACCCCAGAATGTCCCCATCGCTCCCACAGCAAGTCCTTGCCAGGTAAAGATGCGGTGAATGCAGGCCTTTGAGGCGCCAATGGATTTAAGGATGCCGATATCCTTGACCTTGCTAGTCACCGTCACGATCATGGTGCTGATGATATTAAAAGAAGCCACCAGAACGATAAGGGTAAGAATAACAAACATGGCAAATTTTTCCAATGCCAGGGCCGCAAAAAAATTGGCGCTTCTTTCCATCCAAGTGCTCACTAAATAACTGAAGCCTATCTGCTCATAAATCTCTTTTTTAACACTGGGCGCTTTATCAGGATCTTTCAATCTGAGTCCGATACCATTAACGGTTGAGCCCATGTTAAAAATTTCCTGGGCCCGAGGCAAACTTACCAGGATCAAACCGCTGTCATATTCATACATCCCGGAGTTAAATATTCCCGCCACCTTAAACTGATACCGCCAGCCGCTTCCTGCAACGCCCGACGCCGGAGCTATGACCGTCAACGTGTCTCCCAAATGATAACCATAAAATGAAGCGATCTGGCTGCCGATCAAGACACCGTCTTCTTTTAGATCCGCGACCTTACCTTGGGCCAAATAACTGTTGATCCGCGTCACTCCCCCTTCAGTAGCAGGAGCCACTCCGCGCAAAAGTAAACTGGCAGCCCTGTTGCCCTCCTCAAGAAAAACATTGCCTTGAATATAAGGTGTTGAAGCAATGACCTCGGGCAGAGATTTTAAACGTTCATTTAACGCAATGTAGTTACGGACCCCTGTTTCACGTTCAACAAGAATATGCGCGTTGGCACCAACGATTTTTTCGCGCAAGTCGTGATCAAAGCCGGTCATCACACCGATGACAATGATCAAGGCCATCACACCAATTGTGATCCCGGCAATGGCCACAAAATTGATCACCGAAAGGAATTTGTCCTTTTTTGCAGTTAAATATCTTAGTGTTAACCACCACTCGAAATTCATTAGCTTTGCTCAGCTTTCATTAATGGGAACAAAATAACATCCCTGATCGACGCTGAATCAGTCAAAAGCATGACCAGACGGTCAATGCCGATACCCAAACCGCCGGCAGGCGGCATACCGTATTCCAAGGCCCTGACAAAATCCTCATCAATGACACGATTGCCTGTTTCTACATCGTCATCCAGGTCTGCTACCAGACGCTTGTATTGCTCTTGCGGATCATTAAGCTCGGAATAGGCATTGCCTACTTCCATCCCTGCGATAAAGAATTCAAAGCGCTGGGCCACGGCCGGATTATCCTGCTTGGCCTTGGCCAGTGGGGATAAAAAAGTAAAATAATCCAACATGAACACCGGGTTGGCAGATTGCTTTTCATCAAGGACATCCTCGACGATCTTCATGATGGCTGATCGCGTGAGCTTATCAAGTTTTACATGACCTGATTTCTTGGCCTTGACCTTATCCAGCATCACTTCCGCCGTGTCCTCGGGATTGATATCAAAATTTTCCTTAACCACCTTCGCGAAAGAGCGGCGTTCCCAGGGTGTGGTAAAATCAATTTCCTGGCCCTGATAGTTAATTTTATAAGTGCCGTACAGTTTAAAGACCAAGGAACTGATAAGCTCCTCGGTGATCTGCATCATGTCCTCAAAATTGCCGTAAGACTGATACACCTCGAGCATGGTGAATTCCGGGTTGTGCCGGGTTGAGATCCCTTCGTTACGGAAATTACGGTTGATCTCATATACACGTTCAAGGCCGCCGACGAGTAAACGTTTCAAATAAAGTTCCGGGGCGATCCGCAGATACACATCCATATCCAGGGCATTGTGCTTTGACTTAAACGGTTTGCCGCGCGCACCACCGGCCATGGGCTGAAGCATGGGGGTTTCTACTTCCAAGAAATTCTTGCCGTCGAGAAAAGCGCGTATATGAGAAATAATATGACTGCGTTTGATAAAAACTTCCCGCACCTCGGGATTGGCGATCAAATCCACATAACGCTGACGATAACGTATATCCACGTCTTTCAAGCCATGCCATTTTTCCGGCATGGTCTGTAAAGATTTGGCAAGTACCTGATATTTCGTGACCCGGATACTGTTCTGACCGGTTTTGGTCGTAAAGGTATCGCCTTCAACGCCGATAATGTCGCCCAAATCCAGGCACTTGAGCATCTCATAAGAATCCTGCCCGATATTATCACCCTTGATAAAAAGCTGCATACGGCCGGTCTGGTCCATCAGGTCCATGAAGTGGACCTTGCCCTGATCGCGGTTGGCCATAATACGACCTGCCGTCACTACGTGAACGCCTTCTTTAAAGTCTTTCAAAATCTCCGCTACTGAATGCGAACGAATGAAGCGTTGGGCATAGGCATCAATTCCACGGGCCTTTAAAGCATCCAGCTTCTTTATCCTAACAGCTTTATTTTCATCCATTTCCATCATTTAACACCTTCTTTTGCGTGGTAAAATATTTATAAAATTTATATTACGCGTGAAGCGTTATTATATAGAAATAAGAGAGGGGTGTCAACGGGGGATTGCGGGTGGGTTTAGGGCGTTTTCGACTAAAAACTCACTGTGTCCCGGTTTTTTAGGGTCCAAATTTGTAATGCTTGCGCACATCTTTCTTTACGTGCCATGTGCAGCTTAGGCCTTCGGGGAAGGTCACTAGATCCCCTTTGCCGAAGGACACGGTTTCAAAGGGCGTTTTGACGGTCACGTCACCTTCCAGAAAATAACACACTTCCTTTTCATCATAATTCCAATCAAAACTGGAAACTTCCTTGGTCCAAATTCCCCAAGAAAAGACGCCCAGTTCTTTAAGCTTGGCTTCCGTAGGTTTTTCGACGAGAACTCTTAAATTAGTCATTTTGACATCCTGCTATTTATTAAAAACTCAATGTGTCCCGGTTTTTTTAATCGTTTTAATGAGACGGTACCAATAACGGAACTTTCTTTTTTTGATTTTTATGCCCTTGAACCAATAATTATATAACTGAGCAACGGAACCCTTGAGTTCTTTAAGAATAAGGTCGCCTTTTATTTCATTGAACCAGGCACTGGTCATGACGATCTCGCTCGGATCGCCGGGGACCACATGATCAAATTCCAGAAACCAAGGACTGCTTTTATCGAAGACATCAAGAACAACTCCGGTGTATTCACAGACATAGGCCTTTTTGCGGCCATACTTACGGACATTCCTGCGGACAGTCTTCCAAAAAGCATTTCGGGTCTTAGGCGGGAATCTTTCATCCGACATCCGCGCGCTGAAATGGGAACAGGTGCGGCAATAGATGGATTTGATCGAGAAGACCTTTGTCCCGCACTGACAGCATTTTTTGATCAGCTTCTTTTTCAACATGGGCTCCTCAATAAACCCAATGTGTCCCGGTTTTTTCAACCGAAATGGTCCTGGACCTTTCTATCAGCCTTTCCGGCATTTGGAACATGAAGGCGGCTTGTCGTAGCCACTGCCTCCTGTTTTATCCCGTAAAACAAAAGCGATAAAGGCTACCGCGAAAAATAAAGCAACGCAAATACCTATAATAATTAGAATTTCCATATTTATAATTAGTTCCTGTCGCTACTTATTCGCCTTGTTACCTTCTATAATCCCCTAACTGGCATCACCTCAATAGATGATTGCGGGATTTGCAAGTGAGGGTGATTTTTAAAGATCTCCGCAGCTGCTTCGTGTGAATCAGCCTCGATGATTGTATACAAACAAATATCATTCTTCGCGTCGGAGATGCCGCTTGCCGTTATCTGCTTAGTCTTGCCAACCGCCTCAGTCAGCTTGACCATCTTCCCATGATCCTCCATCCATTTCTGCCATTCCGCCTTCATTTTTTCTTCTGTAGATTTTCTTTGATCAGGATCAGTCTTGGCCCAATCCGCCATCACAGAAGATGGTATATAATAAAGAGCGATAAACTTATTCGATTTAGAGTCTTTCATGACATCTCCTTTCGTTGGCGTTTAAAATCTTCCTCCTGTCCCCATTTTGGGGACTGTCCCCTTCTAATCAATAGAAATAAAAATTTCTTCATTAAATAAACCCGTTGCCCTGTCCCCATTTTGGGGACTGTCCCCTTCTATTCTATTCTCTATTTACGGGTAGGCGTGTTTTGGATTCCCGCTTTCGCGGGAATGACAAGTGAGGGGGTTAATGCGCTGATTTGTGCTTCTTTTGTCTTTCTGAAGCAATATAAGCGCAAAATGTTAAAGCTAGAATTATAAGACAAGTTATTATGAACATCATAACTCAACTCCTTTTTGAGAAGGTTGAATTAAATACCCTGCAATTAAGAATGCAACACCCATTATACATATCCCAAAACGCAAAGGCAAAGGGAACTTTTCAAAGAAATAGCTTACACAGGCCGCTGTAAGGATATTTTTCCCTAAATCCCCCAGTTGTCTTGCCAAATACTCCTGCCTGGCCTCGTTCATTTCAAACATGATAACCCCTTTCGATTGAACCGTAGGGGAAAACGGAGATTTGTATTCTTGGATTTATATTCATGCGTTGGGGGAACGCGGGTATTAATATAGGGAAATGGCGATAATTTGTCAATAAAAAAGCCCCGTCTTGGTAGACGGGGCTAGTTTAAAAGATTGCTTCGTCGCCCTTACGGGCTCCTCGCAATGACACTTGTAATTTATTCTCCGCCGGCTTTGCGTTGGAACAGCTTCGGAGTTACCTTTGGCTTGGCTGCTGCTTTAGGCTTTGTTTTGACATCTGCTTTGGAATGCTTGGGTTCAGCTTCTTTTTCTTTGGCTACTTCTACAGGTTTGACCTCTGCATCGGTAACCTTGGTTGTGTCCCCTGCTTCCTTGTCAGCCTTGGTGCGCTTCTGATTGGTGACGATATCGCGGGTCTTTTCAGTTAACTCTAAAAAGGCCAACTCTGCGTTGTCTCCACCGCGTTGGACATACGGGATGATGCGTGTATATCCGCCGATGCGGGACTTGAAGCGCGGGGCTATATTGGTGAATAATTGTGAAACCTCTGCATGATCGCAGAGGATCGCGAAAGCACGGCGGCGTGCGGCCAAGGTGTCCTTTTTGCCAAGCGTGATCAATTTCTCGATCATCTTGCGGGCTTCTTTGGCTTTAGCACGCGTGGTGCAGATGCGTTCTTGCAAAAATATGGCTTTGGCCATATCGCGCAAGGTGGCTTTTCTTAAACTTCTATTACGGCTTAAACGATTGCCGGAGTTTCCGTGTCTCATATTACTTGGTCCTTAATTTTTTGGTATCAACCTTCATACCCAAATTCAAACCCATCGCTTTAAGGATATCTTGAATTTCTGTTAATGATTTTTTACCGAAATTACGGAACTCTAATAATTCGGGTTCCTGACGGCGGACTAAATCACCAATGGTCTTGATATTGGCATCTTTGAGGCAATTGGAAGAACGCACTGATAATTCCAGCTCGGAGATAGGCAGGCGCAGCTTGGTGTACAATGCCTCTTCTTCGGCGGAAACTTCTTCTTCGGCTTCTTCCTCTTCAGGCAATTGGCCATAAGCGACAAACACGTCCAAATGGCGTTGCAATATATTAGCCCCGTACAATAAAGCTTCTTTGGGGTTGATCGCGCCATTAGTGAAGATCTCAACAAGCAGGCGGTCATAATCCGTGCGCTGACCGACACGGGTATTCTCGACGTTAAAATTAACCTTGATGATCGGCGTAAAAATAGAATCTACGACGATGGTACCTACCGGTGAACCTTCTTTTTTATTCTGATCGGCAGGCACATAACCACGGCCGCGGGAGATCTCTAATTCCATGTTAAATGGAATATCCTGGGTTAAAGTCAAAAGATGATGCTCAGGATTCAAGATCTCGATGATCTCATCGGAAATGATATCACGGGCTTTGATCTCGCCTTTTTTATTGGCCTTGATAAAGATGGTCTTGGGCGTCTTGGAATGCGAACGGACGACCAGGGCTTTAATATTAAGGACGATCTCCGTCACTGATTCCAAAACACCGGAAAGTGTGGAGAATTCATGCGCAACACCTTCGATACGGATAGAGGTGACCGCAGAACCTTCAATGGATGACAAAAGGATACGGCGCAATGAGTTACCTAAGGTGACACCATAGCCGCGTTCAAAAGGCTCAGCGACAAATTTTCCGTAAGTATTCGTATAACTTGCTTCTTCGCATTCTAAACGTTTTGGCATTTGAAAATCGCGCCATTTGACACCCATGATGATCTCCTTGGATTTTTATGTCCCCGCCCGGCGGTCAAACCGGGGGTCATACGAGTTAATAAAAGTTTTATCTTGAATACAACTCAACAACGAGCTGTTCGTTGACCGTAAAGGTCACATCTTCACGCGTTGGAATACGCACTACCTTCACTGTCAGATTCGCGGTGTCCACTGTTAACCAACCTGGGACTTTGCGTTCTTTAGTGGTTTCTACATTCGTCTTGATGGTCGCTAAGGACTTATCATCTGTTTTGATCTCGACAATATCATTAGGCTTAACCAAAAATGACGGGATATTAACCCGACGGCCATTAACGGATACATGGTTGTGGCTGACGATCTGACGACCATCAGTACGTGATTTGGCTATTCCCGCATTAAAAAGAACACTGTCCAAACGGCGTTCCAAAAATTGCAAAAGGATATGTCCGGTTACACCCTTGGTGGCCGTTGCCTTTAAAAAGTAATTACGGAACTGAGTTTCCAAAACACCGTAAATACGTTTGATCTTTTGTTTCTCGCGTAACTGCACCCCGAAGTTCGACAGCTTGGTCTTCTTGTTCAAACCATGCTGGCCGGGAGCATATTCACGACGAGAAACCGCGCACTTATGTGTATAGCAGCGGGCACCCTTTAAAAAAAGCTTCTCGCCTTCTCGGCGACAAAGACGACAATCCGGTCCTAAGTCACGACCCATTTGGTATTCCTTCCTTAATTATTCCATTTTTGTCACACCAGCTTGTCAGCCGTATCCTTTAAAAGGATTCTCCCTCATGGAGAGTGACGATCAATTTGTTTTATACTCTACGTTTCTTGCGTGAACGGCATCCGTTATGCGGGATGGGCGTCACATCTTTGATCGAAGTCACATGTAAACCGGCAGCCACTAAAGCGCGGATGGCTGATTCACGGCCTGAACCAGGACCCTTGACCAATACATCAACGCTCATTAACCCAAGTTCCTTGGCCCGACGGGCAGCATCTGTCGCGGCGATCTGGGCGGCAAACGGGGTTGATTTCTTGGAACCATGAAAGCCCACTAAACCGGGAGATGCCCAGCTGATCGTATTACCCTGCTTGTCAGCAATGGTCACAATGGTATTGTTAAATGTTGCCTGGATCATCGCAATCCCGGACGTGATGCCTTTAAGATTTTTCTTTTTTGTTTTAACCGTCTTCTTGGCGGCTTGGGATTGATCTGTTTTCTGTTGTTCCGGTTTATTAGCCATAATTTTTTATCCTAATATCCTTTATTATGCAGCTTTTTTAGCTGGAGCGGCTTCTTTCTTGATGATATGTCCCACGACGGGCTTTTTACCTTTGCGGGTGCGGGCATTGGTTTTGGTCCGCTGACCCCTGACCGGCAATCCTTTGCGATGGCGAATGCCACGGTAGGAACCGACTTCCATCTGACGACGCACGTTTTCATTGATCTCGCGGCGCAAATCACCTTCGGTAACATAATTCTTCTGGACCAAACCTGTGATACGTGAAATTTCTTCTTCTGTCAGATCCTTGGCACGCTTGTCCCCGCTGATCTGGGCTTGGGCTAAAATTTGCTTGGTACGTGTAGGACCGATACCGTAAATATACGGGAGGGCCGCTTCGATTCTTTTTTCCTTTGGAAGATCAATACCTAAAATTCTGGGCATCTTACTTTATCCTTGTCTTTGTTTGTGTTTCGGATTGGTGCAAATGACCCGCACCACCCTGTTACGACGGACGATTTTACAATTGGCGCAAATTCTTTTAACGGACGACTTGACTTTCATTTTTTAAATCTCCTATTTCAATCTAAATGTAATGCGCCCACGGCTTAGGTCGTAAGGCGATAACTCCAGTTTTACTTTGTCCCCCGGTAAAATACGGATAAAATTCATCCTGATCTTACCCGAGACATGCGCTAAAACCTTATGATTATTCTCCAAAGTCACACGAAACATAGCATTCGGCAACGCTTCTGCGATTATTCCTTCTACTTCTATTAAATCTTCTTTCGCCATAATTTTCTTATTTCGTCAAAATTTCAGGTCCATTGGACGTGATAACGATCGTATGTTCAAAATGGGCCGACGGTTTACCGTCTTCGGTCACCACTGTCCAGCCATCACTAAGGGTCCGGGTGCGATGCGTGCCCATGTTAACCATGGGCTCAATGGCAAAGACCATGCCTTCTTGAAGCACAGGGCCTTGGCCTGCACGGCCATAATTCGGGATCTCCGGTTCTTCATGCAACTGACGGCCTATCCCATGCCCCACAAAATCCCTGACGACTGAAAAGCCATGCATTTCGACAAAACTCTGTACCGCAAAAGAAATATCAGAGAGCCTGTTACCCGGCCTGGCCTGTTCAATACCACGCAACAACGAGCCTCTAGTCACATCCAAAAGACGCTGTATTTCTGAAGAGACTCGACCGACCGGGATAGTGACGGCGGTATCGGAATAATAGCCTTCATAAATAATACCCATGTCTAAACTGACGATGTCCCCGTCTTTGACAACACGCTTATCCGGGATACCGTGAACGACAGCTTCATTGACCGAGATACAGGCCACCCCGGGAAATCCGCGATAGCCTTTAAAAGCTGCGATCACTTTATTCTTGCGGATCAATTCTTCCGCTCTTAGATCGATGTCTTTCGTCGTGATACCACTTGTTAAAGAGCTTTGCAACTGTACAACAATGGAACTCAGAATTTTACCAGCTTTTCTTAAAATGTCAACTTCATTAGCATCCTTGATCCGAATGCCTTGACTGGTCTTCATTTAAATAAAGCGGACAGGGATTGGAAGATCTCCGCCGTCTCTTCATTAGCATTTAATATTTTTAATTTATGCTGCTTGCCATAATAATCAATGATCGGCTGCGTGCTGGTGCGATAAACTTCCATGCGTTCCTTGATCGTTGCCTCATTATCATCGGTGCGCTGATAAAGCTCGCCACCGCATGTATCGCAGATGCCTGTCTTCAAGGAAGGCTTAAAAGTGATATTGAACAAGGCCCCGCATTTTCGACATACCCGGCGACCGGTCAGGCGTCTTAAAAGAAGATCGCCGTCTGCTTCCAGGTCCAAAACAAAATCCAGGGGGGCATTCGCTTTCGCCAGCAACGCATCCAAGTCCTCTGCCTGCTTGACCGTGCGCGGGAACCCGTCGAATAAATAACCTTTTTTCAAATCTGTATCACTCGCCAAACGCTGTTCTACTAATTTGGTAACCAATTCATCAGAAACTAAAACACCTTTGGTGATCAAATTTTTGATCTCAAGGCCAAGGGCTGAACCCTTCTTGATTTCCTCACGCAGCATATCCCCTGTGGAAATATGCGCCATGGAATATTTATCTTTTAGTAATCCGGCCAAAGAACCTTTACCGCTACCCGGAGGCCCCAATAAAACAACTCTCATCGTGTCACCTGCGCGCCATAGCCGGCAGACAAATTGCGGCCCCGTAAATGACCGGTCTTCATAAAACCTTCGTAATGATGCATCTGTAAATGTGATTCAATCTGTTTCATGGTATCCAGCATAACACCGACCGTGATCAGAACACCGGTGCCTCCAAAAAAGGAAGCCACCAGATAAGGCACTTTAAATGAAGCCATAATAGAATCCGGCATAACAGCAATGATACAAATAAACAAAGAACCGACCAGGGTAATACGCGTCAGCACATAGTCCAGATAATCCGCCGTTTCTTTTCCCGGACGTATTCCCGGCACGAACCCGCCGTGCTTCTTTAAATTTTCCGCCACATCTCCCGGATTAAAAACAATGGCCGTATAAAAATAACAGAAAAATATGATCAAGGTCGCGTAAATCACGTAATAGGTAACATGCCCGCGCTGGATCCACGAGGCAAATTGCTGTATCCCGCTATGCGGCATAAAAGATGAAATGGTCGCCGGAAACAAAATAATGGACTGCGCAAAGATAATAGCAATGATACCGGCGGTATCCACTTTCAGGGGGATAAATGTCCCTTGTCCCACGGCTGCTGTAGAGGCCGCTGACCCTCCCCTGCGGGCGTACTGCACCGGAATGCGCCGCTGCCCCTGAGAGATCAGGGTAACACCGATAATGACCGAAATTAAAAAGAACACCATGAAGACAATGGCAATAGGCTGCAATTGACCGGCACCGCTCTTCGGGTCCAACAATAGCGTCAAATAATGATAGGCTGTCGGCGCCCTGGATAAAATACCGACCGTAATGATAAGCGATGTCCCGTTACCAACCCCGCGCTCCTGGATACGTTCGCCTAACCACATCAGGAAAATAGTCCCTGCGGTCAAGGTCATCACCGTCGTAAAACGAAAACCCCAACCGGGATTGCTGACAATTTGTAAGCCCCCAAAAGCGGTCGGACTTTCAAGCCAAAGAGCAATAAAAAATGACTGTATGATCGCCAGCCCCACCGTACCATAGCGGGTATACTGGTTGATCTTCTTGTAACCGGCTTGACCCTCTTTGGAGATCTTCTCCAAGGCAGGTATCACCGCCGTTAAAAGCTGCATGATGATCGAGCTCGAGATATACGGCATGACCCCCAGGGACAAAACCGTCATTTTCCCAAGGGCGCCACCAGAAAACATATCCATGATGCCAACCACATTACCGCCGCCGTTGGCATTGCTCATTTTTTGGAAAAACTCGTTTAAAGCCACCCCATTGATCCCCGGAGTCGGGATAAAACAGCCCAAACGATAAACCGCGAGGATACCCAGCGTAAAGAATATTTTCTGGCGTAATTCGGGGACCTTAAAACAGTTGGTTAAACCTTTTAGGAATTGGGAGAACATATAATATTATGCCGCACTACTCTCAACGGCCGCAGCGAGGCCTAAAATCTCTACGGTTCCACCAGCCTTGGTGATCTTGTCAGCAGCCGGCTTGGAAAAACGATGAGCCTGCACTGTCAACTTTTTCTTCAAATCTCCCACGCTTAAAATCTTTATCGGTTGCAGCAAGGACCTGATCAGGTCATGGCTCTTTAAAAGCTCGGGAGTAACGACAGTGCCGTCTTCAAATTTATTAAGACTTTCACAATTGACCACTTGATATTTAGCCGGCCATTTGCTGTTGAATCCAACCTTGGGTAAACGGCGCAGCAATGACATCTGGCCGCCTTCATAAGCTAACATGACCCCGCGACCAGAACGGCTGTTCTGACCGGTTTGACCGCGACCGGAACGTTTGCCGCGGCCAGTGCCGCGTCCACGACCGACGATCTTTTTACGTTTGCGGGATCCTTCAGGACTTCTTAATTGATGAGCTTGCATTTAATTAAACCTCGCTAGTTTTACTTTCCCGCGACCACGCTACCAGTTTCCGGCAACGAAGGAACAACAGGGGCTATCGCTAAACGCGCAGCCTTCAAACGGGACAACCCGTCAAAGGTAGCCTTGACCACATTGATAGGATTATTGGAACGGTGACACTTGGTTAAAATATTGGAGATCCCGGCGCCATCACACACCGCACGCACGGCACCTGAGGCAATGACCCCGGTACCTTCGGAAGCGGGCTTGAGCAACACAATGGCTGAACCGCATCGACCGATAATTTCATGGGTGATCGTCGTACCGCGACGAGGGATAAAGATCATTTGTTTCTTGGCCGCGGCTAAAGCTTTCTTGATGCCTGTGGCCACCTCACCGGCTTTACCTAAACCATATCCAACCTTGCCCTTACCATCGCCCACAACGACCAGGGCTGAGAAGGCCAGGCGTGTACCACCCTTGGTGGTTTTGGAGACGCGATTGATGGAAACTACTTTCTCGATCAATCCGCTGTCTGTCAGACCAGTGGGTTTCTTAGAGAATGGTTTGCGCTCACCGCCACGTTTACGTCCACCCTTGCCTCCTTGATATCCGCCTGCAGCAGGCGCTTGACCGACAGCAGGGGCTTCAGCAGGAGCAACTTCTTCATGAACAGCAATGGCTTCTTTTTCCTGCTCAAGGATCTGTTCGGCTTGGGCCGGGGTTTTAACAGCTAATTCTTTTTCGTCGATCTTTTTAATGTCTTTCATAGTTGATTAAAACTCCAATCCAGCTTTACGTGCGGCTTCGGCAAATGCCTTAATACGCCCGTGATATAAATATCCGCCGCGATCAAATGCGACTTTTTTAATTCCCTTTTTGATGGCCTCTTGAGCTAAAACTTCTCCCAAAATGCTTGCAGCGCTGACATTACCGCCGGATTTTGATTTTGCCTTCACTTCCTTGGCCAATGTCGATTTGCCTATCAAGACCTTGCCGACTGAATCATCCACGATTTGGGCTTGCAGATTGTTCAAAGACCTATGCAGGCACAGGCGCGGACGATCGGTTGTACCGGCAAGTCCGTTACGGATGCGATTGTGACGATAAATTCTTTGTTGTTCTTTTATATTTAACATATCTTCCCTTATTACTTAGTTACTTGTTTACCTTGTTTACGTTTTACAATCTCTCCTGCATAGCGGATGCCTTTGCCTTTGTAGGGCTCCGGGGGTTTGAATCCGCGGATCTTGGCAGCCACCAGGCCGACCAGCGCTTTATCAACACCTTCGACAGAAATTTCTGTTGGCTTGGCAGATGTTACTTTAACATCCTTTGGAAATTCATATTCAATCGGATGAGAAAAACCAATATTCATCACTAATTTATTACCTTGTACGGCAACACGAAAACCAACGCCCTGAACCTCTAAATCCCGTTTATGGCCCTGGCTTACACCGGCGCACATATTCTCGATCAGGCGTTTGGTGGTGCCGTGATTGGACCTGGCCTGTTTGGTATCACTGATGCGATTGACCATGATCTTGTTATCCTTATTCTCTAAAACCACATCCGCTGGGATAGTCATGGACAATTTGCCCTTGGGACCCTCGACGTTGACGGAGGTTTTATCAAAAGAAATTTTAACGTTCTTAGGTGATTCTATGGGTGTTTTTGCAAGTCTTGACATATATCCTCTTTACCAAATATAGCAGAGTACTTCCCCGCCGATTTTTAATTTACGAGCTTCACGGTCTGAGACCAGACCTTTGGAGGTAGAAATAATGGCTGTACCCAAGCCGTTTAAAACCTTAGGAATGCGGTTATTATCCGTATACACCCGCAAACCCGGACGAGAGACACGCTTTAAACCCATAATCAAGGGTTTAGTGTTTTCATATTTTAAATAGACCTTAAGCCGCCCCTGCTTACTGTCTTTCAATAAACGGAAATCTTCAATGTAACCGTCATTCTTAAAGATAGCCAACATGCGTTCCAATAATTTAGACGCCGGAAACTCAACGGTCTCATGACGAGCATTGGCAGCATTGCGAATAATGGTGATTGTATCAGCGATCGGATCAGAAACAGACATGTTATTTTATCCCTTCCTTAGAATTCCACTAAGTATTTCTATTGATTAGGTTGGGTCAACGCCCTTCCTTAAATTTACCAACTGGCTTTTTTAACCCCTGGGATCTCACCTTTCCAGGAGAGTTCTCTAAAACAGATACGGCATATACCGAATCGGCGCATATACCCGCGCGGACGACCGCACAATCCGCAACGATTATGCTGACGTACTGCAAATTTTGGAATTGCTAAAGATTTGTTGATCAACCCTTTTTTGGCCATAAGATTCTTATTCTTCCTTATTATTTTGTTTACTAAAAGGCATTCCTAAGAGACGCAATACCTCAAAATTTTGTTCTTTATTTCCGTTTTCAAATACAAATGAAATGTCCATCCCCTGAATGCGGAAATCACGTACACCAGGATCGATCTCAGGAAAGATCCCCTGATCAGTAATACCCAGCGTATAATTTCCCCCCTTGTCAAAAGCCTTACGGGATGTGCCGTTAAAGTCACGGATACGAGGCAGGGATACATTTACCAAGCGATCTAAGAATTCATACATCCGTGCGCGACGGAGCGTCACCTTGGCACCGATGGGCAGGTTTTCACGCAACTTAAAATTCGAAATGGCTTTTTTGGAACGGCGAATGGTCGGCTTCTGCCCGGTGATCGTCGCCAAATTCTCGGCGGCACGGTCTAAAAGCTTGACATCCCCGATAGCCTCACCGACACCCATGTTAATGACGATCTTGGCCAGGTGCGGGACTGCCATAGGATTCTTGATCTTAAACTTTTCCTGCATTTCAGGAATTACTTCTTTACGATATTTTTCTAATAATCGAGCAGCCACTTTTCAATACCCCCTAAATTATTTCTTGACTGGCAAGAGCAATACGCTCTTTTGTGCCGTCTTTTAAGACCTTCACAGTAAAACGGGTCGGCTTATTGGATTTCTTGTCCACCAGCATTAAATTGGCCAGCGACACCGGCTTTTCCAATTCAATATACCCGCCTTGCGGATAGGTATCTGATTTCTTGACGGACTTCTTGACCACATTGATGTTCTCGATCGTGGCTTTTTTGGTCTTGGGGAAAACACGGACAACCTTGCCGGTCTTACCCTTATCCTTACCAGCCATCACGATCACGTTATCATCTCGACGGATACGAAGCATATTAAACCACCTCAGGAGCTAAAGAGATTATTTTCATGTAATCCATATTGCGCAACTCGCGCGCCACAGGGCCGAAAACTCGGGTACCCTTAGGATTTCCGGCATCATCAATGATGACCACGGCATTTGAGTCGAAGCGGACGTATGTCCCATCCTGACGACGGATGGATTTCTTAGTACGCACGATAATGCCCTTGGCCATGCTGCCTTTTTTAACCACGGCATCAGGAGCGCTTTCTTTGACATTGACACGAACAATGTCGCCGACTTGGGCCCACATCTTACCCTTGGCTTTTAAAACACCGATCAGGGAAGCTTTACGCGCCCCGGTATTATCGGCCACATCCAAAATTGTCTTTAGTTGTATCATAGCTTATTCCTTTGCTTAGACCTTAGACCCGACAATTTCGCTGATGATCCAGCGCTTGTCTTTCGATAAAGGCCGCGTTTCCATGATACGCACCACGTCCCCTGTCTTGGCGGCATTCTTTTCATCATGCGCTTTGTATTTAACTATATTACGGACTTGCTTCTCATATTTACTATGTTTTTTGACTTTTTGGACCACCACAACACGGGTCTTGTCCATCTTGTCACTGACGACCACGGCTGTCAAAAATCTACGGCGATTAACCCTGTTTTCAATTAACTTTTCCATTAACTTTTCCCTTGCTTTTTAGCAGAAATACGGCGTTCGTTTAAGACCGTTAAAATACGGGCAATGTCTCTTCTTAAATTACGAAAACTGGCCGGCTTTTCTACGCGGCCCATCTGACGATGAGATTCCATATCAAACAGATCTTTTTTCAACAATTTTTCTTTGGTAGCCAATTCTTCTTCGCTTAAGTTATTCAGTTCCTTGATCTTCATATCTACCCTTTTCAATTATTTACTTAGACCATTTCTCTATAAAAATTTTAGATTGAGAAACGGTCTAAAATACTGCTTATTGACCTGCTCCACGGATAACGAATTTAGTTTTCACCGACAACTTGAAAGCAACTAAACGCAAAATTTGTTTGGCAAAATCTTCCGGTACGCCGCCTAATTCAAAGACGATCTTACCGCGCCTGACCACCGCGACCCAATGGTCCAAATCACCCTTACCTTTACCCATGCGGGTTTCCGCAGGTTTTTTGGTGATGGACTTGTGCGGGAAGGCATTGATCCACAATTTTCCGGAACCGCGTAATTTACGGGCCACTACGACACGGGATGCTTCCAGTTGACGCGCAGGAATAAATCCGTTCTCAAGGGCCTTCAAACCAAATTCACCAAAATGCATCTGGGCACCGGTGGTGGCAATACCACGGGATTTCCCTTTTTGTGTTTTACGGAATTTTACTCTCTTTGGCATTAACAACATAAACTAAAATCCTCTCCGATAAATTGCTGACTCTTAAGCTGCTGCCACAGGTTGAGCTGGTGCTGCCGGCGGTTGAACAACTGCTGCCGCCGCTGCCTTGGCCTCAATTTCTTCATGGTCCTTGACCACATCACCCTTATAGATCCAAACCTTGATGCCGAGCAACCCATAGGTCGTCTTGGCTTCACAAAAACCATAATCAATATCAGCACGTAAGGTCTGTAAAGGGACCTTGCCTTCATGATATTTCTCGGTACGGGCCATTTCCGCGCCACCCAAACGTCCGGCGCAGCGGATCTTGATGCCCTTGGCACCCGACTGACGGGATTGTTCAATAGCACGCTTCATTGCCCGGCGGAAAGCAACACGTTTTTGCAACTGGAATGCTACGGCCTGAGCCACGAGTTGCGCATCGAGATTAGGATTCTTGATCTCCTGGATATCGATAACAATTTTATCCATATCCTTCTTAGTGATATCCTTGAGCTCGGCACGCAGACGATCGATGTCCGCACCACGACGACCGATGATAACACCGGGACGCGCGGTATGGATACGGACCTTGACTGTTTCAGCCAAACGTTCGATGATGATCATGGAAACAGCGGCTTGTTCAAATTTTTCGCGGATATAAGCGCGGATCTTAAAGTCCTGTTTGATATTATCGGAAAATTCACGGCGCTGGGCAAACCAAAGACTGCGCCAATTTTTAGTATATCCAAGTCTTAACGCTAAGGGATGAACTTTTTGACCCACAGGTTATTTCTCCTTTTGAGATTTTGTTTTAACGTCTAATTCTACGGTTAAATGGGTTGTCCGACGTAAGATCGGGGTAGCCCTGCCAAATGAAGCTGCACGAAAACGTTTCCAGGCACCGCCATGGTTCGCGGTGATCGCTTTGATATATAACTGCTCTTCACTTAAACCTTTTTGCTTGGCATTGCTCACCGCAGAATCCAGTACTTTCTTGACTAGATCACTGGACCCTTTTTCAATTTGGGCCAATAAAGCCAGGCTGGTTGGAATATCTTTGCCACGGATGGCATCGATGACCTGGCGCATTTTCATAGATGAAACTCTTAAATATTTACCACGAGCAATAGCTATCATATATTTTTCCTAACCTGATTCCCTCGAAGCTGAATACGTATGTATTCACGAAGGAGCATTATTTCTTCTGCATCGCCTTCTTGGCTTTGACACCGCCATGCGCTTTAAAGGTACGGGTGGCGACAAAATCGCCTAATTTCATACCCACCATGTTTTCCGTCACAAACACCGGCATATGTTTACGGCCGTCATGCACGGCAAACGTATAACCGACGAAGTTAGGGATGATCGTGGAACGGCGAGACCATGTTTTGATCGGCTGACGCTGACCACTTTGAACGACCTTATCAAACCTGCGCGTTAAGGATTCTTCAACATACGCGCCCTTTTTAACGGATCGGCCCATTTTACTTTGTCCTTCTTCTGACAATCATATGATTGGAATATTTACGGCGCTGACGTGTCTTAGCACCCTTTGTCGGTTTACCCCATGGCGTAACCGGATGAGGGTTACCTTGAGGAGCCTTACCTTCACCACCACCGTGCGGGTGATCAACCGGATTCATAACCACACCGCGCGATTGCGGACGACGACCCAACCAACGGCTGCGTCCGGCTTTACCGATCGAAACAGTTTCATTTTCCACATTGCTTAACTGTCCGATGGTGGCACGACAATCGATACAGACTTTACGTACTTCACTGGAAGGCAGGCGCAGATGAGCAATTTCTCCTTCTTTAGCGATCAACTGCGCGGATGTACCAGCAGAACGCGCTAACTGGCCGCCTTGTCCAGGCTTTAATTCAATATTGTGTATTCCACAGCCCAACGGGATCTTACGCAGCGGCAGACAATTTCCGGCCAGCATATCCACGTCGGCAGTATTGGTGCTGACGATCACATGGCCGACCCGCAGATCAACAGGGGCTAAAATATAAGATTTTGTTTTATCGCTTTTGTACTCGATCAATGCAATGCGACAAGTACGGTTGGGATCATATTCGATGCTTAAAACTTCAGCAGCATCATCGAGGCGTGCACGCTTGAAATCAATGACGCGGTACATACGCTTGTGGCCTGCCCCACGGTGACGCGAGGTGATGCGGCCATACGAGTTACGTCCGCCGGTGCCTTTAACAGGCTCCATTAAAGATTTTTCCGGTCTTGTATCCTTCGTCAGTTCGCTGAAATCCGGCAGAGCCGCATGACGAACACCGTTTGTATATGGTCTAAAACGTTTGATTCCCATTATGCACCTTCTATCTTCTGTCCCTCTTTAAGAGAGACAATGGCTTTTTTCCAACCTGATGTATATCCGGCACGGGCGCGTACGCGCTTGAGCTTGCCAGGGACATTGACGGTATTCACAGCGTCAACCTTGACCTTATAGATCTCCTCAACCGCACGCTTGACGTCAACCTTGGTGGCCACGTTGGCGACACGAAAGAGGTATTTACGTTCTTTTTCCATGGTCGTGCCCTTTTCGGAGCGCACCAGGGTTTTGACAATATCGTAGCAAGTAATCATTTGGTCAGTTCCTTAACTTTATTCGATTCTCTTTAATAAAACTTTTAACGCTTCCTTGGTCACCAGTACATTCTTGTTGCTCATGATATCCGAAGCGTTGGCATCCAGCGCGCGTACCAGGGTCAAACGCGCGATATTACGTGAGGCCAACAGCGTCTTTTCATTGGTACCATCGAGCACCGCCAAGGTGCGACCTTCGACTTTTAAATTCTTCAAAATGGCTTCGAAATCCTTGGTCTTGCCCGAAAGCACTTCCAGATTATCGACGCACAATAAATGATTGCCTAAGAATTTGGCATTCAAACTTTCACGCAGAGCGGCCACACGCGTCTTTTTGGAGACGGTATATCCGAAATCGCGGGGCTTGGGTCCGAAGCAAATACCGCCCTTTTTCCACAAAGGTGAACGGGTGGAACCCTGACGGGCACGACCGGTGCCTTTTTGGGCCCACGGTTTTTTACCGCCGCCGGAAACTTCCGAACGTGTCTTGGTGGAAACCGTACCTTGACGCTGATTGGCATTGTACATAACCACGGCCTGATGGATCACCGCGTCATGCACGTGCACCCCAAATTGTTCTTTGGGCAATTCAACGCTTGCTGCTTTTTGACCTTTGATATCAACCACATTTAATTCTGGCATATATGTATCCTAGTTATTTCTTAGCTGTCGTTTTACCGGCAGAAGCCTTGCTTTGCTTCATCGGATTTTTCTTAACGGATGTTTGCACTTCTTTAACTTCATCCAATGAACGGAAAGCTTTCTTCTTTGATTTATTAATGACCACGACCCCGTTCTTATGGCCCGGAATGGCCCCCTTGACAAGGATCAAATTCTGGTCAGCATCCACACGCATGACACGCAAGCTCTGCACGGTCACCGTATCCATACCCATGTGCCCGGGCATATGCTGTCCCCTATAAACACGGGAAGGATCCGAGCTGGCCCCAATAGAACCTACCCGACGGTGATGCATGGAACCGTGCGCAGCAGGACCACCGCTCCAATTCCAGCGGACCATACCCCCTTGAAAACCTTTACCGATGGAAGTTCCGGTCACATCCACGAAATCCCCGGCCTTAAAAAGATCTGCTTTGAGCAGATCGCCCACCTTATAATCTTTATTGTCAGCGGATTCAAATTCCTTGATATGCTTTGAAGGAGCCTGACCTGCTTTTTTAAAAAATCCCAGGATCGGTTTTTTTAAGCGGGTTTCTTTAACAGCCTCATAACCTAAAACAACTTTCATCTTAGGCTTGTCTTTTAAACCCAAAACCGTGCAAGGACCCGCTTCAACAACGGTGACAGGCGTG
>Ga0302319_10007926_pt1 | contig 20781 bp, 15 predicted proteins | sample Bog_T0_2_FD_203319 | JGI IMG/M metagenome (GOLD analysis project Ga0302319, IMG submission 203319) | Peat permafrost microbial communities from Stordalen Mire near Abisko, Sweden - Bog_T0_2 | ecosystem: Environmental > Terrestrial > Soil > Wetlands > Peat | place: Sweden: Abisko, Stordalen Mire... | reverse complement strand
CTCGAAACATCGCTTGACCAAGGCGATATCAAGGTTTTATCGGACCACCCGCAGTGGGTTTCGCTGCAAATCCGCTGCAAACTGGCCACGGCGGAGCGTCTGACGCAGTTCATCCGGGAGTTGCCGAACGAACTTGGGCCGGACGAACGGGAAAATGTAGCCATCGCTTTCCGGGAATTGCTGGTTAACGCGATAGAGCACGGCGGGCATCTCGACCCGAAGCAAATTGTGGATATGAGTTATATCCGGACGGCGCGCACAATCGTCTACTACATTCGCGATCCTGGAGACGGCTTCTCTCGCGATAAATTGCAGCACGCCGCGGGTGCCGATTTCGCCGAGAAGCCTATGCGCCACATTGATCTGCGCGAGGAAATGGGGCTGCGGCCGGGCGGGTTCGGTATGCTTATGGCCAAGAAATTCGCCGACGAAGTGATCTATAGCGCCAAAGGAAACGAAGTGCTGTTGATCAAGTATTTGTAAGAAGCGTGGGAGCGTGAAGAAGAAGATCTGCATGATCGGCGCATTCGGCGTGGGCAAAACGAGTCTAGTGCGCCGTTTTGTGGATGGTTTCTTCGGCGAGAAATATCTGACTACGGTGGGCGTCAAGATTGATCGCAAGGATGTTTCGGCCGGCGGTGAGTCAGTCGCCTTGATGTTATGGGATTTGGCCGGAGAAGACGATCTCTCGCCGCTGCAGACAGCGCATCTCAGGGGCGCTTCCGCCTATATTTTGGTGGCCGATGGATGCCGTGCAGAGACATTGGCTAAAGCCATTGAACTGCAAGGGCGGATAGAGGAACAATTTGGCGAGCTGCCGTTTGTATTGGCGATCAACAAAGCCGACTTACGAGAGACCTGGGAGGTTAAAACCTCGGACGTTGAAAGCCGAGGCTGGACTACTTTCGAAACGAGTGCGATGGTGGGCCTGGGAGTCGAAGAGATCTTCCTGACGCTCGCGGAGATACTCATCAGTAAAACTACTGCTACCGAGGAGTCCGACGAGTGAGACAGATTGCGGAGCTTAATATTCTGGCCGCCCTCGGATATGTGGTGTTTGAACGAGTGAGCGAGGGATTATTCAAACTCTCAGGAGAAAGGCCGAATTGGCTGAAAGCGGATGACTGCTGCCGGATTCCACTGGCTGATTTGTTTCCATTCCTTGAACTCTTCCTACTCGATGCGGAAGAGTTTTGGACAGATTCAGGTGGGCGTGCTACTTTGCGATCCGACTATTGGACACAGACTTTCGCCCAGGAAGGGGAGTTGCATCTTTCCGCAACGGCGATAGCGCTGGCAGATGGCGGCCAAAAGAAGTGCATTCTTCTCATTGAGTCTGCTGAAGGCAAATTCAAACAAGCGCAGGGTCCGATTCATTACGCACATGAGGCTTCGCTCGCCGCCGGGCAAATCGCGAAGCTGAATCGCGAACTCGAGCGTGCGACCGAAGCAAAGAGCGAGTTTCTAGCGCGCATGAGCCACGAAATCCGCACTCCTCTGAATGCCCTGTTAGGGATGGCGGAGTTGCTGGTGGAGACGCCGCTGAGCCCCGAACAAAGCGAGTATGTGCGGATCTTCCAAAGAAGCGGCGAAAACCTTCTCCGGGTAGTGAACGAGGTTCTTGACTTCTGTAAGATTGAGGCCGGCCAAGTGGAGATGGAGAGCGTTGCCTTTGAACTGCCCGTGATTATCAAAGAGGCACTCGAAGTGATGTCGGTTCGGGCAAACACTAAAGGGCTCAAGCTGACCTTGGAGATCGAAGACGGGGTTGCGGCTGAGTTGATCGGAGATCCCGGCCGGCTTCGGCAAGTGCTCTTGAACTTATTGGGAAACGCCATCAAGTTCACAGAGCACGGCGAGATCAGGGTGCGTGTGAGTGCGGAAACCCCTGAGGTTGGATCACTTCACTTTGTCGTCTCCGACACGGGGATCGGTATTCCGGCCGAGCGTCTCCCGGCTATCTTTGACAGCTTTACCCAAGCGGAAACATCTACCATGCGAAGGTTTGGCGGCACTGGATTGGGGCTGGCAATTTCCAAGAAATTCGTGGAATTAATGGGCGGGACGATTTGGGTTGAAAGCACCCTCGGAATCGGCACCCAGATGCATTTCACGGCGCGTTTTGGAGTTGTCGAGAGATCATCGCCAAGCATAGGTTCGGCTGTGAGAAACAGCACTCCGATTAGGCCGCGCGGGGCAATGAAAATTCTTGTCGCGGACGATTCCGCGGACAACCGCTTTGTGATTCGGGGGTTTTTGAAAGATACCGGCTATCTGATCGACGAGGCGGAGAATGGCATCGCGGCGGTGGAGAAGTTCAAACAGGCTAGCTACGATGTGGTGCTGACCGATTGCGAAATGCCTATGTTAGATGGATTTTCGGCCACACGCGAGATGCGAGCTTATGAAAGAGAACGAAATGCAAGGCCCACGCCAATCTTCGTTCTGACTGCCCATGCGTTCAAGAAAATCATGCAGGAGAGCATTGACGCGGGGTGCACTGGCCAACTTACGAAACCTATCCGCAAAGCGGATTTGCTGGCGGCGCTTCGCGCCTACGAGCGAGAGCCGGCGGCGAATCGCGCGACTGAAGATTCCGACGAATCTTGGCTGGCTCCCATTATCCCCGGCTATCTGGAGAAGTGCCGGGGCGATGTGGAAAAGCTGAGAAATGCCGTGGAGCGGCAAGACTATGCCACGGTGCGCCTGGTAGGACACCAAATCGCGGGGACGGGAGCAAGCTTTGGATTTGAAAGACTCAGTGAGTTGGGCAGCGAGCTTGAAGGGTTAGCTGAGTCTGGAGAGCCTGCCAGACTTAGTGCCGGAATCGAGGAGTTGGCGCGCTATCTCAGTGGCTTGCCAGCATGATCCGAAAAGAGACGCTGCGGTTAAACGATTGATCGCGCGGGCCCGATCCGGTACGCAACGGTTGCCTGTCACCCACGCCTCGCTCGAGGAACTGATTCTCCGCAATGCCGAGCGACCGCATTTGCGCTACCACGGCGGCAGCGCGCGCCACGGCCAGAAGGGCGTTGGTATCGTCGGCTCCAGTCGAATCGGTATGGCCCAGAACCTCAACCTTGGCGGATTGACCCGTCGCGGCGGCAGCTTCAAACAGAGCTTTCAGATGAGGAACCATCTCTTCCAGGCGATCTAGCGCGGATCCCAATAAAACGGCGCTTCCGGACTCAAAACGCAAGACGGTGGTCTCAATCGATTGCCGTTCGGCGGCCAACCTGCGCTGCGCCGTGAAAGCCGGATCGAGCGATTGGTAGGGCTCCAGGTGAAATTCCACAGTCTGCGGCTGCAAGCTGGCTTTGGCCACCAGCGTGTACGGATCGTGACTCATAGGGTCGCGCAATCCATAGACTGTGAACCGGCCGAAATGCCAATCGGCATTTGTGACTGTGATGCCGGGCTCCTTCCGGAGAATCGCCAGCAGTTGGTTCGAGCGGTAGCGATCGCGCAGCGCTAAGAAGACCCAAAGCATCGCGGCTAGAAAGAGGAAGTTCACTAGAACCCGCAGGGTCCGCGAGTTCCGAGGTTTGGCGTTAGGTACCGATCGGCCTAGCAAACAGGCCCGCAGTGCTGGCTCAGCGGCGGCGAATGGGGCAGTATCTCCATCAAAACGGTGCAACTGATCGAAGAGATCGCGGTGAATCGATTCGAGCGCGCTTTGAAACACTTGTTTCAACTCAGCCGGAGGAACTCCGCGAATCACACCCGCTAGAATCGCCTGCGGGCCTTGCTGCACCCAAACGGTAAATTCACCAACCTGCATCTGCTCGAGACCTTCGGCGCCGGCGGCTCCGAATGAGTCACTGACAAAGTCTTGGATGGCCGTTAGCATGCCCGAGATAAGGTCGGCGTCTTTGATGACCGCAGTCTCGGCCGATATGTGGGTGAGAAGCAAACCGGTGTTTCGATGAATCAAAAACACTTGCTCCACGGCGTAACGAACGCTGTGCAGAAGCATGATTTCGCCATAAGACTTACCGGTTCGAAGCGCTTCGATTCGCCATTTCAAGCTCTGGGCGGAAAAGCTGTTCTCCAGAGTCAGATTAAGCGTCTCCACCAAGCCCGCCAGCGCGGCGTTCACCGCCTTGCGAATGGCCGCGCCGATGACAGGATAAAGAGTCTCGGCCAGAACGCCGGGGTTTCGCCTGACAGACGCGCGGAACGATTGTTCGAAGAGGGGTTCCAAGGCGCGGCGCAGTTTGACATCGCGCGCCGGACGAAGCCGGATCGCCTCCGGAAGAACCTCACTCACATCTTTCGCGCGCCGGTTCGGGTCATACAGTTGACTTTCGAGTTGATCGAGCCGGAGCCGTTCCATGCCGAGCAGGAGATCCTTCAGCTCGGCCAGTTCCTGGCGTCCTCCGGCCTCGGGATCGGTAGATCCATTCATGGCGCCCGGAATGGGCATGTCACTCATGGGGCAGATGGAACTCGCCGTTGAGTTTCAGCGCCACTTCGTTGAAAAGCGCCGCCAGAGCCGAGCGGTCGGTCTTCCCGGAGCGCAGTTCGTTGAAGCGCTGCTCCAATAACGTTGCGATCTCGTTCTGCAGCACTCGCATCTCATCGCGCAGATCGGTGGACTGCTGCAGAATATTTCTGCGGAGGTCTCCTTGTGCGCTGGCACTCTGGTCTTCGAAATCGTGAATCTTCCGGGTGATGGAATCCACTGACTCCTTCAGCTCGCGATTGACCTGCGCGAGACCGTCCGAACGTTCGCCGCGCTCCACTTTGAGCCGCGATTCGAGCGACTCGAACTCGCCTTTTAGATAAGCTTCCAAGGACTCAATTCGGCGGCGCGTTATGTCGCGCAACTCGCTGGTTTCTTTGCGCAGAGTCTCTTCCAAACGGGTCAGGCGGGCATCGTAATCCCGCATGTGAGAGCCGAAGAGAATATCGCGAATTTTATCGATATTCGCCGCGCCTGCCGGCTCGCCCTCTTGACCGGCTAGCGTGCTGAACCCATCGCTTGCTGCACTCATTCGGTTTAGTTCCTTGGTTCCGCTATTCTATCAGCTTCACGGAACGCCGCCATCCGTCCTGTATTCTGTAGGCTGTATTCTAATTCCGTCTTTTGTAGGTTCTGACTATGCTTTTTCGCCTTTTCACAGTCGCCGCTTTCTGCTTACTCCCCGTTTTGGCTCACGCGCAAACCGCCGATGAGATCATCGCCAAGAATATTCAGGCTCGCGGTGGCCTTGAGAAGATCAAAAGCTTGCAATCGCTGCGCGTTTCCGGCCAGATTGCCATCGGCGGCTTTCGCGCGTCGTTCGTTCAAGAGAATAAGCGGCCTTACAAGGTTCGGGAAGAGCAAATCATCCAGGGGATGGTTGGCATTGATGCATACGACGGCAAAACCGCTTGGCATGTTGTACCTTGGGAAGGCCGCAAAGACCCAGATCTTATCTCGGCCGACGACCGCAAAGCCTTGGTCGAGGACGCGGATATCGAAGGCCAACTCGTTGACTATCGCAACAAGGATCACCGCGTCGAATATGTGGGGCACGACTCCGTAGAGGGAACCGACTGCTACAAACTCAAGGTGACCTTAGCCAGCGGCGATGTTCGTTACTACTACATTGACACCGATAGCTTTCTTGAATTGAAAGAGGAAAACGAGTTGAACATTCGCGGAACAGTACGTTACACGGAGACCTATTTTGGAGATTACGAGAAAGTCGATGGCATTTATTTCCCCTTTGCCATAGAGTCTTGCGTGAAGGGCGACTCAGATCGTGTCAAGCTGACTGTCGACAAAATTGCCGTCAACGGAGCACTGCCGGATTCTCTTTTCTCGATGCCCGTGGCTGGAGGAAGTAAGTAAATGCACTTTTTTAAATTGTGTTTCGTGGCGGCTGCGCTTTCGTTTTTGGCCTTTACTCTGTGGGGGGAAACGCCCAAGCTGGATTCCGATGCCATATCCGGCCTTGGCGCCCGTAACATCGGCGCGGGCGTAATCAGTGGCCGCGTCGCGACTATCACGGGCGTGCATGAAAATGGCCGACTGACTGTGTATGTGGGTTCGGCCGCCGGTGGTGTCTGGAAATCGCTAAACGGCGGCACCACTTTTAAACCTCTCTTTGATAAGCAGCCGGTGCAATCCATCGGAGCGCTTGCCGTCGATCCATCGAATTCTAAAATTGTGTGGGCCGGGACTGGGGAGTCTTGGACACGCAACAGCGTTTCCGTGGGAGATGGCATCTATAAGTCATCGGACGGCGGTGAAAACTGGACGAACATGGGGCTTAAGAATTCTGAGCGGATTGCCAAGATCCTGGTTCATCCCAAAGACTCGAATACCGTCTATGCTTGCGTTCCCGGCAAGCTATGGAGTGATAGCGACGACCGCGGTCTTTATAAAACCTCGGATGGCGGAAAGACTTGGAGCAAAATTCTTGCTGGCGGCAACGCCTCTACCGGCTGCGGTTCGATTTCTATGAGTGCGCGCGATCCGAACGTTATGTTTGCCGCAAATTGGGATTTTCGCCGCAAAGGATGGACGTTCCGTTCCGGCGGTGATAACAGCACGGCGGCCAGCGCCAGCGCCTTCTACAAGACCACCGACGGCGGGAACACCTGGAAGGATCTCGATGAAAAGACAGCCAAGGGTCTTCCTCCAAAGCCATGGGGCCGCATTGCCATCGCCAATGCGCCTTCCAATCCCGACGTCGTTTATGCGGTCATCGAATCCACCCAAAGCGCCCTCTATCGTTCCTCCGACGGAGGCCAGACGTGGCAGGAAGGAGACCGGAGCCAGATGATGGTATGGCGTCCGTTCTACTTCGCGAACCTGATTGTGGATCCGAAGGATGAAAATAAGGTTTACAAGGCGGGCGGCTCGCTCATCCTTAGCAATGATGGAGGCAAGAGTTTTAGCTTTATCGGAGGCGGCGCGCATGGCGATTTTCATGATGTCTGGATCGACCCGCGGAATACGGATGAAATCATAACTTGTGACGACGGGGGCGTCTGGTTTTCCAGGGATTCAGGCGATAAATGGCTCAAAGCTTACGACTTGCCGCTCGGCCAGTTCTATCACGTTAGTTTGGACATAAGCGATCCTTATCATGTTTTCGGAGGGCTACAGGATAACAGCGTTTGGGTCGGAGATTCCTCTTATCCTGGCGGCATTTCCAACCATCGCTGGGAGAATCTCTACGGAGGCGATGGCTTTTTCGCCCTGCCCGACCCGACCGACGCCAACTACGTTTATGTCGAGGCGCAGGGTGGCACGATATCCCGCGTGAATCTCCGAACTCTCGAGTCTCGCAGCATTCAGCCGCAGCAAAATTATGGCGAAGGTAAGCTGCGCTTCAATTGGAATAGTCCAATGGCGCTTAGCCCAAGCAACGATGGCACCCTCTATATCGGCGCGCAGTTCCTGTTTCGCTCACGCAACCAGGGCCAGTCTTGGGATCGCATCTCGCCCGATCTCACCACCAATGATCCTGAGAAGCAAAAGCAAGAGGAGTCAGGTGGAGTTACCGTGGATAACTCCGCCGCGGAGACTCACACAACGATTTATTCGATAAGCGAGTCTCCACGCGACTCGCAGGTCATCTGGGTTGGTACCGACGACGGGAACCTGCAACTGTCTCGCGATGCTGGAAAGACCTGGACCAATGTCGTCGCCAACGTTCCTGGCTTGCCCAAAGCATCGTGGGTTTCCTGGGTGGAAGCGGGACGTTTTGCGGACGGTGTCGCCTATGCCGCCTTTGATCGACATACCTTCGGAGATATGCAGCCTTACGTGTACAAGACGTCCGATTTCGGAAAGACATGGGCTCTCCTCACCACACCAAGCACAGGTGTCCGCGGCTTCGCGCACGTGATCAAAGAGGACCTCACGTCGGCCAATTTGCTTTTTCTCGGCACCGAGTTTGGATTATGGATTTCGGGTGACGGTGGAACACAGTGGGCGCAATATAAAGGACACGATTTCCCGTCCGTGCCGGTGCGCGATCTGGCGATTCAACCGCGCACCTCCGATCTTGTTCTTGCAACCCACGGGCGGGGAATTTGGATCATTGACGATATTTCACCGCTTCGCCAGCTGACCTCGGAAATTCTCAGCAAAGACGCCGTGTTTCTCGAAAGCAAGCCAGTGCAACAGCGGCTCATGGCGTCAGGTGGCTGGCCGGAGGGCGACGGCAATTTTATTGGAGAGAATCCTCCCGATGGGGCTCTTATCACTTATTACCAAAAGAAGCGGCACATTTATGGCCGCATGAAATTAGAAGTGCTAGACGACAAAGGCCAGCTGATAGACACCTTGCCTGCCAACAGCCGGCGCGGCATTACTCGCGTTGTGTGGTCGATGCGCTTAAAGCCCCCGAAGGTGCCGCCGGCTGCTGTTATCGCCGGGGAAGCCACTATTGGCCCGCGTGTTGTTCCCGGCGCTTACACGATTAAGCTTACCCGCGGTTCCGAGGTATACACAACTCAAGTTGTTCTTACGCTTGATGCGCGCGCGAAATTCAGCGTCGAAGACCGGCAGCAGGAATTTAATGCCGCGTTGCGCGTCTCTAAGCTCCTGGGAGATTTGACATTCGATGTGGACCGGATCAATGGCGTTCGGCAAGATCTTGCCATGCGCGCGGCGAATCTTTCTAAAACAGATCCTTTAAGTGCCCAACTCAGCGCGCTTTCCGGTAAAGCCGACGAAATTCGCAAAAAGATCGTGGCGACAAAAGAAGGAGGGGCTATCACCGGCGAGGAGCGGATTCGCGAGAAGGCATCGCAGCTTTATGGAGCGGTTGTTTCCTATGAAGGCCGGCCAGCCGACTACTATATCTCTCGCATTGATTCACTCTCCCACGAGCGCCAGGACGTGGTGGATGAGTTCAACGCTTTTCTAGCGAAAGACGTTCCGAGCGCCAATCAGGCGTTGAAGGCAAAGAAAATGGAAATCATTGTCCCGATTTCTCGCGAAGCGTGGGAGAAAGCCAGCCTCGCTGACGGAGGCGGTATGCCAGCTGCCGGTAATATCTTGGATAGCCATCTCCTCTCTTGGCGTTGATGAAGCTGAGACTCGCTGACTACGTCGTTCGTTTCGTTCGAAACCTCGGCGTAAAGCATGTCTTCCTTGTCCCGGGTGGCGGAGCGATGCATCTGAATGATGCCCTCAGCCGATGTGTGGAAATTGAGCCTGTGTGCAATTTGCATGAACAGGCTAGCGCCATCGCCACTGAAAATTACTCCAAGGGAACGAATCACTTCGGCGTTTGCATGGTGACCACCGGGCCCGGCGCAACCAACGCTATTACCGGGTTAGCGGGTGCCTGGCTTGATTCCACTCCATGTCTTTTTATCTCGGGTCAAGTCAAACGCGCCGACCGCCTGATTTCTCCGGAAGGTGTTCGTTCCGGCGTTCGCCAGATGGGCGTTCAGGAGGTGGACATAGTCGAAATTGTCAAGCCGCTCACAAAGTATGCAATCACTGTAGATCAGCCTGACTCGATTCGCTATCACCTCGAAAAGGCTGTATTGCTGGCTCGATCCGGGCGCCCTGGACCGGTATGGATCGACATTCCTCTCGATGTACAGGGCAGCCAAATAGATGAAAGCAGGCTTTCTGCATTCGCTCCACCCTCAAATCCCGAAACCGCTCCTGACATTTCAACGATCATTGAGCTACTGAATCGTTCGAGTCGCCCAATAATCCTGGCAGGGAACGGCATTCGACTCGCTCACGCCGAAGAGGAGTTTCTTGAACTATTGAATATCTTGGACGTCCCTGTGGAGGCCACCTGGCTTGCGATCGACCTTGTTCCAGCCGATCACCCGCTATTCGTAGGACGCCCTGGCTCGCTGGCTTCTCGCGGTGCTAACTTTGCCATCCAAAACTCGGACCTTATGATATCGATCGGCTCCCGCCTCGATCGGGTCATCACCGGTTATGCACCCGATCGTTTTGCCCGCGATGCCGAGAAAGTAATGGTTGATATCGATCCCGCGGAACTAGCGAAAATGGGAGAGTCCATTCATCACAAGTTCTGTTGTGACGCGGGCGTTTTCATCCGCGCCTTGCTGGCCCGTCGCAATGAGATTCAGAAGTGCGATCGTTCCGCTTGGCTCACTCGCTGCTCACAATGGAAAACACGCTATCCGATTGTGACCACCGAACATCGCAAACCTTCGGGCCGAGTGAGTGTCTATCATCTGTCGGAAATTCTCTCCTCTGAGTTACAAGAGAATGCTTGGATTGTCTCTGGAAGCTCGGGGAGCGCTATTGAACTCTTTCTCTTCGCATTCGGAGTCAAGCACGGGCAGCGGATCTTTCACACCACAGCTTTGGGAAGCATGGGATTCGGCATTCCCGCGTCTATCGGCACGTCCCTCGCCAATGAACGCCGCCCCGTGGTGTGTGTAGAAGGTGACGGCAGTTTCCAATTCAACATTCAGGAGTTGGAGACAGTTCGGCGCCTGAATTTACCGATCAAGTTTTTCGTCCTCAATAACGGCGGTTATGCTTCGATCCGAATCTCGCAAACTGCTTTCTTTGGCGAGGCGAGAATCGGTTGCGATGCTAAGACGGGCCAGACTCTGCCCGATGTTCGCAAGGTGGCCGAAGCTTACAGTATTCAATCGGCGATCATTTACGACCAGACGAACCTGCGCGCGGAGATTCGCCGCGTTCTCGACCTGCCCGGGCCCGTCGTTTGCGATGTCCATGTAATTCCGGAGGAAATTCGAGCGCCCCGGTTGGCATCGGTGCAGCGTCCCGATGGCTCATTTGTCTCCAAGCCATTGGAAGATCTGGCACCGTTTCTTGATCGCGCGGAGTTCCTGGAAAACATGATAATTCCACCGCTCCAGGAGTAACTTACATGGGAATTGGAATCGTGCAGGGAAGGTTATTGCCACCGGAGGGCGATCGCATCCAGTCGTTTCCTCGCATTCGCTGGCAGGAAGAGTTCGCTTTAGCGACCGAAGCCGGATTGCAATTCATTGAATGGGTCTACGATCTCCACGGCGTGGACGTCAACCCCATCGCCAGTGAAGATGGCATCCGATCCATTCGGCTTCTGGCTGCCGAGTACGGCGTCGCCGTCAGGTCGCTTTGCGCGGATTACTTTATGGATTGCCCAGAATTAGATCCGCGGAAGCTGGTCTGGCTAATCGAGCACTGCCGCTTAGCCGGAATTTCGCGCATCGTTCTCCCTTTTGTCGATGCCTCGCGCATCCAGGATTCATCACATGCCGAACGCGTTGCGGCTATGCTATGCGAAGTGCTTCCGGAAGCGGGCCCCAACAGTGTGGAGATTCATCTCGAAACTTCGCTCGATCCCCACTCTTTCGGCCACCTTCTGGACGCAATCCGGAATCCTCTCTGCAAAATTACCTACGATTCGGGTAATAGCGCCTCACTCGGCTACTCGCCTGTTGAAGAATTCGCGGCTTATGGCGAACGGATAGGCAGCGTTCATATCAAAGATCGCTTGCGTAATGGCGGTACGGTTCCTCTCGGAACCGGCTCGACGGATTTCACAACCGTCTTTCGCGAGCTAAAGAAGATCTCGTACGGTGGAGACTTTGTCCTGCAAGCGGCTCGCGAAACGACTGGCGAGGAAGTGGCACTAGCCCGGCGGAACGCGTCCTGGCTCTTGAGTCAGCTATGAAAATCCTGATTGTAGGTCTAGGAGGAATCGGTCAGCGCCACGCGCGCAACCTCCGTGTCGTGTTAGGCGAGAGTGTGGATCTTATTGCGTACCGAGTGCGCCGCCTCCCACACGTCATCACTCCTGGCTTAGAAGCTGATTCGAGCCGCAAAGTCGAAGCGGAGTACAAAATAAGAGCCTTTGACGATCTGAGCCAAGCGCTTGCCGAAGAACCGGACGCAGCATTTATTTGCAATCCGACTAGCCTGCACCTATCCGTTGCACAAATGTGCGCGGAACACGGCTGCCATCTCTTTATTGAGAAGCCCTTGTCCCACAGTCTTTCCGGTGTGCATACTTTGCTTGAAACCGTTAAACAGCGAAATCTGGTCGCCGTGGTCGGATACCAATTTCGATTCCATCCTTGTCTTCGCGCGGTAACCAAGCTGCTTTCCGAACAATCCATCGGCCGTGTTCTGGCGGTCCGCGCGGCAGTCGGCGAATATCTGCCGGGTTGGCATGCATATGAAGACTATAAGCAAATCTATGCGTCCAATGCAGCGCTGGGCGGAGGTGTTATCCTGTCGCAGATACACGAGCTTGACTACTTATACTCGCTGTTTGGATTGCCTCGCTCCATTTATTCGTTAGGTGGTCACTGGAGCAGCCTCGAAATTGATGTAGAAGATACTGCTAGCACTCTTATGGATTTCTTAGTTGACGGTCGATCTGTTGCGGTTCACTTGCATCAGGACTATTTGCAGAGCCCTCCCAACCGGCAGTGCGAGATTATTGGTGAACTGGGAAAAATCGTGGTCGATTTCTCTTCTTTGCGCGTTACCGCGCCTAGTTTCATCCAGGATTTCGCGGGGTTTGAGCGCAACCAGCTTTTCGTAGACGAGACAAAGCATTTTCTGGCCTGTATTGAAGGACGCGAAACTCCGTTGGTTGACCTGAACGCCGGCATACAAAGTCTCCGCATGGCTTTAGCCGCCAAGGAATCCATCGCGAGCGGCGGGGCGGTTGAATTGGGATCGGAGTTCTAGCGATGGCCCACCCGGCGTTCGATCTCTCCGGTAAGATTGCGATTATCACCGGAGGCGCCGGACTGCTGGGCGAGCAGCATGCGCGCGCCATTGCGGCTGCGCGCGGCATTCCTGTGTTGCTTGATATTGCCGGCGTCCGGGTGACCGAACTGGCGAATCGATTGAGCGACGAATTGCACCTGAATGTGGCGGGCTTTGCGGCCGACGTGACGAAGCCGAACGAGGTGAAACGGGTTCTGGCGGAAGTTTTGCAACGCTATGGTCGCGTCGATATTCTGATCAACAACGCTGCCAGTAATCCGAAAGTCGAAGGCGCCGAGCCGGTGAGTTTTTCGAGGTTTGAAAGTTTTTCGCTGGATCAATGGAACGCCGATCTGGCGGTGGGCATTAACGGCGCTTTTATCTGCTGCCAGGTATTTGGGTCGGAAATGGTGCGGCGCGGCGGCGGCGCGATAGTAAATGTTTCGTCCGACCTGGGCCTGATTGCCCCGGATCAACGCATTTACCGTCTCCCAAACATGCCGGAGAACTTACAGCCTGTAAAACCAGTGAGTTATTCGATAGTGAAGTCGGCGCTCATTGGATTGACTCGGTATTTGGCGACTTACTGGGCCGGCCGCGGCATTCGGGTGAATGCTATCTGCCCGGGCGGAGTGGAGAATGGCCAGCCGGAGGAATTTGTCACCCGGTTAGCCAACCTGATTCCGATGGGGCGTATGGCGCGGCCCGACGAATATCAAGGGGCAATCCTTTTTTTGTGCTCCGATGCCTCGTCTTACATGACAGGCGCGACTCTAGTCGTCGATGGCGGACGCACCTGCTGGTAAGGGAATGGCGTAACAGACCAGATCCCACACTTCGCGCAAATGTGGCCTCAGGTAGAACTTATATCTCGGATTGTAAGAAGCGATTTGCAGCGGAACCCTCCAAACGTGGTCTTGCGCGTGATACACGCATACCGCCAGCGCGGGTGCATGGCGGGCGATGATTTGACGTGCGCCTGCGAGCGCTTCGAGTTCATAGCCTTCTATGTCCAGTTTGATGAAGCTTGGATGTTCGCTGGCCAGGCAGCTATCGAGGGATACACACTCGACTTGCGACTCGCCTTTGCCCGCTGAAGAGGCTTCACTTCCGTCAGCCATGAACGCCACGGTGCTGTTAGTTCGTCCAACAGCGGCCTGCTTGACTTTTATGCGTGGGTTCAGCGCGGCAATCGATTGAAGCTTCTGAAAATTTGCCGGGTCTGGCTCGAAGGCAAATATTTTGCGGAATCTGCCGGTCGAATGTTCGAGGAAAGAGCGGACGGTATCACCGTCGTAAGCGCCGCAATCGACGAAGACTTCGTCGGTGGAAAGCTTGCGCAATTCATCGCGAAAGTATAGCGGGCCCGTCACCGGATCCGCCAGCGCCGCGAAATTAAAGTGGAGACGCCAGCGAATCTGCGCGAGATACTCGCGGCGCGAAAAATCGTCGGCCCAAAGCGCGGTGCAAGCTCCAACTTCAGCCGCTTGCTGCAACACCAAATGCGCTGCATTGGCTGCGTAGTATGGAAATAGAGCTTGATAACGCCAGTAAAGCAAGCCCCAATGAACAACCGATCGGCAGCCTAAGGCGCGAAGTTGCGTTTCGCGATCGGCCATTTTATCGGTGGCATGACCGCTCCAAATGGTGATGGCGAACGCTGCGTCCCGGCCATGCTTTGTGGCGGCTTCCGGCAATGATAGAACCGGCAATCCACCCATCTCGAGTCCCCACAGCGCGGCGTTGTTATCGCAAAAGGCCAATGGCTCGATCCCAATGGCTCGCAGGCCTTTCAGCGTTCGTTGCCCAAACGCGCCTGCGCCAAACAGCACCAAAGGGCAGCCGCCTGCCACAGAATCGAACGTTTCCGCCTCGCGCCTTTTCGCCGCCTCAACGGGTTCAGCTAGCAATGTATCAAGCGCATTCAACATCTGACAAGATATCTTTATGGCCGGCTCACAGACAACCGCTAACGTTGCCAACATTATGAACCAACCAAAACCGGCGGCTCCGGCGCGTTTGCTTTCACTGGATGCGTTTCGCGGCCTCACCATGCTGTTTATGGTTTTGGTGAACAATGCCGGCGGTCCGCAATCCTATGCGCCCTTGCGGCACGCGGCCTGGAACGGTTGGACGCCTACCGACGTGGTGTTCCCCTCGTTTCTTTGGATAGCCGGAGTGGCGATTACACTTGCTCTTGGCCGCAGGCTGGAAGCGGGTGAGGCGCCGGGCAAACTGCTTAAAATCATTTTCCGGCGAGCAGTGATCATTTACGTGCTCGGGTTGCTGGTCTACGCGTTCCCGAACTTTAGCCTTTCGCACCAAAGGCTGCTGGGAGTTTTACAGCGCATCGCCATCTGCTATTTGGCTGCGTCGGTTATTTATCTGTATAGTTCAGTGCGGGCGCAGATCATATGGATTGTGTCGCTTTTTACCGTATACTGGCTGCTGATGGCGTTTGTGAATGTGCCCGGCTATGGGCCGGGAAATTTGAGCGTGGAAGGCAATTTCGCACACTACGTTGACCACATCGTGCTCGGGGCGCACAATTATGCGGGCACGAAAACCTGGGACCCTGAAGGGATTGTGAGTACTCTGCCCGCCATTGGAACGGCGCTCCTGGGAGTGATGGCCGGGCACCTGTTGCGCCTGCCGATTCCGCTGGCGCTGCGCCGCAACCGATTGTTGATCGCAGGCGGATTTCTCATTGCGCTGGGCCTTGTCTGGAATCTTAAGCTACCTATCAACAAGAAGCTCTGGACCGATTCCTTTGCTACCTTCATGGCGGGTTTGGATTTTGTCCTGTTGGCGGGCTTCATTTGGCTGGTGGATGAGCGCGGGGTGCGCAAATGGGTGAGGCCGCTGACCATCACGGGTATGAACGCCATTGCCGTTTATCTGGCTTCCGAGTTTTTATCGGAGTTTCTGGATGCCACGCCGCTACACGCTGACATCTACAATTCGCTTTTCGCGCCCTTTGGCTCTCCAATGAATGCCTCACTATTCTGGGCGCTTAGCTTTACCTTGCTGATGTATCTTTTTGCCTGGCTGCTGTATAAACGCGGCTGGTTTTTGCGGATTTGAACTTTGCGCTGGGCTCTCTTTATAGCGCTGGCAGCCGCGCTGGGAGGTAGCGCCTTGTGGTGGCTCGCTCAGCCGCCCACGGTTCCCCTAGCCAACGAAGAGGGAACAGGTCCCGAGGTTGCACTGATTATTTTCTCGGATCAAGGCGAACGCCTGGGCATGCAACGGATGAGGAAAATAGTCCTGCCGGATGCCGAATGGCGACGCCGGCTTTCGAGTGAGCAATTCGCGGTGACGCGAGAGCAATCCACCGAGTTCCCCTTTCACAACTTGTATTGGAACAACCACGCGACGGGTATTTACCGCTGCGTGTGCTGCGGCAATGCCGTTTTCCGGTCGCGAGAAAAGTTCGATTCCGACACAGGCTGGCCCAGCTTTTGGGCTCCTATTGCGTCGGACAACATTGCCACCGCCAAGGACCTCAAGCTGGGCCTGGAACGTACCGAAGTTCTATGCCGAAAATGCGACGCCCATCTTGGTCATGTGTTCGACGACGGACCGCCGCCGACAGGCGAACGCTATTGCCTTAACTCCGCTGCCTTGCGATTTATTCAGAGCAAATGAGGGGGCGTACGGCGGAGCTTGCGAGTTACGGGTGAATGCAGAAATTCGTTCACCGTTTCGAGCGAACCGAAGAATCCCGCGAAGCAATTCCGCAGATGCCTTGGCGATTCGCGCTCAGCAACAAAATCGCGCGGGCGAAATTGGTCCGACAAAGCGATCACAGCCGTTCCCATGGGCCGGTATTCATGCGTTCCTCGCGCCCAGGCAACGCGTTCCTCCGCATCGATCCAGACCGCAAATCCCACAGGGGCTAAGGCCTCTTGGCGAGCAAGACTTGCGCTTCCACTAACTTGTCATTGCGCATGACTTTGACTGTGACCGTATCGCCCGGTTTGTGCTGCCGCAACGCGTAGGTGAAGTCGTATAGATTGTCGATTTTCTTGCCATCGAATTCGATCATCACATCGCCGGCCACAAAGCCTGCCTTGGCGGCCGGAGAACCGTCGCGCACATCGGAAAAGCGAACACCTTTTGCGGGTCCGCCAAAATCGGGAATGCTGCCGAAATACGGCCCGTAGCCGCGCGATGAGCCGCTCGGCAAATCGCCATTGTGCTCCGTAGGCTGCACCCGCACGAAAGAAGGGCGATCGCTCGCATCGGCCAGTGTAACGGCAATCTCCTCTACCTCGCCCAAAAGTTTTACGGCGTCGTCGGCGTTGATCTTGTCCCAAGTGTCACTCGGCTTGTGATAGTCGCTGTGCAGGCCGGAAAAGAAGAACAGGGTTGGAACCCCCTTAACCATGAAAGACGTGTGATCACTTGAGCCGTCAACTCCCGTTCCCGTCAGGTCGTCGTCCAAGCCGGCATCCTTGGCGGCTTTCTCCACAATGGGCTTGAAGGTGGTGCCACTCTCAATTCCACCGACGTAAACCTTCTTGTTACGCAAGCGGCCGATCATATCCATATTGATCATGGTCACGGCTTTACCTAAAGGCTCAAGCGGATGATTGGCAAAATAAGCCGAGCCCAACAATCCTTCCTCTTCGCCTGCGAAGCAAAGAAACAAAAAGCCACGCTTGTGATCCCCGGAGTGCGCGATGGCGCGCGCTAATTCGATGACTCCCGCTGTTCCGGAGGCATTGTCGTCGGCCCCCGGATGAACCGTACCCATCAGCGATGGCGCGAGTGAGTGCTCTTCGCCCAGTCCGAGGTGATCATAATGGGCTCCGATGATGATGTATTCGGGAGTATCTCCCGGCCAGTAGCCTGCGACGTTGTGAACAGGCCGCTGTTCGACGGTTATGTTTACTGTTAGTCTCGCGGCATCGTCGGCGGGAAAATCGAATGAACGTGGTTTCAAATCACTGTCAATCCCTTTGATCAAGGCAGGCAAGTCTTTTTGCACGGTGGCGAGAAGTTCGTTCGCGTATTTTACTGACATCTGCGCGACGGGCAGCCCATAATCCTCCGTGCTCACGGCGGGCGTGAATTTTTCCAAGTTGTCCTCGTCACCGGGGTGATTCGGCAAATCGTTGACAAGCAGGACCGCCGCTGCACCGTGAAGCTTGGCGTTGGCCACTTTGCTGGCTAGCTCCGCATGGATGGTATAGCTCTTGCCCGCGAACACACTATTCTCGTCCGATTCCTGCGGCTCATGCCGGAGCAATAAGACGACCTTGCCGCGGGCGTCGATGTTTTCGTAATCGTTGTAGTGATATTCCGGCGCCGTGATGCCATAGCCGGCGAAGACAAGTGGACCCATGGTCTGGCCGTTGGTGCTCAAGTTCAGAGGAACGAAATCGCGTTCCTGCCATAGCTCTTTGAGACGTTGGGAGATGATGAGAGTTAGCTTGTTGCCAGTGCCGAGCGCGCTATGCGCCGTGATCTCGAACTCCTGCAGATAACTTCCAGCTACAGGTTTCAAACCGGCCGCGTGAAATTGCTTGACGATATAGCCGGCGGCCTTCTCCAATTCAGGCGAGCCGGTGAGCCTGCCCTTCAATTCGGGAGACGCCAGATATTTGATGTGAGCCAGGTATTTATCGGGATTGAGGTCCGAGGCCCCTTGCGACAGGTCCGCGAGCAAAAGAAGAACGGCAAGACGGCGCATCAATTGCTCCAATCCGCAGTGAACACATTGAACTCGTAGCGTGCCGGGGCTTTCCAGTCGGATACGAAAACGAGCTTCTTGCCATCTGGCGAAAACTCCGGGAACGAGGTGAAGCCGCCGAAGTCTGTAATCTGCCGCAGGCCGGTGCCATCGATATTGATCAAGTAAAGTTCGAACTTGCGGCCGTCGCAATTATGCTTGTTCGATGAGAAGAGAATCTGTTTGCCATCGGGCGTAAACGTGGGCGCGAAGGAAGCGCAGTTGAAGTCGGTCAATTGCTTGACATTCTTGCCGTTCGAGTCGGAGATGAGCAATTCCATTTTCATGGGGCTTGTGAGGTTGTCCTTTAGCAGCGTGGCGTACTTCTGTTTGGTGACTTCGGTGAGGGGATGATTGCCCCGCCAAACCACTTTCTTGCCGTCGCGCGAGAAGACTGCGCCGCCGTCGTAGCCATAACTCTCAGTGAGGCGTTTTTTGCCCGAGCCGTCGAGTTTCATGGTCCACAAATCCAGATCGCCGGAGGCCATGGAGGTGTAGATGATCTTTTTGGTTTTCCAATTCACGGTAGCTTCGGCGTCGTAACCGTCGGTATCGGTAAGCCGCTTTAGGTCAGTGCCGTCGTCATTGGCGCGGAAGATGTCATAGGCCGCATAGACGGCCCAAACGTAACCCTTGCTGCGGTCGGCGGCCGGAGGGCAAGCGTCGCCGGCCAGATGCGTGGAGGCATAGAGAATGTGTTTGTTATCGGGCAGGAAATAACCGCAAGTCGTGCGGCCTTTGCCGGTTGAGACCATGTGTTGATCCGAGCCGTCAGCATTCATGATAAAAATCTGGTCACATTTCAAATCGCCGCGAGTGGATTGAAAAATGAGGCGCCGGCCGTCGGGCGACCAGTAGGCTTCGGCGTTTTCGCCGCCATTGGTGAGTTGTTTGATATTGGCGAGGTCGGCCGCTGACGCCAACCCGGCGGCGACAAAAAAACAGACGAGATTCTTGCGCATGAGTCTTCGGTTTCAATGATGCCACAGGGCGGGCGGTTTCCAGATGCGGCTGCGCGAATGGCCGATGAGTAAATCGGCCGGTGGCTGGTTGACAACCGATTGACGACCCGCCGCAGGTCGGGCGACCTACCCCACATTGGCGGCCCCAGTGGCAAAATGGGAGACGTTTTAAAGTACTCGGCGACAATGCTTCGATAATGCGACAGTCCGCGATAATTCCGTCACCCTGACAGCAGTCATTTAACCCCCGCAGGTTCTTGGCGAGGCGCTTGCGGTCGGTGATTTTCCGCTCGATCTCAATTAGATGATGCATCAAGGGTGGTGGATCAAGTTTCGGTGGGGACCTCGCGGTTGAGTTTACACGATTGAGAAGTGGCTAGAAATTGAAGCAGGCGCTACGCCGCTCTTCCGTCGTCACTCCACAGAATGGGATACGGAAGAATGGGATACGGGCCTTCTGTTCAAAAAGCCTTGGACCCTCTCAGAAAAAGTGGAGTTCATGTTCGGCATTGGCCCAGAGTGGATACATACGCGGCCAAATGGCGTAACAACGAATTCGGGCGGCGGCGAGGTGGTGCTGGATTTTATGTTCTGGCCTGCTTCGCGGCATCGCTTCGGCTGGTTCCTCGAACCAGGTTTCGATTACAGCTTTGCGCGAGGGCATGAGCACTCGCTCGCGATTAGCGGCGGCCTGCTTATCGCGATCTCACGAAAGCGCTAATGGTTCGAGCTAGCCGCGTCGCAAAAAATACCGTGCGTCGATGTCGTGCCCGACGCCGGATCGCGTGCAACTGACGGAGCGTATTACTTTCTAACTAGTGGGCTCCGCCGAACCCGCTATAATGGCGAGTGCGGTGATAGTGGCGCTATCGTCTAACGGTTAGGACAGAGCCCTCTCAAGGCTTAAATAGGGGTTCGATTCCCCTTAGCGCTACCAACTCCACAATCTGTGTGCGTCGACAGGCACACTTCGGGTATTGCAAATGAGAAAGCAGGCACCAGATTAGGTCGCTTTACGCTGCCGGCTCCGATTCGGGAGTAGCCTTCTGGACGAATCTGGTTTGGGGTTGGGCCATATACCTCAAAAATTGGTCTTTGGTGAAGCTGGAAGGCTGGCCTTGGGCGAAAGCGAGGGCCTGTTCGTGATTGATCGTCTCTTCCAGTTCTGCAAGTGAAAAAACGAAGCCAAAGAGGGAGGGATCGAAGGGGATGCCGAGTTCTTTGGCCTTCTTGTAAAGCTCTTTAGCGCGCTTGAGGTCGGCGGCTTGTTTTTCGGTGCGGTCCTTTTGCAATTGCTTGAGTTCGGCGAGGTCGGATTTGAGTTGGCTGCGGAGGCGGCGTTCCTGGAGACTGAGATTCGAGAAATCCTTGCGGTAGATCAAGTAGATTTCGGCGTGGAT
>Ga0302319_10007923_pt1 | contig 20785 bp, 12 predicted proteins | sample Bog_T0_2_FD_203319 | JGI IMG/M metagenome (GOLD analysis project Ga0302319, IMG submission 203319) | Peat permafrost microbial communities from Stordalen Mire near Abisko, Sweden - Bog_T0_2 | ecosystem: Environmental > Terrestrial > Soil > Wetlands > Peat | place: Sweden: Abisko, Stordalen Mire... | reverse complement strand
CTTGGCCGCGGTCACGTAGAGATTACCCGGCCCAACAATCTTGTCTACGCGCGCAATGCTCACGGTTCCGTAAGCCAGCGCGGCCACAGCGTGCGCTCCGCCCAGCCGATAGAACTCGCGAATGCCAAGCAGATGCGCGGCCGCCAGTGTCTCCGGCGCAGGCTTGGGAGAAACCGCGACGATGCGCTCCACGCCCGCCATCTGCGCGGGAATCGCGGTCATCAACAAAGTTGACGGCAGAGGGTGCCGGCCGCTGGGCACATAGCAGCCAACCGAGCCAATCGGCCGCACGAGTTGCCCTGTCGTGAGCCCTTCGATGGGAGACGTATTCCACGATGCAGGCATCTGGCGCTTGGCAAATGCGCGAATCTGTTTTGCCGCTGCCGACAGTGCTTCGCGCATCGCAGGATCAAGCGAATTCCACGCCGCGGCCATCTCTTCTTGCGTTACGCGCAGATCGCCAGCGCCTTTAAGCCCGTCGAATTGCGCCGCATAACGGAGCAGCGCGCGATCGCCGCGCTTGCGCACATCCGCAACAATATGGCGAACAGCGGGCAGCACGCCATCAAGCGCAGCGCCGCCGCGCCGTTCCAGCACGGCCAGCGTTTCCGCAGTCTGCGCCGCGCCTCGTCCTTTGGTTCGAATCAGTTTCATCGTCTTCCAATTACCTCAATCAAGTCTTCTCGCGCTGCTATCCCCTAAAAACTATACTCAAGATGCAATTGCTATATGCGGGACTATAGAAGTGGCTGTGCGCCCAATCGAGCAATCCAGCTCTTCTTTTGTTCTTTAAGCATGTCGTCGACTTCCAGAGGGTGTACATCCTCATCGAGGGCACTCAGAATTTCATACTGAAACGCTGACTCCCCCTGCGCGTTCCATTCCGCTTGGAGCGATTTATCCTGATGCGAACCGCTGCGCAGGCAGAACCAACATCCGTTCTTCGTAGCATCGAGGTTTCTGGATGCGCCGACCCAGACACGCCCCGTTGCTATGCAACGAACGGCGTACGCGCCCAGAAGCGATTTCCGCTCTTTGAATTTCCTGATGGTTTCTTTTCTAGATTCCTTTGACGGCATTTTTGCTTCCCATCATTCAACTCACGCCATGCGCGGACTACGTCACCAGAGTTTGGTGGAAGGATATGAGGCTATAACCGAATCCCATACCCTTCCAAGCAACGTATGTTCCTACAGCACAACCTTGTTCAGTGGATACTCGACGATGCCGGTGGCCCTTGCAGCCTTCAGCCGCGGTATCACGTCGCGTGCCGTGCGTTCGTCGACAATCGTGTTGACGGCGAGCCACTCCGAATCGCTCAACTGCGAAACCGTTGGCGAATTCAACGCGGGCAGAACGCCAAGCACCGCCTCAAGATCGCCGCGCTTCACATTGAGCATCAATCCCACCTGCGATTGCGCATCGATTGCGCCGCGCAGCATCAGCGCTATCTGGTTAAGCTTTTCGCGTTTCCACGCATCGGCCATTGTCGCCTTGCCCGCAATCAGGTGCGTCTCGCTCTCCATCACCGTGTCGATAATCTTCAGATGGTTGGCCTTGAGCGAGCTGCCCGTCTCGGTAACTTCGACAATCGCATCGGCCAGCATGGGAGGCTTTACTTCGGTCGCGCCCCAGCTGAACTCCACCTTCACGTTGACGCCCTTTGCGGCAAAGTAGCGTTTGCTCACTTCCACCAGTTCGGTGGCAATGATCTTGCCTTCGAGATCCTCGGCCTTTTCAAAACCGCTGCCTTCAGGCACCGCAAGCACCCAGCGCACCTTGCGGCGGCTTTGCTTGGCGTAGGTGAGCGTGGTGATGCTGGTTACATCAAGGCCGCTCTCCACCACCCAATCAATGCCGGTGAGCCCCGCATCGAGCACACCGTGGTCCACATAGCGCGCCATCTCCTGCGCGCGAATCAGCATGCACTCGATCTCGCTATCGTCGATAGAGGGGAAGTATGAGCGCCCGTCCGCGTAGATGTTCCAGCCTGCGCGCTTGAACAGCGCAATGGTCGCATCTTGCAGGCTGCCTTTGGGTATGCCAAGTCTGAGTTTATTAGCCACGTGCCGCCTGCCTTTCATCGCCTTTGCTCACAATTGCTTTAGTAAAGCAGCTCACCGTTCCCTCGTGGCATACCAGGCCGTCGCCCTCCACAACCACGCGGAACAGCAGCGTGTCATTATCGCAATCGGTCGATGCCGTCACCACGCGCAGCCGGTTGCCGCTGGTTTCACCCTTCATCCACAGCTTCTGGCGCGTGCGGCTCCAGAAGGTTACAAATCCGCTCTCCAGCGTCTTGGCATAGCTGATGGGATTCAAGAAACCCAGCATCAGCACTTCGCCGGTACGCGCATCCTGCACGATTCCCGGAACGAGGCCATCCATCTTTTCGAAGTCGATTGTCGTTTCGCTGTTCATCATTCTTCCTATATCCGCGTGACGTTCTTTGCTTTTTGTAGCATGAAAAAACCCGCTGGCGTTGGTCGCCGGCGGGCTGGTGGTTTCCTTAGATCTGGTTGGCCGTCTTATTTCAGGCCATTGCAGTCCGCCGGCATGGATGTCCCATGATGGTGGTGATGGCCGTGATGGCGGAGGCTCTGCATCTGTTAAAAAACTAACGGGGAACCCCTATCGCTGTCAACCACGGATTTACCGCCCGGTATTTTGCCGCTCTCCGATCCTGCTAAATCTACTTTTGTTCCTGCAGCAAATCGAGCACTCGCCGTTGCAGCGCGATGCGCACTTCAAACCGTTTCGTTGCGCTGGTTACATAACGCACCTGCACATCAAATCCAGAAGCCGTCGTAAGCAGGCTGACTACCGGCTCCGTGTCGATCCGGCTCAAGTCGTGGCTATAGGCTGCTTTCTGCCACTCGCGCGCGGCAAGAGCTGCGCCCTCTCCGGTCTCCTCAATCGCCAGTTTGCGAACCCGTTCAACAATGTCGCGCGGATTGGCAGACGCAGGCAGACTCGCCTTGATCTCGTCCCACATCCACTGCCCGGTTGTCGAAAAGTTGAAATACTGTCCGCGAATCGCAAAGCTGTTCATAAACACAATGCGGCGACCGGTGGGAAGTCCGTCGGTCAAAAGCTTTCCAGTCTCAAGCAGGGTTGTGTTCATCAGGCCGATCTCGGCAACCTCTCCGCAAACTCCGTTGATCTCCACACGGTCTCCTACGCGGATGCCGTTCTTGCCCATCAGGACGAACCAGCCGAAAAACGCGAGGATGAAATCCTGCAAAACGATGGTGATACCGGCCGTGGCCAACCCAAGGATCGTGGGCATTTGCTGAGGCAAGCCGAATACAACCAGCAAAATCAACAGCCAGCCCACCACCTGAATGCTCAGCTCGAGAATGCTGCGCAGCGTGTGCTTCTGCCGCTGATTGTGCATATTCAAGGCCATCAAGTGGCGCACCAGCGAATCCCCGGCCACCATACAGATAAGAATGAAAAGAATCAGCGCGAACGACTGGAAGATCAGGTGCTCCACGATGCGATGCTGCAGTTGCAACTGGGCAGCCCACTTGCTGTAAACAGTAGCAAGCTGCCGTTCGGTTTGAATGCGGTCGTCGTAGATGCCCAACAATTGGCGCTCAGCGCTGCGTGCTTTCAGGCTGGCGAGCGTCGATGGATTGTCCGCCGCATTGGTCCCAGCCGCGGCATGTGCATTCGCCTGCGTTTCAAGGGTGTTGTGTTCGGCGGTCAGGCTCTTCACATCGCTCTGCGCCTGCTGGATGGCCTGCTGAATCAACTGATAGCGGCTTTGCTGGCTGAACCAGCCGCTCAACCTGCTTGCCAGCGTTCCGCGCCGGCGAACGGAAATCACCGCCAGTTCACCGGAGCTGCTGTTCTGGCTGTCGTATTTTTGCATGGCTGCTTCATGCGCCGACAGTTCAGATTGAATCTCATCGCGATTGTCGCCCGATGCCCGCTCCAGATCGTGCTCGGCATCGGATAACTCGTCCGAGTCCAGCTGAAGCTGCGCCTTCGCGATTTCTAGATCGCCACTGTTTGCAGCGGCTTGATCGCCGCCTTTTGCCTGCACAGAGGCGGAACTTGCAGGGGGAGTGAGCTTGTCAACCTGCCCCTGGTCTTGAGCCACCGTCTGCTCAAGCTGCTTGACCTTCTCCGACAGCGCCAGCGCATCTCCGGTAAGGCTGCGATGCGCCGCCTTCAGATTGGCTTCTCGTAGCGCCGAAGCAAACGCCTGATCCACTTCATGATCTGCGAGATGTTCGGCTTCGCGCGCATATTCGGTCTCCTCGGCGGTCACGGCCAGCGCGGCGAGCGCCTGCGCTGTTTGCCATGGTCCCAAATCCACCAGAGCTTTCCCGCCGCTGCCGGCTGCGCTTGCGCTCGCCTTCTGGCGCATGAAAGGAAGGTTCGCCATCGCATCGCGGGTCGTCCACGCGAACACGCCGCACACGGCCAGCAGTGCCATAAGCACGACAATTGCTATAAGCCTTGTCCTGTCGAAGATCCGTGAACGATGGCCGGAATCGGAAGCGGGAGAGTGAGGGGGAGTTGTCATTGGTCGTGTCTGCATCCGTCTACAGGATAACGGGTGGGCGCGTACGCGGAAAGCACGTTGCGGAATCTCACTGGACGTAGGGCCGCTTGCGGATTGAATGCCATGAGCGGAAAATGGTGCCGTGCAAGCGATACGACATTCAACCAACTTCAGGCACCTTGTGCTGACGATCGCGATTGCGGTCATCGCGCTTGAATGCACTTGCGCCGCGGGCGGGGTTCAATACCAGGATCGCGACACGCCGGGTACATCCAAAACGTCGCAGAATGCTCCGGCCCCTGAAGAGCGCGTTGACATCAATCATGCCAGCATGGGCGAACTGCTCAAAGTGCCAGGCATGACGGCAAGCTGGGCCGGACGCATTGTGCGCTTCCGGCCCTACCGCTCCAAAACTGATTTGGTCGAGCGCGGCGTGATCACGAGCGCGGTCTACGACCGCATCAAGGACTACATCATCGCCCATCGCAACAAATAGTGAGCGTCGCTCTATGCCTCGGCCGGTGCCTCGTGCACCGGGTCCCCACGCCTGAGCAGCCTGCTCAGAATCACGTAGAGAACGGGGATAAAAATCAGGTTGAGCACGGTTGAAAGCAGCATGCCGCCCACAATCGTGGTTCCCACTGAGCGGCGGCCCAACGCGCCAGCGCCGGTAGCAAAGACCAACGGCAGCACGCCCAGGATAAATGCGAACGACGTCATCAGGATGGGGCGCAACCTCAGCTCCGCGGCTTCAATGGCCGCCTCGGCAATCGACCGCCCCTTGCGCCGCAACTGCTCGGCGAACTCCACAATCAAAATCGAGTTTTTCGCCGACAGGCCGATCAGCATCACCAATCCAATCTGGCAATACACATCGTTCGACAGGCCGCGCAGCGAGATCAAGCCAAGCGCGCCAAGCACCGCCATGGGCACCGCGAGCAAAATGATGAAGGGCAGTGCAAAGCTCTCGTACTGCGCCGATAGCGTAAGGTAGACAACCAGAATTCCCAGGCCGAAGATGATCAGCGACTTGCCGCTGGACTCGATTTCATCCAGCGTCAGGCCGGTCCATTGGTAGCTCATGCCGGGCATCTTCATGTGCGTAGCGAGATCTTCCATCGCCGTCAGCCCTTGTCCGGAGCTGTAGCCGGGAGCGGGCGAGCCGTCGATCTCGACCGCGCGGAACAGGTTATAACGCGTAATCACCGGCGGTCCCGCGCTCTCCTTCACCGTCACCAGGTTGTCGAGCGGCACCATGTCTCCGGCGTCCGAACGCACATAATAACTATGCAGATCGCTGGCATTCATGCGAAAGGCCTGATCGGCCTGGACAAAAACGCGGTAGGTTCGATTGTTAAAGTCGAAGTCGTTGATATACTCCGATCCCATCAGCACGCTCAGGGTATTGGTGATCTGCGAAAGAGGAATATTCATCTCCTTCGCCTTTTCGCGATCGATGGTCACCAACTCCTGCGGGTCGTTTGCCGAGAAGGTCGTCAGCAGGCCGGTCAGGTCTTTGCGCGCCTTGCTGGCGTTCACAATCTGGTGCGCCACGCGGTCAAGATCGCTAAGCGTGTTGTTGCCCTGATCCTGCAACATGAATTGAAAACCGCCATAGCTGCCGACGCCTTGCACCGCCGGCGGCTGGAACATCGACACCAGGCCGCCATTGGGCATAAACATCAATGCCTGAAGCTTCGGCGAAAGATCGGCGACGATATCGGCGGAGGAATGACCCTTTCCACGGCGCTGATCGGCAGGCTTCGTGGACACGAACATCATGCCGGCGTTGGATGCGTCGCCAGAGAAACTGAAGCCAATAATCTCAAATGCGCCGGTCACGTCGGGGTCCTGCGCAATGATCTGCTCCGCCCGATCGCCGAGAGCCGTGGTGTAGGCCAGTGACGATCCCGGAGGCGATTGAATGATCGCCATCAAGTACCCCTGATCCTCCTGCGGAATGAATCCCGTGGGAACATGCTGGTAGACCCACACGGTAGCGCCCAGTCCGGCAAAGAAGAGGAGCAACAGCAGATAGCGCAGTTGCAGCGCATAGTGAATCAACCTGGCATACGAGTTTGACATCCAGGTAATGAAAGCGTCGGCACCGTGAATGAATGCCGCAAATGCCCGCGAAACCGGGCGGATATGCAGAAAGTCCAACTGATGCGGGCGCTGCTCCTCGCCGCGCAGCAGCAGGGCCGAGAGAGCAGGCGACAGCGTGAGCGCGTTGAATGCGGAGATGGCAATCGCGAACGCGATGGTCAGAGAAAACTGGCGGTACAAGATGCCGGTGGTTCCGGGGAAGAACGAAACCGGCACGAACACCGCAATCAACACCAGCGAAGTGGCGATCACCGCGCTGGTCACTTCGCCCATGGCGCGCGAGGTGGCCTCGTGTGGATCGGAGTGCTCCATGGCGATATGGCGCTGCACGTTTTCGATCACGACGATCGCGTCGTCGACCACCAGTCCGGTTGCCAGCGTGATGCCGAAGAGCGTAAGCGAGTTGATTGAGAAACCGAAGATCTTGATGAACGCGAATGTGCCGATGAGCGAAACTGGAATGGTGACGGCGGGAATGATTGTGGCGCGCCAGTCCAGCAGGAAAAGGAAGATCACCGAGATCACGATGACGACCGCGATCGCCAGGGTTTCCAGCACTTCGCGGATCGAGTCGCCAACCACGGTTGTGGAATCGAACGCGATTGCGTATTGCAGTCCCGGCGGAAAGCTTTTTGACAGTTCGACGAGCGCGGCCTTGGCCTGTCTGTCAACGTCAAGCGCGTTGGCATTGGAAAGCTGCTCAACGCCAATGCCGACGGCCTCGTGCCCCGAATATTTCAGCTCTGTCGAGTAGTCTTCCGCGCCAACCGCCGAGTGGCCCACGTCCTTAAGCAGCACCAGGCCGTTCGCCGAGTTCTTCACAATGATGTTGTCGAACTCCGCGGGGCTGGTGAGCCGTCCAACCACGCGCACGGGAATCTCAAATGACTGTTTCGAGTCGGCTGGAGGCTGACCGAGCTGCCCGGCGGGAATCTCGACGTTCTGCTCCCCGAGCGCGTTCACCACGTCTGTCGCCGTCAACCCGCGCGCCGCCAGGCGGACCGGATCGAGCCACACGCGCATGGCGTATTTGCGCTCGCCAAAGATCATCACATCGCCGACGCCCGGTACGCGCTTCAGCGCGTCCTTCACATAAACGTCGAGATAATTCGAGATAAACTCGTCGGAATAGCGCCCGTCGAGCACAAAAAAACCCGCGCCGAACACCATGTCGGAGTTGGCTTTGGTAATGGTGACGCCGGTCGAGTTCACAGCGGACGGCAGCCGGCCCTGAACGCCGGCCACGCGATTCTGCACGTCTACTGCAGCGATGTCGAGGTCGTAGCCGGTTTTGAAGGTCACCGTAATCTGGCTGGAACCGCTGTTGGTGCTTGACGAGCTGACATAGCGCATTCCCTCTACGCCATTGATCGACTCTTCCAGCGGGATGGTGACTGCCTTCTCCACCGTCTCCGCGTCGGCTCCCACGTAGTTGCTGCTCACCGTAACCTGAGGAGGAGCCAATGCCGGGTACATGGCGATGGGAAGATTTGGAATGCAAATTGCGCCAGCCAGAATGATCAGCAGTGCGCAGACTGTTGCAAACACCGGCCTACGAATAAAAAAGTCGACAAACAATGCAAGCCCTCTTTCGTTTCAAGCGAAGACGATGTTCTCTTCGCGCATTCGCCGCATACCCATCAGGCGCGGCTCCAGCAAGATTCAACAGCGGAGCATGAAACTCAGCATCTCATCCCTAGGGAGGGAGAGCGGCTTCAACCGCCCATGGGCACAACCGGCATTCCGTTCACCAGAAACTGCGTGCCCGACACAATCACGCGTTCGCCCACGTTCAGCCCCGAAGAGATGGAGTACGTATTGCCGACTGTATCGCCGAGCGTGACGGCCTTCTGCATCGCCAGCATGTGGCCACCCTGGTTCTGCGCAACATAGACAAACGTCTGGCCGCCCAGCCGCGTCACCGCGAGCACTGGAACGACAGCCATCGGCTTGGTTGACCAGACGATCCGCGCCTTCACCATCTGCGCCTGGCGCAACGTCTCAGGAGAGGAGTGCACCGGCGCCTTCACCAGAATCCCCTGCAGCGTGCTATCCACCTGCGGGGAGATGAAGCTGACATTCGTCTTCTCCAGCAAATTGCCGCTGTTGTCCGTCAGATCAACCTCCAGCCCCATCTTCACCTGGCTGGCGCGTTCCGTAGGCACGTAGATATAGGCTTCCAGGTCCTTGCCTTCATCCACGGTAGTAAGCGGAGAAGCGGTACTCAGCGGCGAAGCGTAGTCGCCCACATGCACGGGGATGTCGCCCACTACGCCATCGAACGGCGCTTTTATCGTGTAGTAATCCAGCAACTGCTCCTGCGTCTTGCGCGATTCAACGGCCGACTCGTAATCGGCTTTGGCGTTCTGGTAGGTCTGCTGCTCCTGCTCATAGGTGTCGCGGCTGGTTACGCCGGCCTCAAACAGCTTCCGCTGCCGCTCCACCTCAACGGTGTTGTAGTCGTAGAGAGCCTTCTTCTGGCGTTCCGTGGCGCGTTGCGCGTCCACTGTGGCCTGCTGTTGCCGCGGATCGATCTTCATGATGACCTGACCGGCCTTGACATGATCGCCGGAGTGAACCAGGATCTCGGTCAAGAGTCCGCTCACTTGCGGCGTCATCGTGGCCGAACGGCGCGACTTGATGGTGGCCACATATTCGCTGCTCTGCGGAACCGGAGCCAGCGATACCGAAACCGTCTGTACGGGCAACGCCTGCATTCCCGCCCCTGCAGCATCCGCAGGTTTCTTTTGGCAGCCAACTGCCAGCCCAACCAAAAGCAGGCAACCCGTTATTTGAATGAATTTGAATGCGTTAATTTTCACTTGTTTGTTCCCTCTAACCGGAATCGTTCGCTCTGAAGCTCTGGTGTGCGGCTGCTGGGCCAAGCCGGAACAAAAAACACTTTGCCCCTGCCGAATGAAAGTCTTATAGGAGGTTTCACCCGAAGGTTCCGTTGGCACTCTTGGGCTTTCGCCCGCAGGCAAAAGCAAAAGTTGATGACGTCTGCAGTATTGGACGACTTGGAACAAGCCGCCGACGCAAAATTACGAGTGCCGCATACTGGCCGGGGGAAAACCCATGCCACTGGAATGCGGCTCAACTATAAGGATAGCGCAGAGGCTCTCGCGCCCGGGAAGTCTCCGTTGGCGGCAAGCTGCAGCGTATCCCGTTTTGGATGTTGCTGTTTCGGGCAAACTCCAGGATTCGGCGACGCACTGACTGCCGCGAATGCGCGGCCTATTGAGCCTTTGCCGGAGCGGCCTGCGGAGCTTGCGCGCGAGGCAGGGCGTTTGCATACCAATCCAGCAGGCGAACCTCTATCCCCGAGCCACTCAGCGCATTGGCAAAGATCTGCAGGTCCTGACCACGATAGTGATAGGGAATGACAACCTTCGGCTTGAAGGCTTTCACCGCATCCGCCGCCTCGGCCGGCGACATGGTATAGGGCAGGTTCATGGGCACAAAAGCAACGTCGATGTTCTTGAGCGCGCGCATCTCCGGCGTGCCTTCCGTGTCGCCGGCAAAGTAGAAATTCTTGCCGCCGTAGGTGAGCACATACCCATTGCCTCTCCCCTTGGTATGGAACAGAGCGCCGTTCGGCATCGTATGAACAATGTTGTACATGGGCACGGCCGTAATTTTCCAGTTGTGCCACTGCATGGTTTCGCCGTTCGCCAGAGTCTTTGCGGTGGTCACCGTCGCCTGCACCGCCGCGGGAGCTACAATTGCAGTATTGCTGTCGCTCAGCGCGGCAATGTCGGTCGTGTCCATGTGATCCGGGTGGATGTCCGTGATCAAAATCAGACTGGCAGGGTGAAGGCCGGAGATATCGCCGGGGTGCGCCGGATCGATGTAGATGGTATCTCCGCCGGCGCGAATCATCGCGCACGCGTGATAAATCGGCGTGATCTCAACTGGACCGGCAGTGGTGTCGAAAACCTGAACAGGACCGGGAGCAGCCAGCGCCGCGGATGCCGCAGCAATGCACACGGCAATTGCAGCCGATTTTGCCGCAAAAACGGCGCGCCGCGGCCAGCCACCAGCCGTCAGGCTGCCGCAAACAGATGGCAGATCCGCATTGCGCTCGCAATTGCCCGTGCCAATGAAAAATGAAGCAAGAACACCGCTCAATTCCATCTTGAAATCCATTGAAATCTCCTTGTTTGCCTGGGCGTTGCAAAAGAATGCCGCTCTTGGCCCCGGGGAATCGGCCGGCGGCATAACAGGTCACTAGAAGATGCTACCCGAACAAAATCAAAATCGGGATGATCTCGATTTGAATTTCGCAAAGAATGTATGCGGTGCCCAACATCTCTGCCGTACACAATACCGCCTGCGGCAACCCGTTTTTCACGGGATGCCGCAGGCGGAGTTGAGCGGGTGGATCGGTTCTACCTGAACAGAAGCGGAGCAAAAACGTAGAGGCTCCTTCTCCACGTCTGCCATTCGTGCGAGGTTCCGGGGGAGATATAGACGTAGCTGTTGGTGATGCCTGCCGCGATGAGCTGTTCCTGATGCCGCTTCAACGCATCGGGATTCTCTAGTGGAGGTTCGGTGCCGCAACTGAAGAAGAACACCTTCACCTTCCTGTTGAACTCCGCGGGATCGGCCATGGCGCCGCTGTAGATGGTCTTCATGTCGAGCGCAGGCGGCGCGGGTGCGGGCGCGGCAACGGGAATCGGACTGCCGGGGCCACCGGCGCCAAACCCTGCGGCGGTACCACCGCTGAACAAGCCGATGTATGCGAACGTATCCAGGTGGGTCATGGTGACGGATGCGGTCATAAAGCCGCCCATCGACAGGCCGGCCATGGCGCGGTGATCCTTGTCGGCCAACGTGCGGAAGTGGCTATCGACCCAGGGAATCAGATCGTTGATCATGAGCTGACCGTATTGGCCGCCGCCTGCGCCCATTCCTGGAAAACCGCCGCCTCTGCGAAATCCGCCGGGGCCTGCGCCTGGACCGGCGCCCGGACCGGCGCCCGGAGCAGCGCCAGCAGGAGGAGGACCAAAGCCACCAGGACCACCTGCGCCAGGACCGCCAGGGCCAGGACCGGCTGCTGCGCCAGGTCCGCCAACGGGTCCGCCGCCCATGCCGGGCGTCATAAAGTTGCCGATGGAGCTGGTCTCCATCACCACGATCATGGGCTTCACCTTGCCCTCGGCAAGCATGTTGTCAAGGATCAGGTTGGTGTGGCCCATCTCGATCCACACACGCTCATCCTCGCCGCCGCCGTGCTGCAGGTAGAGCACTGGATAGCGGGTTGCCGTATCGGTATCGTAGCCCGGAGGCGTGTAGATGTAGATGTGCCGCCAGGCATCGGCCGTCTTTGAGAAGTAGTTCTTGATGAGGACATTGCCGTGCGGCACATCCTTCAGGTCATAGAAGTTGACGCCCGGCTCGGGAACCTCATAGCCGTTGCACATGTGGCTGTAGCCGATAAACGTATTGGTTGCCGGGTCCAGCACAACCGCGCCGTCCACAACCATCCAATAGTTATGGTAGCCAGGAGCCTGCGGAGCGCTGGTGTAGGTCCAGACGCCGTCGGCGCCCTTGACCATGTCATAAGGAACATTGGCGATGGCGACTTGCACCTTCTGCGCATCCGGCGCTCTGAAGTGGAAGGTGACGCGCGAGTCTTCTTCAATCCGCGGGAATTGAACGCCCGGGAAATTCAACGGTGAAGGATGTGCCGGAACGGCTGGCGCGGAGGCCGAGCGAAGCGGAGCAGGGACCAGTTCCTGTCTTCCAGCAGCGCCGGAATTGTTCGAGGTCTGAGCGAAACAGGTTCCAACGGCCAAAGTGGCCGAGAACAAGGCGAGAGCGAATGCTCGTTTCATAAGCTGCAATCTCCTAACAGTGATCTTTCGGTGGTCCTTTTTTGTGTTTTCCTCAACGGCAGACAATATTACTACGCTTGGGTAAACATGCGCTTCGCCAAATTCACGTCTACATTTAGCGCACATCCGCAAACGCCTGCCTGACGGCGGCTTGCTGCCTTAGCGGTTATTCGCACTTCGAAAGAGCCGATGCGCGAGAGTCCTCCGGCCGCCGTCTCCACTGCAAAAGCAACTGGCAAACAGCGTGTCGCATTTACCGTGGCGCTATTGGGATGGGTCTGGCCTGCTGGCGCACCAGGTTTGCCACATGTGGCGGAAGGATGCGGCAAGGCTCTGGGCGAACATGTCCGGTTGGCCGATTGGGGATTGGAGAAATCGATCCCTCATACCGGCGCGCAGCCGGGCGAGTAACTCAGGATGTGCAGCCCAGTAGATGCCTTTTTCAATAAATTCCTCTGGAGTGTACGCGACAAAATCATCGAGCCCTACATGGCGGAGCAGAGCCGCGCCAAGCCTTCCGGGAACGGTTCGTCCCACAAGAGTAAGTGTAGGCACGCCCATCCACAGGGCGTGACTTGTAGTTGTAGCTCCGGTGAAGGGGAATGGGTCAAGGCAGAAATCGACTTGATGATGGAGTGCGAGGTAACTCGAGTTATCGCTGCGCGTGTGGAACTGGAGGCGCTCGGAGGCGATGCCCTGGTCTTTGAACCAGCTCTCGACCACATGATGTTGACCATCGTGGGGCATTCCCGCGACAAGCATTTGCGACTGCGGCAAGGCGCGAAGTAACTGCGACCAAAGCGCGATGACGCGGGGACTGAGCTTGGAGAGACGGCTGAAACTGCCGAGGGTGAGGTGCCCGTTTGCGAGCATGGGAAGCGGGGCAACGGGGGGTGAGTCAAAGCTGGGCTGAAAGGGCGCGACCGCTGGCAGGTACACGATCTTCTCAGTAAAGTAACGGTCGAACTCGCCGGGAGGCAGAAAGTATTTGTCGGCAAGATAGTAATCGATGGACTGGAGGCCGCTGGTGCCGAGATAGCCGATCCATCCGCACTGAATGGGGGCCGGTTTACGGGCGAAGGCGAGTAAACGGCTGTGAGCGGTATGGCCAGTGAAATCGACGAGGATATCGATGCCATCGGCCCGCACCTTCTCAGCCAGCATCTCGTCGGAAAGGCCGAAGACCGGGCTCCAGTGCGCAACGTGGCCCCGCATCCGGCTGGTGACAGCGTCCTCGGCGGGATTGTTCGAGTAAGCGTGGAGAGACAATCCAGCGTTGTGCGCAAGATGAGAAAAGACAGGCTCCATGAAGTGAGCCAGAGCATGTTCGCGGAAGTCGCCGGAAACGAAGCCGACCCTCAATTGTCGCTCGGGCTCGCGGGGGTTTTGATGACGCGGCCACGCTTGCCGGAGCGGCGCTTCAAAACGATCGGCAAAGCGAAGGTGTTCGTCGAAGAGTGCCTCCTGCGCGGTTTCCTCGTCGTGACTGAGGCAAAAGAGCAGGTCTTGGTGCGCGGCTGGGAGGTTTGGCTGAATTTGCAGAGCCCGGCGAAAACTGGCCGCCGCTTCCGCAAGCCGCCCCAGATCCATCAGCGCGGTGCCGAGATTGAGGTGGGCATCTGCGAAATCCGGGTTGAGATCGAGGGCACGCCGGCAACTTGCCTCCGAATCCCCTGGCCGATTCAGGCTGCGGAGCACGTTCGACAGATTGCTATGCGCGGAGGCGAGTGCAGGTTTCAGTTCGATGGCCCGGCGGAAGTTTGCTTCCGCCTCCTTGAAGCGGCCCTCTTTGCTCAGCATGATCCCGATGTGGTTGTGCGCTTCGGCAGAATTCGGTTCCAGTTCGAGCGCACGCAGGCAACTGGCTTTCGACTCCGCAACAAGTCCTTGCCGTTCAAGCAACGTCGACAGGTTGTAGTGCGCCTCCGCAAGATCGGGTTTTAGTTTGAGCGCCTGCCGGCAACTCGCTTCGGCCTCTACAAAACGGCCTTGCCGATCAAGCAACGTCGCCAGATTGTTGTGCGCGACTGCGAATTCGGGCCTTAGTTCAAGGACTCGACGGCAACTGGCTTCTGCCTCCGCGAGACGGCCCATTTGATTGAGAACCAGGGCGAGATTGTTATGCGCCTCTGCGAGTTCAGGTTTCAGTTCGAGCGCCCGGCGGCAGCTGGCTTCCGACTCCACGAAGGAGCCCCTGTTGTTCAGCAAGATCGCAAGGTTGTTGTGCGCCTCAGCAAGATCTGGTTTTATTTCGAGCACCTGGCGGTAGCAGGACTCCGCCTCAGCAATGCGGCCCTGTCGAATGAGAACCTCCGCGAGACCGCAATAAGCAAGGTAAAAGCGAGGACGAATCCTGATCGCGCCGCGGTAGCTGTCTTCCGCTTCCGCAATTGCACCCTTGGCTTCATGCATTTGTCCCAGGTTGTACCAGTCTTCGACTCGATTCGGGGCACCCTTCTTCTTCCGATTCTTTGAAAGCTTCGCTTCCTGCCTTTGCGCGCTCCCGCTGCCCACATCGCTCCGCTCGAATGCGGACGGTGGTTCATGTTCTAAAGTGTTTGTCGAACCAGCCACCGTTGCGGCGGGTGGTAATGCCGATGCAGGGCTCTGCAAGCGGTTTCGCAGCGAGTCCACAGCGGCCCCACTCAGGCCACTCTCGACACCGAGGTTCAAAATCTTGCGGGCTGCACCTAGTTGCGAGAGCTGGATCAAGGCATCGATACAACTCAGCCAGAATTGGCCTTGATTAGGGTTCGCCTGGAGTGCTGCTTGAAAGTGTGGCAGTGCGGCGGCAACCTGGCCGGTCGACGCAATCAAGATTCCGAGGTTGTGGTTGGCATCCGGGTGACCGGGCTGGCGGGCGAGAATGGAGCGGTAGAGCGTCTCAGCCTCAGCCAGGTTGCCCGCCTGATGCTGGATCACTGCCTGCCCTAGCAGCCCGTCAAGAGCCTGTCGATCGGGAGCATCGTCAGTGTCTGGCACATTCATTGCGCTCGATATCCTGTGAGATTCGAGTTTACCAGTCGCAGTCGGCGGCCGGGTTGAAATGCCCCCGTCGTCCCGATGGACCGGCAATGCAGTTCGCCGTCGTTTGCGCGGCTGTGTTCTCATCGGATTCATGAAACTGCGGCCAACCAAACGCACACGCGCTGAATGGTCTTCGGCCCTTGGGTTGTTGCTGCTTTCCGCGTTATGGGCCGTAGCCGGGCTGCGCATGGAATTGAATCCACATTTAGGCGCGAATACCTTGTCGCCTGCGCAAAGCCAGACAGCACTCTTCTTCGTCTTCGCCGCCGTGACTGCGGCTATCGCCGTGGCGCGCCGCGCCGAATTCCCCCGCGGACGTCGCGCGTTGGCCTGTGCCGGCGTCGGTGTCGGCCTCTTCGTGATTCCGGCTGCGGTGGCCGCTTGGACGCAAGGCTGGGTTTCCGATCTGGATCGGGTAGTCATCTTCTCACTCACACCCGTCTTCACCGTCGTTCTCGAGCCTTACTTGCAGGGCAGCCCACCTCGACAGGCGAAAGCCGCGCTGGCCGGCGCTCTGGCCGCAGTCGCCGGCATTCTTCTTCTCGTGCCTGTCGACTTTCCCGGTTCATTCCGTGCTGGAGCGGCGCTTTGCGCCCTGGTTGCGACGGCTTTCGGCATTGCCGTTACAAACTGTTTTGCAGTCCGGCTTGCACGCGACCTCGCGGGCCGCTCTGTTATGCCCTTCGCCGCTCTGGCCGGCGCAACCGGCGCCGTATGTTTTTCCACGGCCGCTGCCTTCACGCCGCATTCTGCATGGCGCTGGAGTGCGCAACCAACGCAACTTCTCGTGCAGCTTGTTATCGACCTGCCAGCTCTGTTTTTGCTTTTTTGGTTGATGCGCCGTCTGGCGGCCTCTCGAATGACGGCCCGGTTTCTTCTCGCGCCTCTGTTCACCATCCTCGCGGGAATGGCGCTGGAACCAGCGTTACCGCCCGTGCGCGCATGGTTCGGCTTGGCACTCCTGACGGGCGGCGCAGGGTGGCTCGTCTTTGCCCCGGCGGAAGAAATCGATGTGGAGAAAATGAATTGGCTGAAGGTGCACACGGACGACCGAGCAACCTGAGTTTTGGCGTGGCGCCGTCGGCGCAAGCTCACTGCATTCGCTCCGGAAAACTAGCACAACCGGCATTTTCCGATACCGATCGTTGGATGGGGCTATTCTCTGCTCTTAACATCGAGAGTAATCTTGACCGTGTACTTGCTCTGGCGCGGCAGAAACAATAGACGCGTTGCAATAATTGAGAGGCTCTACTGACCGGTTTGAAAGTTCAAGACAGCCAAGGCTGTCTGGTAGTCATAGCGCGCGTTGGCGTAGGAGATCTCGGCCTGCGTTTGTGCCAGTTGCGCCTGGCTCAGTTCGACAATGCCGCTCAGTCCCAATTTGTAGCGGGTTTGCGCAAGATCCAGCGCAAGGTTCGATTGATCGAGCAACTGTTTGGTAACTTCAATGCGATGAAATGACGCCTGCGCGGAAAGTGCGGAAGTCCGAACGTCGCGGGCGATCAACTCGCGCAGGTTTCTCACCTCTTCTTGAGCGGCAGAGGTTCGCAGGTCCGCTTCGCGAGCCCGCGCGGAGTAAAGAAAGCCGTTAAAGACGGGAATGCTTACGTCCGCTCCAACAGCTCCGTACCAGGACGAGGTGATCTGGTCCGACCGAGTGGGTGTTCCGCCTGTGACCCCCAATGCGGAGACGGTTGGACGGCTCAATGCATGTTCGGCTCGGCTGAATTGATTGGCGGCAATGGAGTTCTCCTTGAGGGCGGCCAGATCGGGGCGTGAGTTGAAGGCAGTTTGCACCAGCAGCTCAATGTCCCCTGGAGCCGGCTGTGCATCGCCGGGAGTCGGGTCCACCAAATTGTATTGTTCGTCCTGTTCAGAGCCGAGCAGAGCATTCAGGTTTGCCATGCTATCTTGCACCGTATTCTGCGCATCGAGCAAAAGCAACTTTGCCTGAGAAAGCTCAACATTGGCAAAGCTCAGATCCAGAGAGGACTTCAACTTGGACGAGGTAAGGGCACCAATCTGGTCGGCCGTGGCCTGACGCGCAGCGACTGTCTGCTCGGCGACCTTGAGTACAGCCTGGCTGCCAAGAGCTCTATAAAAGGCCTGATCGACAGCCAGCACAATATCCTCGGTGGTCGCGCGCTGCACATCCATTTGCGCACGCGACTGCGATTGCGCGCTCAAGACGAGGTTGTGCGTCCGGCCAAAATCCGTGATGAGTTGGCTGATGGCGATGCCGCCCGCGGCCCGTTCATAGACGATGGGATTATTCAGCGCGCCCGCGGTGATGCGGCTGCCGGCATGCGAGTCGACGGCAGTCAGGTTAGCTGTGGCCGTAGGTAATTCGCCTGAACGAACCTCTCGTATCACCTGCGCTTGTGCAAGCTGGAGTAGCCGGGCAATGCTGATGCGCGGATTGTGTTCGATGGCAAGATGTTCCGCCTCAGTAAGAGTGAGTGCGGACGCCGCCGGCTCTGGTGTCGTTTGCTGCGCCGCGATGACAGTGCAGGCAGCCGCCATAGCAACGCCTGTCGCAATTGTCCGTGTAAACCTGTTCATGCCTGTTCTCCTTCCGGCTGCTTTGAACGGCTGCGATGCACAATCAGATAGGCCGCAGGAACCACAAAGACCGTGAGGACCACCGATACGGATAGCCCACCAATCACGGCTCGCGCCAGCGGAGCATAGAGCTCGCTGCCCTCCTCAAGCGCGAGCGCCATGGGAACCATGCCGAGAATGGTTGCAAGCGAAGTCATGAGAACCGGACGCAAACGAACACGGCAGGCCATGGCAACAGCCTCGTCGACGGGCATGCCTTCTTCTCGCAATTTGCGCGTGAATTCGACGATCAGAATCGAATTCGAAACGACGATTCCGGTCATCATGACCACGCCCATCAGAGACATTACATTCAGCGTGGTGTTCGTAACGAGCAGGAAGAGGATGACCCCCATAATGCCGGGTGGAATTGCAAGCAGGATGATGAAGGGATCTTTGAAGGAGGCGAACTGCGCCATGAGAATCAGGTAGACCAGGATGACTGACAGGATCAACCCAATGCCGAAGCTGGAGAACGATTTGCGCATGCCCTCGACCGATCCGCGCATAGTCACGCGCTCATTGCCGGGAATATTTGTTCCGGCGATGACGCCATCGACGCGCCGGGCAAGACCGCCGAGGTCTTCGCCGGACGGCGAAACGTACACATCGATCACACGTTCGATCTGATAGTGATCCACCTCGGTAGGAGTCTGAATGGGCCGCACTGTCGTAACTGCGCCTAAGTTAGTGGCCACTGTGCCGTTGCGGGCGCGGATGGGAATCTGCGAGAAATCGGTGAGAGACTTGATGTCGGCCGTCGGAAACTGCACGGTGAGCAAGTAATTGTTTCCGTTCTTGGGGTCAACGTAATAGCTTGGCGCGATCATGCCGTTTGAAGTCAAGGCGGTGATGACGTTGTCGACGATCTCGCTCGAATCCAACCCCAGCCGCCCGGCCATCTCGCGATTCACATCCAGTTCGAGGCCGGGATAATCCATATCCTGCGGAATGAGAACGTCGCTCACTCCCTTAAGATTGCGAATCTTCGCTGCTAGGGTGCTGGCGGTCGCGTAGGCTTCTTTCAGGTTGTATCCCTGGACCTGGATGTCGATGGGAGCGGGAAGGCCCAGATTCACAACCGCATCGACAAGGCCGCCCGTCTGGAAATATGTGGTCAGTTGGGGCAAGTCGTCGCGGAGCTTTGCGCGCACCAGGTCCATATAGGCAAAGCTGCTCTTGCTGTGCCCCTTCTTCAGGCTCACTTGCACAAAGGCTGTATGCTGGCCTGAGTTGCTCGTATAGATTGCAGAGAAATCTGGCGTGATGCCGATGTTGGAGACGATCATGCCAAGATCGCTTGGCGGAATGACGGAGCGAATATCCTCCTCAGCCTTGGCGATATATTGATCCGTAACCTCAAGCCGCGTGCCGCTTGGCGCTTTCACGTTGATCACAAACTGTCCCGGGTCTGTTCTGGGAAAAAAGGAAAGGCCCATCAATGGAAAGAGACAGAGGCTCAAGAGAAAGATTCCCATGATGCCGGAAACGGTGGCGACTGGCCTGAGCAGACTCTTTCGAACAGCAATGTCATAGTGCATCAGAGACTTGTCATAGCCGCGATTGAACCAGCGCACAAAGGTCGTAAACCAGTTGCCGCCGGTGTGGTGAACATCCTGAATATGACCGCCGCGAAGAAAGCGGGCACAGAAGAGCGGAACAACAGTCATCGCCACAACGTACGAAGCGAAGAGCGAGAGAACCACGGATAGCGCCAGCGCTGTAAACAGAAAGCGGCTTACGCCATAGAGAAAGACAACCGGGAAGAAGACAATGGCGGTGGTAAAGGTGGCGGCAAGAACGGGGAGAGCCACCTCGCTGCCGCCTTTCTCTGCCGCCTCTTCAGGAGCTGCGCCCATCTCAAGATGGCGAAAGATGTTTTCAAGAACCACTACCGAGTTATCGATGAGCCGCGAGAAGGCCAGTGCCAGACCGCCAAGCACCATGGAGTTGATTGTTTGCCCCATCAGGTTCAGGACGAGAAACGCAGCCAAGGCGGAGAGGGGAATGGATAGCATGACGGCGACGGTCGCTCTTCCACTACCGAGAAAGACGAGGATCATCAGCGCCGTGAGCGCCAGGCCGATGCCGCCTTCGCTGCCTAAATTCGAGATGGCTGTCTTTACAAAGACCGATTGATCGAAGACCACTTTGGTTACAAGCGTTTTGGGAACGTCGAGCAGGTGTTCGAGCGCCTTTCGAATTCCGTCGACCACGGCGATGGTATTGCTTCCACCACCTTGTTTGAGAATGGCCAGATAAACGGATTTCTGTCCATCGACGCGCACGATGTTGGTCTGAATTGCGGCGTCATCCTTCGCCTCGCCTATATCGGAGATGAGCAGTTGTCCATTGCCAACCGAGCGCAGCGGCAGCCGGTTAATGTCCGCCATGTTGGGGAACTGCGAGTTGGTATAAATATTGAAATCCTGCGCGCCGATGCGCACATCGCCAGCCGGCAGGATTGCGTTGGCCTGGTTCACCGAACGCACCACATCCATGGGACTGAGTTGGTGCGCCTCGAGTTTCACAGGGTCTACATAGATCTGAATCTGCCGGTACTTGCCGCCAAAGGGCTGCGGAACAGAGGCTCCGGGGACGCCGGCAATCTGGTTGCGCACGTTGAATTGCCCCTGATCGTGCAACTGGGTCTCGTTCAGGCCTTCGCCCTTGAGCGTGATCAGGCAGACGGGCA
>Ga0302319_10007922_pt1 | contig 20788 bp, 18 predicted proteins | sample Bog_T0_2_FD_203319 | JGI IMG/M metagenome (GOLD analysis project Ga0302319, IMG submission 203319) | Peat permafrost microbial communities from Stordalen Mire near Abisko, Sweden - Bog_T0_2 | ecosystem: Environmental > Terrestrial > Soil > Wetlands > Peat | place: Sweden: Abisko, Stordalen Mire... | reverse complement strand
TGCCGCGACCGGAACATCTTCTCCATTCAATCTGATCTCCTCGGCGCATCGTCCATCGGGCTGCACAACATCCTGTGCCTCACCGGCGATCCACTCAAGCTGGGAAATTATCCTGACGCGACTCAAGTGTTTGACGTTGACTCCATCGGTCTGGTCAACATCGTGCAGCGCCTCAATCGCGGCCTCGATATCGGCTCCAACGCCATCGGCTCCAGCGGCAACTTCTCCGTCGGCGTCGTCGCCAACCCCGGCGCGCCCGATATCGACAACGAGGTGCGCCGCTTTGCCTACAAAGTCGAGGCCGGCGCGGAGTACGCCATCACGCAGCCCGTCTTTGACATGCGCCTGCTTGAGAACTTCATCGAGCGCATCAAGGATCACCGCATCCCCATCATCGCCAGCATCTGGCCGCTCATCAGCCTGCGCAACGCCGAATATATGAAGAACGATCTGCGCGTCGCCATGCCTGAGGAGATCATGCTGCGCATGGCGCAGGCCGATTCCCCCGAAGGCGCGCACAGCGAGGGCATCGCCATCGCCCGCGAGATGCTTGAAGCCGTGCGCCCGTTTGTGCAGGGCGTGCAGGTCAGCGCCCCCTTCGGACTTTTCAACGTAGCCGCCGAAGTCATAGCCGGCGCGCAGCCGCAAGGCTAGGGCCTGTTAACACTAGGGCTCCATGGAGTAAGACGAATGCCATCTTTTGAAGAATCCCTCAAGAAACTCGAAGTGATCGTCGACCAGTTGGAAAAAGGCGATCTCGCGCTGGAAGATTCGCTCAAGCTCTTTGAAGAGGGCGTTGGCCTGTCGGCAGCATGTAAGCAGGAGCTGGACGCTGCCGAAGGCAAAGTGCAAATGCTCGTCAAGCAGCGCGACGGCGCTCTCAAACCCGAGCCGTTCCCTAACGACTAGCGCCCCTTCCCTGAAATTCGCATCAAGATAATCACTGTCATCCTGAGCGAACGGGGCCCCAAACGTCTTTCAGTTTGGGGGTGGTGAGTCGAAGGATCTGCGGCTGTTCTTCGACGAACCCGAGTCCTTCCCAAACGATTAGTGAACCTCTGAATGGCCGCAAAGCGTCAGGGCACGGCTTTCAGTCGTGCCGCAAATCGCCAATTAAATCGCGGGCTTTAGCCCCTGCGGGAATGTTTTCCCGAGATCACGAATCTCTCGGCGCACCCAAGCAGTAAAATACCTCTTCCAGCAGTGGGCCCTCGATTCCGGTCGTGAATCGTTGCTGCGTATGCTGCATCCTGGCGTTCGCCTTCGCAACGTCCAGACCGGGCCAATGGAGCGCCGGCGTCGATCCGTGCAAAGCGGACCGACGCGGCTCAAGGAAGGCAAGAACGTGAAGCTTACCGAACGTGTGGCAACAAAGTCTATTTCAACCGCAACGCTTCTATTCCTATCGGCAGCCCTCGCAACGCCGGCGCTTTCGCAGTCAGGCAATGGCTCACCGCAGGACGCGCCCAATAAATCGCTCGTCTATGATGTCGTCTCCGTCAAGCCCTCTCAACCGGGCTGCCCCGGCATGCAGATGAGCGGATCTACGGGCCGCATTGCGCATCACTGCGTCACGTTATGGGGGCTCATGTATAACGCCTACGACCTGAGGCCAAATGACACAAACATTCCGGGATTGCCAGGCTGGGCTATGACCGCGCAGTTTGATGTCGACGCCAAAATGGATGACGACACCATCGCGGCCTTGCAGAAGCTCCCGGGCGAGGACAAGCAAAAGCAGATTCAATTCATGTTGCAGGCGCTGCTTGCCGACCGCTTCAAGCTCCGCGTCCACACTGAAACCAGGGACCGGCCAATCTACGCGCTCGTCATCGCCAAGGGCGGCTCTAAGTTGAAGCCATTGCCAGCGGACGCGAAACAGAAAGGCAGTTCATGGGGTAACGGGCGCATTCAATTGCAAGCAGGTCCCATCGACAGGCTTGCATTTTGTCTATCGGATGGGCTCGACAAAGTTGTCGTAGATAAAACCGGCCTCACCGGCAAATACGACATCACGCTCACCTGGACGCCCGACGATCGGCAAGGCACAGCCGATGCCGGCCCCACCCTCTTCACCGCACTCGAAGAGCAGCTCGGTTTAAAGCTAGAATCCACGCGCGGCCCGGTCGACACATTGGTCGTCGATCACGCCGAGAAGCCCTCGGAGAACTAACCGCCTGCCGCGTCCCAGACGTGCGCAATCCAGAAAGGACTGGTTCCTACGATGACCCGGCGCGTGACTCCGCTGCTGACCTCAGCAGGAAAGAGTCTGCTTTGCTTGATAGTTGCGGCAGCAATGGCGGCCTCAACATGGGGACAGGCCAGCGCTCCAGCGTCGCAGAACCCGCAGGCCAAGAAACCATCCTTTGAAGTTGCCTCCGTGAAGCTCGCCAAGCCCGACTGCTCTTTCACCACTTACGGTGGACCCCCAGGCCGTTACATGGCTGTCTGCACCACGCTGTGGGGATTGATCTATAACGCCTATCAGGTTCGATCATTCCAGGATTATCCACCGGGATTGCCGGCATGGGCTGACAAGGATAGGTTCGACGTCGAAGCCAAGGCGGACGACGACACCGTCGCGGCAATGCAAAAACTCTCTGGCAAGGAGCAGGAGCAGTTCACTCGCGGCATGCTGCAATCGCTTCTCGCCGACCGCTTCAAGCTTCGCGTTCATTACGAATCCATGCTGCAGCCCGTTTACGAACTCGTGCTCGCGAAAGGGGGCTCAAAGTTGAAACCACTGCCGGCGGAACAGAAACCGGGATGGGGCAAATTTGACCACGGCGAGCTAATACTTCATGGAAGATCTATCGCTGAATTCGCGCACTTCCTGTCTGTGTCGCAATCGACCGGGCGCACAGTGGTCGATAAAACCGGCCTCACTGGCAACTACGACATCGACCTGAAATGGACCCCCGACGACCAGCAAGGCACACCCGACGCCGGCCCCTCTCTCTTCACCGCACTCGAAGAGCAGCTCGGCTTGAAGCTCGTGCCGGCCAAGGGCCCGGTAGACAAATTGGTCGTCGATCACGTCGAGAAGCCGTCGGAAAATTAACACTGGCCGCATATAGCTGAACTGAAGCTCGGTGCCCAGGCCTCGATTAAGCACTGAGAGTGGGTGCCCCATCCATCCGCGCTTTTTGCGGATGGGTGGGATAGCACGAACCTCCACAGCCGATTCGAGAAGCACCCCATGTCTTGTTTTCCGATATCGGGGAAAGGACCGCTAGAATCCCGCGATCCACGACTGCAGCAGCGCCGGGAAGCAGCCCAGCACCACCACCGCCGCCGCAATCGCCACCAGCACTGCCATCGTTACCGGATGCACATGCAACGGCGCATCGTCCGCCGCGTTCATCACGTAAGCCCGCTTCAGCACCTGCAGATAGTAGTAGAGCGACACCGCGCTCATCGCCACCGCCAGCGCCACCAGCAGGAACGGAACCGGACCGGCCGCATCGCTCAGCACCGCCGCAAACAGATTGAATTTGGCCCAGAACCCCACCAGCGGCGGAATGCCCGCGAGCGAAAGAAACAGCACCAGCAGAACCCCTGCCAGCAATGGGTTGCGTTTATGCAGGCCAAGAAACGCGTCCAGCTTGTCGCTGCCCGATGCCCGCTCCACCACGCCCACCACACCGAATGCGCCGATCGCAGTCAAGCCGTAGCTCAGAATGTAGTAGAGAATCGCGTCGGTGCTCACCGGTGTCTTAGTAAAGAACGCAAGCCCCAGCAGCATGTAGCCCGCGTGCGCAATCGCCGAGTAAGCCAGCAGCCGCCGCACGCTGGTCTGCGCCAGCGCCGCCAGGTTGCCCAGCACCATTGACGCTGTCGCAAACACAACCAGAATCAGCGTCCACGGCGCGCTGAAGCCGAGGTAAACCGGCCGGCTGCCCGTGCCTGCCGCAATCACCTGCGCCGTCACGGAGCTGGCCACACTCTGTCCGTCGAAAACGTGCGACGCCGATGCGGCAATCGAGATGAGCAGCGCAAAGCTCGCCACCTTTGAGACCGATGCGATAAACGCCGCTGCCGGCGTGGGTGCGCCCTCATACGTATCCGGCGCCCACAGGTGGAAAGGCACCGCAGCCACCTTGAAACCCAGTCCCGCCGCGATCAAGACAATCGCCACGTAGAGCATGGGCGCGGCGTTCATCGCATTCTGGGTATAAATCGCCAGTTGAATCTGGTGCAGGTTCGTCGATCCCGTAATACCGTACAGATAGCTAAAGCCAAACAGTAGAAACGCCGCCGACATGCCGCCAAAAAGGTAGTACTTCATGGCCGCCTCCGCGCTCTTGTCCGAGTGTTTGGCAAACGCGGTCATGATGTAGAGGCTCAGGCTCAGCAGTTCAAGCCCGATAAAGATCACCAGCAGATCCTGCGCGGCGGCAATCAGCAGTCCGCCCGCTGCGGCCATCAAAACCACCGCGACATACTCGCCCACGTTGCGCGTAAATCCCGCGCCGATAAACAACAGCAGCGTAAGCGCGGTCAGAACCAGAATGCCCGCCTGCGCCACGCCGGTCGCTCCCCCCGCGGTCAAAATCAGGTCGCCGCCCAGCGCATACGGCCCGGTCGCCGTAACGGCCCACAGTGAGGCTGCGCAACCGGCAACGCCCAAGAGCGCCGCTACGGCCACGCGCGTCTGCAGTGCGGCCTTACGCAAAAAAGCCAGATCGGCAATCACCACCACGAGCACGGCAACTTCAAGTGCGGTCTCAGGCAGCGTAGCGCGGAAGAGGTCGATATAGTTCATTGCACTCCTCCGGCCAGCAGAGCTTTCACGGCAGGTTCAATTTGGTCCAGCAGCAATCGCGGATAAAGCCCCACCAGCAAACTGGTTCCCGCCAGCAACGTAACGCCGGTGATCTCCGGCCAGGTAATGGCCGCGAATTTATGACCGTGTTCCGCCTCAAGCTCGTGTGCTGTGGGCACTGCATCGCTAAAGAAAGCCTTCTGCAAAGCGCGCCACGTGTAAGCCACGCCAATCACAATTCCCACGCCCGCAGCCACGGTCCACCACGGCCGCGCCATCCATGCGCCAATCAGTATCTGCAGTTCGGCCACAAAGCCTGAGAACCCAGGCAGCCCCATCGACGCCGTTCCCGCAATCACAAACGCCCATGCCGCAAAGGGCAGCCGCCGCGCCAGGTGCATGGTCTCCAGTTCGGCAAACTGCCGCGTATGCGTCCGGTCGTACACTACGCGGCCCACAATCGCGAACAGCAGCCCGGCAATAATCCCGTGCGAGAACATCTGCATCACCGCGCCGGTCACGCCAATCTGATTCAGCGTCATCAACCCCAGCAGCACAAAGCCCATGTGGCTCACGCTGGAGTAGCCAATCACAAATTTAAAGTCGGTCTGCGCCAGCGCCACCAGCGCGCCATACACAATGCCGATGACCGCCAGCAGCGCAAACACGTCGCGCCACGATCCGATGCCGAGATACGAAACGCCCCACGGGTCAAGCCCATGCGGAAACAGCCCGATGCCCACGCGCAGGCAGCCGTAAGCGCCCAGCTTCATCACCACGCCGGCCAGCAGCATTGACGCGGCCGTCGGCGCAGCAACGTGGCCCGTCGGCGCCCAGGTGTGAAACGGCCACATGCCCGCCAAAATCGCAAAGCCCGTAAACACCAGCGGGAAGCACCACATCTGGAAGCTCACCGGCAGGCCCGCGTGCGCCAGCGCCACCAGCGAAGTCGAGTGGCTGCCCGACGCCGTGTAAGCCGCCAGCAATCCAATCAGCACCATCGCCGAGCCAACAAAGGAGTAGAGAGCCAGCTTCATCGCGCCGTACTCGCGCCGCGTCGATCCCCATATCGCAATCAAAAAGTATTTGGGAACAATCGCAATCTCATAGAACACGAACAGCAGAAACAGGTCGTAGCTCAAAAAGACGCCGTAGACGCCGCCAATCAGCGCCAGGTAGAACGCGAAAAATTCATTGGTCCGGTGTTCGACATTCCAACTGAACAAGATTCCCGCAACCGCCGCCAGGCCGGTCAGCAGCACCAGCACGCGGCTGATGCCGTCAGCCGCCAGCAGGTAGTGAATGCCCATCGCCGGAACCCACTGCGCGTCGATAATCGTCACGCGGCCCTGCCCAAACCCTTGCACATATCCGCCCACTGCGTGCAGCAGTCCAAGCACGGCAATGGTCAGCGCAAACCAACGCGCCAGGCCGGCCTTGCCCTTGGGCAGCACGGCCTCAATTAGCGCTCCGGCAAACGAGAGATAGATCGTCCAGGCCAGCATCTAAAATCTCCAGTGCGCCAGCAGGTTGATGACCGTCGGATTCACGCTGTCGACGATCAGTTGAGGCAAAATTCCAATCAGGAGCATGAGGCCGATCACCGGGGCCATCGCCAATCGCTCGCCGTGGTGAAGATCGGGAAACTGCGCCCACTGTTCGGGCACGGGACCCGCAAAGACTTTTTGAATCACAGTAAGAATCACCGCTGCCGTCACCAGCAGTCCAAGAACTGAAACCGTAGCCGCAACCCATGCCAGCGGAAACACGCCGCGGAATATCAGAAACTCGCCCACAAATCCGTTCAACCCAGGCAATCCCAGCGAGGAGAAGAGCGCGATGCCCATCAGCCCGGCCAACACTGGCGCGGGTTTGCGCAATCCGCCAAAGTCGTCGATGCCGCGCAGCCCGCCGGTGCGGAACTGGATCATCGACACAAACCAGAACAGCGCCGCCGCCGTCAGTCCGTGGTTGAACATCTGCAGAATGACGCCATTCAACGCCGCCGCCTGGCTGGCATGAGCCGCCTGATCCGCTGCGGGAACCGCGAGCGCAAAGATCGCCACCAGACAGTATCCCAGGTGATTCACTGAGGAGTACGCGAACACGCGCTTCAAATCTTTCTGCGCCGCCGCGGCCCACGCGCCCATCACCACGGTGAGCACCGCAAGCACCAGCAGCGGCGTGCGTATCTGCGCAATTTGGTGCCCAAACAGCGGCAGCGCAATGCGCAGCAATCCATACACGCCCATCTTCGACATCGCGCCGGTCAGCAGCATCGTCACCGGCGAAGGCGCTTCGGCGTAAGCCGCGGGCAGCCACGTATGGAACGGCATCATCGGCACCTTCACCGAGAAACCGGCAAGCACTCCAATCGCCAGCCACAGCGTTACCGGGCCGAGATGCGCGGTCACCATCTGTTCCAGCGCGCCGGTTGAGGCAAGCTGCGCAAGCTCGCTCAGGTCCATCGTTCCCGTTGAAACAAACACCGCCAGAAACGAGAGCAGCAGCGCCACCGATCCAGCCATCGTGTACACGAAGAACTGCGTAGCAGCAGGCCCGCGCTTCGGTCCGCCCCAAAGCTTGATCAGGAAAAACGCCGGAATCAAACTTAGCTCCCAGAACAAAAACCAGTGGAAGAAATTCAGCGCGGTAAACGAGCCGAACAGCCCTGCTTCCAGCAGCAGCACCAATCCAAAAAACAGTCCCGGCGAGTGATGCACGCGATGCGCCGCGTCAATCGACATCAGCGTGACAATGGCCGAAAGCACCAGCATCAGCGCGCCCAGACCATCCACGCCCAGGTGGTATTCAATGCCCAGCGACGGCGCCCACGCCGCGCGCTCTACCATGCCCAGCGAGCCATCGGCAGGCAGATGCGTCCACACCAGCAGCGCTCCCGCAAGCCCGGCAATCGCCGTGAGCAAAGCCACAGCCCGCGCATGTTTGCCGGCGAAGATTGCAATCGCCGCGCCAACCAGCGGCAGAAGAGTGAGCGAGGTCAAGATCGGAAAGTTATTCATGGCCGGCTGCTCCAAAACAGGATGCCCACCAGAACCGCGACGCCCAGCGCCAGAATTCTCAGGTAGGATTGCACGCGGCCATTCTGTATGCTTGCCAGCAGGCCGCCGCCGGTCGAAATCTCTTCGCAGCTCTTGTCGAAAGTTCCATCCACCACGTTGGTGTCAAGAAAGCGATTGAGCTTCGCCCACAGTGCAAACAGCCACGCCACCGCCGCCACAATCCCGCCCCAGATGCGACGATCCATCCAGTCTGCAACGCGCGCCCACCATTTGTAGAAAGCTATAAAGGTCGCGCCGTAAAGTTCGTCGATGTAAAACTTGTCGCGCAGCACCGCCCACACCGGCGGCGCAATCCGCTCCAGCGCGTCTGGCGCATCGGCATCCACCGGCTTGTTGCCGTAGAACCACCATCCCAGCCCCAAGCCCGCAAACACCACCAGCGACGAAGTCAGCATCAGAGTTAGCAGGCCCGGCTCTGCAAATCCATGCAGGTCGAACGTAGCCGCGCTGCCCTCGATAAACGCGCGGAACCACGGCCACGCCGGCGTCCCAATCGCTCCTAGCGCAATCGCGAAGAAGGCCAGAATCGCCATCGGCATCGTCATCGCTGCCGGGCTTTCGTGCGCGGTCTTGTGTCCGCGCCACGCGCCAAAAAATACGTAAGAGACTTGCCTCGTCATGTAGAAAGCCGTCAGCAGCGCGCCAAACACCAGCATGTAAAACGGCGCGCGCGCCACCGTCCAGTGCTGTGCGGCTTCAAGAATTCCGTCCTTTGACCAGAAGCCCGAGAACAGCAGCGGAAACCCGCACAGCGCCAGCATACCCACGCCGTAGGTCAGAAACGTTACGCGCATTGTCGCCTTCAATCCGCCCATGCGCCGTATGTCCTGCTCCTCGTGGCAGCCGTGAATCACCGAGCCCGCGCCCATAAACAAGAGCGCCTTGAAAAATGCGTGCGTAATCAGGTGGAACATGCCCACCGCCACGCCGCCCATGCCGAGGCCGGCCATCATGTAGCCAAGCTGCGAAACAGTCGAGTAGGCAAGAATCCGCTTGATATCGTTTTGCGCAATCGCAATCAGCGCCGCAAAAACTGCCGTCGATGCGCCCACCCACGTCACCACCGTCAGCGCGGTGGTCGTTCCGCCGGTCAGCGCTCCGGCCTGCATCAGCGGATACACGCGCGCAATCAGATAAACGCCGGCCGCAACCATCGTGGCCGCGTGAATCAGCGCAGATACCGGCGTCGGTCCTTCCATCGCATCCGGCAGCCAGACATGCAGTGGAAACTGGCCGCTCTTGCCCACCGCGCCCGCAAAAATCAGCAGCCCAATCGCGCCTGCGGCCGTTAGTCCCAGCGCCGCGTGATGCGTCAGCAGGCCTGCCAGCGCCAACGGTTCAAGCGAACCCGCTCCATGGTTGTAGAACAGCACCGTGCCCGTCTGCGCAAACAGCCACACAATGCCAAGTAGAAAGAAGATATCGCCCACGCGCGTGGTGAGAAACGCCTTCTTCGCCGCCGCTGCCGCCGCGGGCTTTTGATACCAGAAGCCAATCAGCAAATACGATGTGAGTCCCACCAGCTCCCAGCACATAAACAGGAGCAGCAGGCTGTTGGCGATCACCACGCCCAGCATCGCTCCCGCAAAAAGTGACAGGAAGCAGAAGAAGCGCGTGTAGTTTTCGTCATGCGCCATGTAGCCGGTGGAGTAGATAAAGATGAGCAGTCCCACAAAGCAGACCATCACCAGCATCACGGCAGAGAGCGGATCGAGCACCCAGCCAAGGTCCACGGCAGTCGAGCCGAACCGGAACCAGGTTAGGTTCGCTGCCCAGCGAACACCGTAGCCGCTCGCCCATGCACTCGCCACATGCACAAAGGCAACCAGCGCCAGCAACAATGAAACGCTAAGCGAACCGATCGACAAAACTGTTGCGGCCTTGCGCCGTGGCTGCTTCATCAGCGCAATCGCGCCAGAGGCCACAATGGGCAACGCAGGAATGAGCCACAGGAATCCCACGATGGGAGCGGCAGCGCCTTGCGGAGTGAATGAAACTGCGTTCTGAATCAACTCTTCACCCCTTCATCCTGTTCATCTCGTCAAGGTCGGTGGTGTTGGCGTGACGATAGATCGCAATCACCAATCCAAGCCCCACGGCGGCTTCCGCGGCGGCCACCGCAATCGAGAAGATCGCGAACATCATCCCGGTCAGCGCCTCAGGGTGCGCCCCGTAGCGCCAGAAAGCGATAAAGTTCAAATTGGCCGCGTTCAGCATCAGCTCAATGCTGATGAGCACCATAATCGCATTGCGGCGAACCAGCGCCCCGGCCAGCCCAATGGCAAACAGCATCGCCGCAACCAGCAGATATCCGGCAAGAGGCGTCACTGTGCGCCGCCTTTCTCGTGCATGGCCACAATCACCGCGCCAATCGTTGCTGCGGTCAGCAGCAGCGCCACAATCTCCAGCGGCAGCACGTAGCGGCCCACCAGCGCAATGCCGATGTCGTGCACCGTCACCTGCGGCACAGCCATCTGCTGCGGCAGGGAGTTTGCGCTGCGAAGCACTGCCCAGGCCAGAACCGAAAATATTGCTGCGGCCAGCACCAGCCCGCTCAACCACGCCGGGCTGAAGACTCCCTCTCTCGGCAGATCCGAGCCGCGCGTCAGCAGAATGGCGAACACAACCAGAATCGCCACCGCGCCAATGTACACAAGAATCTGCGCAAATCCTGCGAACTGCGCATCGAGCGAAAGATACAGCAGCGCCAGGCCACCAAACGCAACCGTCACCGCCAGCGCCGCATGAACCAGCGGCCTCAGCATCACCGTGGCCAGGCCGCCGGCCAGCGTAAGCGCCGCCAATATGTAAAAGACCGGGGTCATCGGGCCACCGTACTCTCTGCGCGCACAATGCCTGCGCCGCAAATCGCAATGCGCCGGGCACTAATCAGCATAGCGGTAGCTCCTTGGGCCAAAGTGTTCGCTCTTCATTTCAACGCGGCCCATCACAACATACGCCACCAGCAGAATCGCGGAGCACACAATCCAGCGCGCAATTCCCTCGCCCATGAAACGCCACAGCGCGGTCACCATCAGGTTCAGCAGCGTCAGCGGCAAAACAAACTTCCATGCAAAATTCATCAGTTGGTCCTGGCGCAGCCGCGGCAGCGTTCCGCGCATCCAGATAAACACAAAAATCGAGAGCATCAGCTTTGAGAAAAACCAGATCCACGATGGAACCCAGTTCAGAATCGAAAGCGGCGCAGACCATCCGCCCAGAAACAGCGTCGCGCCCAGCCCTGAGATTGAGAACATGGCCAGGTATTCGCCCAGAAAAAACAGCGCAAACTTAAATCCGGAATATTCGGTGTGATAGCCGGCCACAAGCTCCGATTCGCCTTCAGGCAAGTCGAACGGCGAGCGGTTGGTCTCCGCCGTAGCCGCAATCGCGTACATAATGAAGCCCGCCAGACCCCACGGCGTAAAAATGTACCAGTGCGGAAAGATGCCCGTGTACTGGTCCTGCGCCGCCACAATCTTCGTCAGCGAGAGCGAGCCGCCGATCATCACCACAGACACGCTCGACAGCAGCAGCACCACTTCGTAGCTGATCATCTGCGCCACCGCGCGCATCGCGCCCAGCAGCGAGTATTTGTTGCGGCTCGACCAGCCCGCCATAAACACCGACACCTCGGTCGACGCGCTCATCGCGAAGAAAAACAGCAGCCCGCAGTCCATGTCCACCAGAACCATGTTGCGGCCCATCGGCAGCACGGCAAAGCCCATGAACACGGCCACCACCAACCCCAACGGCGCTAGAAAATGCACCCCCGCGTTGGCGCTCGTCGGCACCACGTCTTCCTTGGTCAGCGATTTGATACCGTCGGCAATCGGCTGCAGTATTCCCAGCGGGCCCACTCGGTTCGGCCCAATACGGTTTTGTATGCGCGCCAGCCCCTTGCGTTCGAAGACCGTGGTCAGCGCAAACAGCCCCGGAAACACGCACACAATCGCAATCACGCTCAAAAGCACCGCGGCAAATTGCTGCAAGCCCGCGGGCAAAAACGATACGAGCCAATGCTGAAGAAGAACAAAGACCTGGTCCGCTTGGTCGATCATGGGCTAACCCTGTCCTCCATCCTTCTTTGTTTCCGGCTTCGCTGCTGCCGCAACGGGCGCAGCCGCCAGCTTGGCCGCAGCAGCTTCAGCCGCTGCCTTGGCCTTGGCCTCAACTTTAGCCTTTTCCTCTGCCAGCCGCGCATCTACCTCCGCCGCTTCCGTCGGATGAATCTGGTGGTAGTACTCGTTCGACTTGGCCAATTGTTTGCGGTCCAGCAGCAATCCGCCAAAACGATCATCGGTGGCCAACTCAAACTCGTTGTCCATTTTGATCGCCTCAAACGGGCACACTTCCACGCAAATCTGGCAGCTCATGCATACTGAAATATCGATGTCGAACCGCGCCGGATAAGCCTGCGGCTTGCCCACGTAATCCGGCTTCTTGTCCTTGCTCTTCTCAATGTAGATGCACTTGGGCGGGCATTCCTTCTCGCAGATCTGGCAGGCCACGCAACGCAGCCCCGCCTCCCAGTCCCCCGTGTCGTACACCAGAAACGGGAACACGCGCGCATTTTCAATCGTGGGTATGCGCTCTTCGGGATATTCGACCGTCGTCAGCCGTTCTTTTGAGACAAAGCTGCCGGCAAAGTTCTTCGCCGTCTCCGCCATGCCCTTCAGGATTCCCTCGCCCAGCAAATCTTCCTCCAAAAAATCCGGCTCTTCGCCGCCAGCTTCCCGTTCATCGATCCATCGGGTGCCCCGGGTCTCGATTCTGAGACCTGGGAAATCAAACCCCAAACATTCCCATTCAATCTGGGTGCCCCATCCTTGTCGCGGCTTCATCGCGGCAAGGGTGGGATAGCACGACCCTCAACATTCAACAGCCAAGCTCTACCGGTCCACTTCTCCCAAAACAATATCCACGCTACCAAAAATCAACACCACGTCGGCCACATTGCTGCCCAAACACATATCTTCGAGAATCGTCAGGTTAATCAGGCTTGGCGGCCGGATGCGATAACGATACGGGTTCGGTCCGCCGTCGCTGATCAAATAAAATCCCAGCTCGCCCTTCGGCGCTTCAATGCGCCCGTAAGCCTCTCCCGGCTTCGGCCGGAATCCGCGAATCTTGGCCTTCGCATCCATCACCGGTCCGCCCGGAACTTCCTTCAGCGCCTGCTCCAGAATATGGATCGACTCGCGCATCTCCAAAATGCGCATCATGTAACGGTCGTACACGTCGCCGTGCTCGCCCAAAGGCACGCGAAAGCTGAACCGGTCGTAGATGCCGTAGTGATCCACTTTGCGAATGTCGTAGTTCACGCCCGAAGCGCGCAGCATCGGCCCCGTCACTCCGGCATTTACCGCCAGCTCGCGCGACAAAATGCCCACGCCCTGGCAGCGCGCCATCAAAATCTCATTCGAGCTGAGCAGATTCTCAAACTCGTCCACAAACTTCGGCAGTCCGGCCACTACTTTGCGTGTGTCGTTCAGCCACGCCTCGCTCGCGTCCACACGGCAGCCGCCAAATCGCATGTAGTTGCACATCATGCGCGAGCCGGTCAGCTCCTCAAACAGATCCAGAATCTTCTCGCGCTCTTTAAACGCGTACATCAGCGGCGTGCCGCTGGCGCCCATCTCCTGAATCAAAAACCCGATCGACGAAGCATGGTTCTGCACGCGCGTCAGCTCTGCCAGAATCACGCGCAGATACTGAGCCCGCTCCGGAACCGCCTGGCCCACCAGCGTCTCCACAGCCAGCGCGTACGCCCAGTTATTTGTCAGCGAGCAGAAGTAATCCAGCCGGTCCGTGTACGGCATCGCCGCCAAATAGCTAGCGCCTTCGGCAATCTTCTCGTGGTTGCGGTGCAGATAGCCAAAGATTGGCTTCAGGCGAATCACCCGCTCGCCGTCCAGCGCCACATCCATTCTGAACACGCCGTGCGTCGAGGGATGGTGCGGCCCCATCGCCACTTCAAGCAGCTCGCCCTCGCTGTCGGGTGTAATCACCGGCGGCGTGTTCCAGCCTTCGATCTTCTCTGTCGTCGAGATGGTCATCAGGCGCCTTCGCCTTTCTGTTCCGCGGCCTGGTGTTCCTGCGCGCGCTGCAAAACCTCATCGTGCGCCGTCGGCTCGTATTCAAAATCGTCCGGCTCTACGTAATCCTTGCGCATCGGATGGTCTTTGAAACCCCTCCACATCAGCAGCCGCCGCAAATCATGGTGCCCAGTAAACACAATGCCAAACAGGTCAAAGATCTCGCGCTCCTGCAGATCCGCCGACCGCCATATCGACGTCAGCGAAGGCATCTCCACCTCGTCCGTCCGGTTCGCCGTCCGCATGCGCAAAATCACCGGTCCGTGTTTCTTGCTCATCGAATACAGATGATAGACAGCTTCAAGATATCCCGGCTCGGTGCGCTTGCGCGTCTCTTCTACCACCTCTTCCACCTGCTGCTCCACGCCGTCCACGGTTTTGGTCACGGTCTTCGTAACCTTCACCTTTTCGGCAATCTCTTTGTCCGGCCAATCCACGCCGCTCACGTTCGATAAGAAATCCAGCGCCAGCTCCGCGTCGTCGCGCAAGAACTTCGCAACCTCAACCGCGTGCGCATGTCCCAGCCGCAGTGAGCGCTGCCCGCTCACGCTGGGATTCTCCACCACGCTTACCCGTGCGCCCGGCACCGCTGCTTCAATCGCCGCCTTGATCTCTTCAACGCTCTTCATCAGCGAATCACCACCGGTACTGTCCACACGCCTTTGTTCGACGTGGGTTCAAGATCGTGCTCGCCCTGCTCCGGCACGGGAAACTCGCCCTGCGCTTCAGCATCCAGATGCCGCGGCCGGCCCGGGCCCGTCAGCGGCTGCTCGTCAATCTTCTTCTGCAGTGCCATAAACGCCTGCAGCAGCGCCTCGGGCCGCGGCGGGCATCCCGGAATATGCACATCCACCGGAATGTAGCGGTCAATCCCCTTCAGCACGTTGTATCCCTGCTTGAACGGCCCGCCACTGATCGCGCATGCGCCCATGGCAATCACGTAGCGCGGCTCGGCCATCTGGTTATACAGCCGCACCACCTGCGGAGCCATCTTCTTGGTCACCGTGCCCGACACAATCATCAGGTCCGCCTGCCGTGGCGACGGCCGAAAGACCTCTGCCCCAAACCGCGCCAGATCGTAGCGCGCCATCGTCGTGGCAATCATCTCAATCGCGCAGCAAGCCAGCCCAAACTGCATTGGCCAAACAGAGCTGCGCCGCCCCCAGTTGTAGAGCTCCTCGATGGTCGTGACAAAGACGCCCTGCTTGCCCAGCTCGATATTCAGTTGCTTGTCAACCATTGCCGCTCCAAAACTCAGTTGTCCGTCATCGAATACTTGATCCGTTCGCCCCACGTCACCGCGCCCTCGTCCTCCGCGCAGCTTCTACCCGGCGCTCTTCACTGCCCTCTTACGACCAGGTAAGCACACCCTTTGCCCACGCCCACGCCAGGCCTTCCACCAGCATCAGCACAAAAATCAGCATGGAGACGCAAGCCGCTACTCCCAGCCCCGTAAACGCCACCGCAAACGGCAGCAGAAAAACGGCTTCCACGTCGAAGATGAGAAAAATAATGGCGTAAAGGTAGTAAGCGGAGCGGAACTGGTGCCAGGCATCGCCCTTTGACACCAGCCCGCACTCGTAGATGGCGTTCTTGATCGGATTCGGTTTTTGCGGTGAGAAGGCCTTGGCCCATAGCCAGGCCAGCCCCAGGGGAGCCAGACCAAAACCAAGAGCCGCGCAAAACAAGACCGCCAGGGAGAAGTAGGGGTTTGACGCCATTTGCGAAAGAAAGTCCTTCGTATCAAAACTAACAGTTTTGGACCAACTTTGGCCAAGAACTTCGCCCCCGCCCGCCCCCGTTCGCCCCCCGATTCCCACCCCTCATCCCACGCTATGAACCGTTCGCCGATTTGGGACCGCTGCCCAAGCGTCCCCGCCAACCCCATCCCGCCTCGCCGCGCTTACGCGCGCCCTGGATGCGTGCCGCGGCACGCTTGCCACCAATCCGGCTTCTCCGCTTCCGAGAACGGCGTTTGCTGGGATTTATTCGATGTACGAGTCCCTCCCGTCAAAGGCATCCAGTATTTGCATCCGCCCATTCCCTTAATTTCTCGGTCACATTCAATGCGTACGGGAATGAATGTAAGAGCAACCGTACCGAAGAGGCAGAGACGATTGCATTCATTGGGTGCACAGCATCGTTGCGTTGCGTACGGATTGCCTCAAAGAGTGATGACAGATGGGCGTCCGCGCCCTCCGATACCGAATAAGGAATGGGCGCGGGACTTCCGGCGGAGCCGTCTTCGATCGTCTTTCTCACGCAGTCCAACAATGTGAAGAGTTGCCGCCTGTTGAATGCTGTCTCCATTGTCGTGCGTCTACGGGACGGCTTTAGCGCATTAAGCAGGGACGCCGTAAGTAGGTAAACGGCTTTTTCCGATGCAGCCCCAAGCATTACAGCAGCGGCAAAAAAAGCTTCACGGTTGAACGCGACCAATGCCTCCAGAATGTATTGAAAGATCACATTATCCACCGTAGGAACATGCTCTCTCAGAAATTTCATATATTCCGTCACAGCTTCAGGAATGGGCTCGGCCCCCTTAACCCATTGCAAGCCACGCTCCGTCCAGCAGTACCATTCCGAGCGGGAAAAATTGAGATAGTCGCCTGTAAGTTTTGGATAAACATATCCAGAGCCCAAAAGATAGAAGAATGCCTGATTGGCTGCCGCCTGAAGATCGTGGGGTGATTGCTCGTACAAATATGCTCGACCCGGATGGTATTGGTTCGGAGAGGGTTTCACTACACCGGGATCGTTGATAACCTCCAGCTTAGCCCAAAGACGTTGGAAAAACACGCTTGCGCTCAAATCGCCCATTTGATCTTTGAATGATGCCCGCACGAGTTGAAGCAGCCGCTCCACGGCGTAGTTTGTCTGATCCATTAGAGCACCTCACCTAATGCTTTCTCCCAGTTTAGTTGGCCTTTAATCTTGAGTTCATGGAAATATGAATTGGCGGGTGGCCCACCTCTGACACTTTTAATCCTTCAAAGATGACAGGGTGCCCCAGGTCTCGCTTTTGAGACCTGGGAAACACAAAGTAACCCGACGGAAGAATATTACTCCTGCTAAATCGCCCAGTGTCCAGAAATCCCAACCGCCGACATGGTCCGTGCCAAGCCACTCATCACAGCGCATACTCACCGGCATCCTATACCCGCACTAACTCAATCGCTGCCCCTTAATCGTCGTCGTCCTTGCCGCTCTTCTTCGCACGGGCCTTCAGCATCGCGGGAACAGGCTTGTCGCCCATCGCGTCCTTCCACAGAATCACGTTCAGCTTCGCCGTTGGCGCGCGGTCTTCGTGTCTGAAGTCCATCTTCGCGCTCTCCTTCGCGCCCACGGCGTCCTTCGCATTCGCGGTATAAATCAGTCCGTTGTCCCGGTTGCGATAGTCCGCCGTGTAAGCCGCCTGGTCGCCCGGCCCCGTAAACAGCGTTGAAATCATCGAGCAGAATGCGTCGTTGTTGTTCATCGGCGGCAATCCAAGCAGCGCCTCCATGGTGCGCACCATGCTCACCGTCGAGTAGAACCGGCTATCCACAAAGGCCCCGCCGCCTGGCGCGCGCGGCGAGTACTTGCTCACCACAAACCCGATGCTGCGGTGCGCGTCCACATGGTCGGCCCCATTCTGCGCATCGTCCTCAAGAATAAAAAACGCCGTGTCGTCCCAGTAAGCCGAGTGCGAAATCGCTTCCACGGCGCGTCCCACTGCCAGGTCGTTGTCCGCCACTGAAGACTTCGGTGAAGGCCCGCCCGCCGTCGTTCCCGCCGTGTGGTCGTTCGGCAGCCGCAGCATCACAAAGTTGGGCATCGTGTCGCGCCCCTGCGCGCGGTCCGCAATCCACTCCTTCAAGTGCCGCTCAAAAATCGCATACCGAATCTGATCGGGCACCAGCAGATTAAAGTCCGGTGCCTCCGCCGCGTAGTGCCCAACCAGCTCGGGCTTGGTGGGCACGTTGGTCGCAATCAGCGGAATCGCCCACGGCCACTTGTTCACCCCGCCGCCCCACTCCTCGGGAATCGCCTCGCCCGGCGCAATCGCCTTGCGCGCGCAGTGCGCCCCTTCCAGCACCGGCCCCGCCTGGGGATTCGCGCTCTTCTCCGCGCCGCAAAAGGTCGTCGAAATAAACTCCGCAAAGTGGTAGTAACTCTTGCCGTGCGCCGCCAGATTGCCCCAAATGTATCCGCTCCTCGGCTCGTTCACGTCGGGAATCCGTTGCACCAGCGGATAGCCGTTCGCCACCACGCCCTCGTAGTCATAAGTGCGCTCGTCGCCGCGGTAACTCTGCTGCCAGGTCTTCTCCAGGTAGTCGGTCCCTATCGCCGCGTTCGACCACACATGCCCGTCTCCTGAAACTTCGCCCGAGTCATAGAAGTTATCCAGCACGCCAAACTGCAGCGCCAGCTTGTGCAAGTTCGGCGTAATCTCCGCTCCATACATGGCCAGACTCGGGTCGCCGTTGCCAACCTGCTTGCCGTCCTTGCTCAGGTCGCCCAGTATCTGGTCGTAGGTGCGGTTCTCTTTAATGATGTAGATCACGTGCTTGATCCGCCCGTCGCCACCGCCGGCAAACGCGATCTTCTCCCCCGCCGCCTTCATACGATTCGACTCAACAACCGTCTCCGTCCATCGCGCCAGATTCCGGTCGATCTCCCGCTCATCCAGCGTCGCCAGCGACCCGTAAAGCAACGTCGCAATATAGCTGCTCGGCGACTCCATCTTGCTGCCTCGCGACCAATCCACCATCCGCTGCGCAAAGTTGTTCGGTCCCGTGCCCTTCCCCTTGTCGGTCGCCACGTACAGCTTTCCGCCGCCCGCCGAGGGGATAAACGCCATCGACATCGGCATCCATTCGGTGGGCACAAATCCAACCGGCTCCAACATCCCTTCCTTCGCCGACTTCGCCGTCAACTTTGTTGTATCCATCACCGCAACGGCGTCCGTAGCCATGTTCGCCACATATAACCGGCTGCCGTTCCCGTTCACCGCCAGCGCCACCGGCTCCGCACCAAAGTAGCTTTGCCCCGGCAGCCGCGTATCGAAATATCCCTTCACGGCAAACTGCCCCAGCCCTGCGCCCGCACCTACGTTCACCGCGGCCACAGCGTCCCGGTTCGCCAGCGCCACATACAGCGTCTTTCCGTCCGGCGAAAATTCCAGCGCGCAAGGATGCGTTCCCGCGGCAATCGCGCTCGTCGGTTTCAGCAGAGCCAGCTCGCGCCCCACCGTCTCTCGCACTAAATCCAGTTCAACAATCTCTGAAGCATTCCACAGCGCCACAAACGCGCGTTTGCCGTTCTTGCTCACCCCGAGCGCAATGGGATAAGTCGAAGGCACCGCATCGCTTTCTGCCAGGTCGAATCGCTTCTCCACAGCGCCCGTCGCCGCATCCATCAGCAGCACATCGTCCGAGAGGTTATCGGCCACCAGCAGCTTCTCTGCCCCCTCCCGCTCCACCACCGCAATCGCCGCCGGATAAGGCACGCCCTTATCGCCCTCCACCTCGCCAAGCAGCTTCGTCTTTCGTCCCGCGGCCAGTTGTTGCAGCGGCAAGCTCATCAACCGCTCCGGCGCAATCTTGCCCTCGGCAAAGCTGTACACCGCCACGCCGCTGCCCACGCCGTTCTTTACCCCGCCCAGCGGAGCGCTCAACGACGCCATGCTGGCATAAATATGTTTGCCGTCGCCGCTGAACGCCAGGCCGGAATAGAGCGTCTGTTTCGCGGCCTGCGGAATCGTGCGCTCATCGGGAAAATCCTCGAGCGCGCCCGTCTTCGTATCCAGCACCGCCAGCGACTGCAGGTACTTCGACTCGTAAGTCCCGAACCCCGCATTCACCGTAACCACGTACCGCCCATCCGGTGAAACAGCCATCGAAATCGGCTCGCTGTTCAGCCGCTGCGGGTTCCCAGGAATCGTGCCGATCAACTGCTTGCTCGAAGGCAAATCAATCGAGGACAATTTCGTGGAGTTCCGATCGGTCGTCTGCGCCCCCGCCGTCCGTGCCCCGCCCGTTCCCGCCAAAACAAAAAGCCCCGCCGCAACCCACGCCGCCAATGTCTTCCGATTCATGCACACTCCTCGTCTCGCCATCGCCTTGTAAACCGACTCACAAATTGCTTCAAGCATCGTTCCCAGTCTAAGAAGCTCACATCAAAAGGCTGCTGTCATCCTGAGCGAACGGGACCCCAAACGCCCTTCAGTTTGGGGGTGGTGAGTCGAAGGATCTGCGGTTGTTCTTTGCAACTTATGCAATGAACTCGAGACTCGCCACTCTGGCATTGCTTCAGCCAGCGCCGCGCCCGCACTCTTCCCCGCTCAATCCCAGGGAAGGCCCGCACGCACCCGCACGCAATCAGGATTCTACACACCGCATGTGAACAGGACTTTGCAGCCCCCGGCAGGTGCCCCGGTTGCCCGTTCGCTCGTCCTTCCACGATGCGCCGTGCCCATCAATCCATCCGCGCAGTTTGCGGATGGGTGGGATCGCACAATCATTCGCTCGTGCTCCCACAAGAGAGTGGGTGTCTCTTGTTCGTTCATCCAGGAAAATGGGTGCCCCATCCATCGCGCAGCCTCACCGCACGATGGGTGGGATAGCACGAACCCAAGGTGCTCCACTTCTCAGCCAACCGCAGAAAGTGGGTGCCCCAGGTCCCTCGCTTTTGGGGACCTGGGACAGCACGAAACCCATCCAGCAACAACCCCGTCATCCCGAGCAACACGAGAGATCTGCGGTTTGTCAACCTCACGCATGTCGTAAACGTCCGACACGTCGGGCCGGTAGCCAACTAGCTAACATAACTGGTTACCTAAAAAATCCGTAGATTTTCAC
>Ga0302319_10007921_pt1 | contig 20789 bp, 22 predicted proteins | sample Bog_T0_2_FD_203319 | JGI IMG/M metagenome (GOLD analysis project Ga0302319, IMG submission 203319) | Peat permafrost microbial communities from Stordalen Mire near Abisko, Sweden - Bog_T0_2 | ecosystem: Environmental > Terrestrial > Soil > Wetlands > Peat | place: Sweden: Abisko, Stordalen Mire... | reverse complement strand
GGCCGTGGCGGGTTTTTTCAGCGAATCGCGAATCTCGCGCAGGAGCACGATGTCCTCCGCGGGAGCCGGCGCATCGGGGGGCGGGACCGGCTTGTTAACCTTCTCCATGAGGGCGTTCATCGGTTTAACGATGAAGAAGAAGACGACGGCCGCCAGGATCACGAAGCTGACCACGGCATTGATGAAATCCCCATACATGATGCCGCCGAGTTTTAGTCCCGCGAAATCGACGTGGGTCCCGCCAAACATCCCGATAAGGGGTGTGATGATGTCCTTGACCATCGCGGTGACGACGCTTTGGAAGGCGCCGCCGATAATAACGCCGACCGCCAGGTCGATGACATTCCCCTTGGAAATGAAGGCTTTGAATTCGCCGAATATGCTCATGGTAGAATTTTCTATAGCTTCAACGATGGGCGGAATACCAGAAGAGATTTTGTCCATGGGCTTGAAATATATAGCCCATCGGATGGCGATGGAAAATTGGGTGCAGGCAGAGTCCCGGGCGCTCCGCTTTGGCGCCGCGCTGCCGATTGCCTACAGTTCCCGTCCCACCGCCTCCGCGACCGCCCGGACCCGCTTCACGAGGTCACCGAATTCGTGCGGCAGCAGCGCCTGCTCTCCATCGCTTTTGGCCATCTCCGGTGAGTTATGCACCTCGATCATCAGGCCATCGGCTCCCGCGGCGACCGCCGCCAACGCCATCGCCGGGACGTGTTCCCGCAGGCCGATCCCGTGCGTCGGATCGACGATCACCGGGAGGTGCGTCTCGCGCTTGAGCACGGGGACGGCGTTCAAGTCCAGGGTGTTGCGCGTGTAAGTCTCGAATGTCCGGATACCGCGCTCGCAGAGCATCACGTTGAAATTGCCCTCGCTGAGGATGTATTCCGCGCTCATCAGCAGATCCTTGATCGTGGCGCTCATGCCCCGCTTGAGCATCACCGGCAGCTTGCTGCGACCCACTTCCTTGAGGAGTGCGAAATTCTGCATGTTCCGGGCGCCGATCTGGAGGCAATCCACGTATTGCTCGATGACCTCGAGGTCCTTGGTATCCATGATCTCCGTGATCACCGGGAGCCCGGTGGCCTCGCGCGCCTCCGCCAGCAGCTTTAGGCCTTCGATCCCCATCCCCTGGAAGGCGTAGGGCGAGGTGCGGGGCTTGAACGCGCCGCCGCGCAGCATCCGGGCGCCGGCATTTTTGACCTCGGTAGCGATGGAGATCAGTTGCTCCCGGCTCTCCACGGAACAGGGCCCGGAGATGACGACGACGCGCGGGCCACCGATGGTGACGTCGCCGATCTTGAGGAGCGACGCGGTCTGGCGGAATTCATGGGCAACCAATTTGTAGGGCTTGAGGACCGGGGTAACGGATTCGACGCCGGGGATGGCGGCAATCGGCTTCTCACGGATGGTATCCTCCGGGCCGACCACGCCGATGACGACGCGCACGGCTCCCCGGGAGACCTCGGGGCGGAGGCCCCATTCCTTGATGCGATCGATGATGTGCTCGATCTGTTCCTCGGTCGCGTCGGGTTTGGTTACGATAATCATGGTGGCGGAAAAGGGGCGATCAAGGTAGCGGGCTGGCGCGAAGGGGCAACTATTTTAAAGACCCTGCCAGGGCGTCCTACCGGTGGCGCGCCGTTCCGCCCGCCAAATACTGGGCGAGGTTCGTTGACACAAGGGGGTCAAATTTGTTCCCATGGCATGCGTGAAACCCGTTCTCCCCGCCGTTCTCCCCCTTTTCGTGGTGGCTGCCTGTGCGCTCACCGCCTGCGAAACCACCGCCGACCGCCGCGATTTGTACTCGGAGGACAAGCCGCAAGGTCCTTACTACACCATGCTGCACAGTAAAGGCGGCATGATCGCCCAGGCCACTCCCACCCCTGCGCCAGAGGGTGGCCCAATCGCGCCAATGCTTCCTCCTCCTCCTCCGCCCCCTCCGGCTGACACCGGCACGCCCGATACCGAGATAGGCGCCCCGGCAGCCACCCCGGTTCCCGATGCCATCACGCCGATTCCCACCACCACCGCTCCGCCGACTGTCACCGCTCCCTCGACTAGCTCCGCACCCGCCGCGACCCCTGCGGCCGCTGCCGGCGCCGGCGGCACCAGCGGCGGCGGTCTGATCCCGGGGCTCAGCCAGTAACCGGGAGCGTCTCACTCGCTCTCTGCGAACGGCTTTGGTTGTCGCGCACCATTCAGCGCTTGAGCGCGCGTGCCGTGAACAAAAGGCGACGCTCGTACCTCGCTTTGCCTTGGGCTGGCTTATGACGGACCTTTGGCCCTTTCAGAGTGCGAGAATGGGGCTCACTCACCGGCGGAAACAGCGACCGCCGACGCCTGCTGGTTTAGCCCGATCACCGGGACCAGCACCATCCCACCCTGGCGCTTGAGGCTTTGCATCGCGCAGATGACCTGCATCAGCGCCCCTGCCCCAAAGGCGTCTCCCAGCGAGACCTTGGGATAAATCGTCTCCACGGTCCCGTACGTTTTTTCGACGGCCGCCCGCTCCGCCGCGTCCACGAATGTCCCGTTCGCACTGCTGATGACCCGCCGAGGCGAAATCCCGCCCGGCAATTGCCCCAGCGCCGCCCCCAGGCAATGGGCGGCCTCCGATTGCCGGAAAAACGGAACCCCGTCGCTCACCGCCTCCAACCGTACCCGCCCTTCCCGGCTCAGGACAATCGCCGCGCCCCCATCCGCGACCAGCGCCCCGCGCTTCGACCCCACGGAGATCGCCCCCGCCGCAGTCGCCAGCCGCCACTGGCTGTACGCCTCGCACAGCACCCAATCCGCCTCCTCCGCGCCCGCCACCACGCAGTGGTCCACCTGCCCGGACGCCAGCAACTCGACGGCCATTGCCATCGCCGCCAGCCCCACCGAGGCGTCGCCGACCAGGGTATAGGTCATCCCATTCAGCCCGAGTAATGCCGCGATATGGCTGCCTGGCGCGTTGTAGACCGTCTCCGGGAAGAGGATTGGGCTCCCGGCGCCATCCCGCACCACCTGTTCATAAAACTTCCGCGTGTAAATCACGCTTCCGTCGCTCGTGGCAAAAATCAGCGCGCACCGGCCCGGATTCGCCGGATCCAGCCCCGCCTCGTTCAGCGCCGCCAGTGCGGCCGCGGCGGCGAAGAGTGAGATATTGCTCGACCGGCGCAACCGCGGGTTCCGTGCCACCGCATCCACCAGCTTCGGCGCCACGCAAGCCGCCAGGTGCGCCTTCCGTCCAGCCGGCCCTGTCAGCGCCCGCACCGGCGCCGGCGTTCCCGCCAGGATGGCATCCCAAACCCCGTCCAGCCCCGCGCCCAATGGAGTGATCCAGCCCGCGCCGGTAATGAAAACGTCCATCAGTTTCCCTGGTTCGATTCAATCACAAGACTCGCATTCGTCCCGCCAAAGCCGAACGAATTCGACAACACCCGGCGCAATTCCGCCGGGCGCGACGCATTTGCCACGATCTGCAGATCCCACGCCGGATCGCATTGGGAGAAATTGATATTCGGCGGCAGAAACCCCTCCCGGATCGCGATCAGCGAAAACACGGCCTCAATCGCCCCCGCCCCCCCAAGCGCATGCCCCATCATCGACTTGGTCGAGCTGACCGGCACGCGATTCCCAAAGGTCTCCGCGATTGCGATGCCCTCCGTTGCGTCATTAAAGGTCGTGGCGGTCCCATGCGCATTGATATAATCGACGGTTTCCGCCGCGCACCCCGCCGATGCCAGCGCCCGCTCCATCGCCAGCCGCGGCCCGATCCCCGACGGATGAGGCTGCGTGATGTGATGGGTATCCGTCGAGATCCCATACCCCGTGACGTAACCGAGGATGCGCGCCCCGCGAGCCCGCGCTCTTTCCGCATTCTCCAGCGCCAGCAACGCCGCGCCCTCGCCCAGTACCAGCCCCGTCCGGCCCGCGTCGAAGGGCCGGATCTTCTCCGGGGTCGAAGCCTGCAGGGAATCGAACCCGCGAAACACCAGCTCCGACACGCAATCGTATCCGCCGCACAGAATCGCATCGCGCTTCCCGCCACGGATCAACTCGAAAGCGTGCCCGATCGCATTCGTCCCCGAGGCGCAGGCATTCGCGATGATGGCGCACGGCACCCGGTACCTCGCATCCTCCTGCGCGTCGTGCAGCGGTTTTTGCGGGTTGTAATTTGCCAGCCAGGCCTCCCGCCGCCGGTCCGCGCCGTCGGCCGCCAGCGAGCGAAAGAACGCCTCGCCGAACGTCATCCCCCCGCCGGTCGCGCCGACGATGAATTGCTCCGGCGCGAAGGCCCCATCCTGCGCGCGCAGTTCCCGCATCGCCGCGATCATCATCAGGCTCGCCCGATGCAACTGGCGCCGCGCCCGCCCTTCCCGCAGATCCTCCATCCATTCATCGGGGACCTGCCCCGCATCATGGCATCGCGCGCTGGAGACATCGAACGCCGTCACCCGCGAGACGCAATCCCGGCCCTCCCGCAACGCCCGCGCCGTGGCCTCCAGCCCGCGTCCCAGGGGGCTCACAATACCCGCCGCCACGATGGCAACTGCGGACGGGCTTGCGGGGTCGGAGCGGTTCATTTCGGTGCAAAGGGAGAATTCGCCGGGCGGGCGCGCGGTGCAATTGCTAATTCTTTTCCAGAGTATACGGGCCTCGCGGCCATGCAGTGATTGCTTTCGCCCGTGCGGGGGATAAGTTCGAGGTTGATATGAAACTGGTCCGTTGGACGCGCTTTACGTGGGATTTGTCCAGGCTGCCCGCGGAGGGCGGCCTTCTGGAGGCGAACTACCACATCCGTCCCGTCACCAAGGACGAGGAAAAAGCCGTTCGCGCCGTCATCGCCAGCTCCTTCGCGCTCGACATGAATTGGTCCGACACGCTCAAGGCCATGAAGGATTGGCTCGAGGTGCGGATGAACGAAGTTTTCGATCACAAGGTCGTCCCCTGCCTAGTTGTGACCCATGGCAGCCGCGTGATCGGCGCGAGCCCGCTGGACCCGAACCGTGACGCCGAGTGTCACCTGGTCAGCGGCCCATGCATCCTGAATGAGTATCGCAACCGCGGCATCGGCAGCGAATTGCTGTATCAATCGTTGCACGCATTGCGCGAAGCCGGCTTTGAGACGGCGCGCGGCATCACAAAGAGCAATGTGCCGGTCGCCAAGTTTGTTTATACAAAGTTTAACTCGAAGGCGGAGCCGTGGGAGTTCGAGCCGGTGCTGGCAAGGTCGTAGGCAGGCGATCCAGCCGACGGAGGAAACTCAGATCGATAAGAGCGTATGCGTATCAGTATCAAGTCGATTTCCGTCGATATTCTTGCCGTAGTCATCTGCCTATTGATCCTTTCGTCGCCATTTTTTTGGCCCTTCTTGTCACATTGATTCGGGTCAAAGTCGAAGTGTATCATCTCCAGCATGTTGACCACGCTAGAATTTTGGCCGCATGCAGAGATATGCTTTCAAACAGAGCCCTTTATGCTCATTACGCTCCTGCTGGTGAGGAGAATGTGTCAATGTATTCTCCAATCCCCAGTTCCGTGCCCGCTGCAATCCGTGAATTAAATCCGTGAGGTGTGACTATTATGCACGATTATGTGCTAATTAATCTTTCTATCTTTGGTGCTCGCCTGGGCCTGATCGGTTTTAATACTGGAGCTAGACAATTTGGCGCAGTAAAATATATAGACGGGCTTTGGCTTTGGAATGGAGATATGGGACCAAATCTTCCGCAACCCCGGGCTTCGATTTCCCCTTGATGCCACAAATATCCCGCCCATTCAGGGCTTGGAAGCAATACAAGCGAACCCAGGGCGACGCTCGATCCTCGCTTTGCCGTGGGCTAGCTTATCAAGAGCCCTTTGGCCCTTGAAGAAGATCGGCCAAATACTTTACTGCAAACTGATCGTCGAAGCCAGTTTGTCAATCGGTTCCACGGAATTCACCTTTGCAGCCTCCGTGACGAGCGTTTCCCGGACGTCAACCGATACCGCCTCAAGCGTCGGCTCCCCATAGTAATTCAACGCCTTCAGAGAAAGTATCGGATTGAACTCCGGATAAAGCGCCTTTGCCGCCCCAAGCGCTTGTTGCAAACTCACTCCCGCACAGATCAATGCATGGATATCGAGATAATCCTTCGCCTCGGCCCGCGTCAGGATTATTTTCATCTTCTGCGCAGCTAGGTCGAGCAGCGACGCCACCCAAATTCCATTATCGTCGCAGCGCTCCGGTGTCCCGACCCTTCCGAAGCTTAGCGCGCCAAAAAAGGACACCTGCACCTCTCCATCGCGCTGCACCGCAAAAGTCGCTGTGTTGGGCGCAGCCTGCAGCAACCGCGCATTGGTCAGGAGCGGAAGATCACGAATCAAAGCGTCCGCCGAAAGGGTTTTCTCGGTGAAAAAATCAAAGTCGATCGATTGCCTGCCACCCAGACGCAGTGCGATGGCCGTGCCTCCGTAAAGAACAAAGGAACTGGGCAGTTGCGATAGCTCCGTCCAAAGACGCTTCTGCTGTGACGGCAAGATATCGAGACGGGCCTTCATACCGGAATGTTCCGCACTGGTAAATCTGGCACCGGCAGCCCGAGCCGGTTGTGCCAATAATGCCACGAGCGAGGATCAAGTAACCCCGGCGGAGCTGCCTTGAGTGCTTCTCGGAACGTGTCTTTGCCAAATTGATAAAGACAGAAGGTTGCATCCTCCCAAGTCCCCCAGGTCATCACCCGGCAAAGAAAAAGCGGCGTGTCCTTCAGTGTTTCGTCAGGGGGCTGCCACCAGCACACCCGGCTGGCGATGGCTTCCAGGGTGGAGAATTCGGTTTCTTGTTTCAGCATGGCGTGGAGCCGCTTTTCAGCGGTAAAGATCGTATCAAAACGCAATTCGGAAGCGAGCCTGATTTCGTCATGGCGAAGGAGAACATTAGATGCGAACAAGCGATCTGTATGATTATGCTCAGCGCCTCGAATTGTAGTAACTCACCCCTGCACCGGCCGAATCCAGTTCCAATACGCCCTGAGTAACTCCGGCCCGGCAAATATCCAGATGACCGCGCCCAGCGCAAGGTATGGCCCAAACGGGATCCGCGCCGACCATTCCCGCCGGCCGATTGCGATCATCAGCAGCCCGATTACCGCCCCGATCACCGAGCCCGCCATGATCGTGAAAAACACCGCTTGAAACCCGAGAAATGCCCCAATTGCGGCGATGAATTTCACATCGCCGAATCCCATCGCCTCCCGCGGAATGACCAGCGCCGTTACCGTCCCGGATATCTTGTCCAACTTGTCCAATTCATACTCGTCCCCCTCCACCAGGAGCCGGTTATAGTAAAAAGTCAGCGTCGTCTTTTCGTAAATCTTCTCGCCTACGCGCGCCTCCGTCACGTGCATGAGCAGGATGTCCGTGGGCCGCGAGAACAGGTCGCTCCACTTCATCTGGCTTTCGCCGGCAACCAGGTCCGCATCATCGCCTTGGCGGACCCAGGTGAACGGCTCCGGTTTCTCGAGATCGATCCGCTTCTTCCCAAACGCTTTTTTCCCAAACTCGACCACCACCCACAGCGCCGCGTATCCCGACGCCGCGGCGATCGCCGACCAGAGGCCGCTCATCAGGTGCGACTCGACGCCCATCATCGCCGGCAGCCCGAGCGCCAGCAGGATGCCAGCAACCACGCCGCCCCACGTGATCTCGTTCGGGATGATGAAATGCTCAAAGTCGATGAACGTCCCCACGATCATCAGCCCCAGCAATATCCAGGTCGGGAAGACCAGTTCCCAATGCCACGAGTGCCAGCACTTGAGCCACGCGGCGAGGAAAAGCACCGCCGTCAGCAGTTCCACCCCAAAGTACCGGAAAGCAATCGGCGCCCCGCAGTTGGCGCATTTGCCCCGCAGCACGAGCCATGAGACCAGCGGGATATTTTGAGTCCAGGGGATCTGGTGTTTGCAATGCGGGCAGAAGGAACGTTTCGGCTCATTCACCGACAGATCCAGCGGCATCCGGTAGATGCAGACATTGAGGAACGACCCGACAACCGCGCCCAGGATAAAGGCAAACGTGGCGAAGATTTTTTCGTAAAAGGCAGGTTCCAAGCACCTTGAAGGTGTGCCGTGCGCCGCGATGAAGTCAAGGCGCAGGCAAAGGTCGCCGAATGAGCAGGGCAGCGTGGCAGGGCCATCTCTCTACTTGAACATGAACTTGAACATGAACTTGAACCCTCTGGAGAAATAGCCGGCGAAGCTGGCGCCGCGGGCAGAAAGTTCAAGTTCATGTTCATGTTCAAGTCCGCCGCCCCCGAGCCCGCCCCAAGCCCCCAACCCCTACCCCTTCTTCAAATCCCCGTCCACCTGCTCGCAGATGCAATGCGCCAGGAACTTGTGCGCCTCCTGGATGCGGGCCGTCACATCCGCCCGCACGATCAAATCCACCGTCGCCCGTCCCGCGGCCGGTCCGCCATCCCGGCCCAGGAACGCGATGCTCTCCAGTCCGCGCGCCTTTGCCTCGTCCAGAGCCCGCAGGATGTTCGGGGACTTCCCGCTGGTCGAGTACACCACCAGCACGTCGCCCGGCTTCCCGAAGGCCCACACCTGCCGTGCGAAGACCTCCTCGAACGCGTAATCGTTCCCAATCGCAGCCATCAGCGTCCCGTCCGTCGCAAGGTTGATCGCCGGGTACGGCCGGCGATCCCCACTGTAGCGGCATGTGTATTCCGTTGAGAAATCCATCCCATCCGCCGCACTGCCTCCATTGCCGGCCACCAGCAGCTTGCCGCCGCCCAGCAGGCAGGTGCGGATGAGCCCGGCGGCCCGCAGCAGGTCCGCCTCCAGCGCCGCCAGGCCCTCGATCGTGGTGAGCGCGGAGCGGAGACTATTTCGGAAAATGGACATGCTGGGAAACTAGGACGAATGTCGGGGATTGAGAATAATTATCGGCAACCAGCGCCACCCGGACCGGTTCTATGCGCCGGGGAGCATTAAATGACCTTTCATTTAAAACCGTAATCACTACCTTCCCCGTCTAGATGAAATTGCTGTTGGTCGATGGTCATTACTACGTTTACCGGTCATTCTTTGCTATTCGTGACCTAAGCAACTCCAAAGGCGAACCGACCAATGCGATATACGGTTTCATAAAGACCTTGCGCCGAATGGTTAAGGACCTTGCCCCGGATCTCGGCGCCGTGGTCTGGGACGAGGGATTGCCCGCCCGCCGCACCGAGCTCCAGCCCGCCTACAAGCAGCACCGGGCCGAAATGCCCGCGGAGATGCGCCCGCAGCTTGCCTTCATCCGCGACATCGTCCCGCTCCTCGGCTTCCATTCCGTCTCCCTGCCGGACACCGAGGCCGACGACCTCATGGCCTCCTACGCCTGCGCGGCCGTCGGACGAAAAATGGAGGTAATCCTCGCGACCAACGACAAGGATCTCTTTCAATTGGTGGACGAAAATGTCCGGATTTACACCACCAACAAGGCCGACCTCGCCACCCCTAAGGACACCCACGCCCTTCTGGACACCACCTCCGTTATCAAAAAATGGGGCGTCCCCCCGGCGCGCATCGGCGATGTCATCGCCCTCATCGGAGACACCGTGGACAATATCCCGGGTGTCGCCGGCCTTGGCCCGAAGAACGCCGCCCATCTCCTCCAGACTCATGGCACCCTCCAGAGTCTCCTTGCCGATATTGATGCCGTCCAGAGTGAGCGCATCCGGGAGAAGCTCGCCGCCTCCCGCGAGCAGATTTTGCAGAACCGGGAGATGGTCAAACTCGACACCGATCTTCCGCTGCCGGAGCCGGTCGAGGCCCTGCGGATCGAGCCCCGCTACGAGTCGCTGCTGGCCACCCTCCAGCGCTGCGAATTCAAGGGCCTCTTCCAGGAGATCCAGGCGGAAGCGGCTGCCTTCACGGCAAAAACACAAGGTGAGCAGGGCGAATTGTTCTAATTCGTTGCGAGCTGATACTTTAGACAGCTAGTCCGCACTCCAGGCTCGAATCCATGGCGTGCATTTCCTATTAGTCTTATCGGCCTCATAACTCACAACCCCCTCCTCATGACCACCATAGCCGTATTCCCCAAAGCCGAGGACGCCCACCTCCTCCGTATGCGCCTTGAAGAAATGGGAATCGAGGCGTTCGTCCAGGATGAGAACAACCTGTATGCCATGGGCGTGGACGAAGTGCGGGTCCAGGTGGCGGATGAGAACGTCGCCGCCGCAGAGGATTACCTGGCGCAGGACGCGGGTGCCTGACCCCTGTCGCTTTCGCAATTTTCATTGCGGGTTCACTGTAGTCCCTTGTCCTACAGAAAAACTCGGGTCGTACTTCCTGCCGCATGGCATGGACGGTGCTAAACTGCCTTTGCATGAAAATGCAAACCACCGCTGGCAAGAAGCCGGCCACACGCACCGCCTCCCGCCGGGCCTCCAGAAGCGACACCATTGACCTGCCCCGGATGTTCCTGTTCCTCGAGCTTTTTGTGGACAAAGACATCCACCAGCGTTCCGGCAAGTAGGCCTGCCCGGCCCGTTGATTTCCGCGGTATCCGCTTTGCGGATCCCGCCCCCGCCTGTCTCGTCTCAAGACCCCGCGCAAAGCTGCGCGAATGGCTTCGCCACCCTCTCCGGGAAGCCCTCCTGCACCCCCAGCTCCGCACGCAGCTTTTGGTCGCTTAAGTCCTTTTTGTCCGATTCCCCCAATTCGCCTGATTTCCGGGGGTTCATGTTCAAGTTAAAGTGTCGATGATCGACTTCATTAAGTGCAAGTCGAGCCTGAGGCAGATCCGTCCTCAGGCGGATACACGCTGCCGCGCAGTTCGGGAGTCGCGGGCGGGATTTTGCGCTCACTGGTTCGAAAGGGAGAGGCGCCCCCGGTCTCCCGAAGGCGCCTCCATTTGCGAAGGGCGATAAGCCGAATTCTGTCACCGTGACTTTCGCCCCGGGGACGATCATTTCTCTCACCCAGCCCTTAAGCCGGATGCCCGCCCCTTACAGGCGGCGGATGCGACTAATACCCGGAGGCTGCCCCGCATTTCGCGGGACCGGGCAGGCGGCCCGGCCTCCTGTTATGTCTTGCACCACATGGGGTTTTTCTTGCCCCGTCGCTTGCGCGCCGGGCGGTGGGCTCTTACCCCGCCTTTTCACCCTTACCGGCCCCCGTTTTGACGCGGGGACTGGCGGTTTCATTTTCTGTGACACTTTCCGTCGTCCCGGGCTTGGGCCCGGGGACGCCCGTGTGTTCTCCACGGCATGTCGCCTTGCGGTGTTCGGACTTTCCTCCCGGCAACCGTGAACGGCGCCGGGCGATCGTCTGCCCTCCGCAAGCCACAAACATACCGCGCAGCCCCATCCCCCACAAGGAGAAGGATCAGCCCGCCCCACTTGCACCTACACTTTAACTTGAACCTCTTCCTCTGCCCCCCTACCCCCTCCACGCCGCCACCAGGAACCACCCGATCATCATCACCGCGATCGCAAACTTCCCAGCCATCCCCGCCACCGTCCCCAGGAAGGTCCCCCACGCCGAGCGCCCCGCCGGCAGCAACCCGCGTCCGGCCAGCAACTCCCCCAGGAGCACCCCGCCCAGCGGCCCCACGAAGAGCCCCACCGGGCCGTAAAAAATTCCGATCACCGCCCCCAGGATTCCACCGATCGCACCCCATCGCGTCGCCCCAAAGTGCCGCGCCCCCATTGACCCGCTCACGAAGTCCAGTGCCAGGCTCACCAGCATCAGCACCGTCAGCGCCACGATCGTCCCCCAGCTTGCCCCGTGCGGGCTGAAGATGATGTGGTCCAGCACAGCCGCCGCCACGATCAGCGGCGTATCCGGCAGCAGGGGGATCACCGTGCCGGCCAGCCCCGCCAGCATGATCAGGATTACGACTGCCAACCAGAACGCGTGCATGTCCTTTGGTAAAACGGTTGAGATTTGAATTGATGCGACTTTTCCGCCGCCCTAGAAACTCGGTTTCGGCTTAAATAAACTCCGTTTCGGTTTAAATGAGTCGCCGAAATCTGTTTCACCAAACCACCATACTCCACACCCGTCCAAAGATACCCCGTTTTTATGGCTATTCCCGTTGGCTCACAGGCTCCTGACTTCACTCTCAAATCCAAAAGCGGCGACGCCATCACCGATGTCAGTCTCGGCGATTATGCCGGCAAATCCAACGTCGTTCTCCTTTTCTTCCCCTTCGCATTCACCGGCGTCTGCACCGCGGAGATGTGCGATATTACGGCCGGTCTCGGCGCGTACGAGTCCCTGAACGCAAAGGTCATCGGCGTCAGCGTCGATAGCCCGTTCGCCCAGGATGCATGGGCTAAAAAGGAGAACATCACCATCACCCTCGCCAGCGATCTCAACAAGGAAACCGCCTTCTCCTACGGCACACTCCTCGAGAACCTCGGCGGCTTCGGCTCCGCTTCCGCTCGCGCCGCCTTCGTCATCGATAAGGAAGGCGTCGTCCAGTACTCCGAGCAGACCCCCACCCCGAAGGACCTTCCCAATTTCGAATCCATCAAAATCAAGCTCGCGGAGCTGAAGTAAACCCGGGCTACCCATTCATTCCGTTCGCTCCGGCGGGACCACTATGCCATGACAAACGACCCATTTCACACGCTCCAGACCTTTGACGCCGGCGGCGGCCGGCAAGGGTGGTTCCACTCCCTGCCCGCGCTCGAGAAACAAGGCATCGGCCCCATCTCGCGCCTCCCTGTCAGCATCCGGATCGTCCTGGAATCGGTCCTGCGCAATTGCGACGGCAAGCGCGTCAATGAGAAGGACGTCCATACCCTGGCGAATTGGTCCGCCAAGAGCCCGGCCAACGAGGAGATCCCCTTCGTCGTCGCGCGCATTGTCCTCCAGGATTTCACCGGCGTCCCCCTCCTGGTCGATCTCGCCGCCATGCGCAGCGCCGTCGACCGCCTCGGCCGGGACGCGAAGATGATCGAGCCTCTCGTGCCGGTCGATCTCGTCGTGGACCACTCCGTCCAGGTTGATTTTTACGGCTCCGCCGCCGCGCTTCGCCTCAATATGGACCTCGAGTTCAAGCGCAACCGCGAGCGCTACGAGTTGTTGAAATGGGGCCAGCAGGCCTACAAGACCTTCGGCGTCGTGCCCCCCGGCATCGGCATCGTCCACCAGGTCAATCTCGAATACCTCGCCAAGGGCGTACTCTCCGCGGATCTTAACGATTCCAAGCTGTATTATCCGGATACCCTCGTCGGCACCGACTCCCACACCACCATGATCAACGGCCTCGGCGTCGTCGGCTGGGGTGTTGGTGGCATCGAGGCGGAGGCGGGCATGCTCGGCCAGCCCGTCTATTTCCTGACCCCGGAGGTCGTCGGCGTCCACCTCACCGGTGCGCTACGTGAAGGCGTTACCGCCACCGATCTCGTCCTCCACATCACCCAGATGCTCCGGGCAAAAAAGGTCGTCGGCAAGTTCGTCGAGTTCTACGGGCCCGGCGCCACATCGCTCGCCGTCACCGACCGCGCCACCATCGGCAACATGGCCCCCGAGTACGGCGCCACCATGGGCTTCTTCCCCATCGATGCGGAGACCGTCTGGTACCTGCGGGCCACCGGGCGCACCGAGGAGCAGGTCTCCGCCTTTGAGAACTATTTCAAGGCCCAGGGGCTCTTTGGTATCCCTGGCCGCGGCGAGATCGATTACAGCGTCGATCTCGATCTCGACCTCGCCGATGTCCACCCGAGCGTCTCAGGGCCCAAGCGCCCGCAGGACCGCATCGAGCTCCCCGCCCTCAAGGATACCTTCGTCAATCTCCTCCACAAGCCGGTCCAGGAAGGCGGCTACGGCAAGCCCTCGGCCACCACCGCGGAGAAATTCGACGTCCACCTCAATGGCGGCAAGGAAGACGAAGTGGCCTCCACCAACGGCAATGGCAGCATCACTGCCGGCGAGGCGATGAACAAGGTTGAGATGGTCGCCAATCGCCCCACCACCGATGCGGTCGATTCCCTCCCTTCCTCCCCATTCCCCACCGCCGATATCGCCCTGGGCCACGGCTCCGTCCTCATCGCCGCCATCACCAGTTGCACCAATACCAGCAACCCCAGCGTCATGCTCGGCGCCGGGCTCCTGGCAAAGAAAGCCATCGAGCGCGGTCTTCGCGTCAATCCCGCCATCAAGACCTCCCTCGGGCCGGGCTCCCGCGTTGTCTCGGAGTATCTTAGTAGCACCGGTCTCCAGCCTTACCTCGATCAGCTCGGCTTCCAGGTGGTCGGCTACGGCTGCACCACCTGCATCGGCAATTCCGGCCCGCTCAATCGCACCATTGAGGACTCCATCACCGAGCACGATCTCATCACCGCCGCCGTCCTCTCCGGTAACCGCAACTTCGAGGCCCGCATCCATCAGAACATCAAGGCGAATTTCCTCATGTCCCCGCCCCTGGTCGTCGCCTTCGCCCTCGCCGGGCGCGTCGATATCGACATGGACAAGGAACCCATCGGGAAGGACGACCACGGTGCCGATGTCTATCTCCGCGACCTCTGGCCCAGCCTCGAGGAAGTCCGCGATACCATGAAGAGCGCCCTCTCCCCTGAGCTCTTCCGCCGCCTCTACCGCGATTTCGCCAGCCAGAACCCCAAGTGGAACGAGATCCCCTCGACGACCGGTGACGTCTATCAATGGGACGCTGAGAGCAACTACATCGCGGAACCTCCATTCTTCGCGAATTTCTCGATGACCCCCGCCCCGGTTACCGCCATAGTCGATGCGCGCCCGCTCGGCATCTTCGGCGATTCCGTCACCACCGATCACATCTCTCCCGCCGGCGCCATCAAGGCGAGTTCACCGGCAGGCAAGTATCTCATCAGCCGCGGTGTGCAGCAGGACGATTTCAACTCCTACGGCAGCCGGCGTGGCAATGATCAGGTCATGACGCGCGGCACCTTCGCCAACGTCCGCATCAAGAACCTCATGGTCCCCGGTATCGAGGGCGGCGTCACCAAACATTACCCCGATGGCACGCAGATGCCGATCTACGATGCCGCCGTCAAGTACCAGGCTGACGGCGTCCCGCTTGTCATCCTCGCCGGCCTCGAGTACGGCACCGGCTCCAGCCGCGACTGGGCGGCAAAGGGCACCCGCCTCCTGGGTGTTCGCGCGGTCGTCGCCGCCAGCTTCGAGCGCATCCACCGTTCCAACCTCGTCGGCATGGGCGTCCTCCCCCTGCAATTCGCTGAGGGCTCCGACGCCCGCACCCTGGGCCTCGATGGCTCCGAAACCTACAGCTTCTCCGGCATCGACGAAGTCAGCCCCGGCAAAACCGTCCTCATGACCGTCAAGCGCGCCAACGGCACGACCGAAACCGTGCCCCTCCGCCTCCGCATCGACACTGCCATCGAGGTCGACTACTACAAACACGGCGGCATCCTGCCCTACGTCTTGCGGCAGATTCTGACTGCGGCGAAATAGTTCCCCGGGAGCGCCGGTCGGGCCGAGCGAGACGATCCCGCGCATGCGGGAACCCGGAGTGCGGGGCCGCCAGGCCGAATCAATCTCCCGATCGGCATACACTCAATCCGCCGATGGAGGCAGTCAAAGTGGCCGCAGGTATCCTGGAGACCTTTGAAACGGTCTTTCGCGCAAGCGTGCCGCGAACCTGAGGAGGAGAAGGCGGCAGGACCTCAGAAGCTTAGGCAACGCTCCCGATGCCATACATCTGAAAAGGAGGAGGTTGCCATGTGATCGACAGCGGCATCGGCCATGGTAATGAAATCGCCCCTTCAGACGGATCATATATTCTCCTTGCCTTATATTGCCTTAAGCTTATATATGGCGCGTGAAATTGATTGCGATCTACAGATGCCTCTGTGATGAAACCCGGCTGCGAATTTTGAGCCTGCTCTCCGAATCGCCGCTGTGTGTCTGCCACATTCAGCAGATCCTCGGAAAATCGCAGGTCATTATTTCGCAGCATCTCGCTTATCTGCGGGAGCGGAACATGGTTGCCGGCCAGCGTTACAAGCACTGGATGATTTACTCGCTGCCTCCCTCCCCGTCGCCCGAACTGGAGGCCAACCTGAAATGTCTTCAGGACTGCATTCAAACGGAACCGGCATTCAAAAGGGATCGGGCGAAGCTGAAGAAGCTCATGGGAACCAAAAGTGCGCGCGCCCTGCTGGATGAAGGATGTTGCGCACAGCCTGCCAGGACGCGGCGTGTGGCTCGGTCCCCCCGGAACTTGACTAAAATATGACCATGAAAAAGATCGAAATTTATGACCCGTCCATGTGCTGCTCCACTGGAGTGTGCGGCACCGATGTTGACCCGAAATTGATTCAATTCTCCAGCGACCTGGCTTGGCTGAACCAAAAGGGTATATCCGTGGGAAGATTCAACCTGGCGCAGCAACCCGCGGCTTTTGCGACCAATCCCGTGGTCTGCGAGGCACTGAAAACACAAGGCAACGGCTGCCTTCCCATGGTGCTGATCGATGGCGCGATTGCCACGCGCTCAATTTATCCGAACCGGGAGCAGTTGGCCTTGCTTGCCGGGGTAAGCGACGAATCCTCCGGGTGCTGCGAAGAGAGCGATGGGGAAAGCTGCTGCGGGGGAGAGGGCGAAAAAAGCTCCTGCTGCTCGTAGTGAACGCGCTCCTTGAAACGGCGCCGCGCTTCCTGTTTTTTACCGGAAAAGGCGGCGTCGGCAAAACCTCGATGGCTTGTGCGACCGCCGTCGCGCTTGCCGGCGCGGGCAAGCGGGTTTTGCTGATAAGCACCGATCCGGCGTCGAATCTGGATGAGGTTCTCGAAACGCCCCTGGGGCAATCCCCAAGAGGCGTCACCGGCGTTGCGGGACTCTACGCTTTGAATATCGACCCGGAAGAGGCGGCGCGCTCATACCGGGAACGCATCGTTGGGCCCTATAGGGGCATTCTTCCGGACGCCGCGGTGACAAGCATCGAGGAACAGCTATCCGGGGCATGCACCGTTGAGATCGCGAGCTTCAACGAGTTTACCCGCCTCATCGGGCACGAGGAAACGGTCGCCGCCTATGACAACGTCATTCTCGATACGGCCCCGACCGGTCACACGTTGCGATTGTTGAGTCTGCCGGCGGCCTGGAACGATTTCATCGCGAACAACAAGACCGGTAGTTCCTGCCTGGGACCACTGGCCGGATTGAAGGACCAGCGGCTCATTTATGAAAGGGCCGTCGCCACCCTCGGCAACCCGGCTTTGACAATGCTTGTACTGGTAACCCGGGCAGAGGTGGCGGCCTTGAAGGAGGCTGCGCGGGCAAGCGAGGAGCTTTCGGCGCTCGGCATTCGCAACCAGCACTTGATTATGAACGGTCTGTTCACAGCAACCGACCCCAATGACATGGTTGCAGCGGCGTTCGAGCATCGGGGGCGCGCGGCGCTCGAATCGATTCCCGAAAGGCTGGCCGTGCTCCCGCGCACGAACATCCCATTCCGGCCCGAAGGATTTCTTGGGATTGGAGCCCTGCGCAGAGTCTTCGATGGACACCCGGAGCCAGTCCTTGATCCAAATGAGAGCGCGTCCGCGTCATTGCCATTTATTGATGACTTCAACTCGCTTGTGGATCGTTTGGCGGAGAAGGGCAGCGGCGTCATCATGACCATGGGCAAAGGCGGAGTTGGGAAGACGACCCTGGCCGCGGCTATCGCCGCAGAACTTGCCCGGCGCGGGCTTGCGGTGCACCTCTCGACGACCGATCCAGCCGCCCATATAACCCAGGCAGTTGGCGAATCCATACCCAATCTGCGGGTAAGCCGGATCGATCCCGCCGCCGAAACGCGCGGGCATATCGAGCGTGTCATGGCCACGACCGGTTCCAAGCTCGACGAGGACGGACGCATGCTCCTCGCGGAGGAACTTCGCTCGCCCTGCACCGAGGAGATCGCGGTATTTCAGGCGTTCGCGCGGATTGTGGCGGAGGGCAGGGACCGTTACGTCGTGCTCGATACGGCGCCAACCGGCCACACGCTTCTTTTACTTGACGCGACGGAGGCTTATCACCGCGAGGTGCTCCGCAGCGCCAGTGAACTGCCGGAGACCGTGCGCGAGTTGCTTCCGAGATTGAGGGATGCCGATTTCACAAAAGTCCTGCTTGTAACCGTGCCCGAGGCGACGCCCGTTCACGAGGCGGCGCAGCTTCAAAGGGATCTTCGCCGCGCCGGTATCGAGCCATTCGCCTGGGTTATCAATCAAAGCTTCGCCGCCGCCTCTCCATCCGACCCGTTGCTAAAAATCCGGGCGGTACGCGAAGTCTGCTACATCCGTGAAGTGACCCGTGACCTTGCGGAATACGCGGCGATCGTTCCCTGGATGGGCGGCGAGCATTCGGGCCAGGCGGGTTTGCGGCGATTCGTCCAACCGCAACAACTGGAAATTGAAATCGGGTAACTCAAAATGAATACAATAAAACCGGCCGTATTGATTCTATGCACCGGAAACTCCTGCCGGAGCCACCTCGCCGAGGGCATTCTCCGCCATGCTGCCGGTGACCTTCTCGATATCCATAGCGCCGGCTCAAATCCCTCCGGTTACGTCCATCCCAAGGCAATCCAGGTCATGAACGAGATCGGCATCGACATCTCCGGCCATTCGTCCAAGCACATGAATGAGTTCCTTGACCGCAAGGTGGAAACCGTCATCACCGTGTGCGGCAACGCGGATCAGGCTTGCCCGATGTTTCCAGGCCAGGTGAATCGTTACCATTGGGGATTCGACGACCCCGCTCATGCAACCGGCACCGACGAGGAGAAACTCACCGTCTTCCGCCGGGTGCGCGATGAAATACAGCGCGTTTTCCAGGCGTACGGCGCGGGGAGGCGCGATCAGCACAAACACGATGCCGGAACGTAAATCATCCCCGTGGCCCTGGATCATTGGGGAGGTGGCGGGCACCTTCCTTCTCGTATTCTTTGGCTGCGGCAGCGTCTGCGCCGCCGTGCTTCACGGCGCGCAGGTCGGGATTTTTCAGGTCGCCATTGTCTGGGGCATCGGAATAGCGCTCGCGATCTATCTGACTGCCAGCCTGAGCGGCGCACACCTGAATCCTGCTGTAACCGTTGCCGCGGCCCTGTTCACCGATTTCAAGCTCACCAAGGTCATTCCATACATCGCGGCACAGATGGTGGGAGCATTCCTTGGCGCCGCGGTGCTCTATGCGATCTACGGCGGCTCGCTGGCCCAGTTTGAGGCGAATAAGGGAATCGTTCGCGGCCAGCCCGGGAGCGAGGCAAGCGCAATGGTTTTTGGGGAATACTACCCAAACCCTGGTGGCGAGCCCCTTACCACCGACCGGCTTAAGACCATGCCAACGTGGCGGGCGTTTGTCGTCGAGGTGATCGGCACCGGCATTCTGGTTGTGGTGATCCTCGGGCTGACGGATCATCGCAATACCGGATGTCCCCAGGGACTGGCTCCAGTCCTGATCGGCTTAACGGTCACGGTGCTGATTTCTTTGCTCGCTCCGCTGACGCAGGGGGCCTTTAACCCGGCGCGGGACCTGGCGCCACGCATCTTCTCAAGCCTTGCAGGGTGGGGAGCCGTGCCTTTCACGGTCAACTCGTGGGGCTGGCTGACCGTTTATATTTGCGGACCTCTCACCGGCGGGGTCATCGGCGGAGCCTTGTGGAAAACCTGCCTAACGGCGCTCTATCGGACAACTCACGACGAATTGGTCTAGGAATCCTGCCGCCCGGGCTGCCTAACTTCGAGGGCTGGCAACTTGAGGAATCACGATCGGTCTTCAGGGGAGGGAATGAGGTCAGGCGTAGGCGATAGAGTTACTCCTCGCTGCATTCAGTCGAAGATCTCGACGGTCGCAAAGTCCCGCCCCAACCCGCCATTTCCGCAAAAACCTGATCCCTCAAAGTGCCCGTTTTGTTCCCAAATCCCCCTCAAATTTTCCTCCGCAAAAATTTAGTTACAAAACCATTGACACCACAGTGCGCGCACAAACTGCAACACACCCCAAAAAGTCAACAGAAAAGAAAACACTAACCTACGCACAATAAAAGGTGGTCATGATGGAGTTATGCAAGCACCCATTTTTCGCCAAACCAGCCATCGATCAGTTCCAGCGGATCGGCCCGCGATATCCCTTGAAATCTAAAACTTTCCTCCCATGTCCCGCAAAGGCAAAATCGCTCGTCTCCCCATCGAAATCCGCACCCAGCTCAATCGCCGCATCGAAGACGGGGAACCCGGTAAACTCCTCGTCGAATGGCTGAACTCCCTGCCGTCCGTTCAGGAAGTCCTCAGGAGCCAGTTCGATTCCCGTCCCATCAACGAGCCAAACCTTTCCGGTTGGAAACAGGGTGGCTATCGGGACTGGGTCGCTCAGCAGGAAACCCTCGCCCAGGCCCGCGAGATCGTACACGAAGGCGGCCAACTCGCCGAGGCTGGACATGGCCGGCTTTCCGATAACATGGCCACCATCCTCGTCGCCAGATATGCCACCGTCATCGCCGCGTTGAATACATGCGAAATCGCAGAATTGGACCAGGACCTCCGCGTTCTGGACAAACTCTGTCGCCATATCACCGAACTCCGTCGCGGCGATCACAACGCCATCCGAATCAAATTCCAGCAAGCCCGGATCGAGCGCACCCACGACAAACACGAAATGGGGCGGCAGTTAACCCGCGCACCAGCGTGTACTTGAACATGAACATGAATAAACTAGTCAAAAACGTTCTGCTCTGGGCCGGCTACCTGGCAATTGTCTTTGTTTTCTGCAAAAATAAATCATTGATTATAACATTGTTTTGGATTTTCGCATGGGCTGGGTTGGTTGAGATTATTA